>Ga0187893_10001517_pt1 | contig 55433 bp, 58 predicted proteins | sample MA1701074metaG_FD_139574 | JGI IMG/M metagenome (GOLD analysis project Ga0187893, IMG submission 139574) | White microbial mat communities from a basaltic lava cave in the Kipuka Kanohina Cave System on the Island of Hawaii, USA - MA170107-4 metaG ...
CGGAGCGGCTGTTAAAGTTGCTCGATCGATCCGAGACGCCGCAGGCCAGAAAGGTCAAAATTATTTCACTCTTGGGCGAGATGCAAGCCGACGAGGCCCTGCCGAAACTGAAAGAGGTGCTCAGGGATCGTGACCTGGCGAAGCAAGCGATTGGGGCAATAGGCAATCTCGGCAAGGAGGGCATTCCATTCTTGGTTGAGATCATGAATACGTCACCGGATATCGAGGTACAAGCTGCAGCAGCCAAGGGGTTGGGCCAGCTCGGCGGACTGCATGGGGATGCCTCGGTCGTGCCGCCGCTGCTGGCCAAGCTGAAGGATCCGAAGACAGACTGGTCCGTGCTCACGGAAGTGACCTGGTCGCTCGGCATGATCCCGGATAGACGATCGATCGAGCCGCTCTACGATCTCGACAAGAAACTACAAGCCATGCGCGATCCGGATAACGTGCCGTTGAAGAAACTCAAAGAAGCGGTGTTCTGGTCGATCAAACAGTGCGATTCGTGGGAACATATCAGCTGATTGACAATCCTGCACTCGATCCCAATCGTGCTCCAGGCCCTCGACTCTGGGACTAGCTAGACGGAAAGAGGCTGAAAGTCGATTGATTTACAGGACGATGTGGTGGCCACTTATCTTCTGGCGCCAAGCTTCACGAACATTTCTCTGAAAACTTTTGTGCTTGCAACCCTCTTCGGCATAGCGCCGCCGACATTTGCCTTTACATATCGCGGCGGGGACGGCAATGGTCCTGTTGTTCCTCGCGATGCCCAAAATACTGACGAACCATCGGGATAGTCGCTTCGCCCGGCTCTCGCTTAGCCCTCCCCACACTCCAGCAACCTTCCCACCGGCCAAGTCTGCCGATCCATTACAAGTCCGTTGCACCGCCTGTGGGTCCGCGCCCCTGGCGAGATGAAAGACCTTACCCGACCTCCGAGGGTGAGCGATGAAATTCTTCGACCACTGGAAACACCAGGGCGGCAAAGTCCATATAGCGCATACGGATCGCTTCCGAATGGGTCCCAGCTTGGAAGACAATCGTATCGTCCTCGGTAAGCAAGTGATCGACGAACACGGGAAGCCCGTAGAGAGTTCCGAATGGCGACATGGCGCCTAGTTCGCAGTCCGGAAAGAGATCTCTAAATTCCTCCTCGGTCGCGAGTCGTACATGGTTGGTCATGAACACGTCTTTGAGACGGTGGAGATCCACCTGCGAACTGGCTGGGAGCACGGTCATCACGAACTGCTCATCCACCTTCACGATTACAACCTTGGCCATCTCTTTCTCCGGAGTATGGAGCGTCTGAGCGATGGCAACTGCACGAAAGGCCTCGGGGTGAGACAATACCTCATAATGGACATGCTCTCGATCGAGATATTCTTTGAGTGTGCGCGAGATGGACATAGCATGCCTCCTGTGGTCGCCGGCCTCCCGACGGAGGTCGACAGCTGGATGAATTGAGTGAGAGAGAGGGACGGAGGATTGATCGAGGACGATGTGACGGTGGTGAGGACGTGTGTCATGATCAAGACTCCGCTCTGGCCATGATGAACGAATAGATAGGAGGTGGCATTATACTCCGTTTGCACATCCAGATCATGTGGAGAATGGAGTGAAAAAATGAAAACTTCTCGGGCTGATTACAACGATTCCTCCCCTGTAATTTGTTGATCTCCAAGCCCACTATTTTGCATGTTGGAATCTCGCTCACGGACTTGTCTATTAATTGGGAAAAGGCATAGACTCTGGCTCCTAATCAAGCCAGTCAACCGTGGACGGCTGACGGCCTGTTGCCGCAATCTCTGTCAGGCCGAGGAGAAAACTCCATGGCTCCCGCACGAAAGTCTCCGAGTCGAACAGTTCCCGCCAAGACTGGCGCGAAGCACAGGCGTACGAAGCCGCGTACTGTGAATGCCAAGTTCCCTCGGGCGAAGCTTACTCCAACGACAGAGTTGCACAGGACCCAGGTGGAACTCGAAGCGGCCCGCGACCGCTATGTGCACCTCTACGATTTTTCCCCAGCCGCTCATCTCACGCTGGATGCGCACGGCACAATTGTGGAGGCTAATCTGAGGGCCGGGACGTTGCTCGACATCAACCGGAACGAGCTGATCGGGCAATCACTCGCGCGTTTCATTGCACGGAGTGATGAGGCTACGTTTCAACGGCATTGTCAGGAAGTCTTGAAGACAGGTACGCGGCAAACCTGTGAGGTGCACCTCCGGAGAAAGGCCGGCCTCTCCCGTTTTGTCTACCTCGTGAGCCTCGCACTGCACAATAAGCCTGGCCACATCACCCATTGGCGGACGGCACTTCTGGACATCACCGAACGCAAGCGAGCTGAAGAAGAACTCCGCGAAAGTGAAGCGCGACTTCGTGCCATCCTCGATAACAGTCCGGGGATGGTGTTTTTGAAGGATCCCGAGGGCCGCTATCTCCATGTCAATCGCCAGTTCGAAAGAGCGTTCCATGTCACTCGCGAGCAAGTCGAGGGCAAAACAGATGAGGCCATCTTTCCGCCTGAGCAAGCCGCTGCGTTTCGCGCCAATGATATCATGGTATTCCAGGCTGGAGTACCGCTCGAATTTGAAGAAGTCGCCGTGCATGACGATGGTCCGCACACGAGTATTGTCTCCAAGTTTCCCTTGTACGGTGGAGACGGAAAACTGTATGCCCTGTGCGGGATTACCACCGACATTACCGAACGGAAACGGGTGGAAGAGGAGTTAGGGCAGAGCGAGAAGCGGTATCGAAGCATTTTTGAGAATGCCGTGGAAGGGATCTTTCAGACTACGCTTGACGGCAAGTATGTCACCGTCAATCCAGCTCTCGCGCGCATGTACGGGTATAATTCGCCGGACGACATGATCGCCAAGATCACGAACATCGCCAGTCAGTTATACGTGGACCCTGGACGTCGCGATGAATTCATTCGCCTGATGCAGGAACAAGAAGAATTAACCGGCTTCGAGGCGCTCGTGTACCGAAGGGACGGCAGCTTCATCTGGATTTCCGAAAACGTGCGGGCTGTGCGCGACCCGGCCGGTGTGCTGGTCGGATATGAGGGAACGGTGGAACATATTACGGAGCGTAAACTTGCGGAAGCACGATTGCGCGCAACGCTAGAGGAACTCCGCATGTTGAGTGGAAGACTCGCCACAGTGGAGGAAGAAGAACGAACCCGCATTGCCCGTGAACTGCATGATGAGCTTGGTGTTGGACTGACATGCTTGAAGATCGACCTCTCCCGCCTGGCGACGATTGTGGGCAGTAACATTAGCGCCGACGCGGGATCGAAACTGGACGAGAAGGTTCGCTCGATGGTCGAACAAGTAGACGGCACAATTGCGGCGGTGCAGCGGTTGGTCACTCAGCTGCGGCCGGCGCTCTTGGACAACCTGGGATTGGTTGCGGCGATTGAGTGGCAATGTCAGGATTTTCAGAAACGAACCGGTATTCCTTGCACCTGTGTGACTAGTGCGGACGATATCGCTATGGAACCGGAGCGGGCCACGGCACTCTTCCGCATATGCCAGGAAGCCCTTACAAATACAGCGCGGCATGCCCAAGCCACGGCGGTGACGATCAAGTTAGAATCGCGAAACGACGCCCTGCAACTGGTAGTGGCCGACAACGGTGTGGGGATTCCTAATCTGAAGGTCTCGGACCGCCGGTCGCTGGGGTTGCTCGGGATGAAGGAGCGCGCCGCTCTATTGGGAGGAGAAGTCACGATCCGGGGCGATCCCGACAACGGCACGACCGTCATCGCATGTCTGCCAAGGCGCCTGTCTTGAACCTGAATCCATGGAAGGCATCCCATGTTAAATGTTCTAGTGGTTGATGATTTCCCTCTCTTCCGGCGAGGGGTGCGGGATCTTTTGGGCGAAGGATTCAAAGACGCAAAAATAGGGGAGGCCGGTGATGCCCACGAGATGCTAAAGTTGCTGAGGTTGAAGCCATGGGATGTAGCCATATTGGATATCAGCATGCCCGGCATGAACGGTCTGGACGCGCTCAAACAGGTGAAACAGGAGTTCCCCCACCTGCCGGTGCTGATCCTCAGCATGTATCCGGAAGAGCAGTATGCGATCCGGACGATCAAAGCCGGAGCCGATGGGTATCTCACCAAATCCAGCGCACCGGAAGAACTGGTCAAGGCCATAAAGAAGGTGCATGGGGGCGGCAAATATGTGAGCGCTGCGTTGGGGGAGGCTCTCGCCTTCACCGTCAATCTCGGCGCCGAGAAGCCGCCTCACGAATTGCTTTCGGATCGGGAATACGAAGTACTGCGCCTCATCGGCTCAGGGAAAACCGTCGGTGAGATCGCCGAAACGACGAACCTGAGCGTCACGACAATCAGCACCTACCGTGCACGGATTCTCGAAAAGATGCGCATGAAAACCAATGCGGAGTTGACTCGGTACGCCATACAACGAGGACTCGTGGAGTAAGAACACATGAGTCGAAACGAGACACGCTCGTATACTCCTGCCAATCTTTGAATCCTGATCCCTGTCCGCAACAACTTCCGCACTGAATACTCAACACCTCCTTTTCTGTCGTACAAACCATGACGCGGCTGGTTTTATTGATTCGACAGAAAAATCCCAGGCTTGTTGATATGGCTTCGATCATGACTCGGCTATACCCTGCCACACGGGTCGAACAATAGATCTCACATTGACGATGGCACTCTCCTCTACCACATCTCGAGCCCTCGGCCCGACTGGTCACTCGAGAGTCACCTTGATCCTCCCAAGGAGGCGCGTATGACACAGGCGCATGCTCCCAGCCTTGACTCCGTCATTTGCCACGAAGTGACCAGCCTGGTGTCCTGTACCTTCGATGAGCTGGTTCAGAGGTTGCCGGCTTACTCGTGGGCACAAGTGTTCGCGGCAGTGGATCGTCTCAGCCGTCAAGGAACACTGACGGTCAGCCGTACGCGCTGTTTTGGTTACGTCGTATCCGTAGGGCCGGCTCCTCCGATTCCCCAGTCTTCGCAGGACCGAAAGTGCCAGGCGCTGTTCGGTCGGTTAAGCTGATTTAATTCTCGTTGGGAGGTAATCATTCAGCGCGTGGGAAGAAGACACGGTGTACTGCGTGAACATGAGGGTTCGGAGAATAGGAAACTCAATGGGGAGCGCTTGTACGGCCCCGCAACGAAACTGAAATGTTTGCTCAATTATAAGATGCTCGCCCAAGAACCATGAGATGGCATGGGGCTGAGACAGAAGTGAAAGGAGGTCTGAGGATGGCGAGCCAGCAGAACGGTGAGAGAACGCGGGTAATGATTGTGGAACAGGACCTGGACTTTGGGATGAAACTTGCCGACTGGCTCGCAATTCACAGCTACCAACCGGTGTTCGTCAGGAACGTTGATGCCGCGATCGGTGAGCTAAGCAGCGTCCGTCCGCGGGCGATCTTTGTCGGGCTCGGCCGTTCCGAGCCTGCAGCACGAATCGACATAGCTGAAGTACTCCTTATGATCCAGACCGTGTGCCCTCGCGTGCCGGCGATCACGATCTCGGGTCAGACCAACGAGGATCTGACGCAAGTTGTGTTTCGCCAAGGGGCTCGCCGTTTTGTGGTCAAGTCGGTGGAATTTTCGCAGGTCGCTGAAATGCTTCTGTCGGAATTGAGTGCAGCAACAGTATAAGGGGCCTCGTGCGGCACACAGCAAACGACGTGCGATCAATGGGTATTGAAAGCATGCTGCACAATAGTGCGAGCTCTATTTTGACGGGAGCATTTATCGGATGACGTGTCATCGTTGCCATGGCTTCATGTGTCCTGCGGATCTCCTCGTCGGAAGGAGAGACAGCGAGTATGACAGTTCTTGTGGGTGGCGATGTGTCGCCTGTGGCGAAATCATCGACCGGGTGATCGTTCGAAATCGCATTCATGCGAGGGACCAGAGACTTGTCAGACGGCTGAAGAGGTCTCGCCAACCGGTTCGCACGGTTCCAGCCTTTTAACGGCTGGCATTGAGGCATTCGTTTGGAATCGAGTCCAAGGCTCAAGGGAGGGTGGCATGAATGATTTCGTTCCAATCTGCTGTTTCTGTTCCAAGGTTCGAGACGAGAAGAACATGGAACTCGGCAAAGGCTCATGGGTCGATCTGAACACCTATGCTATAAGCCGACAGTTACCGCTCGGTCATAGATTTGTGTTCAGTCACGGATACTGCCCCGAATGTGTCGCACATTTCGACGAGCGTATGGCGGCCCATCGTCCGACGACTGTCTGGAAGTCATTGAGAGAAGCAGGGCGTCGTCTTCTTTTGTAGAAGCCGGTTAAAGGCAACGCGGTGTGAATCGATTATAAAGGAGGAGGACTCGTCATGCCTACGAAGATTCAGTCAGTCTCACGACCCAGACAGCGTGCTACGCCTAACCCGGGCGAATCACGGCGCAACGAGAACACGAGTAATAACCAGCTTGATGAACAATTCCAAGATATTCATGCGCGCATCTCGGAACGGGCCTACGCTTTGTACGAGGAACATGGCCGAGAGGACGGTCATGCTCTCGAAAACTGGTTGGAGGCCGAACAACAGGTGCTCAATCAAAGTGTGTAGCGGGAGGGTGAACCCGGCCGCTGCACCAAAGGCAAGACGTAGAAGAATACACGAAGCAAAATACTGCGCTCCCTTCAGGGGCTAGCGCGTGAATAGGTGTGCGGGTTAAACTTCCGCCGTTGGGACCAACCATCCTGTCAGTATCAACTGAAATCAGTCCACGACAAGATCATCGGAGCGGACACCGGCGACCTAGCCAAAATAGCACTGGTCTCCGAACCCGAAGCGAGTTGCCCGGCGCGTGGATCCTGAAGACGTGGCGATGATGGATCGATCAGGGTTATATGACTTGAAAGGGATCACGGGTGTTAGCGGCAACCAATTCACCGCAGGCAGTACAGTGATAGTTGTCCGTGAGATAGTCGTCGTTGTTGTGTTCCAATTCCAGGTGCAGATGCTTACAGGGTCGGTCCGCTTCCTCTGCCCACTTCACGCGTAATGCCGCAGCTTGCGCCTTCGTCATGATATCCACTCCTTTGTCCGATACTGATATCCAATGTAATCATCTCTCACATCGGTCAACGAAATCAACTGGGGAGTACGAATGGATCATGAGGCCGAACGAACGTGAGCGCTGACAAGAGGTTACAGCGGTGATGGCATCTTTCCCTCTTCGGCGCCACATCTTTCCAAGTTATTGAGAATCTGGGCCGGTTGGTTTGACAGGCTGCGACACGATTATATGCCGATATATGCCAACCTAGACTATCCCGTACAAAAGCCCTCTCTTCCCCCCATTCCGTAGGATTGAGGCTCTCTCGGTGATTCCGTACCCTGACTCATATGAGGAACAGGAATCAGCCCATCCCGTAGCGAGGATTGTGCGAGGGGTAGTTATTGTGGAGATCGTCACGTTCACATACACGGCCTGAGTACTCAGGGTTCCATAATAATGCGTTGCTGCTAGCTTTTCGGTCGGACAATGTAATTTTGGAGAGTCGGGAAAAGGAGAGGGAAATCATGAGGCATTTGCGTTCATTGGTCGGATTGTCTTCTGTGGCAGTGGGGATGCTCTCTCTCACGCTATTCAGTCTCCCCGTACAGGCGGAAATGTATGTTGCTGGTCAAGTGGGTGTATCCCTCCCGAACAGCTTCAGCAACGTTAACGGTGTCGGTAGTAACACGGGGTTGACCGCCTCAGATCTCAGCCTTCAAAATTCGGTCATGTATGGAGCCAAGCTCGGCTACTATTTCGACTCGATAAAATGGTTGGGGATCGAAACCGAAGTCTTCAATTCAACCCCCCATTTGAAACAACAGAACGTGACCGTCAATCCCGGCGCATTCAATGTAAATGTATCCGGTCAAGATGTTCGTGTTCTCAACTGGGCGCCGATCAATGTTGTCGTACGCCACCAAATGGGTCACTTTGAACCCTATGCAGGTGTCGGTCTAGGTTTGTTTTTCGCGCAAGTAAAAGAGAGCCAGACCGGTGAGTCTTCCTCTAGCACCAGGCCCGGCCTCAACACCCAGCTAGGAGCGCGATATCTCGTGACCAAAAATGTTGCTCTGTTTGGCGAATGGAAATACAACTATGCCAGCTTCAACTTCTCAGGATCGGCCCCGACACAAGCGACTGGAGGATTTGAGGGAAACTACAGTGCGCACATTCTCGCCTTTGGCGTCGGCTACCACTTCTAACCGATAGTGAAATTCTATCTCTGGGTCGAACTCGTGGCCACACTGCACTTAATTTCCGGGAATTCTGTTGGACATTGTAAACTATCATTGCTGCAAAGAATTCAGCCCGCTTCGAATCTCCACTTCCTAAGGGACATCCGGGCACACTCGCTCGTGACTGTGGTGAGAAACCTTCTGCCGTCTTCTATTGCGATGGGTCTTGAATAAATATGGCCCGCTGATCAGGCTCCTAATCCGTGGGCCGTAGATTCGACCCCTACAGGAACCACATAAACTCTCTTCAATACCTTCAACCATTTGTGGTCTTGGCCGCACCAGCTCCATCCTCTTTCTTCAACCTCCTTAATATTTCATTAATACAGCCGTAACATTGGGAGGTTATCCTCTCCTCGGAATTTCCAGGCTCCCTGAAGTTTTCACAGAACCTCGAACCGCTCAGTCGGTGACGATATGGTTACCCACGCACCCAAGAAGATTCTGATCATCGAAGACGAGGTGGACATTGCTCAGTTGGTGAAACTGTATCTTGAAAGAGATGGGTTTCGAACAGCGATTGCCACGGAGGGTATAGAAGGCCTCAAGCTGATCAAAACCGACCACCCCGATATGGTCATTTTGGATCTCATGCTCCCAGAGATGGACGGACTGGAAATCTGCAGAAAAATCCGCAACGCGCCGGACACCGCGTTGCTCCCTGTCCTGATGTTAACCGCCAAGGCCGAAGAGTCCGACACCATCATCGGTCTTGAACTGGGAGCTGATGACTATGTCATGAAGCCGTTTAGCCCCAAAGTGCTGGTCACGCGGGTGAAGGCCTTGTTTCGACGATTGGAGCGAGCCGATGACCCGAAGCAAACATCCTACGTATACGGTCCGTTGCTGGTGGATCTCTCGCGGCACGAAGTGCTGCTCGACGGCGAAGAGATCCCCTTGACCGCAAAGGAATTTGGATTGCTCGAACAACTCCTGCACCACCCTGGCCGAGTATTGACACGCGATGTCCTCTTGAATGCGGTGTGGGGCTATGACTACTACGGCACCACCAGGACTGTGGACGTACATATTCGTCGGCTGAAGCTCAAGATCCCGTTACTCGACGACGCCATCATCTCGGTCAAATCCCTCGGATACAAGCTGTCTGATCTAGCCCGTGAGCGGTAACTTCTACCGGCGACCTGTTTACATGACAAGAACATGGTGCCTCCTCCTTCCAGGCTGTCTCCTGCCGCTCCTTCTGTCTTGCAGCCATCCCCGAGTGGATGAATTCGAAGCCAGTATCGGCCAGATTGCACAGGACGACTTGATCCGCCGATTCGGTTACCCCCAGCGACTCAAGAAGCTTCCGACCGGGAGCGAAGTGTGGGACTACGAATTCCTGGCAGGAAACTCTCGGTGCATAGGGTACCGCGTCTATTTCGACGAGGACCGGCAGTCCACACGCTGGGAACCAAGGGACTGCCGGACAGAGGCTCACTAGCAGGCTGCGGGGAAAGTCCTCCGGTGCTACAGAAGGTTACGGCTGAGGCCAAGACCGAGATGAAGAAAGCCAGGTCTTCGCTCGATCTCCTCCTCACCTCAGTTTAGTTATTTGAGTTTCGATGGAGTTCGTGCCGTTTCCTTTGCAGAAGGACCTGTGTTGAGGGGCTCTTTGATCTGCAGTCCGATATTTTGCAGCGCTTCTGCGTACTGTCCGCAATACTCGCGGGCACGCGCCGGCGCCTGCTCATACCTCTCCAAACAAGCCCGGTACGACGCCAGGAGCAAGGCCGCTTCGTTATACACCGCAGTGGCTGCTTCGTCCTGCTTGAATTGTTGACATTGAATTGCCGCTTCTCGGTCGAGCAGCGTCTCGCCCGACATTTTCCCGCACGTGATGTCGATGTACTTCTGGGGGCGCGCGCAGCCCACTGTACTCAACAGCAGCGCGCACGAAACCAACACACCGAACATTTTCATCATTGTGGCTGCCAATCGAACCCCCTGAGTAATAGCTCTTCGCCCGCACCCTTCACGAAGGCTTCTAGTGCAACCGCTGCTGCGCCGCTGCGACAAGCCTGCGTGGTTAAACCACAGCATCGTGGCCTTGCACCATTACACTTGGCACAAGGGTATGTTACAAGTTTGTTAACTTCTTTCTCTCAGAGATAGACCCCTATCACGGGAAACCCCTATCTCTTCGCGTTTTCAAGAATCGCGTCACCATCTCTCCCATCCGTGCACGCGCCAGACACGCGTTACACAAATTTGATCTGTCCCTGATCGTCCAGTGCCTTGGATGCTGTAGATGTACGACCATAGGGAGGTGACGACGATGCCGAACATAAGCTCATCGAACCATGCCCCGAGAATTCTACCGTCGACACACCCGAATACCCGCATGCGGAAGAGCGCGAATTACGCGGATATTCAAAACGAACTCACTAGACTGCGAACAGCACTCACACATGAAACCATGATGTCACATCTGATGACCACAGAACCCGAACTCTTTCCCGACCCGATCGACCAGGCCGCCGCTGAACATGAGCTCAACGTTGCCTTGTCCGTGAAGCTACTCGCCGTTGAAAAGCTTCGCCGGATCGAGCAGGCGCTCACATCCCTACTTGCGTGTTCGTACGGAATCTGTTCCCGCTGTGATCAAGAGATCCCCTATGCCAGGCTCAAAGTGCAGCCGGATTCGCTCTACTGCGTCCCCTGTCTCACCCTCATTGAGCAAAAGACCGCCAGAAACTAACCCTATTCAGGACACCTTCACCGCCATGCCCACACATCACCAGCATAGGTCTCTAGTACTCACAACCGCGTAACCAAGGAGAGATTATGCAGTGCACCCGCTGTGCCGGTTTGAGAGTGCCCGAGATTATCTACGACGGAGGAACAAGAGTCCTTGCCCTGCGATGCGTTCATTGCGGGGACGTCATCGATCGCGTGATCGTCCTGAACCGCCAACACCGCCGTCCTCCCTATCCTAACCGAACCCAAACGCCCACCTACGAAAACCATCGGTGGAGGAAGAATCGCTCCACGATGGCGTAGTACTGACATGGTGAGGGTGTGGAGTCTAACCGCCGTCAATCTGGCGAGAAACCAATCCCCCTCGCTTTAACAGGCTACGGGAAAACTATTTCAACACAACAGAGTTTCGATGGCCGACACGTCTGGGATAGGTGCGCGAGGCAGGCGAGACGAGGGGGAAGAGCGAGACTGGCGAGACACTCTGAATCAGGGCTGCGAGTCGCCCGGGGCGTGGCCCGTCGTGCCCTCGTTAGGCTGGAGGACTCACGCATATCTAGAGAGTCGTGTAGGCAGTCCGAATGAATTCCTTCTCGCTTTCCGGACCTTGTACCTGTAACCACAAAACACCGCCGTTCGGTTCCGTGACAAGCACGAACGTCAGATGCGGAGAGTGCTGTCCCTCGAACACGATGTAATCGGCGATGCGCCGGATGAGCAGCTCTGAACGGCGGAATTTGAAGGCATACCCGTCCTCGAACTCTTGAATCTCCGCCACATACTTGAAAAGGCTCGACACCAGCATTTGACGCCGTAGCACAAGAACCGGGTTGGGAACCTGTGTTACTAACGATGGAGTAGAATTCAAGGGCATCGCTTGAACCATGGTACGGTTGCAGCACTTATGGTCTTTGGGCGCGGCCCCTCGATTGCCCGGTGCCGAGGAGCCGCGCGACTCGGTCTTCAGCTGCCGATCTTACCGCCGTCGTCTTTCGTGATCACGATGCAGGACGAACGGGGTCGCCCACCCGCCGCCCCATCGGGCCAGGAACTGAACGCCTTTGGATTCGCCGGATCATTGGGGGCTTCGGTGGGTGTCTCGCCCGGATGCTGTATGCCGACGAACATGGTTTCCTCGTCGGGCGTGACGAACACACCGGTGATCTCGCACTGCTTGGGTCCGACCAGGAATCGTCGCGTCTCTCTGGTCGTGGGATCGGCGCAGAGCATCTGGTTGTTGCCGAACCCGGCATAAGCTCCCGCGTTGATGGTCGACGTCGATACGTCGGTTTCGATCCAGAGCCGACCACTCGGCGCCACGTAGATCCCATCCGGCGAGCCATATTTATCGCCGATAATCGTAGACCCGTGGGCCGCGTTTGTCGGGTCGCCGCCAAGGGCTAAAATGTCCCATCCGAACGTCGGCTCCGAAAAATCATTGCCGTAATACCAACGGATAATGTGCCCATACACGTTGTTCACGCGCGGATTGGCGGTATCCACCGGGGGCCGCGCAGAGCCGGCGATGGTGGAGCCGTCGGGGTTGTTGATCGACGGCGGGGTCGTGCCGCGCCGGTTGTTGTTGGTGAGCGTGGCAATCGCGGTGAGCGACTCGGGGAAGGTATCGATCCACTCTGGCCGGTCCATCATGGTAGCGCCGACTGCATCAGCCGCGCCGCGAGTGTTGATGAGGATGTCGTTCAGCGACCAGCCTCCAGCTGCTAAAGCCGGGTTGGCCGGCGTGAGCGGCAGCCACTCGCCCGTGCCGTCGGCGTTGAATTTGGCAACATAGAGAATCCCATCGTCGAGGGGATTGATCCCCTGGAGACGAGCCAGGCGCCAGGGTTTGTTCGAGACGTAGCGATAGATATATTCATTGCGTTCGTCGTCCCCCATGTAGACGACCACTTTCTTGTCCTTAGTTTCCTGGACCCACGCCCCCTCGTGCTTCAGACGGCCGAGCGCAGTGCGCTTCACAGGAGTCGAGTGCGGTTTGAACGGATCGATTTCCACAACCCAACCAAATCGGTTCGGTTCGTTGATTTCGACATCTGCGTTGAACCTCGTGTCGGTAGTGTACAACCGGAAGCCCGACCCGAAGGGGGCAATCCCGTATCGATTCTCCACAGGTGTCTTGGGAAGGGTTTTTTGAAAGAATCCATTAAAGTTCTCTTCGCACGCGAGATAGGTGCCCCACGGCGTGAAACCCATGGCGCAATTGTTCAGCGTACCGAGTACCCTTGTGCCGGTCGGATCCGCGGTGGTCGCGAGCCTGGGATCGCCGGCAGCTGGGCCGCCGATGTTGATCGGGGTCAACCCGGTGATGCGTCGGGCGAACGGCGACGGGCGGACGACATCCCACTCGCCACGTCTTCGTCGCCTGTCCCACGGAAACCCGCTCCGCTTGGTGATCTCAATGATCGAGACACCGTGGGCGTTGAGACACTTGTTGGTTTTCTCCTGATCCCAGTTGGCAATACCGTCACTAAACAGCAGGCCATCGTCGGTGTACTCATTGTTCTGTACCAGCAGCCCTCGCTGGGAGCCCAGGATAGGGAAATACACCACACCGTCGTTGTGCATACCCCACTGTCTCGCCTGGTCAGCGGCGCTGTTGCTGGCGTCCTGTTTGAAGGCCGGCCCGTCCGACACAGGGTCACCCCAGGAAATGAGCACCTCTGCCGTATATCCAGGCGGCACCACGACAGTGTCACCGTCCGAAACCGGGATCCCCTGAAAACCAAGCAGTGGCTGGGGCTGCCCATGGGCAGAAGCAGGGACGGCTCTCAGCAGCGCATCGACTCCACCGAGGGAGAGCATCGCCGCAGCCGCGAGACCGCCGCTGATTAACCCGCGCCTGGACACGCGGGCGTCGAGCACGTCTTGGAAGGTCTCATTGCCTGATGTATTACAACCATTGTCATCATCGATATTCTTCATGAATGTCTCCTTCCTTATTTATAATGTGCAAGTATAGGTGGATGGCTGTTACAAACCGACAGGCCGAGATTCATGGCGCCCGCAAAGCCCTATGGTAATGACTGCTGCGACCAAGGCACTCAGTCCCTCGTTGTCGATGAAAGTCCCCACTTTGTGACCCACTTGCACATTCTCGTCATCATTCCTTCTTTTTCACATTTCCTGACCACGCCGGACGAAACCAGCAACAGCGAGTGTGGCGATGTGAATAGCCCTGACTGTGGTCGATTGGACAGCTTCTGGTCGATCGGTCGTGCCATCGCGCGCACCTCCTTGTCGCATGCGTGCATTGCATCAGACAGTGGTTCGCAGACGAAGAAAAACCGAATGCCTCTCACGCCTCCGGTGGTGGTTCTTGATGCCGCGTCACGGAAACGGTCTGAAGAAGCTGCAGTCTTCTCCATTCCGGTTCGTTGTCGGCACCTTGATACGAAGCACTGTCACAGATGTCTGTTACGAATCGATCTGTCCATACTCAAAAACTCGTAACAGCGACGTTAAGAGATGAGTACTCCGCGGAGGAGAGCGTGCCTAACCCACATTATTCATGAGCGCCTCTGTTGCAATTGCAATCGCGGATTCGCCGCCCGTGGGAGTGAATTGTGAACGGGACAGGCAAGACGTGCGAGACAGGTGCGACCCGCGAAGATGAAACTTCCGCCCTGTCCTGCTTTTCTTGCAAGTCCCACGCGAGGAACGCGCATTCAGGTGATTTCGCTGGGAGCCGTTATGAATAGTGCGAGCGAGCTATTGTGTTCGCCGGGTGATCGGCGTGAGGTGGGACCCTCGTTCAGATCCGGAACTTCAACACATGTCCGAACTTCCGATAGTGAAGCGGGTCGATGTCTGCGAGCACTTAGCCGTAATCAACGGTGATGGATTTCACATAATACATGGGCGGTTTATCCCTCCTCCGGGCCTCAGACTGCGACTTGAATCACCGCCAGGCTCGGCTCACGCAACGTCACCTCCGAAGCCATCAACCCGGCCGAGTCTCCGAGGCCGAACGGTTCCCGGCGCGACTCGCCGCCGTTTCTCGCCCGATATACCAGCTCGTCGGTCTCGAAGTCATATTCGGGAATCTCCTGGTTCTCCCATCGTTTGGTGAAGTACTGATAGAAGAGCGTATAGAGCCCGTGATGGTCGGGGTTGTGCTGGAAGACATATTCGGGCATCCAGCGTACGTCGAGTCCCGTGTGATAGTGCTGGAGCCAAAGATAGTCGCCGAGGATCACCATCCGCAGGTGAGGCCGATCAGAGTAGAGCTTCAACCGGATGACCTTGCCGCTGACGCGAAAGCGTTTGATCAGTGCAATGGTGTCTTGCAGTTCCTGCTGAAATCGGTCCGGGGAGATGTCGGAATGCGAGAGAGACTGCGCCCTGCGCGCGGCTTCCTCCGAGAATGGGTTCAATAAGATGAGTTTCGCTTCGAGGCATGTCTCAAGTAGGGCGTGCAACTCAGCCTTGTCGTCCACAACCGTGCCATGGCCGGTCACCCCTATAGCCAGAACGGTTCGACCCAGACTCTGCTGCTGTTTGAGTTCACGAATTCTTCTGCCGGCGCCCGGATCATGTAACGGAAAAAACGATACCAGTCCCGCTCCCCTCGCCATAACGGCCTGACTGCGGTTTTTAAAGGCTCGCCACAGGTAATTGGAAATCACGATCAGAAAAAGCGCCACGCCAACCTCAATGGTCAGCAACAGTATCTTTTCATGTTCGATATGCGACCAGAATGCCAGGAACTGCCGGGCAATGCTGGGTAGTGACCAGGCAATTCCAGCGCTGAGCCCGATGACCACAGCATGAAACGCCAAGGCACTGACCTCGGCCACAAATTCTTGCAATTGAGATAACTTTCCTTTGTACATGCCTTCCTTTCAAATACCAAAGCCTGGCAACCAACCGAATTGCGTCACAAATTACTCTCTTACCTTCTTTGGACTCTATACCTGCTATGAGCTTCGCCGATCCGCATTACGGGCAGGTAAAATCTAGGCCGCCACAAGGTAAATACTGAAGATAGAGCGGGTAGGCTAAGCCACGTCCAGACGCTGCAGCCGATTACGGTGTCCCTCGTAGTCGGGCACGAGCCGCTGATACTCCAGCGGCATGAGAGAAGACGAGATGAGAAAGTCGGCCGAGGCCCGGTTGCAGGCGATTGGAATGTTCCATACCACGGCGATGCGCAGGAGTGCTTTCACATCCGGATCATGCGGGTGCGGCTCCAGCGGATCCCAGAAGAAAATGAGAATGTCGATTTCACCTTCGCTGATCTTCGCCCCGATCTGTTGATCCCCGCCTAGCGGTCCGCTTTGCAGCCGCTTCACTGGAAGACCTAACTCTGTTTGGAGCAACTTCCCTGTCGTCCCCGTCGCGATAAGGTTGTGCCCTGCAAGCGCCTCACGATTAAACTTGGCCCAAGCCAGGAGATCCTGTTTCTTGTTGTCATGCGCGACAATAGCCACGGTTTTCCTTTCAGCCATCGTCATGGAGTTGTCATTCATGTGCACCCCCTTGAAACTCGCTTCCATTCTCTCTGTTTGATTCTTGAGCGAGTATGGCAGGTCATTGTTACAGGTGAGTTTCGTGATCCGAAACCCTTCAGTATCAATGAACTTGCCCTTCCCGACAGAGGCTACAGAAGAGTATGTATCGCTGACCAAAACACTTCGGATCTTAATCGTGTACCTGACAACTAGTGGCAGCAACCTTGAGGATTGAGCCTGAGCCGCATCTCGAACTCATCCTTGGATGAGAACGAGTATGGACGGCAAGCTACCGGATAAGTTCCTGCACAATGCCTTGGCTATTGTATCGAATGCGCAGCCCCTGCTCTGGCCTTTCCTGCAGTCCGCCGTTCGTTGATCTAGTGCCTGAGGCTGGATTGATCGGTTCCATCTTGGTGGTCGTCGTCCCGAGAGGGCCTGCCTGCACTGTTGGAATTTCCATCTTGGGAGTAGCTCGTCCCGAATCCCTTGGCCGATAGATTTCAGTTTCCCATTCCTTGGAGGCCATGACAAGGTCCGGCTGGCCATATCTTTCGACCACTTCTTCTCTCGTAGTTTGGCCGATCTTTATCCAATCCCTCTGATCCGGAACTGCCGAACAAGCATCGACAAAAACAAGAGTGCCCAATGAGAAAACTGAAAGATAGAGACGGAATAAGAGACTATTGCTCAGCCATCGCATGCGTCACCTCTTTGTGATGAACAATCGTTCGGCCACAACGCGCTCAAATCTCATCACTCCGCTGCCATGTGCCGGATAATCTTGCCTTCCACCAAATAGACAACGAGTTCGGCGATGTTCGTAGCATGGTCGGCAATCCGCTCGTAATATTTGCCGATGAACGTGAGGCGAGCGGCCCGCGTGACGGTTCTTGGATCTTCCAGCATGAACGAAACGAGTTCTCTGAAGAGTTGTTCCGTGAGGTCGTCGACATAGTCGTCGTCCCGACAGACTTTTCGCGCCAGTTCGGCATCGCGATTCACAAAGGCAACCAGGCACTCTTTGACCATCTGGATTGTCCACTCAGCCATTCTCGGAATATCTATATAGGGCTTGAGTTGGGGCTCTTCGTTCAACTCGATCGCCCGTTCAGCGATGTTCTCCGCTAGATCGCCCATCCGTTCGAGTTCCGCGGAGATCTTCATGCTCGTTGTAATAAATCGGAGATCGCCGGCCCTCGGATGGTGGAGCGCCAGCAGGCGGAGGCATGTCTCGTCGATTTCGAGGTCCAGAGTATTGATATGCATGTCGTTTTCGACGACGCGAATCGCCAGATCCGAATTGCGCTCGGTCAACGCATGCCAGACGTCCTGCAGTTGAGATTCAACTGCGCCGCCCATCAGCAAGAGCTTCTTTTTGAGATCATCCAGCTCGACATCGAGATGCCGTTCCATCGCTGCCTCTCTGTAAAACATGCCTGAACCAGCCGATCACATACTCTTCAGCTGGCCTACATGAGCTTCCAGGCGAGAAAAGTCGTTTTCCTGCTGGCTTCGATGAGGCTCATGCTCAGCCCGCTGACCTTGGCCGCTCACTCCATCGGCCGGGTTTCATGATTGAGCTGAGCCCGAGCATACCAATGATGATCAAAAAGAAGGCGAATGATACAACGAGAAAAAACGTGGCGCGCAGTTCGGCGATCATGATGACTCACCCCCTTTGTGCTCAGGAAAAGCCGGGAATTCAGCTAACCCGTTTTCGCGTCCACCTGTTTTCCTACATACTGCTCAGGATCGACCAGTTCTTCTTCGATAGACCCCGCTCTGAGAATCGTGAGCAGATGAAAACTGCACCGACCGCCTCGCTTTCGATCTCAAACTGTCCTCCATAATCGACCGTCATGCTGACCTCTGTTTTATACAACATGCTCGCGTCATCGACTGTAAGTACGGATAAACAAACAACTATCTTCCTTCTAAGCGATTCAGGCCGGGCGAACGCGACCCCCAACGAATGGTCTCGGCGCCGATAACGCTGCCGGACGGAAGTGGGAAAGTTTCCGATCGACGTTCCGAACATGGTCAATTCATTCTAGTCGGAGGACATCACCACCGCGTTGCGGTTGCCTCAAGGTTTTGTAAACCTTAAAGGCAGCATAAGCGCATGTCTCGGCATAGATCCGGCATCTTGCCGGTCGGGCAATGGCCACCCTGTACCATCTCATCGACAAGGATGTGCTGAAAACGCCCTCTCTCGATCCACGACGCCGGTCGTAGGTTCGCTGCTGCATAGAGCCTAGTGCCATCATGGCTTCGTGCGATCATCGATGCACAATTAACAGACCTGTTACATCAACCTTGAGCTTATCGTAACAGCACCCCTCTATCCTTTGCCGATTACGTCATGTACGACGAGTCCTTCTGTGCGCTCCAGTTCATCAGAAAGGTCCATGCGTCGGCGCTCATCCATACTGACCATTCTGCAGCCGTTTTTTCCGGTCATGCTGCTCGTCATGGCTTCCTGTGGCGACTCTCAAGACCCCGCATCCGGCTCACAAGCGCCACCCCTCTCGGACCCTTCCGTTTCACAGGCTCCTCAACAACAGATTGATGGAAGCGACAGTCAGCTCAGGTCCCCGCCACCTGAGAACACGGTAGATCCAGCGCGCCTGCCAATTTCCACTGGTACGGCTCCCACAAGCCCTCCGCCTCAAGAAGTGGTGTGGGAACAGCCTCAAACGAAGTCGGTGACGTTCGAATGGAACCCGTCCCCTTCCGGCAATGCGGACGGATACAAAATCAAAATCACAACGTTGTCCCCCTTGACCCAATATGCATTCGAGACAGGTCCGGAAACGCGCCTGACGGTAGACCTCCCGATGGGGAAAAGTTACTTCGCGACCGTGTTTGCGTATAATGACGCCGGACAGAGCCCAGCGGCCGATTACATCCGATTCGATCTGTTTTGATTCCTGCCAGAGCCGGCGCCACCGGGATTGGGCTATTGCCCGCGGGGCGAGACACTATCGCGCTCGTCTGGCAACCTCGGAGAGCGGACCCCTGCTTGTGAACGCATCAGGGTGCCATCTGCCCGAAAAACTGCGCCTGGTTCCGTAGAATGGTGTCGAGCCTGATTCGGGATCGAACGTGGAACCGTCTTACGTCCTCTCTGGCGCGGAGCGGATCGTCGAAACTCTGATCGGAAGGTGCGATCGGGGCAAGGGAAAACATGGTCAGCGTAGAACGCTTCGCAGCTGGTTTAGTCTTCCAGGGATTGTAGAGCGGATCGCCGACGAGCACCATGTGCCAGCTGACCCATCGACTGGTTACATAATAGGCTTCGACGAGCGAATACTGGCCGGTCATCAATAATGCCACGAACTCGAGCGGCTCGGGAAAGGCGTCAAGATACGGTTCAGCGATGGAACCGAGCGTCGCGGTGATCCCACGTTCCAACGCATTCTTGCACCAGCCTGGCTCTGAAGCGCTGTGGATGCTCACCGCTTCCGTGGAAGCCATGTGATAGCCAATGGAGCCTAGCCGAAATGTAAACGCGTCCTCGTATTGTCTGAGTCGATACCAGCCTACATACAGCGCGACATCCGGCGCTTCACCCGGACGATGGAATCGGATCTCGGTGTTCTCCAATTTCGATCGATAGGACGTGTGCTCTGTGAGAAAGCCGTTCAAGTCGCGCAAGCTTTGATCGTAGCGGCCGTATGTGTCTGATTGATCCTTGACCGGCAGACCTCGAGCATCGAGATAGACGGTTCCGATGAGTCCTTGCTGTTCGGCCTCCATCGCGAGATCCACCAGATGTAAGGCCAGGTCGGAAGTCGGCGCATCGAGCCGGCTCACCATAAGTATTGGGATGTCTCGGGGGAACCTTCCCGCAGTCTTCTTAAAAGCATGATGGAGCGGATTGGGGTGGCGCCAGGCGACTCCATACAGACTTCGATCCCACCACAGCAAGCTCAACTCGCTGTCCACGCTCGCGTCGGCCTGTTCGTCAGACAAAAGATTCAACTCCAGAGCAGCCAAGCCAAAGACGCCATACGCCCCGTAGACCTGTCCAACCTGTTGATACAGCTCGGCTCGCCGGCTGCGGACCGGGAGTTCCAACGACCCCAACAGCAACCGCAATCCCTCCAATTGGTCAGCCCGCATTGATGCATCTGCCCCACTGCCTAGCACCCGTCCCTCCATGGCAAGATCCTGGTGCAGTTGAGTGAGGCCGGCCAGCCCCTGATAGTCACGGACCACAGCGTCCAACTTCGCAGACCATTGATCACGGGATGACAATTTCAGCTGCTTGACCCGCTTGACCGACTCTTGGACCGCCTCGTCGACTCGCAGCAAGAACGCTACGTGGCGTTCATGCGTCACAACGCCTTGTTCCGCCTCCGTGGGCGGAGCCGGCATGGAGCCGGACTGCACAGCGATGTCGCGAACTTGACGCTCGATGTCCACCAACTTCGACCTCGCGGCACTGAGTCTGTCGATCGCATCATGCTGCCAGCGCTGCTCCTCTACCGTGAGTTTCGGCGGCGCGACTCTGAGAGGCACGCCATAGACCGTCACTAGCACACGAGTTGTTTGCTGGATTCGATGGTCCTACAACGCCTGCCGAAGCGGCATGACCAATCGACGCTCATAGTCCTCCCGACTGATGGTGTCGCCGAGCGAGAGATCCAGTTTGGCAATCTGTTGTACGGGGACTCCTCGACGGGTTGCATAATGTTCCGCGACCAATAGGCTCTCCCGGCTGTTGGCATTGGCAATGATCATCACCTGATGGGGCATGAGTTCTGCCCGGGATAGGGAAACGCTACCTATGAAGGTGACGCCGAGGAGCACGACCCCTATGGCCGCAAATTGACCGGGCGAATGGGTGGTAACCATGATCGTGTCCTGCTTATGGAAAACCTCATGATCACCCGGGCGCTGCTCATAGGACCATTTATCCTATGAGTCCCGAACGTGTCGTCAACTCGTCCTTCCATCCCCCGCATCGAACACCTTTTTACGGCTGCCAGCAATGTCGCTTGATTGATCGGTTTTGACAGCAGGTCGGATACGCCTTGCTTGAAGAGAACCCTGGCCCTCTCGGTCGTCACTTCGCCGCTCAACACAATGACGGAAGCATGGGGAAACTGGGATCGGAAATAGGGAATCGTCTCCATTCCGCTCATCTTCGGCATCTTAAGATCGCAGATGATAGCACCCAATACAAACGGGTTATCTCCGCGCTTGATGGCCCTGACGCCCGCTTCTCCATCTTCAGCTTCCACCACGTCATACCCCGCTTTCGACAAGATCAGACGCACCGATTTCCTGATTTCCGCTTCGTCGTCCACGACCAGCACTCTCCCTTCACTCATACAACGCTCCTCCTTTGACACCTTTTTCCGCGACTTCTAAATTGAGCTAAGCAGTTCGACGCTTCACCAGATAAAGTGCCGCGAGGCCAGTGGCAAAGAATACGAGGGACGCCACTTCCAGCCGTAGTAACATCCTTGATGGCAAGAATCCCGATGGCTCCCACGCACACGCAACATCTTTCCTTTATAAACCCCGCACATACGCTGAATCGTCGACGACATCCACGAGGCATCCCTCACGAAATTCTCATTACCAGGATTGGGGAGGAGACGACGATACCGAGGAAAGCGACGGAGCTCCAGTTAAGATTGTGTTAAACGGTGAGAGGTTCGCGTGCAGAATCACAGCCCCAAAAGACCCGATTTGACTGCTCACATTAGCGAAATTCACGCAGGCAGGCCTTAAATTTACGCAGCAGTAACAAGGCTCTAACCGCGGCGCAATGCCGGCCTGGTAGATTTAACCTAATTTATAATAATAAAACCAGGGAGGAGCAGATGGTCACAGTCGGACAATTAATGAAAAAAGATCTCGTCACAGTAGATTCGGGCACCTCGGTGATCGAAGCCGCAAAACTGATGAAGACCTGCAATGTCGGCAGTGTGTTGATTTACCACGAAAACCGCGTCATCGGCATTGTGACTGAATCGGACATTGTCAAGAAGGTCATCGGCTCAGACCGCAGTCCTTACTTTATCCCCGTCGAAGACATTATGAGCAGTCCGATCGTCGGGATCGAAGAGCGCCGCCCGCTCACCGAAGCGGCAGACCTCATGAATAGGCATCAGACGCACCACCTGGGTGTCACCAAGGGCGGGTCGGTGGTGGGCATTCTCTCAGTCCGCGATTTACTTCGCCCTGTCTCCATAGACGAATTTTAACCCCGAAACCCCTCACTAACTTCCCCACTCCTCGTTACCTCCGCAACGGATGGGATCCTTCCGCCTGCTCCACAATGAGGTGTTCGATAGACGCGATGTGGTAGTTCCCCAAAAATAACGAAACTGAAAGTCCCGTCCATTACAACTGAACCATCGTTAAGGGACTGCTATATGGCCAAATGGCTGGAAAAGTTTACGTATCCGTAATCCACTCTCTCGCTTCACGAAACAATGGCCTTGTACGCTCATTGATAGCGGGTGACGGGTATGAGAATCCCCGAAAGCGAGTGGTCAACAAGTTTAAGAATCTCGTAGAAAGGAGGCGCCCCGCCGATGTATGGAACTGGGTATTATCACATGCTTGATGGAAGGGTCCGGATCAAGGTCCACGAGGTCAAAGGCTCCCCCGCAATGGCCGGCGAACTGGAGAGCCGGTTGGCCAAGTTGAATGGTGTGACCCATGTGCAGGTCAACCCCCTGACTGGTTATGTCCTAGTCCTATTCGATTATCAGGTTATTAGTCACTATCACGTCTTTGCTGTGATCAACGACCTCAAATGCTTGAACGTGTAGGCCTCCGTTTCACCTCGTCGTTATAACCGTATGAGTGTCGTTCGGTGCAGGAGGTTGGGGGGTTCGTCGGTGCCATCCACACGCATGTCTACGGTCCAATCATCTGCCGGCAGCCTGGACAACAGATTGAACTCTCTCATGTTATACAGCGATGCAATATGGGTCACCTGTTCCCGATCCGAGACGATTCTGATAGATAGCGAGTGGTTCGCCTCCTGCAATAGGTGGATTGCATTCCCGCCGCTCCTCTCTCCATGGCAATTCCATAATACAGATAATACAGATGGATACACTAGGTGTCATATCTAAGGATACAACGGTCGGTTGAAACGGATATGGGGGATTTGGTAGAGGTGGAGGGTGAGCGGACAGGGAGGGACTGCGATGACGGAGGCTGAAGAGGCTGCCAGACGAGTGAAGTGGAACGAGCGTATGTCCCTCTCAATGCACCGGCTCACCGTTCCAAACCGGCCTCAATTGCTGGAGGCGCTGGGACGCTTAGCCATCGCGCATACGCATCTGGAGCGGACCTTGCGGTACACCGTGAAAACACTATCCGGTCTCTCGGGCCCTAAAAGTCTCGACCCCACAAAACGAAAGCCCATCTCTGATTTACGGAAGAGGATTAAGAAGCGGTTTAAGAAGCATCACCCCACTGTCGCAGAAACCTACCGTCTTGACGAGCTTCTCGAAAAAGCCAAGCTCCTATCTGGAAAGAGAAATTCCTACATGCACAGGGCATGGTCGGAAACCGAAGCCGGACAGGTGATCCTGCATGAAGAAGACCTTCACTTGGGAACCGCTCCACCAGAAGCCGCCATTGAGCGAGTGGCGTCTGAGATTTTAGCCTTGGGAAAGCAGATTAATGACGCCCGCCTTCATGGATTCATCCATGATGTAGTGCAACGTCAGCCGCTGAACGCCTAGGCAGCCCCATAACGGATTCCACACCGCGCTACTTCGCACTCGCTCTTCTCACTATGTCGACACAAGTCCACCGCTTCCCGCTTAAATTTCGGCGCGAAACTCCGTCGCTGCTGGCCGATGAGGCACCTCCTTCGCTGCTTGTGCACGGAACGTGTCCGGAGAATCAGGGGAAGACCAAGAGTTAGGGAAAGAGCTACCTTCATATCTAACCAATCTTCATGGGGATCTTCTCGGTGCGTTAATCAAACGTCGTTCACCTAAATATAATAAGGCCTTGACTACTCTGTAACACGGAAGCGATAGACTTTCTCGTCCTTGTTTTCATCAAGTTCAATCCGCGCTCACGAAGGAAGAAGAGATGTGGAGAAAAACGATCCTCGTTCTAGTCATATGGGTCGTTGCATGGAGCGTCATTGCGAATGTGGCGAGTGCGGCCCTAATCAGCGCGGACTTGAGCCAAGGCACTGGAGACGGATTGTTGACACTCGATACGACATCAGGCTTGGAGTGGCTTGATGTCACGCTCACCGTAAACCAGACCTATGACCAAGTCCGTACCGGGAGTTGGTACCAGGCAGGCTTTAGTCACGCAACTATGGCAGAACTGCAGACGCTGTTCTTGCACGCTGGTACGCCAGATGACGGCTTCGACATATCACTAACTTACCCAACTGAAACACAGGCACTCGCTCAGTTGTTGGGGGCAACGATTTCAACCGAGGATGGAAGACTGTCCACTTACGGATTCAGCGGGTCAGATTTCTTCGGAAACACGGTCACAACGGCTACACATCCGATAGGCAGCCTTTTCTCAGCACTTCTTGGGAAAGTCGACTACCTCCCCGCTGCCGATGATCTGCCGGCAATTGGAGAAGCCCATTTCTCCCAAGGCCACCCGTTCAGCAATGAGGCCAGCCTGAACTACGGGAGTTTCCTCGTCAGGCCGGCCCCGGTTCCCCTACCTGGAGCCCTCAGTCTCATGCTATCTGGTTTGTCATTGATTGCATGGAGAATTCGAACTCGCGGGAAACTAATGCAGATGACTAGTAGGAACACCATCCTGTCAACTTTGATGGTCCTGTCCGTTTTGTTGTTTAGCAATGTCGAGGTTGCATCTGGTTCCACTGTCACGTTTGAGATCGGAGGGGTACTGACTGAGGCCAGCGGAACAAATGGTTTAGCAGTTGGTGATCCTTTCACCGGTACATTCTCGTATTCTTTGGGACAGACGGGCACGGATGCGCCATCTGTCCAAGCGCGCGGTACGTCTTTAACAGTTACTCTCTAACCCTCCAAGGTCAAACTGTATTTTCGACGGGAGGAGATGTCACAATAGAAAATAATGGCTCTTTTGGGGATAATTTTACTCTCAATGTTGATGACACCACTCCTGCTGCGCTAGTCACAGGATCGATCAATGGCGCCGTTGGTTTTGAATTATTCTTGTTCCTTCGTGCCCTTAATGGTGCCCCGTTTATGGACACGAGTTTACCTCCATCCCTCAATCTGGCAGACTTTTCTGATATGAGAAGAATTGATCTGGTGTTTCAATCAAACAGGGGTGCGGTCATCGGGGAGATCAGCGTCTTAAGTGCCGTACCCTTACCAGCAGCCATATGGCTCTTCATATCAGGCTTGGGTGGCCTCGGCCTATTATGGGGAAGGAACAAAACAGGGAAAACTGCGAACGCCTAGTCTCTTGCTCTTCGTCATTTACAGTTAACCTTCCCCATCGAGAAAGCCCAACGCTCGTCCTTGATATAACCCGCTCCAACTATCCCTGCTAGGCCCGCAGCTTGTAGCCTACGCCCCTGACGGTCAGGAGGAAGGTCGGACTGGCCGGGTCCTGCTCGATCTTCTGTCGCAGCGAATGAATGTGAACATCAAGCGCGTGCTCTTCAAGCGCATAGCCTTCTCCCCAAACCCGGTTGAGCATCTCCTGGCGCGAGAACACGCGGCGGGGCGATTCGAGGAATTGCCTGAGAATCTGGAATTCCTTCGGGGTCAGATCGACGGCATGGCCGTTGACCAGAACTTCGTGACGATCGAGGTCCATCCGAATATTCCCCGCGCTATACTGGATGTTTGACTTAACGCCGGCTCCTCGGCGCCGAAGGATGGCGCGCACGCGCGCGACCAGCTCACGGACACTCTGGCCGCACACAACTAAATCTACATCCTGATCATAGTCTTGAAGACACTCTTCATCCTGGCAGGACACGTTTCCCTCCTGCACGGCGACGATTGGAACCGCGCTCAACATTCTTATTCGACGAAAATTGGCGATGGAATTGGATTGACGGTCAAGAATAATTAAAGAGGGCACTTTCGCTTTCGCCTCTGCGAGAGCAACGGGCTCCGCGGCCATCGCCGTACTGCGATACCCGCTTGCTTCTAATGCCTTCTTCAATGACTGCGCGAACGACTCGGATTTCAGAAAGATGAGCACCGAGTCGTGTGCGCCCACCATGGATGTTTTAGCGATGACCATTGCGGTTCATGATAGGACCGGACTGAAAAACAAATCGTTACACCGGTATTATTTTTCCGTTAAATCAATCAGGCACACACGGACCAATTGACCGGGGCTCAGTTCGGAGTTAACACCGATTTAACAATTGATTGATCTCACCGCAATGAACCCTCGGTACTCTTTTTTGGTTGTAAGAGAGGATTCCCATGATAATCGGATATCTTTCAAGGACACGGGGAATGGAAATCCGACAGAACATGACACACTATCGCCGCCCAGCCTGGGTAGGCATCTATGTTTTCCTTTTGCTGCTCTTTGCTGTAGCCTTTAAGGCTTCTGGACAGGTAATGCCCTCGCTGGATTCTAAGATTCCCCCCTATCGCCTCGTGAACAACCTGACAGGCTCACTCTCCATCGCAGGGTCTGACACCATGAAGCCGCTGACAGAATCGTGGTCAGCGAAACTCCGACAGCTGTATCCCGGCCTCTCCATCAAAGTGGAAAGCAAGGGATCCGAGACAGGGCTCGCGGCATTGCTGGAAGGGAAAGCCCAAATAGCCGCGATGTCTCGGCGTATGACGCAACAGGAGGTCGTTGAATTCAAACGAGAGTTCGGCTATGAACCGACTGAGGTCCCGGTTGCCGTGGATGCGCTGGCTGTCTTTGTGCATAAAGACAACCCGATCGATGGATTGTCTCTCGCCGAACTCGATGCAGTATTCTCCAAAGAACGGCGACGCGGGCTGGAATATCCTGTCAATGTGTGGGGCGACGCGATGGTGTTGGAAGAAGAGTGGGCGAAAGCGCCCATTCAAATCTACGGGCGGAATGGTAATTCCGGTACTGCTTTATTCTTCAGAGAACACGTGTTGAACGGGGCTGACTTTAAGAAGTCCATGATGGTGGGCGTCGGCTCGGCTTCGGTCGTGATTGAACTGATGAGGGATCGATTCGGAATCGGATTCAGCGGCATCGGCTATCAGACATCAGAAATCCGGCCTGTTCCCTTGGCGGCAGTCCAGGGCGGGCGGTACGTGGCGCCGACTTTTGAAACGGCGATGGATGGGTCCTACCCTCTGAGACGCAATCTGTATATCTATATCAATCGACCGCCGAAGGTCGCACCGCCGAAGCCGCTCGCAGAGTTCGTGAAATTCGCGCTGAGCCAACGAGGACAGAAAATCGTCATTGACGAAGGGTATTACCCTCTCCCAACGATGGAACTCAACCGACTGACCATGATGTGGACCACCTCTGTGCAAGCCGCCTCCGCTGATGAATCAGCTAAATTCCGCGACTAGCAGACCGCAGGAAGGCTATGTCAGCCCGTGAGAGAAGTGAGATGAGCGGGAATGGCGCGACTTGGGGGGATCAGAGCCTGCGCATTTCGCTAGTCTCGCCAGTCTCGCTCGGCCTCCCTATCGCACGAGAGACGCTAGCGGACTCCTTTTCCATAGCTCACGCACTGTTCTGCCCATGAGCCGACTCATCTGGCTAGCTTTTCTTGCCTTCGTCAGCGCCGGACTGATCGACGCCTGTAGCCCCAGACAATTCACCACCGTTACGATCTACGACAAATCCGATGCCTATGTCCGGTTGGAATTTGATCGGACGGTGAAGAAGGGAACGGAACATTCGCATCCGATCTCGCTCACGCCTCAACAAATCGTCGCGGTCCTGGGCGGGGTGAGGATCCATGAGCCTATCGCCCTTGTTCGGGGCGATATCCTACAGCGGGATTCTGTTCCGCGCATCCATGCGGCATTCACCGATAAAGAAATCGCGTTCTTCGCACCATTGCTGGCGTTGGCTCTCAGCAAAGCGACGCCGGAAGAAGTGGTCACCTTTTATCAGACTCGAAAAATCTCAGCCACCACACGAGAAGTCACGTCCGGAGGCGTGTTCGTCCAAGGCGATGAACTGCACCTACTGCTCGCGAACTACCAGTCGCATACCCGCTATATGGCCGACTATGGGGCAGCAGAAGCAGAGGACGACCGGCTCACACCGATGCAATCGATGGCTCCACAAAATGGCCGTCTTGATTTTGAGCCAGTTTCAGCCAAGCGGGAACGCTCAGTGGGAGCTCTGGGAAAAGTCCTTCAGTGGAACAATCGTGAGCTGGTGGTGTTGTACAAGCAACTGCCCCCGCGCCCGCTGGTTCAACCAGATCCCCAGCCTATAGCGGTCCCCTAGCCAGCAGCCAGGCTGAGGTGAAGGTCAAGCGAAGCCCACTTTCTTTCGGCTAGGCCTAGGCCTCGGCCTTGACCTTTCATAGCTCGGACTAAAAGCTCCATTGGAGTTGAAACCTGACCAAGTTGCCGGTTTGGAGCTGGTAAGGAGTCTGGGTACACACAACCGGAGAGGCGGAAAGTCCGCAGGTGTCGACGGGAAGGGTGGCTGACTCCAGCGAGGTTCGCTGAGACCACGAGTAGGCGACGGTCAATTCGAGCGCGCGATTGAACTGATACTCAATTCCCAACTCTGTTTCCCGCACCGAGGAGCGCGGCGCATTACTCTGAAGTTTGCTGCCTCCGAAATATTCCTGCGCGCGCACATACGGAAAGATGTTCAGACAATAGGTGTCGCATTTATAGTTGTAATAGAGTTGAACATACCCTCCGTGCGACGAGCCGAGTTCCACCGCTGTCCGGGCTTCGTTCAGTTGAGGTCCCCTCCCGATGGTATACTCGGCTTGAAAGCCGAATGGTTGAGGATAGACGATCGCATGCCACGCGATTCGTTCGTCGAGATAGTTTCCGCCGTTCGTAACTAGAGGCGAGATCGGGACTCCGTTAGTCAGATTTGGATTGGTCGGGACGACGGGAGATGTCGAAACGACCACTTGCCCCGTATAGGCATCCATCCCGACCTCGACGATTTGACCGTTGGAAAACTCATAGGGATACGTCGAGTGAAACACCACATGCTTGTTTTTGTTTGCATCTTGCTGATCGATACCTTGACCGTTGTAGACCCCGATGCCCAGCATGCCATAGTCGCCGGACCCTTTGAGGCCGCTCTCCACTAACCGGCGGAACCGTTCGCGGATTACGGCCGGCGCATAGTAGAGAAAGACTCCCAGACTTCGCTCATTCGGAACTGCGGCAAACGTCGCGTCATTGCGGTCGAACGCCAGCCGGTTTTGGCTGGACTGTATGGTTTCGAACCCAAACGGTATCTTTGATTGTCCAGCCCGGATACGCCATTCTTTGTTCTCCGTGAGAAAGATATCTGCATAGGCATCGCGAAGGACCGCCGTACCTTCCTGATCGTTGACGAGGCCCGCGAATTCACCCTGAAGATAGACGAACACGCGATCATGAGGCTGGCCGCTCACAATAAGGCGCGCACGGCGCAAAAAGAATTCGTTGTACCGGACGATCGACCGATCCCCCGGGGTAGTCAAGAAATCATTGTTCGGCGTGGCGTTATAACGGAACTGGGTATAGCCCCTGACACTGATCTTTTCATACCACCGTTCGCGGACAGGCACGTCGCCGACTCCTCGGCTTTGTTCCATGAGTTTCGCTTCCCGTTTTTCTTCTTCCGCTTTCAACTGTACCCACTGATCGATGGTGATTTGCTTGTTTTCGAGGAGCAGGTCTTCGAGCTTGCCGGCCAACGCCGGAGACCAGGCGGCGAAGAGTGACCCCAAGACCATAACCCCCATCCATATCAATCCTCGACTGGTCGTCTTCATTCATTCCCCTTCGACACCCACACTTCACGGTGACGGAAAGAGAATATGAAGAGACCATTACAGGCAAGTTACGGCTGTCTCCAGTAATAGTTAACTTGCGAAAAGTATTGGGCTGATAGTGATGTGCCGGCAGGTGAATCGAGGATATGCACTGAATACAGGACTATAAATGGGTTTCGGAATGGAGCGCCGGTCAGCTGGTGCTGCGGAGGAACTGGCCCAAGCTGCGCGACAGAAACTTCATCCAAGAAGCGCCGCCGGGCACAGTCGCGAGCAGATTGGATGCCCTGCGGCCTGACAGTCTGCCAAGTCGATCTGTGACGTCACGGTACTCTGATTGTTCTTGACTCAACGCCTCATAGTGAACCAAGGCGTCTTCCTGACACCCCGATGCTTCAAGCGTTCGGGCGAGGAGATACCTGATCTGTCTCCGCTCTTGAGGTATTCCCTGTTCACTATTCCACAGTTTCTGGAGCGCCGCTACCGCCTCCGTCATATGACCACTTCCCTTAAGACAGAGCGCGATTTGAGTCCGGGCTTTCACTGAAAGAACGGAATCCCGGCCGGCCTGTTCGAAATAGAACATCGCCTGGTTGAATGCGCCAGCCTCTTTGAATGCCACCCCTCGCTTGTAGAGTGCCGCCGCCTCGCCCCCTAGGGCAGGCTTCGCGTCGGGCATAGGAGCCGCCGGTGGCCGTGATAATTCGTCTCTTCGTTTCAACTCGATGGCCTCAGGGTATGTGGCGGAGGAATTTGCCGTGGGCGCCGGCCCGGTCACCGTCGATGACGCGCCAAGTTTCGACACCGCTGAAGTATGTGCCCCCACTTCATCCGCTTCCACAGTGAGTTCGCTCGGGCTCGGCTCGATCGCATCAGGAACCGCCCGGAAGGGAAGAAACCCGTTCCTATCCCGGACGCGCGCGGCATCAAGGACCACATGCGCCGTGATCATCTCAACCTGCGCCGCATACCCATACACCAGGGCATGGTCGCACAGCTGATTCATCAGTCGGGGAATCCCGCCGGTCAACGCAAATATCCTTCGAGAGGCTAGCGTGGAAAACAACGATCTCCGTCCTCCGGCCACTCGAACGCGATGACTAATGTACGCGATGGCCTCCTCTTCGGCCAAAGGTTCCAGCGCATACTCCACTGCGATGCGCTGGGCAAACTGCTCCATCCCCGGCCCCTCTAAGAGTGCTCGAAGCGCCGGCTGTCCCGATAACAGGATTTGCAACGACCGGCGGCGGCCATCATTCAGGTTCGACAGCAATCGGAGTTCCTCCAGCATGGCCGATCCGACGTTCTGGGCCTCATCGAGGACCAAGAGCACGCGCCGACCGGCAGCCTGTTCCCCCTCCAAAAATCTTCCGAACTCATGAAAGAGGTCTACTTCGTTCTTCCCTTTGGTCTCCAAGCCAAAGGACGCCGTAATCCACGGCATGAGTCCACCAAACCCTCCATGCGTATTCGCCAGCATGCCGATAGTCCACTGATGGCGTGATTGGTCCAACAACCGGTTCAACAGCGTGGTCTTTCCTGTGCCCGGTTCACCAGTGATTACGATAAAGGCAGACCCATTCACCAGCCCATATTCCAACAGACTCAGCGCCATCTTGTGTTTGGTTCCCAGAAAGAGAAACTCCGGGTCCGGCAACAGCGTGAACGGCTTTGCCTTCAGTTGATAGTACTTTTCATACATCGTCGTATTACCCTGAATGCGCCATGAGGAGATCGTTCGCACGACGGCGAGTCATCCCTGCTCGACCGGACTTGTTCAAGACGCCACCAAGTACCGGCACACTTCCCTTCAGCATCGTCATGGCACGCTCAACATCGGTCGAACCCGTCGAACCCTCTTCGACCACCAACAAAAGCGCATCGATGTGGGGGGCAAATCCCAGGACGTCGGCGCGTGACAATAGAGGAGGCAAATCGAACAACAGCAGCCGATCGGGATAGCGATGTTTTAGCTCTGAAACCAACGCCTTCATCCTGGGCGAAACCAGCGCCTCTGCGGAGTTCGTGATCGTGCGCCCTCCTGGAAGAAACACAAATCGCCCAATGCCCGGATGAACCAGCAACCGTTCGAGCGGAATCTCATCAAACAGATACTCAGTTAACCCTGAGCAACGCTCCATGCCAAATGCCAAATGGACGCGGGGCCGGCGCATATCCGCGTCGACGAGCAGTACCGTGTGGGCCAAATCCATCGCCAGAGCGAGCGACAGGTTCACCGCCGTCAACGTTTTCCCTGCATGTGGAGTAGTGCTGGTGACGCCCAATACATTCCACCCTTTCTGACGACACTGTTGCACAACCTGTGTCCGTAACATCTTGTACGCATCGACGAATGCGCCCCCTTCAAACCCGGTGATCAAACGCTGGGCTCGCATGGTGTCGTCAGTCACCTCAACCGTCTTCGTCGATGTATAGACAATAGGCGAGGGCACCGGTCGAGAACTTGCGGCAGCACGCCGGGGTGCCGAGCCCTCCGATCCATGCTCCTGCTTGAATCGTTCAAGCCCCTGTTGCAGGTATTCCATCAAAGCCTCTCCTCTTTTTCCCGACTCAGCCCAGTTTTCTCATGATCGCGTACCACAGCACGTCCAACGGCATCCATGCCACATGTAGGGCAACTGCACCCGCCACCACGACACCGAGGCCGGCAAGGCTGAAGACTGCACGACGGCGGCCTAGCGCCATAAGTTCGTTCTCGGACGGCAGATAAGGAATCACAGCAAGCGGGACACCTCGCATGGCACGGCCCAGCTGATCGACCGTAAAGATCCTCCTATCCAAATTATCCACTGCCACGCCGATTCCCACCCCTCCGGTAATGGCGAGAAATACCCCGAGTAGGAGAATCGCCAGGCGGTTGGGCCGATCCGGCTTCTCCGGCAGTTCAGGCGGGTTAATCAGCAAGAATCGCTCGCCCTTCCGCTGTACTTCCAATTCAGCAGAAACCTGTGCCTCCATCAGCCGCGAAGTGATTTCTTGGTACTTGCGCACGGAGTTTTCACGATCACGGACCAGATCCAGGTACTCAGGCTCGACGGTCGGCGTCGACTCCAATCGCTTGGCAAATTCAGCCATGCGCCGTTTCAGGTCTACCCGTGCTGTTTCCATAGACTGCAGCGAGGCCGTTGTCGAAGCCAGCTGCGACTGAATATTGATGTAGGCAGGATTCTCCGGCTTGACGGTGGGCAGCTGCGACGGCCGCGCCACTGCGGCCCGTAGTTCGCGTTCAAGCGAGGCCACGACATTCTGCAATCGAATCACATCGGGATGCATCTCCCCCACACGTTCCCGCAAGGCTGCAAGCGAAGCCTGTTCAGCCATAAGCCGCTTCGACAACTCTTCCCGCCCATCCGTCGCGCCTGCTTCCTTCTCAAGTGACGACATTTCCTGTTTTAGTTTGATGAGATCGGGATGGTCGGGCTCGAGGTAGGCCGACACGCTGGCATATTGGGCACGCAGTGACTTCAACCGCTCGCTCGTGTCCAGCATGCGTTCACCGCTCGCGCTGATGAGCGGCGTATGCGGCTTCAGCGTGGCCAACTCCCCTTCCAAGTATGTTTTTCGCTCTTTCAAACTTCTGATGTCGCGGTCCGAATCGATGACTTCCCGTTGAACTTGACTCAACAACTGCATGTTCAATTGGACCAACTCCGGCAGCGCACCCTCTGCCCGCCGTTTAACGCCGGAAAGTTTTTGTTCCAACTCCTGAATGTGATGCGACAGATTTTCTGATTCTCGCTTTAAGAACGCAGTAGTCTCTTGAGCATGCCGCTCACGAGTCTTGAGGTTTTCACCCAAGAACAGGCTGGTCAGCTCATTCGCCACTCTCTGCGCCAGCTCCGCACTCTCGCCGTCGTATGCCAGCGTGAAGGCAATGGTCGCCTGAGTGGGATTTTGCGTTCGCTTGTCGATGACCTTCACATTCATGACTTCGATCTGGATGTCCTTGACGAAGCGGGTCAAAACCTCCTCCGTGGGGCTTCTCTTTCGAAGATCCTTGTAGAGATCGTAGTGTTCGACAATTCGCCACAACGTGGACCGGCTTAAGACTTGCTGTTTGATCGTCTCAATCCGTTGGTCGGCATAGGTCGCAATGGCCGACCGGACGAGATCGGGCGGGATTTCTTGCTCTTCAATGAGAATAGTCGCCGTCGAGCGGTACACCGCAGGCAGGAGAAACGCCAACGCCGCGCTGACTGCCAAGAGCGACGCGGCGACCGTGAGAATCACGGTCTTGCGGCGGCGTAGCAGGGCCAGATAGTCATACAGATCTTTTGCGGGAGCTTCCATAGTGCTTGTAGCCTGTGGCGCGCGTCCCCCGGTTATCGGGACACCGACCACTTCGGCCCTCCATACGTCAGCATGACAAACGTGGAATTGGCGAAATTCCATTGATCGAGGCTGTCGACGGCACGTTCCGCATAGGTGTATGCGACATCGAGTGTCCACCATTGACTGAATTTCCATGACACGCTTGGGCTAATAGAAGAGTACCTCTGCTGCGGCAGGGGGGCGACCGCCGGATCAGTCACAACCCCCGACACAAAATAGTAGCTTCCAGTCAACGAAGCGGTAAGGGTTTCGGTAAGGTTGTGGGATAGCGTTGCACCCACTCGTTCGGTTTTCAGCAGGCGGCCAAACCCGCTGGGATTAATCTCGCTGCTTCCTTCTACCTGAATCGTGGCCCTTTCAAACCTCTTGCGGAGAGTACCCCTGTAGACCCAGACCGTCTCATGAGCACTCAAAGATCCTCCTGAAAAATCCTGAGTCGAGGTTACGAACCGAACTCCTCCTGATATCGAACCTGTCATCTGGTCACCAAAGTCGTGTGTCCATCCACCTTGCGCACCGTAATAGGTTGCGTCTTGCATGCGTGTGGGAATGCGAAATGACGTGTATTCGCCGGTCAGCTGGACTTGATCACGCTCCCGGAGATTATAGGTGATTCCTGTCGTCCCTCCCTGGACTTGATAATTCACGAGTCCGAGTCGAATCCCATCTTGATACTGCACATCCGTGAACTGAAAACTGGTTCGCCAGGATAGCCGCTCTGTAATTCCAACGGTCAAACTGGGCATTGCATTCCACAGGCTTCGTTGAGTAAAACCCAAGACCAATCCAGTCTGCTGCAATTCACTTTGCAAGGTATTGTCGCGAGTAAAGCCTCCCTCGAAGCCAAACGTATATCGATCATGCCGGTACGACGCCCTCAACGGAAAATATAGATTGGTCAGACTTCGATCCGTGTCGCCGTAGTATTGGACGAAATCACTTTTGGCGCTCCCTTCCACCTCCAACGACTCGGTAGAGCCCTTGAACTTTAAGCCGGGACTGACCCAGTACCCCCACACTTCGTTGTTGCCGTTAATCAAGAGCAAGTTACTGTTGTATACGCCTTTCACGCTTAACGACGGGTCAGCCGACCACTCAGCCGCGCCCGCCTCTCCTCTCAAACTACCTGACACCAGCATCATCACACCGCACAAGCCGGCCAACAGGCGCAACCGCAGCTGAGTCCCCAGAGGCGAACGATTGAGACCGACATAGAATAGTCCCATTCGGTCACGGCACCATCACCACGTCGCCACGCTGCAATAATATGTTTTGCTTCAGGTCTCTTTCCTTGAGCATATCTCCGTATCGGAAATGGAAGACCTGCTGATCGCCTCCGCCACGCCGCATGATCTTGATGTCGTTCTCAGATGCGTAGGGTGTGAGGCCCCCTGCCATACTTAACGCCTGCAGCACATCCGTATAGTGGCCGACCAGATACTCGCCTGGCTTATTCACACGCCCGAGGACATAGATGCGGTTGCTCAGAACTTTGAGTACCGAGACCGTCACATGTGGACTCGGGAGATACTTGCTCAATCGCTTCGCAATTTCATAGCGGACATCTTCCGCCGTACGACCTGCCGCAGCCACGTCTCCAATGAGAGGGAAGGTAATCATCCCGTCTGGGCGCACCACCGTTTCCTGCGTGAGCTGCTCATCCTTCCAGACCGCCACCTTCAGTACATCTTCCGGGCCGAGTAAGTAACTTGGTTCGGCGATTGCGGCCTCTGCCGCTACGCACACGTTGTTCCCGAAAAGGCAGAGCCCACCCCATATCGTCACAACACAGAAGAGACTGCGCACGAACCCCGTTTGTAAAAGAGCTCTCATCCTGGAAACTCAGCCAACAGCGCCTTGGCTGCATCAAGTCCCTCGAATGGCGTCCCGGCTGCCACTGCCTTCTTCAAATAAACGCGGGCATCGCCAGGCTGCCCCGACTTCGAATAGGCCGCACCCAAGTGATAGTTCAACACCGGATGATCGGGCGCCAAGGCCGTGGCTTGCTTGAGCAATCGCACCGCATCACTCCCGTGATTCAGCTTATAGTGAGCCCACCCCAAAGTATCGAGCAGATAGGGATTCGGAGTCTGCGACTCAAACGCCCGGCTCAGCGCCACAGCACGTTCAAGACTCTGTGGATCGTTTTTGTGGTCGACCAGCGTCGCCGCCAGATTATTTGCCGCCAGTATCGACTTCGGATTCGTTTTCAGGACAGTCTCGTAGTGGCCGACGGCCTCGTCGAACCGGCGCTGCGCACTGAGGCTCACCGCGAGCAGCAACCGCATCTGTTCATTCTCGGGACTCGCTTGGAGCCCCTTCAGAAGGGCCTCATCCCCCTCAGCTGCCCGTTTCCCGGCGTAGTGATACCGTGCCAGATGGACCCACGGGGTACTCCACTTCGGATTGAGACGTGCCGCGGTTTCGAAATGTGGGATTGCGGCGCTCACATCGCCCCGCGTCAGCAATAACTCCCCGAGGAAGCCATCCGCGTAGGGATGATCGGGGTGGGCGGTCAATACGGCTTCAAGCCGGGACTGGGTTTGAGCAACCTGGCCTCGCTTCACCCCAAGCTGCACCAGGGCCAAGAGCGGTTCCGGCGCCATGGGGCGCTGCTCGGCAGCCCGGACATATGCGGCTTCTGCTTTCTCCCATTGCTGTTGCGCCAAAGCCACATGCCCTTCAGCCAAATCCGCAGCGGCCTGGTCCGCGCCCGCGATTCGCAGCTTCGCCAACGTCGCTTGGCTCTGTCCCCAGTCTTTATCCTGCGTCTGCAACTGAAATATCATACCCAAGAGCGCCACGTTACCGGGATTGCGGACAATGAGCGGATCCAACCGTTCCCGTGCTTCTTTGACATGGCCGACGGACGCATCCAGCCCAGCCAGCATCATCTGGGCCTCCATCAACGCCGGCTTCAAGCTGAGCGCTCTGTCCAAGCTCTCGCGGGCAAGCATCGTCTCACCCGTCATCAGATACGCTCGCGCGAGCAACACATGCCCATCAGCCGATTCAGGCTGGTCCTTCACAACGGACCGGAAATCCTGCGTGGCATCTTTCCCATTCCCGCGCTGCAACGCGATCTTTCCGCGCAACAACAATGCCTCCGTCGATCGAGAGTTTTCCTTCAACACCTCTTGAATCTGTCGTTCCGCGTCGTCGGTCTTGCCTGCAATCCAATCGAGACCAGCGAGTTTGACCTGCGCCTCAAACCCTTCAGGCTTCTTATGATATTCACTCTGAATCGCTTGATACGTCTCGCGAGCCTTGTCGGCACGCTGTGTCGATTCGTAGAGACTCCCGACTGCAAACCACACTTTGGCTGAGCGTGGAAGATCTTTGTGGGCCTCCAATAACGCCGTTTCCGCCTTCTCCAGCCCGCGCCGCTTCGCCACATATTCGACCAGCGCCAATCGACGCATTTCATTCTCCGGATCGAGCCGGATCGCTTCCTTGAGCACCGCCTCGGCCTTGTCGAATTGCTGCAGCTGATCGTAGAACGCCACCTGTCGAAGCCGGTGATTCAACACCGTCGGTTCCAGCGCAATGATCTGTTGCAACGTGGACCCTGCCTCATCCATGTGCCCTTGCTTGATTAAGGTCGTCGCCAGGGCATCGAGAAGATCCAGATTGCCGGGTTTGGCTTCCAAGGCTTGACGGAGTAGCGGCAACGCTTCCTCCCCACGCTGGCCGGCAGTGTACAGGGATGCGGTAAGCAGCACCGCATCGGTATCAGTGGGCGCCGTAGCGATCAACCGCTCGGCCTGACCGATGGCCTCGTTCAGTCGGCCTGAAACTGCCGTCACGGCAATCTGCAATGCCTGCGCCGGAACATGCCCAGGCGTCCTCACTAGAATCCGATTCGCTATCTTCGTCGCCTCCTCTAGCGCGCGCGCTTCCAGATAATATTTGGCCAGTTTGACCAGCGCGCGATCATGATCCGGGCTCAACTCCACGACCTGTTGATATCCCGCCAAGGCATTGCGCCAATTGCGCTCCTTTTCCTCTACCTGCGCGTAGAGAAAATGGGCTTCAACGTCTTTAGGATCGATTTTCAGGACATTCCGCAGCGCCACGCGGGCTTTGGGGAAATTGCCCTGCTGAAAGTATTCTTGTGCGCGCAGACGATACTTGGCTTTGTTCTCTTCGGGACCTCCGCAGCCGGACAACCCCACCAACAGCACAATCGTCAGCACGAGGGCCGCACTTTGTTTCATGATGCCTGCCTCCTCTTCCACATTCGGATCACGACCACCACGCTCGCAGTACCAATCCACCCAGCATCCAGGCCGACACCCAGCCCAAGCGAGTTGCCGCAGATGAATAGATGTGGAGCAGCAGTTCAAATGAAAAGAACAACACAATCAGCTTTGCGGTGAGAAGACTCACCGGCACCGTACCCACGGTCATATCCGGCAAGAACGGCATGACGACAGCCAACAACACAATCAAGTAGTCCAACGGCGTCGTTTGAAACCGGTCCGTACCGGCAAACCTGATGGTCAGCACAACCAGTCCGGCCAAGAGGATGAACCCGATATTGAGGGGAGTCATCAAATCGGTCCCGGAGAGTCGAGGAGAGATTTCACTGTAATACATCAAGCACGTGCTCCCGACATACAGACCCGCCCGCACCATCCACACCGTTCCGCGGCCCGCAATTAGTGATCCGACCACCGCAACCAACAGTCCGGCAGCGATCATGCCAGCATCCCATGGAATTTCCTTCGGCATCGCCACCGATGCGATGAGATATATGGGAATCGCTAGTTGGAGCGCCTTGAATGAATATTCTCCGATCGACAGACGAAATGGATGACTGTCCGCATGTACGGAACGTGCCGCTTCGGTGGGAGCGCTCTCCAATGTAATCCGATGTGGCCACCCAACGAACATCGAGAGAATTGCGGCAGCCCACATCAAATACACTGCGATAAGAACAACATCAGACTGCCACCGTAATAAATAGGCGCAACTCACCATCACGGCATGGGCAAGATAGATCACGCTGACTGCTTGGCCATGCGTCAATCCCCTGGCCAGCAACTTGTGGTGGATGTGGTTGCGATCGCCAATGAACGGGGACCGGCCTTCGAACAGTCGTTGCCCCATGACCCCGATCGTATCCAGCAGGGGAACGCCCCAAATAAACAGCGCAAGCAGAGGGCTGTACATGGTCCTAGTCGAATCGGTCAGCAGAATGGCGGCCACGGCCAGATAGTGTCCGAGAAACTGACTCCCCGCATCGCCCATGAAAATTTTGGCGGGATATGTGTTGAATCGGAGAAAACCCAACAACCCTCCCAGGACCGCCATCATCAACAGCACCAAAAGCGATTCGTTCGCCTGGTAGGCGAGGTAGGCAATACCGGCGAAACTGATGAGGGACAATCCCCCGGCCAAGCCATCGAGTCCGTCGGCCAGGTTGACGGCATTTGTCACCCCCACAATCACCAACAAAGTGAGAGGAATAGCCACCCAAACCGGGAGCAACACGTCATCGACGAACGGTACGGTGTTGAGGCGAACACCGGCCAAGCCGATGACGATTACGGCAGCCAATACCTGCCCAAAGAATTTCATCCGGTGGTTGAGGCCGATCCTGTCATCCCAGACTCCGAACAAGACGATGACTGCGCCGCCGAGCAAACTGGAAAGTATCAGTTGGTCTTTGGGGGCCCACAACAGAACTGCGGCAAAGGTGGCTAGCGCAAAGGCGATCCCACCAACTTTCGCGATAGGGGCATCATGCGCATGACGGTCGCGCGGAACGTCGATAAATTGCAGCCGCGAGGCTGAGGCACTCAATGCCGGAATCAATGCCATGCAGATAACCAACGAGCCCATGAAACTGAAAAACAGCGCCGTGTCCATGACTTGTCACACCTCAGTCCGGAACATAGCGACCTAACAGCGGGGTCACGAGGCCGGCCATCGTCTGAAGCCGCCCATCGACGATCTCTTCCGTCTCCCCGGCATAGACCGACGACACGAGACGCACCAATGCGCCGTCAGCACGATGCCTCGTCAAGGAATCCCAAAAAAGAAAGAACTTCACGAGATATTCGCTCGTGATCCAGCGATCCCGCTGTTTGAACCAGTAGTACACAATCTGCTTCTGGCCACCCTTCTGAATCGCGACTCTATTGACGTCCAGAGCGGGAGCGATTCCTGAGATATGGTTCAAGCGCACCCTTTCAAAGGACGTGATCTCCCAACCGCCACCCGGGATACACTGTCTCGGCGAGTGAGACGATAGGCCCTTCTTGGGAGATTGATAGTAGGCCACGTACACATTCACCGGAACCTTCTCGACGGCGCTGTAGTCCGCAAGCACGTAATCATCCAATTGCAGTGCGTCGAGGTACTGCCGCTCCATGACAGAAGAGGCGCCCCCCCACTCACCAAGCTGTAAGGGAAAGTCGAGCAACGACTGCCGCGCAGGAGGAGTGAAATCATTCGGGGCCACCGATGGAGCCACAAGGGCCGCTAGAATGAGCAAGACTCCTCCCGCCAGCACAGGAGCTGGCCAAACGCAACCTGCTGCGGATTTGTGAACGGCGAGCGTCGACGCCGAACCGCCTACTGCAGGAGGACCGATCAACTGCGCAAATGGTCGACGAGTTGCGCTCGAACCGACTCGAGCAAGAACCCACATCTCCGCACAGAGCAGCCCGAGACTCGCAACGAAAAAGACCCACCCTTCGAAGAAATGACCAAAGCCTTCGGCTGCACTCCCGCCATAGGCCTCAACCAACAAGCCGATTGCGCCGATCCGAAAGCCGTTCAGGAGAATTGAAATGGGAATGCTCGATAGCACGAGCAGTACCCGTTTCCAGAGGGATTCGCGGTAGAGATAGGCGCAGAGGAGCGTGAGGGCGGTAAGTGGGAACAAATACCGGATCCCGCTACAGGCTTCGACTACTTGTAGCTGAATCGGCCCCAGATCGATGACATTACCTTCTCGGTATGCCATGACACCGATCAATTGCAGACATCCGATTCCCAAAGCCGATGACCACAACTGGAGCTGGCTCGAAAGTTCATTCTGCAGAAATACCGGCAGCGGAAGCGCGGCGAGCAGATAGACCAGGGGGAAGGCCAGCAGGCGGATACCGGACAGCCCGATGACGCATGCGAGCAATCCCACCATCACAATCCACAACGAAAAAAGCACGACCGCATACATGGCTGCGAATTCGCCGACGACATACACGAACAGCCCGGCAGCGACAATCGGGAGTCCCCACCACGAGCCGCGCCGCTCGACAGTCTGGAGCTGCCGCCTGCGAAGCCAGATGAGATAGAGAGAGATCAACGGAATAAACGACCCATGGCTGTAGTTGTCATCTTCCAGCCAGGCCTGCGCCAGGAATCGCAAACTGTCTGCGTAGAGATAGCCCAGGACTGTCATTACCACAGCCAGCACGCCCCACAGTACCCAAGCGCTCATGCCCGTCAGCAAGCGGACCGGGGACATATTAGAAGAAGATGGTGGCGGAGTGTCGAGGGCTGTGGGGTGAAGAAGCATCGGAGTTCTCTCGTCACGCCTCATCGGGGCTGAGCATGGAACAAATAGGATTCAGCCGATTTTTTGGTGGCTTAGTCTATCGCTCACAGGTCGAGCGATGGCATCGCCAATCTCAAGTTTGTGTTAACTAAATGTTAAAAAAACAGGGAGGAAGGAGGACTCAAAGGATCTGGATGAAAGCCAGCTATAGAGCCGGATCGGGGCATGGCTGAAATAGTCCTATAACATCAACAGCTTCGTCGCACTATTGGACTATGAAGTCTCTGGGTGCAGCGGGGGCGGACGTATCGATTCGCCTCATGAACTGTTTTGTCACCTGCCACCAGGGAGCCTCTTCGTTCCAAGACTCCGGTCCATTTGCTCCCCATCCTCCCCAAATCACCACACCATCCGCATGCTGATAGACCGTATTCAATTGCAACTCCCAATAGTCCGGATCGAGCGGCCGAAGGCCGAGCAGTCGATTGGATTCATGGTATTGCGGCCAGAGAAACGCGTAGACCGGTTTCCCTTTTGCCTTGCGTTTGGCTTCACCAATCTGAGCGATTGCATAGGTCACCCAACCCTGGCGGTCAGGATAAAACGTATAGATGGAGGGAAACAGTGCATCGACTCGGTCGCTGATTCCGTCCAAGCGGTCATTGTCCTGCTGCCACGATCGAAATTCTGCACTCGCAGGATCGCGAATCGCACGCCAATAGTCCGGTATCGGTACCGTGCCATAGATTCCGAATGGAACCCCTGGCGCCTCGCCTTTTACCCACGACAGCACCGATAAGAACTTACCGACGGTCGATTGCACTGCGGGCTCATCTCCCTTGAGCGGCCACCGCTCGATGTCGAGTACCACCGGATCCGGTGAATCGCGCAGCTCGTATGCGACAGAACGTACGATGGCTTCAGGAGGCATGGCGGCAGGCAACTGGTTGGCGACGAATAGTCGTCCTTCATACACCACTGTGATCGGGCGCACATCGTAGGCCTTGAGAGAGGGCTTGTTCTTATAGAGGGTCCCGTCGAATACCACGAATGGCCGCGAGACCGATGCCGACGCCGACGGTTCGATCGTATGAGGAGAGCGGGACAAGAAGATCCATGCCATTGCCATAACGGACAGGATCAACACCAGCACATTGATTGTCCGCTCCCGTATCACTCTTTCCCCGTACCGACCGGAAGCTCTCGCATAACCTCCTCCTCCTCGCGTCGAAGGGCAGGAACAGACACAGAGTCCAAAAGCCTTCGCCAGCTTTTCAACGCATGGGCACGGGCATACTGTCGATCGAAGGCACGTCGCGCTCGAAATCCGGCCTCCTCCGCCTCATGCGGCCTCTGAGACAGTTCTAGAATACATTGCGCCAGCGGACCGACTTCACCGATGCAGAAGTTCCACCCGCATTGTTCACGTTCCACGATCCGAGCGATCTCTCCGTCTAGATCGCCGATATGAATGACCGGACGGCCGGCTGCGGCGATACCGTAGAACTTACTCGGAACAATCAGGCCTTCCAGCGTCGGCCTTAATGACACGAAGTGCACGTCAGGCACACTCAAGCTCCATCGCAAACGATCGTTCGGTTGGTAGGGGTAGAACTGCACGTTCGTCAGCCTACGCTCCGCCGTTTCATCTTCGAGCCATCGACGCGCAATGCCGTCGCCGATAAACAGAAAGGCGATCTCGGGCTCGCCTTTTAATCGTTCTGCCGCGTCGATAATAGTCTTAAATTCGTGAACGTGCCCCATATTGCCGGAGTATCCCAGGACGAACTTGCCCTCCAACCGCCATTCGCACCGAAGTGGATTGTCTTCCATGGGGACCGGCTGAATGACCTCGCCATCCGCCCAGTTCTCTATGACCGTGATGCGATCGGATGTGACCCCTTCGTCACGCAGCCGTTGGGCCATGCGTGCGCCGAGCACGACGTTCGATCGACCCTGCTGCAGCGACTTATTGCGGAATCGCTTCAGCATCGGAGCGGCAAAGCGGACACCGTAGACATCCAACGAGGTGGCCACTTCCGGAAACAGATCTTGAACCCAATTGACCAGAACGCCCTTGTTAATTCTTGCCGCCCACGCGGCGCAGACCGACATCATCGGAGGATCGGTCTTGGCCACAACCACATCGCCCGGCTGGATCGAGCGGAGCAATCGCCAGGTCGCGCCGAGATAAAATGTCACATAGTCGAGCACCCGGCCCAGCAACCGCGCACGTCCGAACCGCGATGTCCGCACACGAAATACGTTAACCCTGCGGATCACTTCCTTGGAAAGGAGGGACGCCCCTGGATCGGTATACAGTTGTCCGCCTGTAATGACATGAATGTCCTGGCCGCGAGAGGCGAGGTCGAAGGCGAGATCGCTGAGGAGTAGACTCGTTGCCGAGTGGTCGGGATAAAAATAGCGATTGATGAATATGGTTTTGGTTTTAGGCTCCCGCTCCCCTTCGTTCCATAGGCGCTCCTTAACTTTTACATCGATCATGTACTCGTACATTGTCCGCAGGATGCAATAGCGGAGCCCTGCTCTTCCGTCGAGAAATCCGCCGCGCGCACCATAGAGATAGCAGAATGCCAGGAGTGGCCGCGCCGGAAGCCGATAGGCGATTTGTTTCATCGTCTTTCGCCTCATGATCGGGTCGCGGGACCACAACCCTCGCACAACCACTTTTTGCCGTCTTTCTTCTGCCTGTGCGACGGCCTCCATTGAAGAGTATCGATTGTGGCGTTCGAGCCAATAAGCCACTCCTTTGTTGAACGGAAAATGCAACAGGTGTTCCTTGAGAAACTTCGATTCTCCATGGGCAACATACTGCTCGTTGATCTCGCGTTCGACCGTGACGTGCCCGACGCGGACCAGTCGACCGAACCATGTGGGATACCCGCTGCTCCGCCGATACCATTGTCCAAACCAATAGTCTTTGCGGCGAAAATGAAAGAGACTGACAGTAGGATCCGCTGAGTCAGTCGCCTCGCTCATCTCTCTCCACAACTCGGGAGTGACACGTTCGTCTGCGTCCAGCATCAGGACCCAGGGATGTCTATACTGCACCGTATTCAATCCCGCGTTCCTCTGCGCCGCGTAGTTATCGAATGATCGTTGAATCACCCGAACCCCGCGCGATCTTGCGATTTCTACAGTCTTGTCATCGCTGATTGAATCGAGGACCACGATGTCGTCGCATTCTGAGACTGAGTCGAGACAAGCGGAGAGGTTCGCCTCTTCATTGAGCGTGAGGATAAGAACAGACACTCCCATGGTTTACATCCTCTTGGCGATCGCGATCATGGATTTTGCGAGCGCAGGCACGCGCCCCACACGACGAAAGGTGATTGAATGAAACCCGGCTTCCTGAAGCAACTGCCTCAGCGTCGCCATCGACCAGAACTTGATATGCCCGTGATCCCATAGTGCCGTGAAGTGGTGGTCCAAGCGACCGGTCAACGCCATGACCAGATTCTTCCAGTAACCATGGTACGGAGTCGAGACGATGGCCGTTCCCGAAGGCTCGACGAGATCGAACAGAGTCCGCGCAAACGCACGCGGGTCGTAGAGATGTTCCACCACTTCCAGGCTGACGACCACCGGGAACCGTCCATAGCTTTCGGCAAGACGATCGTAGGCTGATCCCAGTTGCAGCGACAGATGTGGATGACGCCGTTGAGCCTGCTCAACTCCCTGGACGGAGACATCGACGCCGGTGAGCTGATATCCATGCCTCGTCAACACCTCGGCGACAGCTCCATTTCCACATCCGAGTTCGAAGATGCACTTCCGATCCCGCGGAATATGCAATGACCCAAGGATCTCCAACAAGGGCGGAACGAGATAGTCATGGGATGGATTGAGGTCTCCATCCTCATAGGTATAGCCGGAAATATCGATCGCAGTCTGGGTCATGGCTCTTCCTGCTGAGGCTCATATTTCTTGATGATGCGGGCGGGATTCCCGCCCACCACCGTCCAGGAATCAACATTGCGAAAGACGCTGGCGCGAGCCCCGACTACAGCCCCTTCGCCGATCGTCACACCCGGCCCGACGAATACATCCGCAGCCACCCATGCTCGCCGGCCGATCCTGATCGGCGCAGTAATGACCGGCATTCCCCTGACTGAATAGTCATGGCTTGCCGTACAGAGGAACGTGTATTGACTTACCGTGGCATACGGTTCGAGCGTCACTCGATCGACGGCATAACAATCCACATGATCACCCAGACAGCTCCCTTCGCCCATCGTCAAGTTCCAAGGCGCCCAGATTTTTGCTGAGGGGTAAGGATGCGCCCCCTGTTCCACTCTCGCGCCAAACATCCTCAACAACCAGCACCGCCAAGCATGAAATTTCCGCGGGGTGGGGCGAAAAAACATACCCCACACCATTGTCCATAGAATCCGACCAACTCGATTCCGGTACGAGTGCGGACTGGGAAAGGATGGAAGATCCGTTCTCGCTCGCATCACCTCACCCTAGTGGCCCTGGATGCCGGCCCCGGTTCGTCGGCTGAGCCAACATCTCTTCATGAATCGCTTGTTCCCGCTCATCGAATCGATGGCGCAAGATCTTGGCCGGAGTGCCGGCGACGATCGCATAGGGAGGCACATCCTTGGTCACAATCGCGCCGGCCCCGACCACTGCTCCATTCCCGATTGTAATCCCTCGCAACAGAATCGCCCCGTGGCCGATCAGCACGTCCGCTCCGATCGTCGTGACACAGGACGGGGGGCGGCCGGAAAAGACAATCGGCAAACCAGGGTGGTCGTAATTGTGGTCGGACCCGACGATCGCCACGTGCGCCGACAGCGATGAGTAATGTCCGACGTGTACGTGAGGCGGTAGTTGGCTATGCGGGCCCACGTATACATAGTCGCCGGCGATGAATCCCTGCCCAATGCTGACCGACTTGCCCAGATGAAAACTCTTGCCGACGCGAGCGCCTCTGTATCGGAATCGAACGAGAACCCACGCCCGGACTTGTTTAAGGAACTCTTTACCTTCTCCCAAGAGGCCACCACTCAACTCGCCGACGCGGGATTGCCTCGTGTGCAGCACGGCCACATTCACGTCCTTGATGTCGGGGATTGTTCCCTTCATGAACGACCCTCTCGACAAGCGGACAGCGTTCGTGTCTGGAGACCCACTTCCATGCTCTGTGGTTTCACATTTTTCATAGAACATGTCGGACGTGCGATCAGCCATGCCCGTACACTCGCTCTCCTGGGTCACCGACAGCCAACTCTTCCTGAGGATCAGCTGACAGTCCGCCCGGCTCGGCCACATGACTCTCCCTGGCCTTCGGCCTCATGATACTCACGAGAAACAAGAGAGATGTCGGGTTGCCGACATTGATCAGATATCGTTCGAAGACCGCGAGCAGGAGATATCCCACACAGAGTCCGAACAGGATGCTTTGGCTGAACCCCGAACCAGGCTCTCTTGAACCGGCCCAGAGAAGCCTTAACCCACGCGCGACCAGGAACAGAACTCCGAGAAATCCGAATACCCCGATTTCCGCCAATGTTGCGAGATAGCCGTTGTGAGACGACGAGTCGGCTTTCAGTAGATATTCATGGGCGCGGAATCCCACTCCGAGCACGGGATTGTGTACAAATAAGTCCCACGTCCACTTCCAGGCCAGTACACGCCCCGTCGCCCCCGAGCTGATGCCGCGATCGGCAGTGCTCAGCCCAAAGTACCGATCCAACGTCCGGTACACCACATCACCGTATGCGATCGTCACGACGACAGCTAATATGAGACCGATCCCGGCAAGCAACAGCACCGGCCGGCGGCGGGCACGCAAGCGAAGCCACACAATCATCCCCAGTCCCACCACAGCAGCAACCGCCGCCGCACGCGAGCTGGTCAAGAAGATAATCCCGGCAATCGGCCCCATCACAGCCAGACGGAGCGCCAACGTCCTGATCGACATCGCCGCAAGCAAGACCGAGGTGGACACCAGACCGATCGTATTGGGGTTCAACACATCTTTGCCGTTGCCAAGACGAGTCCCCGGCACATAGTCGTACCAGGCGAACCCGACGAGCAAGCCGGCCGTGAGTAGAGCGAACACTTTCAATCCCCGTTCGTATTGGTCGGCGTCGAGGCTGGAATTGAATTGCAACGCCAACCAGATTCCAGCCAGCGTCAGCACCAAATAGCCGGTCGAGAGCAGCGCAACTGGACTCATGAAACAGGATAGGGCCGATGCCATTCCGAAGAGAATCAGCCCGCCGATTACTGCAAGTGGCATCGATCGAGGGACAAAGTGGCAGCGCCCCAGTGCAAAGTACAGCAGAGGCCACAACACAGCCACGCCGAGCAAGACCATGGAGATCGTCCTTTCATGGCCCGCCTCCAGCCATCCACCGAGGGACGCCGCAAAGACTCCGCTGAGCCAGAGTCCCAGCACCAGGCCAACCCGGGATCTCGGTGGGGCTGCTTCGCTGAAGTCCTCTTCCTGTTGAAGCATCATGCAGCCCTCAGTGTCATCGCTAATCGAGTTCCCACCGTCACACTTGTCACAGCCTCACCTGCCACGATCGCAAGCGCCAATCCTTGCACCCCAACAAGCGGCACCAGGACCGCGCCCAGCCCGGCAAGAACCAGCCACTGAGCTGTGAGACCCACCATGGGGGTACGGTAGTCCGACAGCGCATAACAGGAATTGCGGAATACCCGACCAATGCTCATGAAGGGAAGCGCCCAAATGGTAATCGACAGAATGGAGGCGGTGAAGAGAGCATGCTCAAGTTCAAACTTGCCGCGCATGAAGACCAGTTCCACGATCGACTCTGCAAAGAATCCCACGACGGCCACGATTGCGAAGCTGACACCAAAAAGAAGCAGTACTTGCTTCCGGAGCATGGCGAGTCCGGTCGATTTGTCTTGCCCAAAGACTTTCACCATGCGGGGGAATGTCATCGTCGTGAGCGGGATTACCAGCAACGACAGCGGCACGGACACGATCGTGCTGGCATAGAAGAACCCGGCGATGGAACCGGACGGTAGCCAGGACGCGAGGCTTCGTTCAGTCAATCCGACAGCTGAATACATCAGTTCACCCACCAAAATCGTGCCCGCTGCTCCCCAGAGCACGAACCATCCTTTGCGAGCAGGAAGCGCGGACTCCGAGGGTGCGGACTGAGTCAGTCGGACGAACTGAACAGCAAACAAAAGCATGACGAGCACATTTCCCATCGCCACGCCAAGCGTCAGCGCATCGATTCCCAGACTTTCAGACCAGAGCGTGATGGACAAGATGGAGCAGACCGAGATGATCGATCCAGCCACGAATCCTGGGGCGAAGGCCCCCAGTACAGAGAGTGTCCCTCGCAGCAAGCCTGCAGTGCTGGCAAACACTATCGGCACAATCAAGAAATGGAGCGTCCGCACACCTAACGTCGCCTGCGCTTCATCGAAGCGAGGGAAAATGCTCTGCACCAAGAGACCTCCGCTCGCCAATAGAAACAGCACGACGCCGAGGTTCACGAGCAACAGACCGCACAGTGCGGGTTTCACTTCTCGCCTGACGGTCACGACCCCGCACTCCTTGGCAACACGGGCAATGAACACCGTCTCCAGCGCATTGCCGATCTGCGTGCCGAAGAACAGCTGGAGGGTCATGACGGCGACGAAGACGTCGAGTTGAGGACTCAAGCCGAACGTGGATGCAACGGTGACTTCACGCGCAAAGCCAAGCGCGAGCCCCACAGCCGTCAACAGGGAATATCCGGACGCCTCACGAAGAGGGCTCAACGCATCGGCAAGCGCACGCCGCACCTTCCCGACAGGCGTCTCTTCCAGGTTCGGGATGGCGGTCCGGCCCGGCGAAACAACGGAGCGCAGCGACAACGACATTGGCGACACCACATTTCGAGACAAGCGCCCGGCCTCCAATGGAGGTAGGCGTATTGAACATCACTCCCGGATTTGCGAACCGGCGCCCTGCTTCTGGAGCTGAAATCCTGGGCTCAAACTGAATGCACCCTTTCCCAGGTTCTCTCGCTTGCATGCCAGAGTCCGCTCAATGCAGTCGGCGAGGGTCTGCGCCCAAGTTTCCGGGGTATACTGGGCCACGATCTGCCGGGATGCCTCGCCCATCTCGTTCACATCGACGGCATCTGACGACATCACTCCCATGAGTCTCGCCATGCCGTCGATGTCGAGTGGATCGCACACGTACCCGTTCACCCCGGACCTCAAGAGTTCCGGAACGGATCCGCAACAGTGCGACAACAGGAGCGGTAGGCCCGCTGCCATCGCTTCGTTGACCACCAATCCCCACGGTTCGCTGACGCTCGGCAGTACCAGACAAGACGCGAGCCCGTAGTAGGCCGGCAATGTATCCTTCTGTTGGAAGCGAGCGAATACCACGTCACACAGTTCCTGAGCCCGCGCCCGCAGTTCCGTCTCCAAAGGTCCACCGCCAACCAGCACCAAGCCCCAAACTCGACGTCCCACTGCAGTTCTATACCTGGCATAGGCCTCAAGCAGGCCGAGCAAATTCTTTTCAGTCGCGAACCGGCCTACAAATAGAAAATATCGTTCTGGCACTCCAAGCCGAACTCGAAGGACGGCTGCCTCCGCACGCGCAGCTGCCGCTCCTGCAGCAAAGGCCTGGTTATCGACGACGTAATGCCCGGTCCAGATGCGGTCTCGCGGGAAACCCATCCACGTGAGATACGCGGCCGTCCGCTCTCCGGGCACAAGGGCCGCATCATAATGCCGCCGAACCCACCAGGCTTTTACCCACTCTCTGGGTATGATCCGCCGCCGATCCGTCCACTGCGAGTCTCCCACGAAGATGCTGGCTCGCCCATGCTGCCGCGCCCACCGCGCCGCAGCCCGCATGGCGGGATAATAATAGCCCGCGATCACCACTGCCTGCGGATCAGTGTCATCAAGCCAACCCGTGACACGCGTGGCCAGGGCCTGAGGCTCGATGTCCTCCACGGTCTCTCCCGGAAACGCCTCCGCATACTCGAATCCGAGACTGGCTTTCTGCACCTGCCACTCGCGAATCCTTTCCGTGGCGCCCAGAGCCATTACATGGACGGTATCGTCTCGTCTTAGTGCCTGGAGAGCTGTGAACCGAGGAATGCTGTAGGGAGCGAGAATCGGGTCCAGGCAACAGATCTTCATGCTGGTATCAAACCCTTCCCCCAATTCCCAAGACGCCGGTTTCTTGACTGCGGCACGTGCACGGGAATCATCCGCCGTATCGGACAATATAGACAACGAGATCCCAACGAACCGTCAAGTGCCACCGCGTCTCTATTGTGAGAGGTGTAGTCTACAGCTGGAGGTCCGACGGGAGGGCCACGCGAATCTCAAGTTTGTGTTAATAAATCGTTAAAAGGAAGGAAAAGGTTAGGGGTGTGAACGGTCGCTACCAGCCGAGTAGGGTTCCGATCTCGGCCTCGGCTAATTCGATGGCGCCGCGGGGGGTATAGTGAACCCCTTCTGCCAGCAGTTCGGCCAGCCGGATGGAATGGCCGGCCTTCCATCCCCTCTCATCCATCAATCGTCGGGAGTTGACTACCAAGACGTGTGGATCGGCAGCAGCAATCGCTCGCTGCGCGCCTGTGTAGCGGTCATACTCTTCTTCCATCGCTGAAGTCAAACCTTCTCTATAAGGATCGCCCATCAGAATTATTGGAAAATCAGAGTCTCTGCTCCAGGCTCGGATCCGGGCGATGAGCGTTTCTGTATCGGTACGGAATGTCGCTGCCGTAACGCCTCGACCAACATCATTGGAGCCGAAATGTAGGATGGCCGCATCAAATCCCATCGCTCGAAACAAGTCTCCGGCCTCTCCATACTTTTCGACGAAATCTTTGGCCGATAATCCACCGGCGCTCAGACTTTGAATGACGATCCCCTGCGGACACTGGTCGCTGATGAATCGAATCCCGATGATATCCGTGAGTGCCGATATCATGCTGCCTAGCACTTCCAATTGAAGATAGCGCAGCCCATTTCGCGGCAAGATAGGAGTCACGAAGGACTTCACGGCAAAGGATTGCTCGGTCAGAGACAGAGACACCGATTCCTCGATCGTGGTCGGTGCAAAGTAATCCAGGACCTGATCCGCCGGCCGTGCTTTATACAGAATCTCTCCCGACAGTGGGTGTGTTGCCGCAAAGATCTCGGCCCTCACTCCGCTCTGCATGCAAAAGTACTCGACGTTCGTGGGGATCTCAGCACCCGGGTTGATTCCACGAGCATTGTGCTCGAGCATGGTAAGTTGTCCGTACCATTGTCCGTTCACAGATTGCGGTCCGGCCGGTGCGGCATGCGCCGCTGCTACAATTCCGGGAAGCAGTCGCTCCGGCTCCACACGGGTGGGCGAAGCTCCAGGCGGTGCGGTCACGCCGCTCAATAGCCAATTTGCAAAAGGCACGGTCTGACCGCTGTAGGTATGGTAGCTTGCCACAAAGGTTTCAGGGGCATTACCGTATCGAAGCCAGGCTTCATAATTCATACGAGGCACATACACATCGCCTTTTCCTTCCGGCGATGTTTCCTGCGAATCCCCCAAGAGCGCGATGCGAACTGTGCGAGTCCTCGCTTGCGACCACAAAGCCGCAAAGCGAGCCGGCGACTGTGTATACGTGTATTCGATTTGATTGAATGGGAGGAGGGCTGCCGGTGCATTCCCGAGGTTTTGATTGGTACTTGACGTTAGCTGGTCCGACGGCTGATCCTTCGATCCACAGCCATCTAGGACGACCATCGCGAAACAGACCAATGCGATCAGGCGAAGAGGGTCCCAGGCCTTTCGTCTGCCAAAAATCCTGTTCTCAACTGACGGAGGCAGCATTGGTTTCATCCACCCAGGCGAGCAATACACGCCCTGCCACAGGCCAGGACGAAGCATTCGACGTTGCCCATTTACACTAAACATGACCACAGTTACGCAAACGCAAAGGTTCCGATAGGGGGACGGGAAACCGTCCCCGCATCGACCGGTCAATTAGGAGACGGTCCCTGCCAGTGTCCCACGGGACTTCCGCCAATAGAGCCCGCCCATCAGCGCAAGTCCGGTCATAAAGAACAGCACGCTGGCGGAGAGCGCAACGGGCGCCGGCTCCACGCCCGCGGTGCCTTGCAAGAAGAACGTGGCCGAGCGATCCCCCAACGAGTCCTTGCCGAACCCTCCGGCGAACAGATGTTCCCACGAGAGCAAGAACTCCGAGGTCTGAAGATTAATCAAGCCCGTCGCCATGCCGCCAATGTTCCAGGCCCGCACTTCATCGCCCCGCGTCCACCCAAAATAGAGGGATGAGAGATCGACCGAGAGTGACGTGCCGGTGACGCTCGCCGAAGGCGCCGGCGCGCCGTTCAACCCGCTGGTGAAGAGCGAAAACGTCTTGCCTTCGCACATGATCGGATCGACGATGTCCGACATCGATTGATACGACCCCATCGTGAGATTCCCGTCCCGGGAAAACAGCCGATCGAGGGTCTTGCCATGAGCTCCATCCCAGTTGACGGCGCCCGATGTGAAATCGAGCGAGGTCACCGACAGCGCCTCCGCGCGGCTTTCGAACCCCATGAGACAGAAAACCAACACAATCGTCGAAGCAAATAGCACCCAATATGAACGTTTCATGAGACCATCCTTTCTTTCGTCCAGTGTGGCATGAACCCAAATAGCGTAAGTTGTCGCATTGTTTTCATATGTTTGTTCCTTTCTGTAATAGATAAAAGTGACGGGTGATCCCCGCCAAGTCCTGATACGCGCGGCGAATAACAACTGTGTAACAAACACGTTTGGTTATAATTAATTATTCATCAAGATTCTTCCCCGTTCCTGACGAGCACCATAGAGACGCTTCTCAGCCATGATTCTCCCCACAAAGCGGGAGCCCTACCGCTGGGGGTGGGCTCTAGAAACTTGCCAGGTATTGGGGGTGGAAAGTGCGGAGACGCTTTTGCGACTGGCTAAGCCCAGCCTGTCTGATCCATCTGGTTGATCTGGTCTATTTGGTTTGTCTGGTTGATTTGGTTCATCCCATTTGTTTCATTCAACCACAAAGACATGATAGGCCGGTTGAACCACACAGATGGGCGGACTTTTCAGCATTCTGCTAGAGCCAGAGTTGAACCGCGTGCAACGACGTGAAGCGAGACGGGCACTCGGTTCCAGGAGACTAGTTCCGCCGTCTGCGGGCGGCGCCTTCCCGCTGCTCCTCAGACTGGGACAGGACCCAAAAAAGAAAGGTGCCAGTCCCCAGCAGCACAGTATATGGAATGGCTGAAAAGCAAGACTGCCTCTCACAGCCGCGTATCCGCGCTTGCAGGAGAACCTTCATGAAAAATTATGGGAAGGTGAGATCCCGCCTCACAGGCCGCAGGATCGCTGCGGCCTGTGAGGCGATGAGGCCGGTCAGGCCTTGGAACATACGTTATGTGAGACGGAGCTTTCTCCGCATGGCTCCGGCAAGCGCAATGAGCCCACTGCCGAATAAAAACGCAGCAGCCGGTAGCGGCACAGCCGTCAGTTGGGCCGTTCCTTGGAGACTGAAGTTTCCGGACGTCAAGAACGGAATGCCCGTGAACGGATGCGTCCACGAAATATCGAACGCGTGTGTAAGGTCATTGAATGTTCCGCCGGCGATGCCGCCGACATTCAGCGACGCCATCTGCGCATTGGTGTTCACCCATGACCAGCCAGTGCTGGTCACACCGGCGAAGAGCGACTGCAGGTTCGCCGTCATGGTAGAGCCCGAGGTCTGCGCGGTCGGAGTCGGAAGATTGAGCGCTCCTCCGCTGCTCGAAAAGATCGAGAACGTCAGATGCGAAATCGTAATGGGATCGAAGATGTTCGGTGGAGGCTGAAATTGGTTCATGAGGAGCTGCCCGTCGTTGGTGAAGTTTCCCGTGATGTTCCCCAATGTGCCAAAGTTCAAACTGATCGACCCACCGGTGATGTCCAGCTGCGTCACTACCGCAGCCTGGCTTGGTGTCGGCAACAAACAGAACACCGACGCCACCAGGAGAGCCATCACGCTCCCCTTGACTGTTCTGTCAGGCTTGGTCCGTTTCATCATGAATGTTCTCCCATGCTGCCCAAGCACTAATGCTTGAGCAGCATGATTGTTGTATTCCGTGGTGTTTACCGGCACTCGGGATGATTACCCGCCTTCCAATTCAACGGACCTCTGTCTGAGTTCTTGCTGACCGCCATCTCCTCATCGGACGCCCAAAAGGCTCCGGTCGGGA
>Ga0187893_10001518_pt1 | contig 55406 bp, 48 predicted proteins | sample MA1701074metaG_FD_139574 | JGI IMG/M metagenome (GOLD analysis project Ga0187893, IMG submission 139574) | White microbial mat communities from a basaltic lava cave in the Kipuka Kanohina Cave System on the Island of Hawaii, USA - MA170107-4 metaG ...
CACCAGCGCCGCGCGCCGAAGCCGGGAAACGGGACGACGATCCACCTGTGGGTTCAACATGGCGCGAACTCTCCTTTCAAGCGTTGACGGTCGTGCAATGGATGGCGCCGGCAGCCAGGTCTTGCCGTGCTGACGGAAACTGCGCGCCAGGTCGACCAGGTGCGAGGCGTAGGATGTGCCGGTGACACCGAGGTCGAGGACCACATCGTCGCAGGCCTGCTCGCTTTCACGGCGCAGCCGCGCACATGCGATCCAGAACAGCGGGTTGAACCAGTAGACGGCGCGGCCCATCTCCGCGATCAGCTGCACGAGCCAGTCGCGGCGCATCAGATGCGCCAACTCGTGGGCCAGCACGAGGCGGATGCGCTCGGCCGGCCACGCATTCGCGCCGGCCGGCAAGAGAATCACCGGCGCGAACGCTCCCCAGGTGACGAGCATCGCCGGATGACCGGTGATGGCGATACGCACGCGCTGGCGAATCCCCAGCTGCGATCGAAGGTCGGCGGCGGCGGTCTGCCACGGGCTTCCGGCTTCGCGGGCGCGCGAACCGAGCCACGACAACCACAAGACGCCGAAGATCAACACCGCGACGTTGAGGGCAGCGCCAACCGCCCACACACGATAGGCCAGTACCCCCCAGTCAAATGGCGCGGGCGCAACGATCACGCTCGGTGGCGCCGCGACGGCGACCTCCGTCATCACGTGGGTTGCGGCGACGACCGGCGGGTGATCGGCTCTCCACTGGGCCGCGAGAATCGGCATCTGAGGAACGACGCGCGTCAGCAAGGGCTGAAACGCCGCGAGCACAATCGCCGCGGCCATCACCCAATGCCGCATGGCAGCGGGCCGGTTGCGGAGCGACCACAGTCCCATCAGTGCGATTGCGAGCACGAGCGACGATCGCACGCTGAGCTCCAGTGCGCTCATTTCGACTCCTCCGCTCTCGCTCTGGCGACGAGCTCGGCGATCCGGTCCAGCTCTTGCTCGCTCAGCTTGCCGCCATCCGGACCGAGCAGCGCCGCCACGACCTTTTCCACCGAACCATCGAAGAACGTGTTCACCACATGCTTGAGGGCCGACCTGCGCACCACGCGCCGGGGGACGACCGGCAGATAGACGTATTTCTGGCCATCCTCTTCGTGCCGGACGTGTCCCTTGGCCTCGAGCACCCGCAACTGCGTGCGCACCGTCGAATCGCTCGGATCGCCTGGGAGCGCATTCATCACGTCGGCCGCGGTGGCGCGGCCGAGCTCGTAGAGGCGATCCATGATCTGCCGTTCGCGGCGGGACAAGTCGGCGTGGAGAGGTGTGCTCACCGTTACTTTCCTAACGGCAGACGTTATAAAAATAACATCAAGTTGTCAAGCTAGAATAGCGCCTGACGCCCATGGGCATTGTCGTCGACACGCTCGTTCAGGACATCAGGCATGCGTCGCGGCACGTCCGCCGCTCGCCCGGCTTCGCGGTCGCGGCGATTCTGACGCTGGCGCTCGGCATCGGCGCGAATACGGCGATGTTCAGCGTCCTCAACACGCTCACCATCCAGCGGCTGGCGCTGCCGGATCCCGACGGTCTCTATAGCCTCTCGAGCTACAACGAGCGAGGCCAGAAGCGATACGTCCCGATGCCGACGGTCATCGCCATCAATCGCCAGAGTCCATTCATCGAGGCGTGTGGCTACAACGGCGGCGGCAATTTCCCGGTCGAAGCCAATGGGATCGCCTCGCAGGCGATCACCGCGTTCGTGACGGGCCGCTGCTTCAGCGTGTTTGGCGTGCAACCCGTCCTCGGCCGCGCCATCGTCGACGCCGACGCGCCGATCATGACCGCGGCCGAAAAAGTGATCGTGATCAGCGACCGGTTGTGGACTCGCCTGTTCAATCGCGATCCGGACGTGATTGGGAGAACGCTCAAGGTTGAGTCGACCGAAGCCACGGTGATCGGCGTGATGGCACCCGGCTTCCGGGCCATTCATGCCGATGTGGGCGCCGACATTTTTGCGCCGCCCGACAGCATCTTCCCCGCCACGCAGGGGCGGCGTCCGGTGGCGCAGGAAGTGCTCGGCCGACTGAAACCCGGCATCACCTTCGAGCAGGCCTCGGCGCAGTTCGACACCATGTGGCCGGCACTCGCCCAGGCCGCGCGCGACGCCATGCAGAGCGCGGCGGAGGGGACCAGCATCATCGGACCGATCGTCCGGCTCGATCCGATGTCGCGCGGTCTATCGACGTCGCGCGAGCGCTACGCAGACTCCATCCGCATCATCTTCGGGCTGACCGTGCTGCTGCTGGTGCTCGCCTGCGTGAATCTCGGCGGCCTGCTCTTGACCCGGCTGTCGGCGCGCACAACAGAACTTGGCGTTCGTCTCGCCCTCGGCGGCAGCCGGCTTCGCATCGCTCAGCAGATGCTGCTCGAGAGTCTGCTGCTGGCCGGTGGTGGAACGCTGATCGCGATTCCACTTGCGTACGCGTTCGTCGCCCCGGTGCCGTCGCTGCTCGATCCTGGATTCGTGGGCTGGGAGTTGTCGTTCACGCCGAACCTTCGGGTGCTGGCGTTGACCGCGGTGGTTGGCGTGGGCGTGGCGATGCTGCTCACGGCCCTGCCGGTGGTGTTTGCGATGCGGCGTCGAGCCGCCGTCACGTTCAACTGGGATCGCACCACGACCGGCGCGGCGCAACGCTGGACACGCGGCTTGCTGGTGGCTCAAATCGCGTTATCGGTGACGCTGACTATCGGGGCGGGGTTACTCTCCCGATCGCTCTACGAGATTCAGCACACGCATCCTGGCGTGAGGACCGATGGGATCCTGACCGCGCAGCTGATGGCCTTGCCGGGCGGTCTGCGCGGCCTCAATGCCGATACCCACTATCCTTCGCTGGCCGACAGGCTGCGCGGCCTCCCGGGCGTGCGCAATCTCGCGTATGCCTCGGTCTTTCCTCGCCGCATCTCATTGATCGGTAGCGATGTCGGATTCGCGGGCGAGGAGTTCACGGGTGTCCGCACGTCGCTTGACAGCGTGTCCGTGAACTTCTTCGAGATGATGGGGATTCGGGTGATGGAGGGGCGCTCGTTCAACGAAGCCGACACACGCGAATCGCGGCGCGTGGTGATGGTCAGCGAAAATCTGGCGCGGGCACTGGCGCCCCAGGGCGGCGTCGTCGGCCGGCGGCTTCGTTTCCAGACGAACCGCGCGATGCAGGACCTGCTGGTGGTCGGCGTGGTGTCCAACGCCACGCAGGGCGATCTGAAGAACGCCGCCGTCCATGTGATGTATTCGCCTGCCGCGCAGAGCGCAGGTTTCAACACACCGCACCTGATGTTGGAGATCGCCGGTGATCCGGCACCGATTGCCGCCGAAGTGCGGCGGATCGTGCAGGAGGGAGGGCGCGAATTCGTCTACGACATCGACATGCTCGACGATCTCCTCGCCAGCGGACCGAAGCGTGAACGACTGAGCGCGATGCTGTCGGGCGTCGTGGGCCTGCTCGCCGTCTTGCTTGCCGTGATTGGCATTCACGGGGTGCTCGCCTACGCGGTGACGCGCCGCACCCGCGAGATCGGCATTCGCGTCGCGGTCGGCGCCCAACCGGCTAGCGTGGCCGCAACCATCGTTCGCGAAGCCGGCATCTTGACCGCATTCGGGCTGGCCGTTGGCATCCCAATCGGGTTCTTCTCTGCGCGCATGCTGCGATCGCTGCTGTACGGGATCGGCGAGACCGACACCTTGACGTTTGCGGCCGTGAGCGTGTTCGTGCTGCTTGTGGGTGTGGCCGCCGGGGTGCTACCAGCAAGACGCGCGGCGCGGATCGACCCGGTCAATGCGCTGCGCACCGAGTAGCGGCGAAATCAGGCACGGCTGCGTTTGCAGCTGTTTCTCTGGCGCGCTACTGTGGATCTGGCGCCATGCGCCCGACTTAGCGGATTTCGATCCGGCGGGTGTCGGCGCCGGCGTCGGCAATTCTTACCGTGGTGGCGCCGGCGATGGGCCTCGTCAGCCGCTCGGACCATTCGACTGCAGTCACGCCCGTTGCCGCCAGATCCTGATCCAACCCGATTTCGTCCAGCTCCGCGCGATCGAGGCGATAGAGATCGACGTGAATCAACGGCAGCCGACCGCCGCGATATTCGTGAACGAGGGTGAAGGTCGGGCTCGTCACCTCGTCCGGATCGATGCCGAGCCCCTCGGCAAGCCCGCGCGTGAAGGCGGTCTTCCCCGCCCCGAGATCACCAGAAAGCAGGACGACCCCGCCCGGCCGGAGACTCGGCGCGAGCGCGGCGGCGATCGCACGCGTCTGCGCTTCAGAAGTAGAGGTATGGATCACTCGGTCTTGCTCGCGGCGACGCGACGCCGCGCCGTCACCTCGAGGATGGCGTCGCCGATGTGGTCGACCAGGTCACCGGCGGTCATCGAGACCTCGCCGCTATCAGCGTCGGCCAGCTCGCCTGCCGAACCGTGGAGATAGACAGCCAGCTTGCAGGCCGCTTCAGCGTCGAGCAACTGCGCGAGCAGACCGGCGAGCATGCCGGCCAGCACATCGCCGGTTCCACCGGTGGCCATGCCCGGTGATCCAGTCGGGTTCACGTACACCTTTTCATCGGGTGTCACGACCAGCGTCCGGTAGCCCTTCAAGATCACGTACAACTTGTGGCGCCGCGCAAAGTCTTGCGTGATGCCGATTCGATCCGCCTGCAGGTCTTCGACCGTGCAGCCGACCAGCCGCGCCATTTCGCCAGGATGCGGCGTGATGATCAAGTCGCGGCCCTCGCGGCCAATCAGCGCCGCCGGTTCGTCGGCGAACGCGTTCAACGCGTCGGCATCCAGCACGAGCGGCCCCTCGCTCTTGTCGAGCAGCTCGCGGACGAACGTGCGCACACTGTCGGCCTGTCCGAGACCAGGTCCGGCGACGATGACGTCGGCATCGATACCCAGCACCGCGTCGACCGCGGATTGCGTGACCATGCCCTCGGGTGTCTCCGCGAGGCCCTCGGTCATGTACTCAGCCGCATGTGCGGCAACCGTCTGCTGACACGAACGCGGTGACGCCACGGTGACCAGGCCCGCACCCGCGCGCATTGCGCCCTGGCCGCACAGCACAGCCGCTCCGGCCTTGCCAACCGATCCGGCCACCACCAGGACGCGCCCGAAGTCTCCCTTGTGCGCATCCGGGGCGCGCGGTTGCAACAACGGCCGCATCCGATCGCGCGTCAGCAATTCAATCTGCGGCCCTTCGAGCTGATCGAAGACGTCGGCCGGAATACCGATGTCGGCAATCACGACCTCACCGGATTTCATCTCCGCCGGCGGCAACACCAGCGGCAGCTTGGGCGCGCCGAGTGTGATGGTGACCGTGGCTTCGATGCAATCGCCGATCAGATCCGGCGTATCCGCCGACATACCCGAGGGAATGTCGATCGACACGATCGGCACGCCCGCCTCGTTGATGTCGGCGACGACGGTTTCATGAAAACCCGAGAGCGGCGTCTTCAGCCCGGTGCCGAACAACGCGTCGATGATCAGGTCGTGCCCGGTGATCTCGGCGCCGTGCAGCTCCCACGCGGTCTCGTCGGCAACCTCGACCACCGGCTGCCCGACACGGCCGAGGATCTCGAGGTTGATGCGCGCGTCGCCTTTCACTTCACTGACGCTGCCGATGACGAAGACCGACACATCGAAGCCGCGCTGCTGCAATGTGCGTGCGGCCACGAAGCCATCGCCGCCGTTGTTGCCTTTGCCGCAGACGACGGCAATGCGACGTTCTGCGAGATCCGAGTAGAGAGATTCAACCGCAGCCACGACCTGGCGGCCGGCATTCTCCATCAGAACCAGCGAGGCGATGCCGATGTCCTGGATGGTGCGGCGGTCGGCTTCGCGCATCTGGTCCGCGTTCAGGATGCGCATTGTCTGGAACTGTAGCATCATCTAGCGGGGCTTCGACTTGAAACAGTTGGCCGTTTACGGAGCGTGCGCCGGTCTGCTGATCGTGACGATGCGCTTCGTCGAGTACCGGTTCCTGGTGGTCCAGCACTCATTCGAGATCTATGCCGCGCTGATTGCCGCGGCGTTTGCCGCCGTCGGCATCTGGCTCGGGCTGACCATCACGCGTCGCGAAGTCGTGGTCAAGGAGGTCATGGTCCCCTCGAGCGAACCGTTCGTGGTGAACACGGCCCGGATCGAGGCGCTCGGGCTGACGCCTCGCGAGCTCGAAGTGCTGCAGCTGGTCGCCGACGGGTTGAGTACGAAGGAAATCGCCGAGCGGCTGTTCGTCAGCGAAAACACGGTAAAGACCCATACCAGCCGGGTCCTCGACAAACTCGGCGCCAGCCGTCGCACGCAGGCGGTGCAGCTGGCGAAGAGTCAGGGGATCATCGCCTGAACGGATGATTTCCAGCGCGATTCGCCAAAATCATCCGAAAGCATGACGACCGCTCGCAGGCGCGAACGCTAGGTTCGCAGTCGAGGAGCACACACTTATGAAGAAAGTCGTTCTCACGTTCGGGCTGCTTTCCGGCGCCGTTGCGGCCGCCATGATGTTCATGACGCTGCCGTTCGCCGAACGCATCGGCTTCGACCGCTCGATTTTCGTCGGCTACACGATCATCGTGATCTCAATGATGTTCGTGTATTTCGGCGTCCGCTCGTTCCGCGACAACGTCCAGGGCGGCCGCATCACCTTTGGCGATGGATTCAAAGCGGGCCTGCTGATTACCCTGATTTCGAGCCTGTGCTACGTGGTCGGGTGGCTGGTCCTGTTCTACGGATTCATGCCCGACTTCGTTGACCAGTATTCCGCCTGGGCCGTCGAGAGCGCTCGAGCCAGCGGCGCAAACGAAGCTGCGATTGCTGCCAAGATCAAAGAGGTCGAAGATGCGAGGCGAATCCTGGAAAACCCGGTCACCAATGCGGCGGTGTCGTTTCTCGAGCCGTTGCCGGTCGGGCTGCTCGTGACGCTGATCTCCGCCGCGGTGCTCAGGCGTACGTCTCCATAGGCGGGCAAATACACACCAGGTTGCGGTCGCCATACGGGTTATCGATGCGCCCGACGCTCGGCCAGAACTTATTGGCGCGCACCCACGGCAGCGGAAACGCCGCCTGCTCGCGCGAATACGCATGCGGCCAGTCGCTGGCGGCCACCGCGGCGGCCGTATGCGGCGCGTTCTTGAGCACGTTGTCTTTCGGATCGGCCTTGCCGGAAACGACCTCGTCGATTTCCCTGCGGATCGCGATCAGCGCGTCGCAGAATCGATCGAGCTCGGCCTTCGGCTCGCTTTCGGTCGGCTCGATCATCAGCGTGCCCGGAACCGGGAACGACACCGTCGGGGCGTGAAAGCCGAAATCCATCAGCCGCTTCGCCACGTCGGCTTCCTCCACGCCCTTCGCCTTGAATGCGCGCAGGTCGAAGATCATTTCGTGCGCGACGCGGCCGTTCTCACGCGTATAGAGCACGTCGTAGTGCTTCTCGAGGCGCGACTTGATGTAATTGGCGTTGAGAATCGCGAATCGCGTCGCATCGGTCACGCCATCAGGTCCGAGCATGCGAATGTAGCCGTACGAAATCAGCAGGATGCTGGCGCTGCCCCACGGCGCCGCCGAGACAGGTGCAATGGCCTGGTCTCCGCCGACTTTCGCTAACGGATGTCCAGGCAAGAAAGGTGCGAGGTGTTTCGCCACACCGATCGGGCCCATGCCGGGGCCGCCGCCGCCATGCGGAATCGCAAACGTCTTGTGCAGATTGAGGTGACACACGTCGGCGCCAATGGTCGCCGGACTGGTGAGGCCCACCTGCGCGTTCATGTTGGCGCCATCCATGTAGACCTGGCCGCCGTGCCCGTGGATCGTGTCGCAGATGTCCCGGATCGAGTCCTCGAACACGCCGTGCGTGGACGGGTAGGTGATCATCAGGCCCGCGAGATCCTTGGCGTGCTCGGCCGCCTTCTTCTTGAGATCAGCGACGTCGACGTTGCCGTTTACGTCCGACGCCACCACCACGACCTTGAACCCCGCCATGATGGCGCTGGCGGGATTGGTGCCGTGCGCCGACGCGGGAATCAAGACCACGTCACGCGCGCCGTCGCCGCGCGATTGGTGGTAAGCGCGAATCACGGCCAGGCCGGCAAACTCGCCCTGCGCGCCGGAGTTGGGCTGCAGCGACACGGCGGCGAAGCCGGTGATCCGGCACAGCGCGCTCTCGAGCTCGCCGGTGATCTGTCGGTACCCCTCGGTCTGGTCGGCCGGCGCGAACGGATGCAGGCGCGAGAACTCCTCCCACGACACCGGATACATCTCGCTGGCGGCGTTGAGCTTCATCGTGCATGAACCGAGCGGAATCATCGACGTGTCGAGGCCCACATCCTTCCGCTCGAGATGGCGGATGTACCGCATCATCTCGCTTTCGGAACGGTGCGAGTTGAACACCGGATGCGTCAGATACGGGGTCTTGCGAATCAGCGCCGCGGGCCAACGCGGCCCGCCGCGATCGCTGCTCAGCGCCACTACGCCGGCCTGCGTCGGCGAGTTGGCGGCGAAGATCTCGACTATGGCGGCGAGCTCACCGGTGCTCACGGTTTCGTCGAGCGAGATGCCGACCTCGCGATCGCCGATGTAGCGGAAGTTCAACCGGCGGGCCAGCGCCGCGGCATGAATGCGCTTGACCGAGCCGGCGTCGCCGACGATGCGCAACGTATCGAAGTAGTTCGGATTCCGCTGTTCGAAGCCGAGCGCGGTCACTGCACCCTCGAGCGCGCGCGTCATCGCGTGCACACGCGTGGCAATCGCCTTAATACCCTCCGGCCCGTGGTAGACCGCGTACATCGCCGCCATGTTGGCGAGCAGCGCCTGCGCGGTGCAGATGTTCGACGTCGCCTTTTCGCGGCGGATGTGCTGCTCGCGCGTCTGCAGCGACATGCGATAGGCGCGATGGCCGTGCGAATCGATCGAAACGCCGATCACGCGTCCGGGCATGTGGCGCACGAATTCCTGGCTGGTGGCGAAGAACGCCGCATGCGGGCCGCCGAACCCGAGCGGCACGCCAAACCGCTGCGAATTGCCGAACACCACGTCTGCTCCGGCTTCGCCCGGCGAAGCGGCGAGCGCCAGCGCGAGCAGATCCGAGCCGACGGCGACCTTCACGTTGGCGGCATGCGCCTTGTCGATGAACGGTCTGAGATCGTCCAGACGCCCGGCTTCGTCCGGATACTGAATCAGCGCCCCAAACACGTCTGGCTGGTCCAGCGGCATCCGATCAGTCGCCACGATTCTCAGCGCGATGCCGAGCGGTTCGGCACGGCTCCGCAGTACTTCGATAGTCTGGGGAAAGCAGCGATCGGAGACCAGGAAGGTGCCGTGCGCCGTTCCCAGCTTCTTGCCCTGAACGCGGTGCAACAGCGTCATGGCCTCGCCGGCGGCCGTGCCCTCGTCCAGCAACGACGCGTTGGCCACCGCCATGCCGGTCAGATCCGTCACCACCGTCTGGAAATTGAGGAGTGATTCGAGCCGGCCCTGCGCGATCTCGGCCTGATACGGGGTGTAGGGCGTATACCATCCGGGGTTCTCGAACACCATCCGGCGGATGACGTTCGGAATCAGCGTGTCGGAATAGCCGAGGCCGATGAAGTTGCGGAACACCTTGTTCTTTTTCGCGATCGTCTTGAGGCGCGACAGGTATTCCGATTCGGTCTCGGCCGGCGGTAGATCGAGCGCCGCCTTCAGGCGGATGCTCGACGGAATGACTTCGTCGATGAGCGTGTCGAGCGATGTCGCCCCCACCTCTTTGAGCATCGCCGCCACATCGTCTCCTCGCGGGCCGATGTGACGGGGGGCAAACCGGTCGAGCGGCGAGAATCCGTCCTGCGTCATGTCTACTTTTGAGTGAGCTGCTCGTAGGCGCCGGCGTCGAGCAACGAGGCCAGCTCGCCGGCGTTGCTCAGTTTCACCTTCACCATCCATGTTTCGTGCGGCTTGCTGTTGACGTGGTCGGGGCGATCTTTCAGCCCGGTGTTGGTCTCGACCACTTCGCCGGTCACCGGCGCGAAGAGTTCCGAAACCGCCTTCACAGACTCAATGGTGCCGAACACTTGACCCGCCTTCATGGTCGAGCCCACCTCGGGCAACTCGACATACACCACATCGCCGAGCTGCTGCTGCGCAAAATCGGTGATGCCAATCACGCCGGTGCTGCCCTCGACGCGAATCCACTCGTGCTCTTTCGTGTATTTCAAATCAGATGGGTAGCTCATACGGGTCCTGGGACTTGGGTCTTGGGTCTTGGGTCGTGCTATTTCCTCGCCCGCTTATAGAACGGCAGCGGCACCACTACCGCTTTGGCTTTGCGCCCGCGAATTTCGATCTCGAGCTCGGTGCCAGGGGCTTTCAGTGACGGCGGAACGTACGCCATCGCAATCGCCTTCTTGAGATATGGAGTCTGAGTGCCGCTCGTGACGACACCGACCTGTTTGCCATCATGGAACACCGGATGGCCGTGGCGGGCAATGGCGCGGTCCACCATTTCAAGGCCGACGAGAATCTTCGGCACGCCCGCGGCCTTCTGCCGATGCAGCACGTCGCGGCCCAGAAAATCGGGCTTGTTCCAGCCGACGATCCACCCGAGATCGGCCTCCATCACCGTGGTCGTATCGTCGATGTCGTTGCCGTAGAGGCGCATCGCCGCTTCGAGACGCAGCGTATCGCGGGCGCCGAGCCCGGCGGGTATCAAGCCGTGTGGCTTGCCCGCGTCCATCAGCGCATCCCACACTCGCGCCGCCATCGCCGGCGGCATCATCACTTCAAAACCGTCCTCACCGGTGTAGCCGGTGCGCGATACCGTGCCGCGCACGCTCGCGACCTCGCCGTGTGCGAACCAGTAGTACTTGGTGGCCGGGAGATCGATGGCGGTGAGCGTCTGCAGGATCTGTTGCGCCCTGGGTCCCTGGATCGCGATCAGCGCGTAGCGATTGCTCGAGTCGACGACGCCCACTTCGGGCGATGCCTCTTTCGCGCGGGCCATGATCCACGCCACGTCCTTCTCGATGTTGCCGGCGTTGATCACCAACACGTAATGCGACGGCCCGAAGCGATAAACGAGCAGGTCGTCCACGAACGTGCCCTGCGGCGTGGTCAGACCTGAGTAGTGAATCTGCCCGATCTGCAGTTTCGAGACGTCATTCGAGGTGATGTGCTGCACCGCCTCGAGCGCACCCTTCCCCGCAATCTCGACCTCGCCCATGTGCGAGACGTCGAACAGCCCCGCCGACGTTCGCACTGCCATGTGCTCGGCAGAAATCCCCGAGTACTCCACCGGCATGTCCCAGCCGCCGAACGGCACCATCCGGGCGCCGAGCGCGACATGGGTGGCGTGAAGCGGGGTTTTCTTGAGTGACGCCGAAACGGAATCAGCCATCAGAGGGGACGGAACCAACGAAAGGTACTATGCGGATTCGTGAAGGGTCAAGCGCAGCGCTGAATTGGACTTCAGCGTCCCGGATTCGGGCACGATAACAAGACAGACGACCAGATTCCCTTCATTTCGCAGCCTCACACGCGGCGTGATTCTTGCCACGGCCGACGGTCATGCGGACCTTTCTGCACGATCTTCGGGTGGCGTTTCGCCTCCTGCGCCAGAGCCCGGGGCTCTCGGCCGCCTGCATCGTCACCCTGGCACTCGGGATTGGCGCGAACACCACTATCTACAGCTTCGCGGACGCCGTGCTGTTCCGTCCGCTCCCCGTTCCACATGCCGACCGCATCGTCCATGTCTACGAGCGCCGAGGTCAGCCCGGCTCGTTCCCGCTGTCGTTCGCTGACTTCCCGATCTACCGCGAACGCGCGGCGAGCTTCGAATCGCTGGCGGCACATTACCCAACCGCGCCCATTCACGGACTGATTGACGGAGCGCCGGAGGCGCTCAACGGCGCGGTGGCCACGGCGAGCTATTTCGACGTCCTGCAGCTGCGGCCGTCGATCGGCCGCTTCTACACTGCCGAAGAGGACGCGGTTCGCGACCGTGATGCCGTCGCGGTGATCAGCCATGCCCTGTGGCAGCGGCGGTTCGGTGGCGATGCCAGTGTGCTCGGCAAAGCAATCACATTGAACAACCGCGTCTTCACTGTCGTGGGCGTCGCCGCGCCTCAGTTCGCCGGCGTGCAGGCGCTGGGGGCCTCGGTCGACGTGTGGATTCCAACGGCGATGTTTCGCGTCGGCTATCGCTACTGCGACGCGTTCTCGCCGGAGTGCACGATCGTCCACCTCCTTGGCCGGCTGCGCCCTGCCACCACGTTGGAGCAGGCGCAGCGAGAGCTCGATTACATCGCAGCGCAGATTCCGGGCGCGGCCGCGCGCAAGTTCCCGGGCGTGGCGGTGGTTCGCGCTCGCGGCCTCAGCGCGGCGCCGACGTCATCGGAGCGGCGCCACCTCAACGTGTTTCTGGGCGCCTCGACCCTCGTCCTGGTGATCACGTGCGCGAACATCGCCGGCCTGCTGCTCGCGCGCGCCTCGGCTCGCCGCCGGCACCTCGCGGTGCGATTCGCGATGGGCGCCAGCCGAATGCGGATCGTCAGTCACGTGCTGGCGGAGAGCTCCATCCTCGCGCTGCTGGGCGGCGGGGCTGCGTTGGTCGCCTCCACGTGGACCACCGATCTGCTGGCGCAAGTGTATTCGTTCGACTCCGCCGGGCGCGCGCTCGCCTTTGATCTGTCGCTGACTTTTCCTGTCGTGATGGCGGCAATCGGCCTGACCTTGATCGCGGCGGTGCTGGCGGGCGGCATTCCGGCGTGGCATGCGAGCCGCACCGACGTGATCACCATCCTGAAAGATGAAGGCCCCGCGGCCGGATCGACACGCGCGTGGATGCGCCAGACCCTCGTGGGCGCGCAGGTGGCGATCTCGGTGGTGCTCCTCGTCGGCGCGACGCTTCTCATCAGCAGCGTCGAGCGCGCGCTGCAAGGACCAGGCTTTGATCCAGCACAGGTGATCACGGTCCGATTGCGTCCGAGTCTCGTTGACTATCCTCGCGAGCGCGCGCACGCGTTCCAGCGCAACTTCCTCGAGCGCGTGACGTCGATTCCTGGCGTGGTGAGCGCCAGCCCGTCGGTGTTCATGTCGATGTTCAGCGCCGGTCAGCTCGTTCCGGTCATTACGAGCGGCGGTGACGACAAGATCGACGCCCTCTGGAATCCGGTTGGCCCTCAGTATTTCTCGACACTCGGCACGCCGCTCATCGAAGGACGAGAGTTCACGAATCAGGATCGCGAGGGCGCCCCAGCGGTGGCGATGGTCAACGAGGTGCTGGCGCGACGGCTGTGGCCCGATCGGCCGGCCGTCGGCATGACCATCACCGCCAGGGAGAATCTCACCATCGTTGGCGTGGTGCGCGACGCACAGTATTACGTTGCCGGCGATGCGCCGCGACCCCAGGTGTTCATCAGTTATTGGCAGTCGCCGGCCAGAGACACCTTCATGAACGATTCGCGGACGTTCATCAGGGTTGCCGGCGACGCCGCTACACTGATGCCGCAGATCAGGAGCGCCGTCGCATCGGTAGACCCCGCCGTACCGGTCAGCGAAGCACACCCGCTGCGCGAGCGCGTGGCCTACATGTTCCAACCGGTGCGGATGGCGCGCATGATGTTGACCGCCGCAGCGATGCTCGCGCTCGGCTTGTGCGCGGTAGGTCTGTATGGCGTGCTCGCCTTCGCGGTGGCGCAACGCACGCGCGAGATCGGCGTTCGCGTCGCGATAGGCGCAACGCGGCGGCAGATCGTGATGCTCGTGCTGCGCGACGCGATCGGCGTAATCGGAATCGGCATCGGCCTGGGTCTGATCTTGGCATGGAACTCGACGCAGCTGGTGTCGAGCCTGCTGTTCGGCATCGAGGCTCACGATTCGAGCGCGTTCATCACCGCGCCGATCGCGATCGTCCTCGTGGCGGCTCTGGCGAGCTATCTTCCCGCGCTGCGCGCCACGCGCGTGTCGCCGCTGGCAGCGCTCCGCGTCGATTGAGTGGCGCTCGTGCACACCTTCCTGCTCCTGATCGCATTGCTGGTAGGGGTCGGCGTCGCCCAAATGTGGCCGTCGCCAGCGAATCACATCACCGGCCGGATTACCGCGATCGAACCCGGTGAGTGGATCGCGATTCGCAACGACATGACCGATCCGAAGGGACTGCGTATCGCGCTGGTCGAGTCGACCGCTCTGGATGGAGACGCTCGCGCCCTTGGACGCGACGTGCAGGTCAGGATTACCTATGCCCACATCGGCGAGCGCCGACCGGTCGCGCGCCGGGTGCGCGTGCTCACCGACCCGGCCGTGCGGCCGTAGTCACGCGAGCCGCAGGAAGATCTCGGTCAGCAGGTCGGCCTTCGCGGTGGTCATCGGGTTGTTGAGATAAATCTCATAACTGGGATTCGCCAGCCGATGACCGCTGGCGGGCAGCCACTCCTTCTTCAACCGTGCCCACGCCTTTGGCAGTTCCGCATAAGGTCCCTTGTGCACGATCGTGGCGTAGCGGCCGGCGGGAATACGCTGCTCGATCAGCCCATTGGGCGCGTGGGCCGCCGGTGGCAACGACAGCGCCGCGTCCGATCGCAGTTTGTCTGGAGGAGTCGTGTCGGGGTCGTCGTGAAAGATGGCGATCATCTGGGCGCCTGCCGGCGGCGGCGCCGCCAACATCCCGCCCAGCCGCCCGAATGCACGGCCGATTTCGTGATACGGGCCGATATGCCGGATGCCGGCAACCCGTAACTCTGGCTGCGTCTTGATTGTGACGTCCATCCGCCGGCTATTCGTAAAACACGAACTTCTCGCCTTGCTTGGCGATCTTCGCCGCGATGTCCTTTGCCATGAGATCCCGCCGTAGCAGGATCGCCTTCTTCTCGTTGTTGCCGACCCACTTGTCGAGTCCGCGATCGAGATCTTCCAGCGTCAACGCGGCCATCTTGTCCCAGAGTCCGCGATCGACGCGGCCCAACGGCGCGATGCCCTTGAGATCTTTCTTGCCCGTGAACGCGCGCGAGTGATCGATCAGGAACAGGTGCCAGTCGGCGTCGTAGATCAGGTTGCCCTGATTGCGATCGATGTTCGCGATGAGCAGGTCGAACATCTTCATTCGGGTCAGCTGCAGGCTCCAGCTCGGTTCGGGGCCCTGCGGCGGTTTCTCCACGCTCCAGCCGCGCGTGTTCTCCACCCATAGCACCGCGGCGCCGTTCTTGCCGTTCATGTTGCGCTCGACGATCGGCGGAACCATGTTCAACCCGAGCAAGCGGTCGAGCTTATAAGCAGCGATCTCCGCCTTGTAGCTCTCCATGAAGCCCTTGCTGTAGCCGGGCGTGAGGGGCTTCCAGGCAAAACGCATCGGCGAGCCTTCGAGGGTGGCGCGCTGCGGCTTGGTGACGCCAATCGGCACGTCCTCCAACTTCGCGACCCTGCCCCGCGCGAGCATGTGCTCGATCTCGGATTCATGTCCCGCCCATACCAGCGAGCATTTCCCCGCTTCTGGCACCGGCAGGGCGGTTTGGCCTGAGAGCGTGACGGTCGCGAGAAGGGCCGCAGAAAGCGCAGACCAGGAAATTCTCCGCATGAGGGGCAATCCTTTCCGCGCCGATTGTAACCGCGGTTGCAGGCCGCGCAACGCCCGTTGCTCCCCCGATCGAGCCATTTCAGGCGGAATCCCCGGCACACAGCCCGCGGAGGCGCAACCCGCGTTACCCGTTCCTTCAAGCGACGCGCCGGATGCGCCGCGGGTTCCTGACGACAAACGCCGTGGATGCCGCGAGTTGGCCGTGTTTCGCGAATGACGGCCGCGTTCTTGCTCAACTCCGGCCGGCCGCGCGTGAGCGTGTTGGCTTGTCTGGTCCTGACCAGATCAGCCTTCTTCGCCAATCTGCTCGCGCGCGCCAACTGTCAACCGTCAACTCTCAACTTTCCGAAGGGGGTCGGTCCATGCGAATTCACATCAGTCTGCTTGTGCTGTGCGGTGTCCTCACATTCAACTCGCCCGCGCTCGCGTCAACGGTGATCACGGGACAGGATCAAGCGGCGGCGCAAAAACCCACCATCAACTTGAATACCGCGACCATCGATCAACTGACCACGCTGCCGGGCGTCGGACCCAAGACCGCCGAGCGAATCATCGAATACCGGACCAAGAGCGGCGGCTTCAAGAAGATCGAAGAACTGATGAACGTCAAGGACATCGGTGAAAAGAGCTTTCTCAAGCTGAAGCCGCTCGTGTCGGCACCGCCGAAGACGGACAAGACCGGTGCATGAGGAGCGCGGCTATACCTTGATCGACACAGTGGTCACGGCGGCGCTGTGCACCGTGTTGGCGGGCCTGGCGGTGCCGGTAATCGGGGGCACGTTGGCACGGGAGCGCACCATCATCGGCACGCAGTATCTGGCGGGCCAGATGCAGCGCGCACGTCTCGAGGCATTGAAGCGTGCGCGGGCCGTCGCAGTGCGCGTCGAGCTCGTCGGCGATCGGACGCAACTGCGGTTGTTCGTCGACGGCGATGGCGACGGTGTGTTGCAGCGCGACGTCGACCTGGGCATCGATCCGCCGCTGACGCCGAGCGAGTTTCTCGACGATCGTTCTCGTGACGTCTCGCTGCGAATCAACCAGTCGATTACCGATCCGGGCGGCGGCGGTGAGCTCACTCCTGGTGAGGATCCTCTCCGCATTGGCGCCACGTCGTTGCTGTCGTTCAGCCCGCTTGGCGGCGCCACCGCGGGCACCTTGTACGTGGCGGCTCGGCGTGGACCGCAAATGGCGATTCGTGTCTTCGGAGGAACCGGCCGCATCCGCATCATGACGTTCGATGCGCAGGCGCGGCAATGGCGGCAATAGCGGCGCCATGGGACCGCCGAAGCGAACGGCGCCAGAGCGCGAGCGGCGTGAGATGTGCTCGCGAGGCGGTGCTGCGTCCGGGACAGACCGTCGTCCTGGTGAACATCAGTAGCCGCGCCGCGCTGGTGGAGTCGAATGCCCGGTTGAGGCCTGGGGCCCACACAGAGCTGCAAGTGGCAATGCCGGACGGCCGGGCACGAATCAGGGGACAGCTCGACCGCTGTCATGTCTCGGCACTGGATCCGCTGCGCTATCGCGGCGTCCTGCTATTCGAGGAACGGTTGGAATTTCAGCCATGATGCGCGACCACTCGACGAGTAGTAACTGCCCAAGCGAGTCTGCTGCGCTCGCCCGCGCCGGGCAGTTGCTACTCACCTTTTCGGCGGAGTCACATTCACGCTGATGATTTCAGGCCCAAATCAATCCGTGCACACGAGACGCGCGCTGGCACCTGGTTTGGTAGATGGCTCAGCACCACCGAGGAGGCACGAGCGCGACATGGAAGCAGTTCCGATAATTGCGACCCCGCCGCGACAATGCCGGCGAGCCGATCGGCGCGCCGGCGTGGATCTGTTGATCCAGCGCGTCGCGACGGACTTTCTGAACACGAACCATCGGCGCAACTTTGCCGTGTTTCTCACCGAACGTCTCGCACAATTGACCAGCGTCCGCAGTGTTCGCATCAACGAGATTTCTGGCGCCATGTCGCCGCGATCGCTGCAGCCCGTACGCGCGCGCGACTACGTCGCCTATGCGGTTCCGGTTCGCGAAGAGGGTCGGCAGGTGATGCTCGAGGCCGCCTTCGACGCGCGCACCGGCCCGGACGACTGGACCTGTCAGGTGCTCGAAGCGGCGGCCGGGCTGGCAGCCGTGCTGCTCGAAGCCGAGCGGCTGGCGACGACGCCGGCGCCGCTGACCAGCGTCGATCGCGACGGCGCCGCGCCGCTGATCGGCTTGAGCGAAGTGATGCGGCTGCTGCGCGAACGCGTCGAACGGGTCGCCAACACCAACTTCACCGTGCTGATCGAGGGTGAAAGCGGCGTCGGCAAGGAACTGGTCGCGCGACAGATCCACGAGCTCGGCCCGCGGCGCCAGGGCCCGTTCGTCGCCATCAACTGCGCCGCCCTGGTCGAGACGTTGATTGAAGCCGAACTTTTCGGCATCGAGGAGCGCACGGCCACAGGTGTGCGCGGCCGTCGCGGCAAGTTCGAATACGCCGACGGCGGCACCCTGTTTCTCGACGAGATCTCCGACCTGTCGATGGCGGCGCAAGCCAAACTGCTGCGCGTGATCCAGGATCTCACCGTCGAGCGGGTCGGCGGCTCCGGACCACGGCAGATCAACGCTCGGATTGTCGCCGCCACGAATCGTCCGCTCTCGAGCCTGGTCGATCAGGGTCTCTTCCGAACCGATCTCTTCTACCGTCTCAGCGGCGTGGAGATTCGCGTGCCGCCGCTGCGGCAGCGGAAGGCCGACATCCTCGAGCTGGCGCAGTACTTCCTGGCGCGGCACGAGGGGCGCGGACGGCTGACCATCACCCCGGCGGCGCTCGACGCGTTGATGGCCTACGACTGGCCCGGCAACGTGCGCGAGCTCGAACGCATGATCGAAGGGGCCATTGCCACGGCCGAGTCCAGGCAGATCCGAGTGGATGACCTTCCGGTCAGCCTGCGCGGCCAGTACGCGGAACACCTGGTGCCCGCCTATCAGCGCAGCGACTCGATGCGCGCCCTGGGCAGCCGTTATGCACGCTACGTGCTGGAGAAACACGGCGGCAACAAGCGACAGGCGTGTCGTGCGCTCGACATCAGCTATCACACGCTGAATTCGTATTTGCGGCATCGGCCCCGCCCGCTGCCGGCAACGGCAGAGGAGCCGCCCTCGCGATCTCTCGTCACGCAGGGCTGAGTGCAGCCGGGTGGGTTACGATTGACGCATGCGTTTCGCCGCCGCTCTGTTCGCGGTTGCCGCCCTGTGCCTGCTACACCAGCCACTGGTGGCGCAGGCCGCGGCACGCATTGTGGCCATCGGTGATATCCACGGCGAAATCGACGGGCTGAAAACCATTTTGCGGGTGGCTGGACTGACCGACGCCACCGGACGGTGGTCGGGCGGCCGTACGCAGTTGATCCAAACCGGTGACTACACAGACCGCGGCGCCGGCACGCGTGCCGTGCTCGATCTGCTGATGACCCTCGAACAGCAGGCCCGCGGCGCCGGCGGCCGGGCGTTCGCTCTGCTCGGCAATCACGAGGTGATGAACCTGATCGGCGACACGCGTGACGTCACCCCTCAGATCTTCGCCACCTTCGCCGACGCCAACTCCGAAAAGCGACGGACCGCCGCGTGGGAGCAGTACGCCAGGATTGGCACCGCGAGACTCGCAAAAGGCGAACCGGTGCCGGAGGTCTATCGTCAGACCCGCGAGGCCTGGCTCGCGGCTCGCCCGCCGGGCTACGTGGAATACCGCGACGCTTTTGCCCCGCGGGGCAGGTACGGCGCCTGGCTGCGCGACAAGCCGATCGTCACCGAACTGAACGGCAACATCTTCATGCACGCCGGCATCTCGCCGGTGCAGGCGCCAGTGAAGCTCGACGACCTCAACATCCGCGTCCGTGACGAGGTGCGCCGTCTCGACCGCTTCGTCGATCGCCTCGTCGCCGCCGGCCTGGCCACGCGCACGTTCACACTGCAGGAGATTTTCGCCGTCGCCGCCAACGAGATCGCCCAAGCAAATGCGGTCATCGCCGCGGCCCAGGCCGAAGGCAAGGAACCCGATCGAAGCCGCCTGAACGTGCCGCTGCTGATGGAGGCACAGGAGATCCTGAAGATCGAGACCTGGGTGGCGGTGAATCCCGAGGGCGCGCTCTGGTATCGGGGTCTTGCCACCGAGCCCGACGACCCCAGCGGTGGCCCGTTTGCCGCACTCCTGGCGAAATACGGCGCCAGACGATTCATCACCGGTCACACGCCGCAGCAGAACCGCAACATCAATACGCGTTTCGGGGGCCGTGTCGTGCTCATCGATACCGGAATGTTAGCGGTCTACTACAAGGGGCGCCCGGCCGCCCTCGAAATTGTCGGCGACACACTCACGGCGATCTACGAAGGTGAGCGCGTGCCGCTCGCGTCACAGCCCACGCCGTTTCACTGAGCGGCCGCCCGCTCGAGCAGCGGGAGATGCTTGCGGTACACACCGAGCATGGCCTCTTCGTTGCCGGCCACCTCGCTCATCACCGCCCAGATCAACTTCGTCGTCACCGCCCTCGAGTTGGCGTCGAACGCCGCCGGGGTCCAGAGCGGGCTGACGTTCGGCCGTGATACTCGGCCAGCGCGGTTTGCAGTGAGTAGACGTAGGAAATGGCTTGCCCGACTTCGAAGTCCATCAGCCGCAGCGCTCCCGACGATACCACCATCTGCCACGCGGCGCTCTTGAGCGTCACCGTGATAGAGCCGGCGGCTTGCGGCCGCGACTCGATCAATAGCCAGAACGCAGCCTTGTCACCAGTCGACGGGTCTGCGCCGGCGAGCGCCTTTTCCCACTCGCGGTGCTTGGCGGCGGCGCCGGCGAGCTCAGCCTCGTTCTGCTTCACCTCCTGCACCACGGCCTGCAGCACCCGCCGGGCCAGGCCGCGCTCCTGGCGGTATTGGCTGAACTCCGAAGCGCCAAACCCGAGCGCCACGCTCACCAGGATCAGGATCGCTTCTCGCAGCCAGTGATCCGATCGCGACGTGGCCGGACGCCCGCCGGTCGCCCTCGTCAACGAGACCATCGCACGGACGCATTGGCCCGGACGCGACCCCATTGGCATGCGGGTGCGCACCTCCGAAGACAGGCGTGGCGAAATGTTGTCGGCATCGTTCGCGATATCCATCATGCCGGCGCAACTGGCAATGAGGGACCCGCGATCTAGGTGCCCCACGCGCAGAAGTCCGAGGCCTTCCTCACGTGGATGTCGCTCGCCGTTCGCACCGCCACTGAGCCGCTGTCGATGTCGTCGTCGGTACGCGCCGCCATCGCCGGCATTGATCGGTATCAGCCCGTGTCAGACGTGCGTCCGCTGACCGATCTCGTCAACGAGACGCTGACCCTGCCACGCCTTGCCACAACGGTCGCGACCGTCGCCGCGCTAGGCAGCCTCGTGCTTGCTGCGCTCGGTGTCGGGGCAGTGCTGTCGCTCTTGGTGAGTGCCCGAACTCCGGACTTTGCCGTCCGTCTGGCACTGGGCGCCGCGCCGTCCCGGCTCAAGTGGGCGCCCGTAGCCGAGTGCGTGACCCTGGTCGGCATCGGCGGCGGTGTTGGCCTCATCGCCGCCGGGTCGATGGCGCGGCTGATTCGGTCACTCTTGTTTGGCGTGTCGCCGCTGGATCCGGCAACCTTTGCCGTCAGCGCACTGGTGCTGATCGGGATCGCGATCGTGGTTGCCGGCCCGTCTCGCGCGGTGGCGCGGATCGATCCGACGATGACCTTGAGGAGTTAGGCCTTGGTATTCGCCGCTCGATACCAGTCGACCGTCTGGCGCAGTCCTGCTTCGAGACCGACGATCGGGCGATAGCCCAGCAGCGCAGTGGCCTTGACAATGTCGGCCTGCGAGTGGCGCACGTCACCCTGACGCGCCTCCTTGTAGATCGGCTCGATATTCGATCCGAAGATTTTCTTCAACGTCGCCAGCAAGTCGTTCAACGAGATTCGCCCGTTGGTGGCGAGGTTGATCACCTGACCGGCCACACCAGGCGTCTCGGCAGCGCGCAGCACCCCGTCGACCACGTTGGCAACGTAGGTAAAGTCGCGCGTCTGTTCGCCATCGCCATAGATGATCGGCCGCGTGCCCTCGGTCAGCGCCTTGATGAACAGGGAGATCACGCCTGAGTACGGCGAGCCGGGATCCTGGCGCGGCCCGAACACGTTGAAATACCGGGTGGTCACCGTCTCGAGGCCATAGAGCCGCGTGAACATCTGCAGGTACATCTCGCCCATCAGCTTCTGCAGCGCGTAAGGCGACAGCGGATTGGGCGGCATCTCTTCCGTCTTCGGCAGCACCTCGGTGTTGCCATACACCGACGATGAGCCGGCAAACACGACCCGCTTGATGCGGGCGTCGCGAGCCGCCAGCAGAATCTGCAGCGTCGCGTCGACGTTGGCGCGATGCGATTCTTCAGGCTTGTCGACGGAGCGCGGCACCGACGGGATGGCGGCCTGGTGAATGACGTACTCCATGTCCTGCACCGCCGCGCGCGCCACGGCGCGATCGGCCAGGTCGCCGGCGGTGAACTCGACGCCATCATGCAGGTTGTGCTTGAAGCCGGTGACGAGACTGTCGACGACCCGCACCCGATGGCCGCGTTTCACCAGCGCGTCTGAAATGTGGGAACCGATGAAGCCGGCGCCGCCGGTCACGAGGTAGTTAGCCAATCCGTCCGCTCAATCTGAATTCCGCAATCTGAAATCTGCAATCGAGAAAGCCGCAGTGAGCCTGTAAGCCGAATTCTGTCCCCACCTTTCGGCGGGTGACGATCATTCCTCTAGTCCCGGCATCGCTGACGGGATCGAGCAACCTACCCGGAAGCGGGATCGGGCCGATCCATGTGCTTCCCTATTTGGTCTTGCTCCGTGCGGGGTTTGGCCTGCCACGGTTGTTGCCAACCGCGCGGTGGGCTCTTACCCCACCTTTTCACCCTTCCCTGGATTGCTCCAGGAGGTTTGTTTTCTGTGCCACTGTCCGTCGGGTCGCCCCGCCCGGGTGTTACCCGGCGCACTGCCCTGTGGAGTTCGGACTTTCCTCTCTTGCGTCCGCCTTCGCCCTGTCGGGCTACGGCGAGACGAACAGCGATCGCCCGGCTCACTGCGGCTGCGTACCTCTGAGATCTTGGATCTTAAATCTAAGATCTAATTCCCGTCGCGTTCCTGTGAAATCTGGTACTGCTCGAGCTTCTTGTACAGATTACTCCGAGGCGTGTCGATCACCTCGGCCGTCTTCGAGATATTCCAGCCATTCTCCCGGAGCCGCGCCACCAGATAGGCGCGCTCCGATCCGGCCTTGAATTCCTGCAGTGTCGGCGCGTGCATCCACGTGTGATCGCTGACGGACGGACCGGAGTCGACTGTCCCGGCCGAGCCCTGCGGAGCGGGAGCCGTCGCGTCGGCGCGAATGGCGCCGCCTTCCGGTATGTCCTTGGCGTCGATCTGATCGCCGGTGGTCATGATGACCAGCCGTTCGACGAAGTTGCGCAGCTCGCGGATGTTGCCGCGCCAATGCTGGAGCCGCAGCCGCTCCATGCCCGCGGCGGTGAACGTCTTGCGATGGAAGTTATTGTCGCGCGCGAACAGGTCGGCGAAGTGACGCACCAACGCCGGGATGTCGTCGCGCCGGTCGCGGAGCGCCGGCACGTGAATCGGCACCACGTTCAGACGATAGAAGAGGTCCTCGCGAAACGTGCCCTGGTCGATTTCCACTTCCAGGTTCTTGTTGGTGGCGGCAATGACGCGCACGTCCACTTTGAGAACGCGGTTGCTGCCGAGCCGCTCCAGCTCCTGTTCCTGCAGCACACGCAACACCTTGGCCTGCGTCTTGAGACTCATGTCGCCGACTTCGTCGAGGAAGATCGTGCCCTTGTCGGCCTGTTCGAACTTGCCAATCTGGCGATCGGTGGCGCCGGTGAACGATCCTTTCTCGTGGCCGAACAGTTCGCTCTCGATCAGCTCGTCGGGAATCGCCGCGCAATTCACCTGCACGAAGGTGCCGTCGCGGCGCAGGCTTTCCCGATGAATGGCTCGGGCCACCAGCTCCTTGCCAACCCCGCTCTCACCCCAGATCAGCACGGTGGCATTGGTCGGCGCCGCCTTCTGGATCGCGCCGCGGACCGCGGCCAGCGCCGGCGAGTCGCCGACGATCTGGTGTTTCTTTTCCGCATCGCGGCGATAGCTGCGGTTCTCGGTTTTCAGCCGCCGGGTATCGACCGCGTTCCTGACGGTGACAAGGATGCGCTCGCTCGCCAGCGGTTTTTCGATGAAGTCGAACGCGCCCAGCTTCGTCGCTTCGACGGCGGTGTTGATGTCGGCGTGGCCCGAGATCACCACGATCGGCACGGTCTCGACGAGATGGCGCAGCTTCTGCAGCACCTCGAGGCCGTCCATGCCGGGCATTTTGATATCGAGGAACACCAGGTCGGGCGCTTCGCGCTCCACCAGCTTGACGCCTTCCTCGCCCGTGGCCGCGAGCATCACCTCGTAGCCGTCGTATTCCAAGGTCATCTTCAACGAGTCGCGAATCGCCGACTCGTCGTCGATCACCAGGATGCGTGGTTTCACCGCGACTCCGTACGGACCGGCCGGATCGCGCGCTGCTCGAGTTCGGGTTCGTAGAGATAGAACGCCAGCACCTCGCCGGGCCGCGCGGCGCCGACAATGCGCCTGAAGCCGGCAACGGTGTTGACGGGCTGACGGTTGATTTCGAGAATCAGCGACCCGCGGTCGATGCCACCGTCGTAGGCCACCGAGAGCGGTTCGACGCGCTCCACGAGAAGTCCCGTCATGCCGGTTGGAAAATCGAACGTGTGCGCATTGCGGCTGGTGACCTCGATCAGGCTCAGGCCGAGCTCGCCCGGGCCAGTGCGTTGCGTCGATCGTTCCGCCGCCGGCGCCACGCGATCGATGGTCTCTTTCGGGCGCTCGGCAAGGCGCAGCGTGACCGCTTGCGTCCGCCCATCGCGCAGGAACTCGAGCCGCGCCGCGCTGCCGGGCTGCCGCTCGGCGATATCGCGGCTCAACCGATCCTGCGTCGTCACCGCTCTGCCGTCGAAGGCGGTGATGACGTCGTACGGCCGCAGGCCGACCCGCGCGGCGGGCGAGCCGGGCTTGACGTCCTGCACCAACGCGCCGTTCGCGCGCGACAACTTCAACGACGATTGCAAGTCGGGATCGACATCACGCAGCGTCACGCCAATGTAACCGCGCTCGACGCGGCCAATCTTCTTCAACTGCGGCAGGATGGCGCGGGCCTGGTTGATCGGCACCGCAAAGCCGATGTTGCTGGCCTGCCGGCTGATCGCCGAGTTGATGCCAATCACCTGACCGCGGGCGTTGATTAATGGCCCGCCGCTATTGCCGAAACTGATCGCGGCGTCGGTCTGGATGTAATTGTCGAGTGTGGGATCGAACAGCTTGCGGCCGACGAAGCTGACCACGCCAACGGTCACGGTGTGCTCGTAGGCCAGCGGATTACCAATCGCGCAGACCCACTCACCAACCCGAAGCCGGGAGGAGTCGCCCAGCATCGCGTGCTTGAAGGGCCCGCGGCCCTCGACTTTGATCAGCGCGATATCGGTGTCGGGGTCCGATCCGACCACGTCGGCGCGCAGCGTCCTGCCATCGGCGAGCTTGACGGTCAGCCGCTCGGCGCCTTCGATCACATGGTGGTTCGTGAGCACGTGACCTTCGGCATCGATGAAGAACCCGGTGCCCGTGCCGCGCCGCGGCGCGTCGGCGCGCCGGCCCAGATCGAACGGATCGGTCGGGCCACCGCGCCTCCCACCTTCTTCCACGAGGCGGCGCGCCCGCCGCGCCCGGGCCGTGGCGTCGATGTTCACCACTGCCGGATTCAGCCGCGCCGCAATGTCGGCGAAATTGATCGACGTCGCCGACGCCGGCGGTGGGGACGGCGCCTCGGCCAGTTGGGCCGGAGCCGCAGCCGCCTCGCGCCCAGCCGGGCCGTCTGGCGACATCGGCGCGCTGCGCGCCGCCGTCAGCAGAATGCCGACCAGCACGCCGATGATCGCGGCCAGCGTGGCGGTGGTGACGACGTACAGGCGCGTCATGACTCGTGACTAATTATAAGCGTCCGGAACGCGGACTCATCGAGGGCCGCGATGCCAAGTTCACGCGCTTTCTCGAGCTTGCTCGCGCCCGGTTCGGACCCGACAATCAGATTCGTCGTCTTTTTGCTGACCGAGCCGGTCACCTTGGCGCCGAGCGCTTCGAGTTTCTTCTGCGCCTCCTCACGTGACATGCCGGAAATTTCGCCGGTGATCACGAAGGTCTTGCCGGCCAGCGGCTGGGGTCCGCTCGGCGGCGCCTTGCGCTCACCCTTCAACTTCAATCCGGCTCTGCGGAATCCTTCAATCAGATCGCGGTTGGCCGGCTCGTCGAACCAGGAGCGGACCGACGCGGCCAGCACCGGGCCGATTTCGCGCACCTGCTGCAACTCGTCGAGCGAAGCCTTCTCGATGTCATCGACGGAGCCAAAATGATCGGCCAGCACTTGTGCGCCGTGCTCGCCGACGTGCCGGATCCCCAGGCCATACAACAGCCGCCACACGTCATTCGATTTTGACTTCTCGAGCTCGCCGAGCACGTTGGCCGCGGACTTCTTGCCCATGCGCTCGAGGCCTTCGAGCGTCGGCGCGTCGAGACGGTAGATGTCGGCGTAGCTCTTGATCAGGCCCTTCTCACAGAGCTGGCCGACCAGCATCTCGCCCATACCTTCGATGTTCATCGCGCCGCGCGACGCGAAATGCTCGAGGCCGCGGCGCAGCTTCGATGGGCACGAGCTGTTCTCGCACCGCCACACCGCCTCGTCCTCGGGTTTCCTGAGCTCGCTGCCGCAAATCGGACACGCCGTCGGCATCACCCAGCGCGGCGTCGCACGGTCCGGGTCGCTGTTGACGGGGCCGACCACGCGCGGGATCACGTCGCCGGCTTTCTCGATCGTGACCAGCTCGCCCGGGCGGATGTCTTTGCGGATGATGTCGTCGGGATTGTGGAGCGTGGCCATCGAAATGGTCGATCCGGCAACCACCGTCGGCTCGAGCATCGCGAACGGCGTGGCGGCGCCGGTGCGGCCGATGTTGACCTCGATGGCGCGCAGCATCGCCTGCTTCCGCTCAGCCGGGAACTTGAACGCGGTGGCCCAGCGTGGAAACTTCGACGTGTAGCCAAGGCGCTCGCGCAGTTGGGGATCGTCGAGCTTGATCACCACGCCGTCGGTCTCAAACGACAGCTGCCCGCGCTTGTCGCGCCACGATTCGCAGAACTCGATGACCGCGCCGATGCCGTCGCACTTCTTCCAGTGTGGCTCGACCGGCAGGCCCCAGGTCGCGAGATCGCGCAGCATTTCGGCGTGCGACTCGACTACGGGCGGCACCAGCTGGTAGGTCCACGCCGCGAGGCCGCGCCTGGCCACCAGCGCGGGATCGAGATTCCGCATCGTCCCTGCAGCGGTGTTGCGGGCGTTGGCGTACAACGGTTCGCCGGCGTCCTTCTGTTCGTCGTTGATTCGTTCGAAGTTCTTCTTCGGCAGGAAGACTTCACCCCGCACTTCGACGCGGCCCTTCGGTCCGCCGCGCAGCGACAGCGGGATGGCGCGGACGGTGCGGACATTGGGCGTCACATCGTCGCCGCGCGTGCCGTCGCCGCGCGTGGCGCCGCGGGCGAGCCGCCCATCCTCGTAGGTCAGCGCAATGCTGAGCCCGTCGATCTTCAACTCGGCGACATACGCCGGCGAGGTCTCGATGCCGAGCCCCTTGCGCACACGCTCGTCGAACGCGCGCAGGTCGGCTTCGTCGTAGGCGTTGTCGAGGCTGAGCATCGGCTGCAAGTGTTCGACGCTGGCAAAGCCTGTGGCGGGACGTCCGCCGACACGCTGCGTCGGCGAGTCCGGAGTCAGGAGCTCCGGATACTGCTGTTCAAGCCCCTTCAGCTCGTTCATCAGCGCGTCAAAGGCTGCATCGCTGATCTCGGGCAGGGCCTGAACGTAGTACAGCTCTTCGTGACGCCGGATTTCCTGACGCAGGTCCGCGACCCTTTGGGCGGGAGTCATCTCTTCGGTGACGGCGAACGGCGATGGCCGGGCGTTATCGGTCGCGCAGCAGGACGTAATCGGCAAGCCCGACGAGGGCTTCTCGTTCCTGACTTGGCGGGAACAGGCGCAATTGCCGCTTCGCCGTCTCGCCAAACTCCACCGCGCGTTGGTGGGCGTAGTCGATCGAGCGATGCTCGATGAGCAGCTGCTTCAGGCGCGCCCACTTCTCGGCAGTGATGTCCCGATCGCGCACCGCGTTCCTGATCAGCTCGCCCGCCTCCACGCCGCCGTGATGCAACAGGTGGATCAGCGGCAGCGTGATCTTGCCTTCGCGCAAATCGCCGCCGATCGGCTTGCCCAACGATTCCGCCGCGCCGGTGAAATCGAGCAAATCGTCAACCAGCTGGAACATCACACCCAGATTGAATCCGTACTCGCGCAGCGCCTGCTGCCGGCCGGCGTCGACCTCGCCGAGCATGCCGCCAATCTGCGCGCAGCCGCCAAACAGGTAGGCGGTCTTGCGCCGGATGATCTCGAAGTGCTCGTCCTCGCTGAGGTCGACGACGCCGTTCTTGGTCAGCTGGTAGATTTCCCCTTCGATCATCCGCAGCGTGACGTCGCACAGCAAGCGCACGATCTCGAGTGTGTCCTGCGTCAGCGCCATCGCCATCGACTTGATATAGAGGAAGTCACCCGCGAGCACGGTGACGTCGTTGCCCCACTGCGAGTGCACGGCCTTGCGGCCGCGCCGCAGCTCGGCATCGTCGATGATGTCGTCGTGCACCAGCGTGGCGGTGTGGATGAACTCCACGACCGCGGCGTTGAGCACCGCGCGCGGGCCGGAGTAGCCGCACAGCCGCGCGCTCATCAGCAGCACGGCGGGGCGCACCCGCTTGCCGCCGCTCTTCAGCAGATAGTTGCCGATTTCCGGAATGACGTGAATCTGCGACTGGACCTGGCGCGCGAACTCGCGCTCGACGGCCTCGAGGTCGCCGCGAACAGGTTCAAAAAGCTGGATGAGATCCGCCTGGGTCCGGGGTGCGGCGTTGGACACGTAGTTAGATCAGACCACACGCCCGAGGCGGTGTCAAAGTCCGGGCGGCGCACTCACGGGTGAAACAGGTGCTCGAAATTGCGATCGGTCTGCTCGCTGATGTCAGCGGCGCTCGTGCCGCGCACCACGGCAAGTTGCTCAACGACCTTCGCGACATACGATGGCTCGTTGCGCTTGCCGCGATACGGGACTGGCGCGAGGTACGGGCTGTCGGTTTCGACGAGAAGGCGATCGGCGGGGGCGCCGGCGGCCGCCTGCCGGAGTGCCTCGGCCTTCGGGAACGTGGCCACGCCGGGGATGGAGATCAGGAACCCGGTGACCAGCGCGCGCGTGGCGGCGTCGGCGTCTCCGGTGAAGCAATGGAACACGCCGCGCAACTTGCCGCGGCCCTCATCAGTCAGGATGCGCAGCGTGTCGTCCTCCGCCTCGCGGGTGTGAATCACCACCGGCAGATCACGGCTCAGCGCCAGCCGTACCTGCGCGCGAAAGACGGCGTGCTGCACGTCGCGGGGCGAGAAATCGTAGTGATAGTCGAGCCCGATTTCGCCAACCGCGCGCGCCTCGGGAAGCGCATCCAGCCGCGTCGCCACCGTCGACACCGCGGCTCCCGGGTCGAGCTCGAATGCCTTGGCGTGGTGCGGGTGAACACCAACGGCAAAACGACATTCCGGCCAGGCCGCGATCACCGTCTGCGCCCTCGCGATTTCACCCTCGTCTTCGGCGGCGAGGATGACCAGCGCCCGTGTGACACCCGCGGCCTTCGCCCGCGCGACCACGTCCGCCAGGTCCGCTGCGAACTCCTCGCCAGCCAGATGGCAGTGGCTGTCTGTCACCTTACTTTGGTGCCAGGCGAAGACGGTTCGGAGCTCAGCACAATCGCCTGACCGCTATCCGGGCTGGCGGCGAGAACCATGCCCTGCGACTCGGTGCCCATCATTTTGCGCGGCGCAAGGTTGGCAACGATGACCACCGATTTGCCGACGAGTTGTTCGGGCTCGTACGACTCGGCGATACCCGCCAGAATCGTACGTGGCTGCGGCTCGCCGACCTCGACGGTCAGTTTGAGCAGCCGCTGTGACTTCGGCATCTTCTCCGCAGCCAGAACCTTCGCCGTTCTGAGATCGATCTTCGCGAAGTCGTCGATGGTGATGTGCGCAGGCTGTTGCGGTGCTGCCTCGGGCGACGCTTGCGTTGCCGGCGTACCCGCACCTTGCGCACCCTGCGCACCTTGCGCACCTTGATTCTGTTCAGTCACATTGACCGTTCCTTTGTCTGCTTCAATCCGGGGCCATAGCGCACCGGCGTTGAGAATGCGTCTGTCTCCTGACGATCGCCACTGCGCATCGGCGTCGAGCCGTCGCTCTTTCAGCGGCCGATCGTCGCCAAGCCGTCGCAGGATCTCCTGCGCCGACGAGGGGATAACCGGGGCGAGCAACGTCGCGGCGACCCGCACCGCCTCCGACAGGTCCGCGAGCACGCCGTTCAGCCGATCGCTCTGCGCCGGATCCTTCGCGAGCGCCCACGGCTGCGTCTCCGCAATGTAGTTGTTAGCCGCGCTGACGACTCGGAACGCCGCGGCGGCCCCGTCATGCAGCGCGTGCACGTCCATCGCCTCGCGATACGCCTTCACCGCGTCGGCAGCGACCGAGGCGAGCGCGCCGCCGGGTGTCGCTTTGATGGCCCCGTTCTGATAGCGCTCGGTCATCGAGGCGACCCGGTTCACCAGATTGCCGAGATTGTTGGCGAGGTCAGCGTTGTACTTCTCCTCAAACCGTTCCCACGTGAAGTCGCCGTCGCCGCCGTACGGAATCTCCTTCGCCAGGTACAGGCGCAGCGGATCGGGGCCAAATCGATCGGCGGCCTCGAGCGGATCAACGATGTTGCCGAGCGATTTGCTCATCCGCTCGCCCTTGAAATACACCCAGCCGTGCCCGAACACCTGCCCGGGCAAGGGCTCGCCGACGCTCATCAGCATGGCTGGCCAGAACACGCAGTGAAATCGCGTGATGTCCTTGCCGACGATATGCAGGTTGGCCGGCCAGCACTGTTGGTACTTCTCGTCGTTCCAGCCGTAGCCGACGGCTGCCGCGTAGTTGATCAGTGCATCGAACCACACGTAGACGACGCTGTCGCGATCGAAGGGCACCGGAATACCCCACGATTGCCCCGTGCGGCTCATGGAGATGTCTTCGAGACCGCTCTCAACCAGCCGCAGGATTTCATTGCGCCGGATCTCGGGCTCGATGAATGACGGCTGTTCGGCGTAGAACTTGAGAAGAGGCTGCTGATATTTCGACAGGCGGAAGAACCAGTTCTTTTCCTTGATCCACTGGGGCGTCGTGTTGTGGATCGGACACTTGTCGTCGATCAGATCTTTCTCCGGCTTGAACGCCTCGCAGCCCTCGCAGTACCAGCCTTCGTACGAACCCTCGTAAATATCGCCCCTGTCGTACGCCACCTGCGCCAGTTTCTGCGTGGCCGGGTAATGCCGCTTCCGATCGGTGGTCCTGATGAAATCGTCGTAGGAGACGTCGAGACGCTTCCACACGCCGCGGAACACGCGCTCCATCTCGTCGCAGTAGGCGAGCGGATCTTTCCCCTGTTCCTGGGCCCGCTTGAACACATTCTGCGAGTGTTCGTCGTTCCCCATCAGGAAGTAGGTGTCGTAGCCGGCAAGCCGCCGGTAGCGAGCAATGATGTCGGCCGTGATCTTTTCGTACGCCGTGCCGAGGTGCGGACGGCTGTTGACGTAGTCGATCGCGGTGGTCAGGAAATAACGCATTCAGTTTCTCTCGAGCCACGCCTTGAGGGCCTGTGCCTGCACGTCCTTGACTGGGATGCCGTGCACCTGTGACAGTTTCGCGAGATCGTCGAACTCCGGCTGCGCGTTCAACACCCGCCCGCCTCGTCGGGCGACCTTGAAGCGCACGGATCCCAGCGGCGTCGCGACGGTGACCATCTCACGATCGAGGCACTCGCGCGACAATTCCTGGTGACGCACGCCAATGGTGGTCGATTCACGAAACACGATCTCCATCAAGGCCTCACGCTGTTCCGGCTTCGCGACCACTGTCATCAGCGTGCCGGGCCGGTTCTTCTTCATCTGCACGGCGGCATAGAAGACGTCCAACGCACCCGCGGCGTAGAGCTTGTCCATCAGCACACCGAAAATCTGCGGGTTCATGTCGTCGATCTCACATTCGAGGACGGCAACACGGTAGTCCTGAGGTCTCGAGGTCTCGAGGTCTTGAGGTCCTGAGGTCTTGAGGTCCTGGGGCGTGGCCGCTTGTCCTACCAGGACACGAACCACATTCGGCGTTTCTTTGAGCTCCCGGTCGCCGGCGCCGTAGCCCACCCGATCGATTGTCATCGGCGGCACCGGACCAAACTCCGAGGCGTACTCGGTCAAGATCAAAGCGCCGGTCGGCGTCAGCAGCTCTGCCTCGATGCCGTTTGAATAGACCGGCGCGTTCTTCAGCAACGCGACCGTGGCCGGCGCCGGCACCGGAAACACACCGTGCGCCGATTTCACCATGCCGCCACCCACATTCAGCGGCGACACGACAATCCGGTTGGCGGCGAACCACTCGAGCGCAAATACCGCGCCGACAATATCGATGATCGAATCGATGGCGCCGACCTCATGGAGGTGAACCTTCTCCAGCGTGGTGCCGTGGATAGCCGCTTCGGCCTCACCCAGCCGCCGGAACATCGCGATCGCCCTCGCTTTGCCGGCGGCACTCAAGGCCGATCGATCGATCGCTTCAAAAATGCTCTTCAGATGGTGATGGGCGTGGTGCCGCGCGCCTCGTGCCTGATGCGCGGTGGAAGAATGCACCCGCTCGTGCACACGAAACTTTGTCGCGGTCACGCCGGTCTTGACGACGCGATCGATCGACACGTCCCACCCCTCGACCGCAACACTCCCCAGCGCCCGCTTGAGCTCGTCAAACGGCAGCCCGGCGTCGAGCAGCGCGCCCAGGATCATGTCGCCGGCCGCGCCGGCGAAGCAGTCGAAATACAGAATTTTCACCGCTTGGACTCTTCCATGAAACTGAAATACGACGTGCTGCCGAGAATGATGTGATCGATCACGTCAATGCTCATCAGCTCGCCGGCTTCCACTAGCTTCCTCGTTATCGTTCGATCCGACGTACTCGGCATTGGATCGCCTGACGGATGGTTGTGAAACACCGCGATGCTCGACGCCGACGCCAGCACCGCCGCGCGAAACACATCCCGCGGATGCGATACGCTCGCGTCCGCCGTGCCACTCGACAGGATGACGCTGCGAATCACTCGCTGCTTCTGATCGAGCAGGACCACGCCAAACCGCTCCACCGCGCAGCCGCCATATCGCGGCAGCAGATACGACACCAGATCGGTGGTGCTGAGCATCTGGGGCCGCTCCTGACCGTCGCCGAACAACGTGCGCCGGCCCAGTTCGACTGCCGCCAGCACCCGCGCCGCCCGTGATGCGCCCACACCGGGCACCCGATACAACTCGTCCAGTGTGACTCGCACCAGGCCCGGCACGCCGCCGGCCATCTCGATCACATCGCGAGCGACCGCCAACGCTCCACGCGACCGCGTACCCGTTCCCAGCACGAGCGCCACCAGCTCGTTGTCGCCGAGCGCCATGGCGCCGACGCGCGCCATCCTCTCGCGCGGCCGATCCACCACTGGCACCTCCGCCATCATGCCAGACCCTTCAGTATACTCGTGAGACATGCGTCGTGCGGGCCGCCTGGCCTTCGTCATCGCTCTCCTTTGTGCCGGCTGTGCCGAACCTCCGAACAAGGAAATGAATCAGGCCCAGGGCGCGATCGATGCGGCGCGCGCCGCCGGCGCCGAGCGCTTTGCGCCGTCGGAACTCGCCGCCGCCGCCGACGCGCTAAAGCGATCCGAAGAAGCCGTGGCCGCCGGTGACTACCGCCAGGCGCTGAGTCATGCCATCGACAGCCGCGAGCGCGCCCAGAACGCGACGAAGGTGGCGGTCGACGGCCGGGTCAACGCGCGTGGCGAAGCCGAGCGCGCCATCGCCGAGGTCGCAACGCTCTTGTCGCGCGCGCAAGCGCAGCTCAAGGATCCCGACATCACACGCACCAGCAGCCGTGCGCTCCGCGCGCCTCGCGCGACGGTCGCGAAGGCAGACACGCTGCTGCAAGAAGCGCGCTCAGCGCTTGCGGGTGAGGACTACACGGCGGTCGCGAAGGCCCTGACCGGGGTCGCCGCCGAACTTCAGGCCGCTTTGACGCAGATCGACGCCGCGGCCTCGCCAGGAACGGCACGCCGGAAACGTTAGGGCACTTCGCCGCGGATCGCGAAATCCGCCAGCCTGTCGCGCCGATCGGTGATCAAAAAAGGATCGGACCCAGCAGCGTCACCGTGGTCACAATGACGATGAAGGCCACCACGTCGAGACCGACGCCGTGACGCATCATCTTGCCGATTGGCACGTAGCCCGAGCTGTAGACGATGGCGTTGGGCGCCGTCGACACCGGCATCATGAATCCCATGCTCGCGCCGAGCGTGGCGCCCAGCACCGGCTCGATCGGCCGCACGCCCGCCGCTAGCGACACGGCGATCGCAATCGGCACGATCATGTTGGCCGACGCGGTGTTCGACGCCGCCTCAGACACGACGATTGCCGCGCCCGTGAACAACAGCGTCAGCGCGAAGGACGACTGCGACGGCAGCCAGCTGGTTACGCCTTCGCCAATCGCCCCCGCCAGCCCGGTGGAGAACGTCATTTCTCCCAGCGCCAAGCCGCCGCCGTACAGCAACGCGATGCCCCAGTCGATTTTCACGGCCTCATCCCACGTCAGCGTGAACCGGCGCTCGCGCCAGTCCACCGGCAGGATGAAGAGCAAACACGCGCCAATCATCGCCGCCACGCCTTCGGGCATGTGAGTGGCATAGCCGCGCGCAAGCCACGACTCGTCGGCGCCGACGATGGCAAAAACACCCGGCGCAATCCACAACAGGATCGTGCTCCCGAAGGCGATCAAGACGTTGCGTTGGCCGGGCGTCAACGGACCGAGCCTCTGCAACTCGCGCTCGACGAGCTCGGTGCTGCCTTCGGCGACCGCAAAGCCGCGCACCGAGGTGAAGTAACACTGCGCGACCAGATACCCGAACAACATCACCACCACGGGCACGCCGATCGCCATCCATGCGAAGAACGAGATCTCCACGCCGACGATCTTCTGCAGCATGCCGATCCCGATCAGGTTGGGCGGCGTCCCCACCGGGGTGCCCATGCCGCCGATCGACGAGCCGAAGGCGGTGATCAACATCATCGCCAACGCATAGCGTCGCACCTGCTCCCGGTCCGGCGACGTGCGCGACAGATGCGCCAGGATCGACAGGCCGATCGGAAACATCATCGCGGTCGTCGCGGTGTTGCTGATCCACATCGACATCGCAGTGCAGACCGCTCCGTAGACGAGCAGGATGCCGAACGCGCTGCTGCCAACCCCCTTCATCGCCAGCGCGCCATACGCAATCCGGCGATCGACGCCGTGCACGAACATCGCCTGGGCGAGCATGAAGCCGCCAATGAAGAGAAAGATGATGGGATCGGCAAATGGCGCGAGCGCCTCACGTCCGGTGGTGATGCCGAGCACCACCGCGAGACAGGGTCCGAGAATGGCAGTGATCGCCAGTGGCAGCGCTTCCGTTAGCCACAGCGTGATCACCAGGGCCATCACCGCCGCCATGCGGTGGGCCAGAATCGGCAGACCAAGGGGAGCGAAGAGCACGATCAGGAACACCGACGGGGCCGCGAACAATCCCACGGTGCGCCGCCGGCGGTTGAACAGCTCTTCGGCGGGCGAAAACGTTTCTACGGCGCCGACCGCCTCATGGAAGGTCTGCAACCGACGGCACCCACCTTCCGTCAAACACGACTTCAGCCCACCCGGTCAGATAGACGCCTTCGTCCCGCCACTCGACGCGCTGCGCCCCACCCGGCGCGATGACCTCGATGTCACGTGCGGCTCCAGCATGCGCGATCGCCGCGATCGCCGACGCACACGCACCCGTGCCCGACGCGTGCGTCGGACCCACGCCACGTTCCCAGATGAGAATACGGACGCGGTTGGCAGCCTCGACGACCGCGAACTCGACATTGGTCCCGTGTACAAACCGCCGATGCGTCGACAACGCCGGACCAAGTCTGTTGAACCGCTCGCGATCGGGTAACTGCGTCACCAGCTGCACGCACTGCGGATTGCCAATCGCGAGCGTGGTGACCGTCAACGGCTCGCCGTCCACGTCGAGCGTCTCCTGCGCGACGCGCTCGGGCTGGCCCATGGCCGCGCGAAACGTGTAGCGCGATCCCTGCCGGGCGATCAATGTCAGCGTCTTCCAGCCTGCATCGGTGTCGACCCGAACCTCGCGCAGCGGCGGCTGCGACGCGGCTTCGCGCTCGTGCAGCACCAGGGCGGCGAGGCATCGAAGTCCGTTGCCGGAGAGCTCCGACGGGCTGCCATCGGCGTTCAACAGCTTCATTGTTGCGGTGCCGTCCGACGCAATGGTGTAGTAGATGACGCCATCGCCGCCCAGTCCGGAGTGACGCCGGCACAGCTGCCGCGACAGCTCGTCCAGACGCCGGCCATCGACCTGCTCCATCGGCACGAACAGGAAGTCATTCCCGTACGCGTGCGCCTTCGCTACCTGCAAGGTGCCTCGTGCCTGCTGCCTGGTGCTAAAGGATCGGGCGGGCCAGTGCTCACGGAATATGAAAAGCGTTGAACACCCAGGTAAAGCCGGCCGTGACACCGAACTCCGGATCGCGCGGAGTCAGTCCAAGCAGGACACCGCCATCGAGCCTGACGCCGGCGCGCGTGTAGCGCATGCCAAATCGCAGCAGACCGCGATCCTCCGCGCCGGGGGTGGTCGTTCTCGCGAAGTTGGCGCGGCCGACGAACTCGCCGACCACTTCCGCCGCCGGGCTGATCGCGCGCGCGACCGACAGGTTGTAGAACAACAGGTCGTCTTGCGCTGCCGGCTGCGTTGGACTCCCAATCATCAGCAGACCGACATTGGTCACGACACGGACCGATTGGATAGTCTTGGCGACGAGGATCGAGGTTTCGAAGTCCTGAATATCCTTGCCAAGTCCCGACTCGTTGCCGGCGTTCGGCAAACGCGTCGAAAAACGTGTCGCGATGGACGGTCGGCGCGCGCCCTCACTGACCAATCGGACCTTGGCGCCCACGTGCATGTCTTCGAGGTCGTCAGTGGAGTCGCCATCGATCTGCAGAAAGCGGGCAAACGGCGCGGTCATCACGCGATCGGTGATGGTCAGCGTCTGGTAGCCGCCAACCTGCATCTGGATCTCGGCCACCGAGCTGACGCCAAGGCTGACGCCCAGCGCCGGGAACATGAACAGGTGGCCGCGCAACCCGGAGACCGGGTTATAGACGTCGCGGCGATAGTCCACGCCGGCCTCGATGAGCACGCGGCCGGACCCAATCGTTTCAGGGTCTTCCGCCTGCAGGGGGCGTTGTTGCGCAAACGTGGAGACGGCGGCACAGAACTGCACAATGCAGATTGCGGAAGGCAAAACAAATCGGCGCATCATCAAAATGTTTTCCTGCTGTCGAGAAGAATGGTGACTGGACCGTCGTTGACCAGCGCGACCTGCATCATCGCCTGAAACTCGCCGGTCTCCACGCGCAGCCCGCTCGCCCTCAATTCTCGCACGACATCTTCATAGAGCCCGCGCGCAATCTCAGGCGGCGCCGCTGTCGCAAACGACGGCCGCCGGCCGTTGCGCGCATCGCCCGCCAGGGTGAATTGAGAGACGACGAGCAGCGCCCCCTGACTGTCGAGCACCGACCGGTTCATCTTGCCGGCGTCGTCTGGAAAGATTCGCAGGTCGCGGATCTTGGCGGTGATGTAGTGCAGGTCGGGCGGACCGTCACCTTGTTCGACCCCGAGCAGTACGAGCAGGCCCGATCCGATCTCGCCGGTGGTGCGATCGCCAACAGTGACCCTGGCTGACGTCACCCGCTGGACGACGGCTCTCATTCGGGTCTTGGGTCGGGGGTCCTGGGTCCTGGGATCATCAAGGGAATCAGCGGGACGTCAGCCGGCACATCGTCGAACTCCTCGAGTCTGGCCGACACCGCCTTGCGGATCTCGCCAATAGGATTGAGCCGGCGATCGAGCAGGTGCCGCGGCATCACGTTCGCCAGCGCCTTGATCATCGACGCCTTGACGTTGGGATGCTCGCGCTCCAGCTCGGCGATCAGCCGCTTCACCCGCTGCCGTTGCAGACTCAAATCGCCGCACGCCGGGCAGCAGCAGCCGATGATGGGCAAGCCGCGCTCCTTGCAATAGGCCCGGGCTTCAGCTTCCGTGACGTAGACGAGCGGCCGAATCACCACGTGCTGACCGTTGTCAGACGTCAGCCGGGCCGGCATTGCCTTCAGCGCGCCGGCGAAAAACAAGTTGAGGAGCACGGTCTCGACGAAGTCGTCGAGATGATGCCCAAGCGCGATCTTGGTCGCGCCGGTCTGCTTCGCCAGCCGATAGAGAACGCCGCGACGCAGCCGCGCGCACAATGAGCAAGGGGTGTCGTCGCTTTCGAGCGTATCTTCGATCACCGCGCCGATCGTGGTGTGCTCGCTGTGGAACTCCCAGCCGCGCTCCTTGCACGCTGCCGCGACCTGCTTGTGCTGATATCCCTCGTACCCGGAGTCCACGTTGACGGCGACGATGGAGAACTCAATCGGCGCGCGTTGCTGCAGCACGTCGAGAATCTGAATCAACGCCCAACTGTCTTTGCCGCCAGAAAGACCGACCATGACTCGGTCGCCGTCTTCGACCAGATTGAAGTCGGTGATGGCCTTGGTCGTCTTCTTCGCGACACGCGCCTCGAGCGGGCTGCGGTACCCCACGCGACGATTATACTGTCGCTCCGAGTGATGAGTAGCGCAGAGGCGCGCCGCCTCGCTCTCGTTTCCACTATCTACACGGCCCTCACGTTCGTGATGGCCTATCCGTTCTCCGCGTCGCCGGGTTCCCTGGTGCTGGCCGACAACCCGGACACGCACCTTTACATCTGGACGCTGGCGTGGGACGCGCATGCGTTCATCGCACAGCCACTGCGGATCTTCGACGCCAATATCTATTTCCCGTATGCGAACACGCTCGCCTATTCCGAGAACCTGATCGGCAGCGCGTTGTTCGCGGCACCGATCATCTGGCTGACCGGCAACCCCGTGCTGGCCATGAACCTCGTCGCGCTGCTCAGCTGTGTGTTGTGCGGTGTGGGCGCGTATGTCCTCGCGCGCCGCTGGCAACTGGCCCCGCCAGCCGCGTTCCTCTGCGGGTTGATCTTTGCGTTCGCCCCACCACGGTTCTTTCGCATGGGACAGCTGCACATGACGGCCGTGCAGTGGATCCCGTTTACGCTCGCTTTTCTCCAGCAGTATCTCGAACACGGACGCCGTCGCGATCTGCTCCTGGCGCTCGGGTGTTTCACGCTGCAAGTGTTGTCGAGTGGGCACGGTGCCGCATTCCTGCTGGTCGCGGTCCTGCTGTTGATCGGCTGGCGCACCGCGTTCGGCGCGCCGCTGGCAATCAGGCAATGGCTTGCTGATTGCGGCGCCACCGGCGCCTACCTGCTGGCACCGTCGGTGTTGGTGATGCTGCCCTATCTGCTGGCGCAACACGAGGCGGGACTGCGGCGTGATTATCCGGCGGAGGCGATGCCCGGATTCGCCGACGCGATTGCGTCGCCGTCTCGCTTGCACATGTCGATACAGCAGACCATGCTCGGGCGGGTCGTCACCGACGACGCGATCACGTTCTTGTTCCCCGGCATTCTCGCAATCATGTTCGCGATCGTCGCGCTCGTGAGGTGGCGGCCGGATCGTCGCCGCTTACCAGCCGACGCCGTCGGGTACTTTCTTCTGCTCGCCCTCGTGTCCACGGCGATGTTCGTCACGTGGCCGGTTGAGTTGTGGCGTCACCTCTATTGGCTGCCCGGCTTCAATTTCATCCGCGTGCCATCACGATTCATCCTCGTCGTCATCCTGAGCCTTGGCATGCTGGCGGCCAGCGCGTTCGATCGTGTCGCGCGCGGCTTCCCTGCGCGTGCGCAGGTGATGGCCGCCGCGCTCACATCTCTTCTGATCCTCGCCGAGTACAACAGCTACCCGTTCGCAGGCGTTGGGTTCGCGCTGGAGATCCCCGCCGTGGATCGATGGCTGGCGCCGCAGCCGGAGCCGATCGTCGTCGCGGAAGTCCCGGTGCCGAGCCACGGGGATCTGGGCGCCCACGAACGTCACCACACGGCAGCAATGCTGCACTCAACCGCGCACTGGCACAAGACGGTGCACGGCTATAGCGGCATTCGCCGGCCTCTTCATCAGCAGCTGTACGACGAGATGAGCGGTTTTCCCGACGGCGGCAGTATTGCCCGTCTGCGCGAAGCAGGCGTGACGCACGTGATCGTGCACACCGATCGCTTCGATGTTGGCCGCTGGCGCGAGGTTGAGCCTCGCATCGCGCAACTTCCCGATTTACAGCTGGTTCACACGGCCGGGGCCGGCCGCATCTACCGGATCAAGTAGCTACGTCTTCGGATGCTTGCGGCGCCACTCGTCGGTGGCCTTGATTTGATCCATCACCGTCTGACGCGCCTCGGCGTCGGACTTACCCGCCATTCTTTCCTGCAAATAGACGTCCAGAATCCAGACACCAATCGCTTCGCCGTCTGGTTTGTTGTCATCCGTCAGCCACAATCCATTCGGTCTCTGCAACCCGTCCTGCGAGCGGTAGAACTCATCGAGCCACATCACCATGGCGGCCATCTCTTCGCGCCGCAGGTTCTTGATGCGTTCGTTGGCCATGCGCTCGACGTTGCCGGTCAGCGTTCGTTCCGTCTGTTCCAGGTCCGCCTTGAGGCCGCTGATCCGCATCGCCTGCCATGCCGCCTGCCCCAGGAGCAGCAGTATGACGATGGCGAGCAGGGTGTTGGTGGTCTTGAGCCGTCCTAGTCCGTCGGGTTCAGGCATGGCAAGCGCGCGAGGATTATCCACTAATTGCTTGGCGGCCCTAATTGTTTCGGTGAAAATACCGACACACCCGTAATGGCATTGGAACTCGAGCGGCGCCTCTCGCTCCGTGACCTGCCTGTTCTGCGCAGGATTCTCCTGCTGGTCTTCGGCACCCTCTTGATCCTCGCCGATTTGCTGCCGAATGTCGGCTTCGAGTCGGAGGCGCTGTCGTTCGGGATCGAGCTGGTGATGGGCGTCACGTTTCTCACCTTCGCGCTGCGCGATCGGCTGGACGATCGGCAGCGCGCCTCACTGCGCAGCGGTCTCATGGTCATGACGGTCGCGTTGGTGGTCGCCACCGCGGGGGCCGAGGGAGCCACCCGCTGGGTGTTCCGGCACGTCACGACCAGCGCCGACAGCGGCAGCTTCTTTTCGCGGCGTTGGGTGAACCACGTCGGATTCAACAGGCATGGGTTTCGCGAGCGCGATTTCGCCATCGAAAAAGCCCAGGGCGCGTATCGCGTCGCCATCATCGGCGACTCGTTGACGTTCGGCAACGGCCTGCCGGCCGAGAAGCGCTACTCGGACCTGATGAACGCCTGGCTGCCCGACCGGTTCGAGGTGCTGAACTTCGCGATCCCCGGCGATAACACGCCGCAACATCTGGAGACGCTCCGTTCGCGGGTTCTTCCAGTCAGGCCGGACTTCGTCCTGCTGCAATGGTTCGTCAACGATATCGAAGGGGACGATTTGTCCAGGCGGCCGCGGCCGGCGCTGCTGGTGCCACACCCCGGATTGCATCGCTGGCTGAATCGTCACTCGGCGCTCTACGTGATTGCGAACCTGCGCTGGGCGCAGATTCAGATCGCGCTGGGCTGGTACCCGTCCTACGCCGACTACTTGAAAACCCGCGCCGGCGATCCTCGGAGTCCCGATGCGCGGCGCGACGCGATGCAGCTCCGCGACATCGTCGGCGTGGCTCGGCGGCACGGCATCGAGATTGGCATCGTCCTGTTTCCGGATACCGGCGCATCCCTGGACGCGAACTACCCTTATGAGTTTCTGCACGAACGCGTGCTGGGAATCTGCCGCGAGGAAGGCCTTCACTGCCTCGACTTGCGCCGCGACTTTGCGCGCGTCAAAGACCGCCGGGCGTTATGGGTCAGCCCGTTCGATCACCATCCCAGCGCTCGCGCGAACGAGATGGCGGCGGTCAGGATTCTCGAGGTGTTCGAAAAGGATTGGGAAAAATGAAACTGGACGTGCAGAGTGATGAATGAAGAGTTAAGAGCGTTTTACTCTTAACTCCGCACTCTTAACTCTGCACTTCAAGGATCAGAATCGCCCAGCGCCCGTCCAGAAGCCGGGCTCTTCACCCGTAAACACGCGCCAGGTCAGCGACGGCGCTGAACCGCAGTGCCCGATCAGCATGTCCACGAGATGGACGTCGAACGATCCCTGATCGGGTCCTCCGCCGTAGTGATACGCCGCCTCGTCGCCGGCCGCCACTACCGGAACGCCTTCGTTGTCGGACGCGCCGCGATTCGGCTTACCGTTGTAGCCCCAACGTGAATCGATCGCCCGGAACGCATCGATGACGCGATCCTGCCATGGATTGTTGACGTACTTGAGGCCGCGCGGGCACGAGTCGCGGGCATCGGAGTATCGCGCCAGCACACCCTGCATGTCGGGCAGCGGGAGCCGCTGTCCCGGCGGCGGATCCGCAGGCCGCGGGCCGGCGTTCGGGGTCGGCCCCGGTGAAGTCGACACGGTGCCGCCGGCCCCGACGGTGGTGAAGGCGCCCATATTCGACCAGGGGCCAAAGGCGTCGCCGAGTTCGGCGCGCAACCGCCACACGTATCGCTTACTCGCGGTCAGGGCGGGGTCAATCGTGTAGCGCACGATGTTCGAGCCGTCGACCGCGCCGTTGCCGCTCACCACAATCGTCGCGAACGTGTCGACGTCGCTCACCTGGAAGCGGTACGACAGGCTGGTCCGCGTTGTGTGGACGCCGGTGCTGCCGATCGCCGCCAGCGTGGGCGTCAGGCTGACGTTGGTGGATTCGAAGAGCGGCACCAGGCCAATGGGGGCGGTGGTCTTCAGATTCGAGCCGTCGGCGTTCAGAGCCGAGGCGCTTTCGCGCACCGCGCTCGGCGATGCAGGCGTACCCATCGTCGCCTCACATGCCGTCACCATGACGACGCACACCGCGAGCGTCGCAACTTTCCAGAGATTTCTATCGTGCATAGCTCCTCTTTGGGCCAAAGGGGTAACTCATCTTAACATGCGCACTTTTGCCGGCCGCCTCACGAATGAGTGTCGGCCGGAGCCGCCTCGGCCGTGAGGGCACGATCTTGATGCCCCAGGAAGCCGAGCAGCAGGAACCCGTAGTACCAGGTCACATAGACACCGGTGCCATGGATCTTCCACAGTTGCGATCCAATCGCGAGCGCGCCGGTCAGCAACGCCAGTTGCAGCTCGGAGCGGCCGCGCGCGAGGAAGAACGCGCCCACGACGAACGCCGCGAAGAACAGGAATGCCGGCGCGGTGTTGGGCTGTCCGGCCACGATCGGATCGCGTAGCAAGGCGCGGATGCCGCCGCGCTGACCCCAGAAGCCGAACGGGCTGGAGCCGTAGGCGTTGGGATCCTGCTGGTGCCCCTGGGTCTCATGCAGAATCGTTCCGACTACCCCACGGCCTTCGATCGGCTGGGATCGCAGCAACACCGGCACGCCAATCACGAGCGCCGCGAGCACAAAGCCGGCAACGAACGACAGCGCTTTCGGCCGCGACCGCCAGTAGTAGCCCGCCCATGCCGGGAAGAAAAAAGCCGGATAGAACAACGTCCATGTCGCGGTGGCGAGGAGCGCGCCCGACAGCCACGGCCGCGGCAACGCCGCAAACGCGAGCAGCGTCACCGCCGCCGGCGCGATGTGCGACGCGAACTGTATGCCGTTGATCATTTCGCGGTCGCCGCCCACGCCCATCACGTACGCGCTGCCGCAATAGAGAGCGGTCACGCCCCACGCGCCGTCGCGACCGATCAGTCGACGCCCCGCCACCAACAATCCGATCACGGCGAGGATGTGAAAGCTGACCGTCGCCAACTGGCTGGCCAACACGGGCGGCAGAAAGTACTCGCCCAATGCCGGCCGATCCACCGGCGGGTTGATCGGATCCGGAACGAGAATCAACTGGTAGGCGAGGTGCGAGAAGTACAGAATCGGGCTGTAGGTTGCGCCGGGGGTGTTGGTCAGCAGCGGATCTCCATAGGGGAACATGCCGCGCTCGCGCAGCCGCTGCGCACCGAGATTCGTGTAGAAGCCCACATCGTCGGGCTGTCGCAGCAGGCCCGCCATCACGTTGAGCAACAACAGCACCAGCGTGGCCACCACCAACGAGCGTCGCGGCAGGTTGGGCAGCCATGGGTCCGGGTGCGGGTGGCGCATCCGCCGCAGCGCCCGAATCAGCAGCGCCACGCTGCAGACGAAAATGCCGATGAACACCCAGTCCATCAGCTGCCAGTAGGTGGAGTCCTGGAACGATTCGAAGAACTCCATGACTTCGAAGAGCAGGAAGCCGATCGGCACCAGCCACAGCAGATCGACATTGCGCGGATGCCACGGCCAGCGCAAATCGATGGCCACCAGTAAGGTCACGAGCAGACTGATCCACAGTGCCCCGGCCTGTGCCGGCACCAGTTGCAGCAGCAACGACTCGCCGGGCGGACTGGTCAGATGATCGGCAAGCTGGCCGGCAGTGGCACCGAGATCCTGTGATGGCGGCGGCGGATTGAAGCGCGGCGTCTCGAGCTCGCGCGACGTGAGGGCGACGCGCTCCGACGGCGGGGCGCACGCGGCAGCACATGCGCCGACAGTCAACAGCACGAGCAGGTAACGCCGGGTCATCAACGCGATCGACCTACAATAGCAGCCTCTGGATGGCGTCGTGCCACGTCATCGTCGCGGCCTGACGCTGGCCGCCCTCGCCCATGCGCATCGCCGCATTGCGATCGTCGATCACGGCCCGCATCGCGTGGGCGAGCGCTTCGGGGGCGGGCGCGGTGATGAAGCCATTCTCGCCGTCGCGCACGAGCTCGGCAGGTCCGCCGCTGTCGTGGCACGTCAGCACCGGCTTGCCGCACATGAACGCTTCCACCGTGACGAAACCGTAGTCCTCGTTCCAGGGCGGGAACACCACGGCGCGGCACCGCGCCAGGTGATCGAGCAGACCCGCCTCATCCAGACGGCCCACGAACTGCACGCGGTGTCCGAGCTCGAGATGGCTGCTCAATTGCGTCAACCTGGTTAGCTCAGCTCCTTCTCCGGCGATCACGCACTTGATGCCGGCGGCGATTGGTTCGGCCAGCGCGCGCAGCACCAAATCAAAACGCTTGAGCGGCGACAGGCGAGAGACGCCAAACAGATAGTCGCCGTAGTAGTCGTGGCGGTAGTCGCGCTGCGGCGGCGGCGGATAGAGCACCTCGGAATCGATGCCGCCGAAGCGGCGCAACCGCGCCTGCACGGTCCCGGAGATGACGAACCGTCTCTGCATTCGCTCGAACAGGAACTTGTCCACGCGATGAATGATGGCGCGCCGGGTGCGTTCTTTGAGCCTGCCTCTCCACGAGAGATGCGAGCTGAACTGATCCCAGAGATCGTAGTACTCGCGCATCCGATGGTTCAGCCACAGCACGTGCCGCGGATGCTGCACGGCATACCCGGGAAACCGCAAGCTGATCACCTGATCGACCTTCTGCTCCTCGTGCGCGAGCTGAACGTCGGTGCACCACGCGGCGAGATAGCCGCTCCCCTGCCGGCCGAAACGGTTTTGCGGCGTGACGATGAGCCCGCTCTGGTGACCCTCTTCCCGCAGGGCGCGCACCAGCTCGCGCGCCATCACCAGGTGCCCACCCTCCGCGAAGGGTGGGCTCGACGTGACGACCGCAATCGTCGGCACCTAGCGATGCTCCACGTATTTCGGAATGAGCCGGACCATGACGCCGAGAAAACGGCTGTCGGCCGCGCCGGTCTCGAACATCGGCACGAATCCGGTCGTGGTGGAGATCCGCACCATGTAGACGTAGTTGGTCGGGAAATCGGGGTGGTACTTGTACGGCACGCCGCGCGGCATCTCGACGTCAAAGATCTGCTGCGAGCTCGCCGCCATCTCGATCACGCGCTCTTCGCCCCCCGTGTCGATGGTGACGCGATTCGGCTTCGGACCGGTCTCGAGGATCACCATCAGCTGCTCGATCTCGAGCGACGAAGGCTGCTGCAGCTTGAGCGCCTCCGATTCGGGAGCAATTGGGGCGCGCAACAGGATGGCCGCCGTGGATTCGCCCTTGACCCAGAACGCGTCGGCCTCGCGGTTATAGATGTTGTCGTCGATGAAGAACGCGAGCACCGGTGGCGACCCGCCGAGCGGCTGCCGGATGCGCTGAGGCAAATGGTTCACGGGCAGGTCATTCACCATCGTCAGCTCGGTGGGGAGCGATGTGAACAGTCCGGATTTGCTGTGCTCGGCGGGATGCCTCGTGGCGTAGAACGGGCTGGTGACGATAGGCATCACGAACATGCCGCTAATCGCCATCGTGACCAGGCCGGCCAGCGCGGTCTGCAACGGCGGCACGAGGAAAAGAAACACGCCATAGGTTCCGAGGAAATAGCGGTTACCCACCGGCCCGCCGCCGCCGGACCACGTGAACGGCATGTAGAGCAACAGCACGACCGCGGTGCCCACCCCTGCGGCCAGCGTCAGCCATTGCCACATCGCCCGATCGCGGGTCGCCGCCAGGAACAGCAGGATGGCCATGACGCCCGGAAACAGGTAAATCGCAAAGCCGGTGTGCCGACCGATCACGAAGTAGGCGAGATTGTGGCGAAAAACGTGCAGCAACGCGTCGCGCGTGAACAGGACCTCGAAGGCGCCACCGCCAACGCGCGCGAGACCAACCGTGTCGAAGTTCGCCTGATCGCTCTGAAACGGAAACCCGCCTTCGAAGCCGGTGCCATCGGCGCCGTAAAACGTCTTGCGTTCTCCGCCTTGATAATTCCAGTCGCCGGTGGCCGCGATATTGATCGCGAACAGGATCGCAGCCGTCGCCGTGAAGACCGCGCCAATCTTCAGGCCCCGTGTCCACTGCCGTCGCAGCGCCGCCGACACCAGCAGCGGGCCTATCAGCAGGATGTTGGTGGGCTTGGCGAAGAACCCGACACCGAGCAGCAGCGCCGCCACCGTATCGGATCGCGACGACAGCAGCCATCGCGTGCGAGCCGACGGCTTCGCGTCGTCCGGCACGGGCCCGGCCACCTCTTTGTAACACCAGAAAAAGTACCCGATCAGAACGATCGCAAAAATGAAGAAGTCCGGCCCGATCTGGACGATGTAGATCGGCACGAGCGAGATGCAGAGAAACGCTATCGTGAAGACCAGGGCCGCGACCGGATGGCTGCGCGCCGCCAGAAACGCGTACGCGCACAAGAAGCACGCCGTCATCAACAGCGCATGGAGCACCAGAAAGCCGTTGCTGCCAAAGATCCAGATCAAGGGCGCGGCGAGCAGCGGATAGATGTACGCCTTCGCGTAAAAGAGCTGCGAATCGCGCGCGCGCTTGAGGAACAGGCCTTCCGGACCGCTCGGGTACTCCTTCCACACCCGAACAAGGTCGTCGCGCTGATACCGGAAGTCGAAGTCGTGTGCGAGGCTGTGGCCGAGCGTGTAGTACGTGGCGGCGTCGCCGAAGAAGCCACCCTCGTTCGCCTTCACCACGTCGATCGACACCGCCCAGGTCAGCAGGATGATGCCCACCGCGGCGGTGGCGCTCGCACCAAGGCGCCACGCCAGGCTGCGTCCCTGCAGACGCGCCGCCACGCTCGTATCGATCGTCATGCTGCGTTAACTGCGCCTTCTGCGGCTCATCTCACCGTGGTCAAGAAACTGAGGTCCGACTCCAGAATACCTGCTCGACTTGAATCGCGCGACGTCTGGTGAAGCAGCTCGTACAGACGCTCCATTTTTCGGACGAACGCGGCAATGTCGTAGCGCGCGCCGGTGTTGCGGGCCTGGGCGCCCAAACGGGCGGTCAGATCGCTCGAATTCAGCAGTTCGACCATGGCGCGCGCCAACGCGTCGGCATTCGCCTTGGGCACCACGAGCGCATCGATATGGTTGGTCAACACATCAACGAGACCGTCAGCGTCCGTCGCCACAATCGGCTTCCCCATCGCCAGCGCTTCGAACGCCGTCAGCGGTGTGCCCTCGGCGAGCGACGGAAACACAACGATATCAAGCGCCGACAGCGCCCTGGCCACGTCGCGCGTGAAGCCGGTGAAGACGAAGCGATCGCCGAGGCCCAGGTCGCGCGCTTGTGCCTCGAGCTTCTCCTGCAGTTCGCCTTCACCGATCATGAAGAACCGGACATTCGGCCGTTCGGCCAGCACCTTCGGTGCGGCGTCGATCAGAAAGCGGTTCCCTTTCGCCGGCATCAAACGCGTGACGGTGCCGATAGCGGTTGTCTCAGGCGAGATGCCCATCTCGGCACGAGCCGCGGCAATCTCCGCGGGCGTCCGGACCCGCGCGAATTCCTCGAGCGGCGCGCCGAGATAGACCACCTTGGTGCGCTCGGCCGGCATCAGGCGCGCGCGAATCGTGAATTCAGCCGTGGATTCGGACACCGCAATCGCCAGATCGGTGTGCGGCGCGAGGATCTTGTCGGCGACCTTCTGGAACCATGGCGTGTCGCCGTGATTGGCGTGCTCGTGCAGGATTGCCGGGATGCCGAGCCGCCACGCGCACAGCCGGCCGAACGTGGTCGCGCCGTAGCCATGCATGTGGACGATGTCGGCTCGCTTCTCGCGCAGCACCTTCATCAGCGCCGCATAGGTGCCCGGATCGAACTTGTGCCGGGCCAGGTATGTGACATCGATGCCGAACTCTTCGAGCGTATCAGCCGACAGGTCCTGCCGGCGCAGGCTGATCAGCGACACCGTGAAACGCGACGCATCAAAGCGCGGGATCATCCAGGCGAACAGGCGTTTCACGCCGTGCATGCGCGATCCCTCCCAGCCGAGGTGATCGCAAATGTGAACCACGTTGAGGCGGCTCACAGCAGGCGCTCCTGTCGATACCACTGCGCCGTGCGCGCGATACCTTCGGCGAGGTCGACCTGCGGCGTGAAGCCGAGCTCGGATCGCGCCCGCGACGTGTCGAAGGCACGGCTCTTGGTGTAGAAGTCCACGCGGCGACGGAAGATCGGCGGCTCGATGCGAAGCGGCACACACACCATCTCGCAGAGCAGTCCGGCGGTCCAGAACGGCCACACCGGCCAATGGATCCTCGGCGGCTCGACGTGCAACTCACCGGCAATCATCCGGGCCAGCTCTTCGAGCGTGGTATACCGCGGGCCCGCAAGAATGTAGGTCCTGCCTTTCGCGGCCGGCACGGTGCCGCACAACCGAAAGCCCTCGATCAGATCGTCGATGAACGTCAGGTGATAGAACGGCCTGCCGCTGCCAATCATCGGAAAGTTGCCGCGGGCGAGCCCGCGAAACATCCGGAGGAATCTGGTGTCGCCGGGGCCGTAGATGCCAATGGGCCGCGCCACGACCACATCCAGCCCGGTGCGATCGCCAAATGCGCGCGCCGCCCGTTCCGCCTCGAGCTTGGTCTCCTGATACACGTCCCCGGGATTGAATGGCGCATCCTCGTTCGCCGGGGGATGCGCAATGTGACCGTGCACGCCGCCTGTACTGCAGTGCACCACGCGCCGCGCGCCGCCGGCGTTCGCCGCGTCGAGCACATTCGTGGTGCCCTGGACGTTGACCGCCCGGTAGGCCGAGTCGGGTTGGCCCGCCTCTCGATACGTCGCGGCAATGTGATAGACGACGTCGACGCCCGCAGCGGCGTTGCGGACCGCGCCGGCATCCGTGAGATCACCTTCAACCGCCGTCACGCCTTTCGCCGGCAACGAAGAGCCATCGAATTTCCGTCGACTGCGCGGCCGCACCAACGCGCGCACTTCGTCGCCGCGTGAAGCAAGCGCCGCCGCCAGGTGTCCGCCGGTAAACCCTGTCGCGCCGGTAACCAGCACCTTCACCGCGGCGAGAGCCCTTCAGCTTTCGATGTCGCTTTGCTGGCCGACAAACCCAGGGGGTTGTCGCCGCACAGACGGTCGTACGCCTGGGCAGTCCGCCGGAGGTACGACTCGCGCGAGTACTTCTCCTGCGCGACGGCCGCCGCCGCGCCGGCCAGGCGCGCGCGCTCGGCCGGCCGTTCAATCAAGTCCAGCATCGCGGCCGCCAGCGTGTCTGGTTTCGGATCTACGAGCCGGGCGATCTCCGGCGTCAGCACCTGCGTGTGCGTCAGAAGATTGGTGGCGACGATCGGTTTGCCCGATCGCAGGTAGGAGTAGATCTTGAGCGGCGTGTTCGTGCCTCGGATGCGCGGCGACACCAGCAGGTCCGCCGCTTGCACGAAACCGGGGATGTCCTGCGCCGGTTGCTGGCCGGTGAACACCGTCACCGGTGACGCGCCGGCGGCTGCGGCCTTCACCTTGGCGGCTCCGACCTGCGCAGGTTCACCGCCGACGACCAACACCCGCGCATCGGGCCGCGACCTGGCGACGATCGCCGCGGCCTCGATCAGCATATCGACACCTTGATACGCCTCGAACGTGCCGGTATACAGCGCCAGCGGCGCGTCGGCGGCAATCCCCCAGGCGCCGCGGAGCGCGCCTGGCGATCGCGATGGCGCCTCGTCGACGTCGCCGCCCATCACGTTCTCGATCAGCAACGCTCGCTCGCCGGCGCCCATCCCAGCCACCGTGTCCTGCAGCTCCTGGCAGATCGTGATCACCACCTGCGACTTGTGAACCATTTGCCCTTCGGCCCACGTGAACATGCCGTGCAGCAGGGATGACTTGCTGTACTTGAAGTTGCTCAACTGCTGCGGCAGGCTCGAATGCATGTCGTAGAGGTGCGGAATACCCAACCACTTCGCCAGCCACACACCGACCAGCCCCATTTCCTCGTGCGAATGAATCGCGTCGTACCGCTCCGCCAGTGCGCGACGCAGGATCGTCAACACCATCAATCCATCGAGGACGACCTTCGTGAACGACGGACCGATGCGCACCTTGCGCACGAACGGAGGTTTGAGGCTACGGAAGATCCGCAGATGAGGAAGCTCGACGTCGCGGCCGATCGGATAGGTGACGAGATCGACGTGATGGCCGAGCTCGCCCAGTGCCTTGATGCGGTGGTACTCGCTGAACGGCGTGCCGCGCGGCTCGAAGAACGGCTCCGGCGCGAGCATCAAGATTCGCACAGGTCATTATAGCGAGCGTGGCTGCGCCTCAGCCATTGCCGGCGGCCGGCGCGGCTCGCTTCGCTCGCTACGGTCGGCGGCGGCCACTCGTTGTCGGCGCGGAAAGTTCAGCTACAATGAGGCTCCACCCCATCGTGAAGCTTCTGGTCCGCGTCGGCGTGAGCGCTGCCCTGTTGTACTTGGTGCTGCGTTCGATCGATCTCGGCGCGTTCTGGGAACGCGTGCGCGGGATGAATCCTGCGTGGCTGGCGCTGGCGCTGATGGCCTACGCCGGCCAGCAAATGATCGGTGTGTGGCGATGGGATCGATTGCTGCGCGCGCAGCACGTGGAGGTGGCGAAGCGCACGCTGACCGAGTCGATCTGGGTCAGCATGTTCTTCAACAACTTTCTGCCGAGCAACATCGGCGGCGATGTGGTGCGCATCAGGGACACGGCGCCGGCTGCCGGATCGAAGACGCTGGCGACGACGGTGATCCTGGTCGATCGCGCGCTGGGACTGACGGCGCTGGTGGTGGTGGCGGCGGCGAGCGCGTTCGCCGCGTGGCTCACCGGAGTCTACGTGCCGGGCGCGCGGTGGTTGTGGCTGGCATGCATCGCCCTCGTCGCAACCGCGATTCTTGTAATCGCGATGCCGGATTTCGTCGGTCACCTGCTCGCGCCGCTGCGCGCGCTTAACAAGCCGTGGGTGACCGAACGTGCGCAACGCCTTGAAGAAGCGGTAATGCGCTTTGGAAAAGCGCCAACGGTTTTGGCCGGCGCGTTCGGCGCCGCAATCGTGGTGCAAGTCTCGGTCGTGGCCTTTTATTTGCTGACAGCCAAAGGGCTATCAGTGCCGCTTCCGATGCTACTGGGCGCCGTGCTCATTCCCGTGAGCCTCGCCGTCCAGATGGCGCCGATCTCGATTAACGGGTTCGGTGTACGCGAAGCCGTGTTTGCGTTCTTTTTTCGTCGGTTCGGCCTCCCGCCCGATGCCGCTGTCGCACTCTCCCTCGTGTCGGCCGGCATGGTGATGGGGCTGTCGTTGGTTGGCGGACTGTTGTTTGTCAGACGGCGCTAGTTCCTGTAGCGAAAAACGTTCAAGTGCCAAGGCGTAAAGTCTTGGGAAGTAAGGCCGATAGGTTGTTTGAGGGAAATCCTGAAATGGCGAGACTCTACCCCATGCGAGGGCTAACAGCCCTTGCTGCAATAGTTTGCCTGGCCGGCTGCGAAGCGGCCAAGAGCTCGAACCCGACCGGTCCGTCCGTGGCCGGACCCATTCCTGGTGTGGCCATTACCGCCCCCAGGCCCCTCGATCCGTCGATCGGGGCGACGCTCTACTTCAGCGGCGAGCCGCAGACGCTATTGATCGAGAACGCCGGCAGCAGCGGCGTACGCGCCATCTGGCTGCAGCTGGAAATCAGCACCGACGCGGCGTTCTCGCACCGGGTGCATCAGGCCGATCAGATCGCGCTGGGCCCAGAGGGCCGCACACTCTATCGCCTGCCGGAGCCGCTTGGCGCCGGCTTCACCTATTACTGGCGCTCGCGGGCCTCTGACGGCGCGAATACCGGTCCCTACTCGCAGGTCGCGCACTTCGAAGTCGTCCCACCGGTCGTGATCGATACGCCGGTACCGTCCGAACCTGCGGGCAACATCAACACCAACAGGCCGGAATTCAAGGCCCGCAACGCCACGATCTCGGGAACCACCGGCGTCGTATACCGGTTCCAGATCTCGACGCAGTCAAACTTCAGCCAGACCACGGCATTGTTGACGGCGCCACCGGCGGCGAACGGGTTGACGGTGGTGTCGATGGGCGAGTTGCCATATGCGACCACGTTCTATTGGCGCGTGTGGGCGACCGACGGTTCGAAAGAATCGCCCGTGTCGAACGCGCTGTCCTTCAGGACGCCGGCGCCGCCTGCTCCACCGCCTGGTGGTGGTGGCGGCGGCACTGGATCGATCGACGGTCTGCCGCGGGGCCCGGGTGGGCGAACGCCGGATCCGCAAGGCGGACGGCTGCCGTTGCCGAGTTACGGCGCGGGCGTCGTGCGGCAAGTCGCGACGTTGTTCCCGCAGTTGCTCGCCAACTCGTGCCAGGAGCATGGCGGCTCGTGGGCCTTTATGGATGCCGTGGTCGACACCCTACGTTCGTACGACACGCGGTGGGGATACAACGGCAAGCGCGGCAACGCGAACGATCCGTCGATGGACGTGGTGACCTACCACTACGGGCCTGGGCCAGACGCCAATTCGACCGACGTCTACATCATCGACGTGATTGGCGGACACTGCGGCCCGACGCCGGGGCCGGCCTGGAACGACGTGACCGACATCACGGTCAGTTCAGGCACCATCGGCCGCTGGATCAGCCGCGGACGCTTCTAACGACCGGTTTCCTTTTTCAGGATTTCGCGGCGACAGCGGCGAAATCCTGATACGAAAACATCCTCGCATTCAATCGGTCGACGTTGCTGTTGAACGACGATACGAGCTCGGTGAGCGAATCCTGTGCCGCGTCGCCGAAGTGCTCCGGCCGTGGTGTCACGCGACGCAGTTTCCCGCCTTCCGCAATCGGTGATCGATACACGATCTGAACGTCAGAGAAACCACTGGCCTGCAGCAGGTACTGCAACGTGTCTGGATGGATGGGCCTGGTGTGCGTGAGATCGCGAATGAAGCTCTCGAAGAACGCCACCCAGCAGGCAGGATTTATGGTCTCGAGCACCATCTTCGCGCCGGGCCGCAGCTTGTCGTACGCCAGCGAGAGGATCTCAGCAAGATACGGCGGCTCGAGATGCTCGATCACCTGGACCGCGATAAGCCCGCCAAGGGAGTTGTTCGACAGACCGCGAATGTAGCTGCGAGCATCCGCCGCCGTGACATCCAGACCACGCTCGCGGCACACCTCGGCCATTTCCGCATTCACGTCCAACCCACGCGCGCGGATCCCGTGTTCCTTCAACAGCATGAGAAACTCACCTCGGCCACACCCGACGTCGAGAATGTCGCGCTGTCCCTTGAAATAGGGCACGTAGTCCTTGAGTCGCTCGCGGATCTGGTCTTCGGAACCCCTGAACTTGTCTTCGAAACCGACATACGCCACAGCCGGCGGGTCGCCCGCAACGACCGGCGAGCTGGTGACCGCTGGTGAGCCTGTCGAGCTGGCGCGTTGTGCGGCAATCGCCGCGCGCTGGGCCACGTTGGTGATCGTTCGCAGCTGTTCGATCGCATCGGTGATCTCCCGATAATGCGCGTCAGCCAGCGGCGTGATTTGCTGCAGGAACTGGACGAGCCGCGACTCGAAGGTGATCAGGGCTTCCGAGCTCTCCCTCAGACGTGATACGGCCTCGGCAATCGCGACGTGGGCCTGGCGATGCGCCACGGCGTTGCGGTTCAGATGCTCGACCAGAGCGGCATTGAACGCCATCTGGCGATCGAAGGCAGGCTTCTCGACCAGGGCGTTGAACGCGGCGTTGATATCCGGCAGTTTCTGTTCGTCATAGCCGGGCGGCGGGGCCGGCCAGGCCGGCATCGACTGAATGGCGCGGTCGAGGACGCTCAGCGCCTCGTTGTAGCGGCGATGCGCTTCAGAGCGCTCGGCGGCCAACCTGTTGACCAGGGCCGCAGACGGCGCAGAAACTCTTTTTTCGTCCATCTGGAGTTCGAAAGGATCTTACGGGATTTCGAACCATGCGGCGAGTAACCGCACGTCGTTGTTGCCGGGCTCCCTCTCGAAGGGGCGGAAGCCGGGCCCGGAGTGAATATCCACGACCCATGCTCCGGCGTTGGTGAGCGGCGGCAGCGTGACCTCGCGTCGCTCTCCAGGCGTCAGCGAATACGACTGCGACCACTCGCCCACCGAGATTCCGATAGTCGTCGCCGCCGCACCGCCAGTAAACGCCAGCCGCAATCCTGTCTGGCGTGCTGACGTGTCGGCGTCGATCACCAGCGTCGCCCGGCCTTCGCCGCGCGTCCAGAAGCCTCGGGGCTCCGGGTACGCGCGCTCGTCGAAAAAGAAGACGCGCGCGCGCCCGTACCGCGCCGCCCGCGTCGCATACCGTGCGTCAGCATTCACCGGCGGCATGACACTCACGGGACGGACGCGCATCGGCGCTGAACCCTCATTTCTGACACCGAGCGACAGCACGGCTACCGGCAACCGCAGCTGAAACGGCGCCGTCGCCGATTCGAGCAACGGATCGTTGCGGTTCACGTTCACCGCAAGCGTGCTTCCCGCGGCGCCATTCGCGACGGCAATCTCGTATTCACCCGCCGGTACTCGCGCCGCGCGCAACAGTGCGGAATCCCCTTGAGCCGGCACGTCGAGAGATAGCCGGCGGAAATAGTCGTCCAGCGAGATCAGTGCCGGACGGGAGAGATCGACAAACGTCCGGTGCG
>Ga0187893_10001520_pt1 | contig 55320 bp, 36 predicted proteins | sample MA1701074metaG_FD_139574 | JGI IMG/M metagenome (GOLD analysis project Ga0187893, IMG submission 139574) | White microbial mat communities from a basaltic lava cave in the Kipuka Kanohina Cave System on the Island of Hawaii, USA - MA170107-4 metaG ...
ATCGCGGCAACGCGCTTCCATTTCCGGCGCGGCAAAGGCGCCGCGAGGCACAATGTAGGCCACCGGAATTTCACCCCGGGCGCGGTCCGGAACGCCGACAACCACGGCTTCGGCCACTTCGGGCTGTTCGGTCAGGAACTCCTCGATCTCGCGCGGATAAATATTGAAACCACCCGAAATGATGAGGTCGCTCTTGCGGCCTTCCAGCGTGTAGTAGCCATCCGGGGACCTGACGGCCAGATCGCCGGTACGAAACCATCCGTCGCGTAAAGCTTCGCGGGTGGCCTGCTCGCCACGCCAGTAGCCGGCAAACAGATTCGGGCCTTTCAGGTGGACCTCGCCTGTTGCTCCATCCAAGACCTGGCGTCCCTCCGGGTCCAGCAGGCGCACCGAAACGCCGGGCAAAGGAAAACCGACCGTGCCGGCCCTCCGCTCGCCTTCGTATGGGTTGCTCATGATCATGAGCGTTTCGGTCATGCCGTAGCGCTCGAGGATGGTGTGCGAGAAAAGCGAGCGGAATTCCTCGAGCACCTGCGCGGCAAGCGGGGCCGAACCCGACACGAACAAACGCATCCGGGCGCCGATTTGCGCCGCCTGGGCCGCGCCGGTTTCGAGCAGGCGGACGTACATTGTGGGCACGCCGAAGAACAGGGTCGGCTTGTAGGAGAGGAATTCATTCACCGCCGAGTCGCGCTCGAAACGATGGAGCAGCCTCGCGTGGCACCCGCCGATCAGCCAGCAGTGGAGGCCGTTTCCAAGTCCATGGACGTGAAAAAGCGGCAGCGGCAGCAGCAGCCGGTCGCTTTCGGTGATTCGCCAGCAGGTCAGCAGGTTCACGGCGTTGGCGGCGAAGTTGTTATGGGTCAGGATCGCGCCTTTCGACGCGCCAGTGGTGCCGGAAGTGTAAACGACGGCCGCCGGGTCGTCTCCATCGAGCGTGGCGGGCGGGCGCTCACCGGATTCGCCGGTAGCCTGCGCGGCCAGCTCGTCGGCCTGCCACAAGGCCACGCCCGGGGGCCCCTGCGTCAGTCCCACGGCGGCCTTGGGTTCGGCGTCCGCCAGGATATGAGAAATCTCCCGGGAGCGGTAGAGGATATTGACCGGAACGAAAATCACGCCGAGTTTCATGCAAGCCAGGAAAAGGTCGATGAATTCGATGCTGTTCGGCAGGTAGACGCACAGACGGTCGCCGCGAACAAGGCCACGGCGTTGGAGCACACCCGCCATGCGGTTGCTGCGCGCGTCCAGATCGCCGAAGGTGAGTGACTGGTCTTGAAACTCCAGGGCGCTTTTTCCGGACCTTCCGGTAAGCGACAGATCGAACAACCGCAGTAGGTTCATAAGCCCGCTTTACTACTCTAGCCCTGCCCGCGCGGCTTCCGCCGGTCCGGTTTTGTTAGCCTAGTCTTTTCAGACGTAAATGGATATTTCGCAACTGCCAAAACACTTCGACTCCAGACAAGCCGAGCAGAAATGGGACAGCCAATGGGAGCAATGGGGAGTCCACGTGTACGACCCCGCCCGCGGGCGGGATGAAACCTACGTAATCGATACGCCGCCGCCCACCGTCTCCGGCTCACTGCATGTCGGCCATGTCTTCAGCTACACGCACACCGACATTATGGCCCGCTATCAACGAATGAGCGGGCGGAATATTTTTTATCCGCTGGGTTGGGACGATAACGGATTGCCCACCGAGCGGCGGGTACAGAATTACTTCAACGTCCGGTGCGATCCGAACCTGCATCACGCCGATGACTTCGATCTTGAAGCAGCCGGCAAGCAGAAAAACCCGGTTCCCGTGGCGCGTTCGAATTTCATTGAGCTGTGCCTGAAACTGACAGCGGAAGACGAGAAGGCGTTCAAGGCCCTGTGGCGCCGCATCGGACTTTCCGTCGACTGGGCGCTGGAATATTCGACCATCGACGACCGCTGCCGCCGCGCCGCACAATTGAGCTTTCTCGACCTGTTTCACAAAGGGCATATCTACGCCGTCGATTCACCCGCCATGTGGGATGTGGATTTTCAGACTGCCGTGGCGCAGGCGGAAGTGGAAGACCGCATGAGCGGCGGCCACTTTCACAACATCCGTTTCGGGCTGGAAGAATCCGGTCAGAGCTTCACGATCGCCACGACCAGACCCGAGCTGCTGGCGGCCTGCGTGGCGGTCACGGCTCATCCCGGCGACGCCCGCTACAAGGACTGGTTTGGCAAACGCGCTTTGACGCCGGTGTTTCATGCTCCCGTGCCGATCTTCCCCAGTGAGCTGGCCGATCCGGAAAAGGGCACCGGCATCCTGATGGTGTGCACCTTCGGCGACGCCACCGACGTGCGCTGGTGGCGCGAGCAGGGGTTGCCTAACCGCCAGATCGTAGGCCGCGACGGCAGGCTGATCCCCGTCACCTACGGCGAGCCGGGTTGGGAAAGCCGGAACCCGGAGGCGGCTAACCAGGCCTACGCGCAGCTTGCCGGTAAAACCGTTAAGCAGGCGCGCCGTATTATGGTCGAGCAACTGCTCCAGACCGCGCTCACCGGCCCACCCAAACCCGTGGAGCATTCGGTGAAGTATTACGAGAAAGGCGAGCAGCCGCTCGAGTTCATCTCTACGCGGCAGTGGTTTGTACGCCTGCTCGACAAGAAGGGGGAGCTGATCGCCTGCGGCGACCGCATTGTCTGGCACCCCGATTTCATGCGCCTCAGGTATCGTTCCTGGACCGAGAACCTGCAATTTGACTGGTGCATCAGCCGCCAGCGCTACTTCGGCGTTCCGTTCCCTGTTTGGTACCGGCTTGACGCCGAAGGTAAGCCCGGCTACGAGCATCCCATCGTCGCCACGCCCGGCATGCTGCCGGTGGACCCGTTCGACACTCCCCCGCCCGGCTTGCTGGAATCGCAGCGCGGGCAAGCGGGCGGCTTCGTCGCCGAATCCGACGTTTTCGATACGTGGTTCACCAGCTCACTCACGCCACAGATCAGCTCCGGCTGGTTGACGGATCCGGCCCTTCACGCCAACCTGTTCCCAAACGACCTGCGGCCGCAAAGTCACGAGATCATTCGCACCTGGGCTTTCTACACGATTGTCAAGGCGTGGCTGCATTCCGGCGCCATTCCCTGGAACAATGTCGCCATCTCCGGCTGGGTGCTCGATCCGGACCGCAAAAAAATGTCCAAGAGCAAGGGCAACGTGGTCACGCCGATGCACCTGCTCGAAGAGTACGGCGCGGATGCCGTGCGATATTGGTCGGCCAATGCGCGCCTGGGCACGGATACGGCTTTTGATAGCAACGTTCTCAAAGTCGGCAAGCGGCTTGTGACCAAACTGTTCAACGCCGGCAAGTTCGCGCTGATGCAGACGGCGGAGCCGCATCCGGTCAGCAACCCGCTCGATCTCGCGTTTCTGGCGGGGCTTAAGAAACTAATCGCGAGGGCCACGGACTATTTCGGGAAATACGAGCACGCTCTGGCGCTGAGCGAGATTGAGCGCTTTTTCTGGCGTGGGCTCACGGACAATTACCTGGAGCTGGTGAAGGCGCGCTCGCGTTCGGAAAGCGACGCTGCCGGACGCGGTTCCGCGGTTCGGACTCTGCGGTTGGCGCTGAATGTGTTTCTGCGGCTGTTCGCTCCATTTCTCCCCTACATCACCGAAGAAATCTGGTCGTGGGCCTTTGCCGCCGAAACCGGCGAAAAGAGCATTCATCGCGCCGGGTGGCCGAAGGCCGCCGAACTGCCGGAGGCAGCCGTGGACGACGGGCTCTTTGAAACGGCGGAAGTAGCGCTGGCCGCGGTCAACAAGAGCAAGAGCGAATCCGGAGTCTCTGTCGGCAGATCCGTATCCGTTCTTGCATTGGCCGCCAATAGCGAAACCGCGGCCGCGTTCGCTAAAGTAAGAGCCGACGTGTTGGGCGCCGTGCGCGCCACGGATTGCGAGCTGAGAATTAAAGACGGTATCGAAGCCGGTCAGTTTGAAGTGCTCGCTGTCGCTTTTGAATCCGCCGAAGTAGGATAGATCTCATGAAAGCAAATTGGATAATTATTTCGCTCTGCGCCTCCCTGACGGCCGCCTTCGCCCAGGACAAGGCTCCCGCACCCGGTAAAGACGGCTGGGTGTCCATGTTTGACGGAAAAACGCTCAACGGCTGGAAGCCCACCGAACGCCCGGAAAACTGGAGCGCGGCTAACGGCTCCATTATTGGAAAAGGCGAGCGCAGCCACTTGTTCTGGATGACCGAGGAATGCGAAAACTGCGAATTCCGCGCCGAGGTCAAGCTGAACAAGAGCGGCAATTCCGGCATGTACTTTCGGGCGCAGTTCATGACAGGCTGGCCCAACGGCTATGAAGCCCAGGTGAACAATTCTCACAAGGATCCCAAACGGACGGGAAGCCTGTACAACATCGTCAATGTCTTCGAGCAGCTTGTTCCCGACGATACCTGGTGGACGCAGCACATCATCGCCGACGGCAATCACATCGTCATTAAGGTGAACGGAAAGACGGCGGTGGATCACGTCGATGAGAAGCGTACTCATTCGAAGGGCTACCTGGCGTTGCAACAGCATGATCCGGGCAGCGTGGTCGAGTACAGGAACCTGATGTACCGGAAGCTGCCGGCGAAAAAGTAGGATCAGGCGGGGTAGGAGCCGGACCGGATTTCTTCGAGCACGGTGGGAGCCTTCGGGGCCCAGCCGAGCATACGGCCTGCCTTGGTGCTCATGATTCGTTGATCCATGATGAGGGCATCAGCCAGGGGGCCGCGCTGTGATCTAACTTCTTCGACGGGTTGGAATTCGACCCGTGCAGAGTGCGTCCCGGCGATGGCTTCCGCTACGCTGCGCACCTTGAACGCGGGACCGTCGGCGGCGAGGAACATTTCGCCGCGCGGCTGCTGCTCGACGGCGCGCACGTACAGATCCGCCAGTGCCTCGACATGAACGAAGCTCCAGTGATTCTCGCCGTCCCCGGTCACTTGTACTACCCCTGAGTCCCTGGCGTCCTTCACCATGGCGCCCACAAAGCCGCCGGTCCTGCCGTAAACCATCGCCGGGCGAAGGATGGATGCACGTATTCCCTCGCTGACCGAATCCAGGACAAGCCGTTCTACAGCCGGACGCCACGCGACAATAGCCGGTGGGCGCAAGGGAGCCATTTCCCCGGCCACGCGCCCCTTCGTATCACCGAGCACCCAGACACCGCTGGTATAAACGAAGGGCTTGCCGGTTCCGGAAAGCGCAGCGAGAATCGCCCGTACAGCGGCTTCATCGATTCTTGCAGCGTCCGGCCCCCAATCCATGGCGGTGTGTATGACGGCGCCGGCATCCGCGGGAATGCGGAGTCCGGCCGCGCCGCTAAGGTCGCCCTCAAAGGGAGAGATTCCGGCGGCGCGCAGAGTATCTGCCTCGGATTGCGAGCGCGCCAGAGCGATGAGGTGATGGCCGGCCATGGGGAGGTATTCCGCGACTACAGCGCCGATATAGCCGGTAGCTCCGGTGAGGAATACGCGCATGCGCCCCTACTCTACCATTCCAAGGTGGGTTTGGCTTTAACGCGATCCAAATCTGTCTTAGTCAGCGACGTTTGGCCGAGAGCGATATGAAGGCGGGCCAGCGAAGGCAGATCCTCATTAGCGCCGGACCAGTGCTCGGAGAGGTAGAGCAGGCAAGCCAGCGGAGAGTTTGTCCGCTCGGGCTGATGGTGATTCTCGATGGCCTCGCTGATAGCAGGCGGCAAGCGCCAGTGGCGGGCCACATCGGCCCCGGCGGCCGCATGATCGAAGCCACACAACAGCACTTCGGCGAACAAGGGCTCGCAGCCTTGATCAAGAAGCTGTCTGTACCTGGCGGAGACGTTAGCCGGCAGCTTCCACAAAGCGAGCCGGCCGACATCGTGAATCAGGCCCGTGAGGAAAGCCTCCTCGGGATCCGCTTTGCCGGAGGCGCGCGCCAGCGCTTCCGTGAAGCGCGCCACTTCGAGCGAGTGTGTCCACAAGGGCCGCAGCAGGGGGCTCTGAAAGATGGGTCGCAATGAGGCGGCCGAAAGCACCCGGCAAGCCTCCGGCAACCCCATGAACATGACCGCTTGCCGGATGGTGCGGATGGGAGTAACCGGAGAGAATAGAGGAGAATTGGCCGTGCGAAGAACTTCTCCGGCGAGCACCGGATCGGTTCCGATCAGCTTCTCAAGCTGAACGGCGCTGGCGTCTGGATTCACGGCCAGTTGCATCGCGGTTAAAGCGACAGCCGGAAATACAGGCAGCGAGGAGACGATTCGGTCCACCTGACGCCGGTCCACTGACGGCACGACGGCCAACCCATCGACGTGTTTTTTCTCAAAAAACCCATCATGAGCCATTCCCCTCAATTCATCTACAATTTCTGTAAAACCGGCCAGCTCATAGGGCGAATACTCCCACCGCTGCACAAACAGGCAGCACAACTCAAGCAATTGGGCCATTTCCATGGACGCAGCCGACTTGTCCTCCAGCCCGCCGTCTTGCTGGAAGCCCCAGACGTCGAGAATCAACCGGTTCAGAAATCGCGAGTCCGGAGCCGTGGCGAAACGGTGATGCACTGCCGCGGCTTCCGAAAGGGCCTTTTGCTTGTCGGTTGAGAATTGAAGCCGCTCGGCAAGTTCCACCGCGGCGGCTCCTACTCTGCGGCAATGCGCCTGCATGGCGATATGGTCATACTCTGCCGGTAAGGCCGGTGTTGGGAAGCAGGAACTCATGTGCGCTTACTGCTCTCATCGGCGCGTTAAGCGCACTCATGAATCGAACGCCAACGCCCGGCGATTTGATTCCTCTCACTTCGGAACTTCGCGGCCCATCGACTTGTATATCCCTTCAATGGTTGCGACGTGCTCCTTAGCCTTCTTCTGATCGGGGCTGTATTCCAATGCCTTGCGGAACTGGCGCAGCGCGGCGGGATATTTCCTGAAGGGCGGCATCTGCTCATTGAACATGAAGAACTCGCCGTAGGCGGTATGCGTCTCGGCGAGCGCGGTTTTCAGCGCGGCCTGTTTCGGATTCTTCTTAAGCTCGGCCTCCAGCGCGGCGAGGGCTTGCTCGTGGTTGCCCTCCTTTACCTTCTTCTTGGCGTCATCGATGACCGAGGAGGCGGCCCAAACAGCGCCGGCCAAGGCGAGCGACAGGGGGAACAGAAACAAACGACGCACCATACTTCGATTTTAAACCAGACGCAGCCGCTTAGCGTAGTATGGAGTTCTCGGAGCGCTCCATCGATGAGAACTTTCGCCGAATTACTTAGCTCGACCGCGGTGCGGGGCGAAAAGGACTCGCCTAAACTCCGTGTCGTTTTTCAGGGCAAAAGCGAATGGCTGAAGAAGTGCGAATCCGCGGTTCATGCTCTGCCGTGCCTGCGAGAGGAAGGCGCCGCCGACGTTGTGGTGACGGACTCGGGGGAAGGTCCGGGCTGGCACTTCTCCCTTAATGGGCGGCGGCTCAGCGATGATCTGCGGGAGTTCTTCTGGCATGCCAACCGGGGCGCCCACCCGATCGAGCTGGCGCTGCATTCGCGTGATGGCATCGAAGGCAGATTGCGTATCCCTCCGATCCCAGGGTTTTACTGGCGCGAACAGCATGCCGCGGCGATCGAAGCGGCGCCAGCCATGCTGATCCCGGCTTTGCTGCGCCGGGCCGGGTATCAGCTCCGGCCAGCCGAGCCGGCAACTTCCGCCCAGCCGGCTTCCGCTCAACCATCCGCGCTGGCGCTCAACTGGTTCAGGGCCAAGAAGATCGCGCGCAGCCAGTACATGTCTCTTCCGTTTACCACGGTTCAGGGGCGGTGGAGTATTGCCCTGCACCGCAATGCCGGCGGCTCGATTCCAAACTCGGGCTGGGAGTTTATCGAAGGTTTCCCGGGACACGAGGCGGCGGACCCGTTCCTGGCCAGCCACGCCGGCCAACATTACCTGCTTTTCGAAGATGTGCCGCCTGCCAACGGGCGCGGACGGCTGGCCGCAATGCGCGCTTTCGATTTTGCGACCCAGCCGGAGGTAATCCTGGAAAAACCCTACCACCTCAGCTATCCCTGCGTGTTCGAGCATGGAGGCGATTGGTGGATGATCCCGGAATCATCCGAGAACTCGACCGTCGATCTGTATCGCGCCCGCCGCTTCCCCTTCGAGTGGGAGCACGAGCGCACGCTGATTGACGGCGCCAAGCTGGTCGATACGACGCCACTGTTTCATAACGGCCTGTGGTATTTTCACGGCGTCGTTGCTGCCCGGCCGCGCCTATGTTGGGCTGCTGTTTACGGCGGAGGCGCTGGATGCCCGGTGGCGCCTGCATCCATCCAGCCCGCTCACCGGCGACGCATCCGTCGCGCGCCCGGCCGGACCTATCACTTCGTGGAATGGCGGGCTCGTGCGTCCCGTTCAAGACTGCGTGGAGTCATACGGCCGCGCGATGACTCTGTTTGAGATCCTGGAACTGAACCCCTTCGAGCTGCGCGAGCGAAGGCTGCTCCGGATTGAGCCAACATGGCATGAAAGATTGCAGAAGACTCGCACCTTCTGCCCATCGGGATCCATGCTGGCCATGGACGCAAAGCGCTAGGCTGGCCGGCTAGAACATCACGTAGACCGACTCGCTGACCTTCTCGTCCATCTCGACGCTGAGCTGGTGATTCAAGCCGGCTTTAACCAGTCTGGCAATTACAGGCCGCAAGACAGCCGCCACGTCCGGGCTCAGCCAGGAATTGGTGAGGGCAATGGCGAACGCTTCCGGGTCCGGATTGCTCTCCCGCAGCGGCTTCTCCAATTCGAATAACGGTTTCAAACCCTCTGGCTCGCCGGCATTCTCCCAGGTCGTGGGTAGCTTCCGGAACTCCTCGTTGACGCGCAACCGGCCGGCCGCCTTCAAGCGCTCGGCCGCCGGCCAAAAATCTTTCGAGAAAACTTCCGACAGTTCCTGGAGAAATTCTTCAGGGTGCGACTCGCCTTTATCCATGGTCACATCCTCGTTTTCGAGTCCTTCGCCTTTGCCTTCCGGCCAAGGTGGCTGTTCCTGCTTCAGGAGCACGAAGTTGCCCAGCGCGAGCACATCCATTTCCGTACGCATGAAGCAGCGATAAGCATCCTGTGGAGTGCATACGATCGGTTCGCCGCGCACGTTGAAGGACGTATTGACGATCACAGCGCAGCCGGTTTGCCGCTCGAATTCTTCGATTAAGCTGTAGAAGCCGGGGTGATGGTCGCGCCGAATTGTTTGAATGCGCGCTGAATAGTCGACGTGCGTGATGGCGGGAACGTCACTGCGGGGGCGTCGCACCACGGGCAGCAGATCGTCTTCCTCTCCTCTATGCATTTCAAAGGGCAGGCGCCGGTCCTTTTTAACACCGGCCACCAGCAGCATGTAGGGGCTGTCGCGGTCGAGCTCAAAATAATCACCAACACGTTCACAGAGCACGGCAGGCGCAAAGGGGCGGAACGATTCGCGGTACTTGATGCGAAGGTTCAGGTTGGCCTGCATGTCGACATTGCGGGGGTCTCCGAGTATGGAACGGGAACCGAGCGATCGTGGGCCAAACTCCAACCGCCCCGACACATGGCCCACAACTTTGCCCTCTTTCAGCTTTTCTGCCAGAAAGCGGTTGCGTTCCTCTTCGTCCAGCGTCCGGTAAGGATAGCCGAAAGTTTCCAGGTAGGCCATGATTTCTTCTTCGGAGAACTCGGGGCCCAGATAGGACCCTCCCTGCGCGGACTTGCCTGGCTGGACCGTTCGAGGACCCTCGAAGTAGGTATGATAGACGTCCAGAGCAACGCCGAGCGCGCAACCCGCGTCGCCGGCCGCGGGCTGAATCCATATGTCTTCGAAGGGTCCCTCGCGAAGCAGCCTTCCGTTGGCGACGCAATTCAAGGCGACGCCTCCGGCCATGCACAGATATTTTTCTCCGGTGAGCCTGTGCGCTTCTCTCGCCATTTGAAGCATTGCCTGCTCGGTTACCGACTGGATCGACTTGGCCAGGTCGATTTCTCGGCGTGTAATCCGGCTTTCCGGATGCCGCTTTTCGGCGCCAAACAAGCGCGCGAAGGCCGCGTTCGTCATCTGGGTGTCGTGCAAGAAGCCGAAGTAATCGAGATTCATCTCGACTGAGCCATCGCTTTTGAGGTCGACCAGCGTGGAGAGAATCCGGTCTGTGAATTTGTCTTCGCCGTAGGGCGCAAGGCCCATCATCTTGTATTCGCCGGAATTAACCTTAAAGCCTGTAAACTGCGTGAACGCCGAATAGAGCAATCCCAGCGAGTGAGGGAAGCGCATTTCCTTAAGCAGCCGGACACGATTCCCTTCTCCGGTCCCGATGGTGGCCGTGGCCCATTCGCCGACTCCGTCGATGGTGAGGATGGCGGCTCACTCGAACGGGGAAGGAAAAAAGCAACTGGCGGCATGAGAGCGATGGTGCACGCCCTGAAGAATCGGACCTTCGTAGTTCAGGAATCCACTGATCAGTTTCGGCAGGTGAAGCTTCATCCGCAGCCATGGAGGCATGATCCTGTTCCACATCGACGACGCCGTTTCGCGGTCGACGGCGGCGAGGGAATGGCACAGACGCTCGAAAGTGAGGGAGGAATTGTCGTAATAGGCCACGGCGGAGAGGTCGCGCTGGGACAAGCCGGCCTGCTCGAGACAGAAGTTAATCGCGCGGTGGGGAAACCGCCTGTCATTCTTGACCCGGCTGAACCGTTCTTCCTCGGCCGCGGCGACGATCTGGCCATCACGGATCAGAGCCGCCGCCGAATTATGGTAGAAGCACGAGATGCCGAGAATCACGACGGGCTTGCGGCCGGCTGGGACCGGAGCGGAGAGATTGCGCGCCGGCCTTAATCCGTCGACCGCCACCATGGTTCGCGACTGATCGAGCAAACCCCGCGTCCGGATTTCCGAAGCCATGGTCTCAGCCACCATCCGGTTGGCCATGGGCGTGAAGTGCCCACCTAACTCGTAACTCAACTTTCTGCGCGTCTTCCACGGCAGCCGGATCAACGGAGTGCTTACATCAATCACGTGAACGCCGCCGCCGCGCTTATCCAAAGTCTGGAATAGATCCTGATAGACCGGCTCGACGCCATGTAGATAGAATTCCGACGTTGGTATGGGAACAATCAGCACAGGCAGCGGCGCCAGCGCCTCAATGAATTGCGCCAGAATTGCCTCCATCAACTTCCATCCCGGCGTCTGGGCGGAGAGGATATCGGGATAAGGCTGCTTGCCGGTGGCCTTGTGCATCATCGAGATGGCGCGTGACCCCATCTCTTCAAATAGCGGCGAGTGGCGCAGTTGTTTCAGCCCCGGCACTTTAAGATAGGCCTCGTGTAGAGTCTGATACCAGCCCGCACCCTGTTTCCCAACCTCAACATAGCCATCCTCATCCACCGGTCTGTTTTTCGGAACCGGAACCTGGCGCAGCATGAGTTGACCGTTTGCCCACTCGAAGTAAGGCTTGGGAACGAGCACGCGTTTGCCGGTGATGCGGTCAATCGTTGGCCTGCTGCTGACCTGGATGCGGTGAAAACTGTCGATCTGGACGCAGATGATGGCCAGGTCCGCCTGGACATTTTTGGCGAATTTACGGTAAATAAGCAGGTGCTGGTCGGTGCCGGAGCCTGGAATTCCGTAGTTCTGCACTTCCACGCCGAGCATGCGCGCCAACTGGTCGGAGTAGCGATCGGCGTTATTGACGTTGTCACCTGCCGTGTAAGAATCCCCGAACATCAGAATCCGGGCGTGCGAAGGCCGCTCACGAGCAAATTCGGAATCGGAACGAAAGCCAAGTGAATTCGTCACGACAAAATAACCGCCATCTTCCCCGGGAATGCGCGCGCGAAGGTTCGGTACAAACCGGTGTCCCACGTCCGGATCGTGCTGAATCAGCATCCGGTGCGTAGTCTGGCTGAGCAGAAACATATAACGCCTATCGTGACATATGACCTTCCCACGGGACTCTCAGATTAACGCACGGTCCGCGGCGGACCGCATCGGATGAGGGGTCCCCGCGGGCATCGCGCTACACTGAACTGTTTGCATGGCAAAGACGATCATCGTGGCGATTGACGGGCCGGCCGGAGCCGGCAAGAGCACAGTCGCCCGCCGGCTGGCCGACCGGCTGGGATTTCTATATATCGACACGGGCGCGATGTACAGGGCCGTGGCTCTCTGGGCGGTTCGCACCGCCACGGAGTTTTCGGACATGCACCGGCTGGAGCGGCTGGCGCGGGAAGCGCGCATCGAGCTGCCCGGCCGGCCACTACGCGTCGTGCTCAATGGCGAGGATATCACCGAACTCATCCGGACACAGCAGATCTCCGACGGCGCCTCGAAGGTTTCGGCGGTTCCGGCCGTGCGCCGCGCACTGGTCGAGAAGCAGCGCGATATGGCCGTCTCGCAAAGCGTTGTGATGGAGGGGCGGGACATCGGGACGGTGGTTTTCCCCGATGCCCAGATCAAGATTTACCTCGACGCCGGCATGGAGGTGCGCGCCGCGCGCCGGCTGAAGGATATCGAATCCGGCGGCGCCGCGGGCTCGCTCGACAGCGTGATCGATGAGATCCGCGAGCGCGATCATCGCGACAGCACCCGCGCGGCCGCGCCTCTGATGCAAGCCCCGGACGCCGTTTATCTCGATTCCAGCGCCATGCGGATCGAGGAGGTCGAGGAGGCCATCCTGAAACTCATACGCGAGCGAACTTCAAACGGAAAGGAAGTCCAACGTTGAACCGGTTGTTGGTAATGAAATTCGGCGGCACGAGCATGGGCTCGGCGGCCCGGATGAGAGTGGCGGCCGCGATCTGCGCCGGGCAGGCACAACAGCGCCCGGTCTCGATCGTCGTTTCGGCTATGTCGAAAGTGACCGACCTGCTGCTGGACACGCTGCGCAAAGCGGAAGTCGCCGAGCAGGCCGCCATCGAGGCGAATATCGCCGAGCTGGAGAATCGTCATAACGACACCTGCCGCGAGCTGCTGCCGGCCGGGCGCCAGGACGCGGTTCTGGAATCGATCCATGCGATCATCGGCGAGTTCCGCCGCATTGCGGGCGGCATCATGATGCTGGGCGAGCGCCCGCCGCGCGCCGTGGACGAAGCGGTAGCGGTCGGCGAACGGCTTTCCGCGCTACTGATTGCGGCGCACCTGGAGGCGGCGGGCATCCCCGCCAGGGCGGTGAACGCCGCGCAGGTTATCGTTACCGACGCCGTATTCGGCAACGCCACGCCCCTGATGGAGCCGACGCGGCGCAAGGCCTGGACCGAACTGGTTCCGTTGATCGAACAGGGCATTCTGCCCGTGGTGACCGGTTTCAACGGCGCCACGATAGACGGCCGCAAGACGACGCTGGGCCGCGGAGGATCGGATTTTACCGCTTCGATTCTGGCCGCTGTACTCGATGCTTCCGATCTGTGGATCTGGACCGACGTGGACGGCATCATGACCGCCGATCCGCGGCTGGTCCCTAATGCCGCCGTTCTATCCGAGGTGACCTACAACGAGGCCGCTGAGCTGGCTTACAACGGAGCCAAAGTATTGCACCCGCGCACGCTCGCTCCCCTTGTGGAGAAGGGAATCCCCGTGTGGAGCAAGAACAGTTTCGACCTGGACAAGCCCGGCACCCGCATCGCACCCACTGTGTCCGCCGAGAAAGGGCCGCGCGCGGTCACTTCGATGGGCAATGTAGCTCTGCTCTCCATCGACGCCGCGGACCCTGAGTTGAACGGCGTCCAGGTGATGGGGCGCGCCATGGCTGCCCTCGCCCTTGCCAACACCGAGCTGCTGATACTTACGAGTTCCAGCTATCGCCAGAATTTCTGCTTCCTCATCCGGCGCGATGAGCTACCCCATGCCATGGCGAACCTGGAAACGGCATTCGCTTTGGAGTTGGCCCACGGCTATCTGAAACCGTTTGAGCTGGATGAAGATGTGGGGCTTCTAACGATCGTGGGGGAAGGAATGCGCGGCGTGCCCGGGTTTGCGGGCCGGATTTTCACCGCCATCTCGCGCGCGGGCGTCAACATAATCGCGATCGCGCAAGGTTCCAGCGAGCTTACCATAGGAATTGTCGTGCAGCGCGACGGGCTGGAGAAAGCCGTGTGCGCGGTCCATGACGAATGCGGGCTCGGCGCTACCGGCTGAGACTCAACCCGCCGATTCGGTTTCCAACTGTTGGGCCGCCTGCCACCGCTGCCGGTCCTGATACTCCTGCCAGAGCGTGGAGATCCCGGCCCAATAGTAACCGCCCACGAACAGCATCAGGATAGGCACCGCCAGAAAGTTGTTCGTGTCGATGGCGTAAAGCACCATGCTCAGAAAGTAAGTTCCGAAAGCAAGCTCGATGTAAGGGAGCCATCCACTTCGCGACCGGTAGGCTTTCTTGCGCACTTTCATTTTTTCTCCGCCTATGGCGAACTTCGGCGTTCGCACGAAACCGGTCTGCACTTTCAGGAGCGCTTCCATTACAGCCCGCGTGTTGATGACCGTCAGAGCCACGCCGGCGCTCATCAAGGCGGGCAGGAAAAAGATGGCGCGCTTCCAGCCGCGCGGGAACAGTTCGCGCTGCGCGGCGACATAGAAAGCGGAAATGGACCAGAACGATGCGATCACCAGCGGCAAATCCACCAACAGCATCTCCACCCAGCCGACGTAAAACCGCACGATCATCACGGGAAGCATGAGCGCGCTGACAACAATCATCAGCGGGTAGGTGATATTGGGCGTGAGATGGCAGAATGCTTCGGCTTTGACCGCGAATGGCAAATCGGCTTTAAGAATCCTCCGCAGCAGTTTCAGAGCCACCTGCATCAGCCCCTTGGCCCAGCGCGATTGCTGAACTTGAAAGGCATATGTATCGACGGGCAGCTCCGAGGGGCACTCGACGGCGGGCACGTAGACGAAGCGCCAGCCGTTCAGTTGAGCGCGATAGCTGAGGTCGGAGTCTTCGGTGAGCGTATCATGCTGCCAGCCGCCGGCATCCTCGATCATACGGCGGCGGAGGATTCCCGCCGTGCCATTGAAGTTGAAGAACTTTCCGGCGCCGAAGCGCGACCCATGCTCGAGCACGAAGTGGCCGTCGAGCAGGATGGCCTGCACTTCGGTCAAGACATTGTAGTGGCGGTTCAGATACCCCCATCGCGTCTGCACCATGCCTACCCCGGGATCGGTGAAGTGATGGATGGTGCGCAGCAGAAAATCTTTCGGTGGAACAAAGTCGGCGTCAAAGACGGCAACCAACTCGCCCGTAGCCGTATCCAGGCCTTCCTGCAAAGCTCCGGCTTTAAATCCGTGGCGGTTCGAGCGGTGGCGGTATTCAATCGGATACCCCATGGCGCTGTATTCGTTTACCAGGCGTTCGGTGTAGGGGTGCGTTTCGTCGGTGGAATCGTCAAGAATCTGGATTTGAAGCAGCTCTTTCGGGTACTCGATCTGGACCGTTGCCTCAAGCAGCCGGTCGACAACGAATCGCTCGTTGTAAAGAGGAAGCTGGATGGTCACGCGCGGCAATTGCTCGAACCGCCGGCGCGGCTCCTGGTTCAGTTTATGTCTGTGCTTGAAGTATTCGCGGATGACGAAGTACCGGTGCAGCCCGTAGACGGAAAGGATGATGAGGACGGTGAAATAGGGGATCAGCAGAGCCCAGTCAAACCACGAAAGTTGGTGTATTCCGGCGAAGGTATCGTCAAACAGCGAGCGCTGGACGCGGCCGATGAGGCCTCCGGAGGCGAGAAGGGCGAAGGGGTAGCCGGTTGATACCATGGGTAGAACTACTCGAAAAACTCAATGAGCCTGAAAGTCCTGAAATTGCTGATTCCAGCCATACTCATCGAACTGGGGCTGACGTGGGTGTTGCTGTTTGAGCCGATTGAGCTGCGCGTGGTCGAAACCATTGCAATACTTGTTGGGACTTCCGCAGTATACATCATTTCGGCCGGTTTGATTCTGAAGAAACGTCAACCGGAACCCGAAAGATGGACCATGGCTGTCATCATCGGGTTCGCCTTACTTTTCCGGATCACGATATGGCCTTTATCGCCGGGTTTCACCGACGATCTTTATCGCTACCGTTGGGAAGCAAGGGCACTGAACGCAGGTCTGAACCCTTACTATATCGCACCCAATGACCTTAGGGCCAGCGCTTTGAAAGACGAAACTTTTACGAAGATCACGGGGCGGGATTTCGCGGCTGTCTATGGGCCACTGATCGAGCTGGTGAACCGTGGGTTTTATTCGGTTTTCTCCCGATTCACCTCGGACCCCCGGAAGCAGATTTTCTGGCTGAAGCTGCCCGCGGCGCTATTCGAGTTAGGCGTTCTGGCCGGCATTGGCGCTTTACTCCGCGCCCACCGCCAACCTGGAGAACGGCTGCTGCTCTATGCCTGGTCGCCGTTGCCGGTATTCGAGTTCTGGGGCAACGGGCACAACGACACGGTAATGCTTTGCGCATTAGTCTGGGCTTTCTGGGCCGCGGAAAAGGGATGGGGTAAGTCCGCGTTTTCGCTGCTGGGAGCGGCCACGGCGGCCAAACTGTGGCCCGCGGCGCTGTTGCCCGTTTTCCTGGCGCGGCGCGGATGGAAACCGGCGCGGCTATGGGAACCCTGCCTGCTGCCGGCCGTGGCATTGGCCTTCCTGGTCCCTTTTGGGTGGGGAATTCTCGGGAATCTGCCGTTTGTGAGCGGGTTTCTGGGAGGCTGGAGAAACAACGATAGTTTTTTTGGAGCGCTGTTGTGGATCACGGGTGACGTCTACCGGGCCAAATACTCGGCTTTTGCCCTGCTGCTGATAGCCGTCGCGGTAGCTTCGTTTTCCTCCATGAGCCGGACGAAGGCAGCGCTGGTGGTGATTATCGTAATGCTGCTGGTTTCCGCGAATTGCCATCCCTGGTATTTAAGCTGGATCCTGATCCTTGTTCCCCTGCATCCTTCTTTGGGGCTTTTGGCATGGACGGCGCTTACGCCGCTGGCCTATCATGCGTTGCCCGCGTGGATAGTCCTTAGTGAATGGCATGGCTCGACCCCGATGCGCTGGTTCATCTACGCGCCGGTATTTGCGGTGCTGATTTTGGAATTCCTACGATCGAGCAGGCCCGACCCGCCTGAAAGCGCAAAAAATCCCGCGCCGGCGTGATGGACTCCGCATCGATTTTCCGCATTCCTTTTTGAGTGTGCTTCCAGCAGCCTCGGAGGACGATTCCGGAGAGAATCGGAGGAACGGGACAGGCGTTAGCAGGAGGAGGCGCGTTTGCCCGTGCTCTCCGGAATGGAAGTTGTACTGGAAGTGGGGATGACCGCGCCGATGCGCGTCCATATACAATGAGACAGAGTAATCGCAAGGATGGACGCGCACCTGAGAATCATCGGCTACCTCAACTTTGGGTTGGGAACATTAGGCCTGTTGGTTTGCGCGGTCATCCTGATTCTTGTTGGCGGTCCGTCCAAAATTCTACTCATTAACGCGCGTATAGGCGGATCCACATCCACGCTGGAAGGTCAGGTGACCGTGGCCGTCATGGTTTATCTGATCCTGATGGCGGCGCCGCTGATCGCCGTCGGCCTTGGATTGCTGCGTTTCCAGGAGTGGGCGCGGAATATCGGCATTATTCTTTCCATATTCAGTCTCATCCACATCCCTTTGGGAACCGTTACCGGCATCTACAGCTTGTGGGTGCTGACTTCGTTTGAAGTGGAGCCGCTGTTTCAAACTCCGCCCACTGCACCGCCATCGGCGCCACACAATTAAGGCCGATCAGGATGGAGCCTTCGCGACTCCCCCATGTTCCAGTTCGTCGAGCAGATCCACCATGCGGATGGCAGCGTCGGTCCGTAAACCGAAGCGGAGATCATTGTAGGCCACGGTGAACTCAGCGATCAGCGACGCATAGCGGGGATCGGGCACAATCCGCGCGAACTCCGACGGCGTCAGCCATGCGGGTTTCTCAATGCCGCGACGGCGCAAAACGGCGAGCATGCGGCGGTACAGCAGGGTGGCGTCGGAGGAGGAAGCCAGTCCCCGCTGCACGCGGCGCACGCGTTCCGCGGCGCTCCAGCGGTTCCGCAAGAACGGCGCAACCAGAAGAACAAGTGCGGCGATCGCCAAGCCGGCGGCTAGCCACTTTGCATGTTTTTTCCAATCGGACAGCCCCAGGCCGCCGGCGTCCAGTGAAAGGGCAGTCAACCGTTCCATCCACCGGAAACGCAGTTTGTGCGTGGATTCCTCCAGACGCGCCACCAGCGAGAATTGCCGGTCCAGATCATAGCCGAGCACCCAATCCTGCCAGAAGACTTCGAGAGCGTCCACGTAAAACTGCACGCGGGACCAGTAGGAGACACCAACCGGATTAGGGTCCGGGGGCGTCGGATCAAGGGTCGTCCAGCCTTTGCCGCCGAGCCAGGCCTCGACCCAGCTATGGGCGTCGCTGGCGCGAATCAGGTACCAGCCGCTGACCGGATTGTAAACGCCGCTCTGGAAGCCTGTTATCACGCGGGCCGGAATTCCAATCGAACGCAGCATCACGGCCAGGGAGGAGGCGAAATACTCGCAATGCCCCATCTTGCGGTGGAAAAGGAAATCTGCAATGGGATCGCTCACTTCCTGCTGGGGAAGCTCCGCGGTGTAGCCAAACGATTCCCTCAGCCAGCTTTCCAGGCGGCGCGCGCGGTCTGAATCGGTGAGATAATGCTCCGTCAGGTCGCGTGCCAGGGAGACGGTGCGCGGGTCCATTTCGGGCAGCCGCAGATTCGCGCCGCGAAAAGCCGGCGCCAGCTCCGCTCCTTTGTAGCGCGGATCGCCGTCCGTCTCGAGCAGGCTCGAAGCGCTGTAGCGAAGGCGGTCCGTCGCGCCGAAGCCGAGCCGGTAGGTCTCCGACGGCGTGCGCAGCAGCAGCGGGACGAAGATGCGGATAGACTCCGGAATTCCGGCGAAGAACAGTGCGTCTGAAGTGGCCTCCTGCATGACGATTTCATAGGAGATGCGGCGGCCGCGCAGTAATTGCTGCTCGATGGGCGCCAGCCGTAAAACGCCGCGCTCGACGCGCAGCATTTCCGATCCGTTGGCCGGGTTGTACCAGCGCTTGCCGTCAAAGAGCGTCAGGGCGGCTCCGCGCCACTTCAGATACATCGGGCGGGCTTCTTCGGAAAGGCGCACATGCATCACGGGGGTATTGCGCATCTTCAATTCCCCGATCTGGCCGAGCGTCACTTCTCCTGAGAATCCAGGCAGATAATAGCGCTGCGGGATGAACCGCTGGAAAGCCGCCCGCGCCGTGCGCGGCAGAAGGAAAAACAGGCTGCCCGCCAGCACCAGAATGCCTGCAAACGTGAATACGGTAAGGCCGGCCAGCCGCGGCCCGAAGCCCTTCTGGCCGGTGCGCACCACGACGGGAGAATGATTGGCGGATCGCCGGATTTCGGAGCCGGCGAATGTCGCGGCCCCAAACAGCAGGAATAAGGCGAGAAAGAGGAAGTAATTCGCGCTCGACGAAAGAATCGAAGCGGCCAGTAACTGAAGAAAGGCGATTGTCTTGAGATAAAGATAATCCCGGTCGGTGGCGGCTGTCAGCGTCTTGACAATTGCCAGAAAAAACACCAGGTGCACGGTAGCCGTGAGAAAATCCAGCGAAAGATACAGCCAGTCGGCCGGATAGAAGCAGATATAGACCAGCGTCAACTGGGTCACGCGCCGCTGGGGCAGATCCCAATTCAGCCAGCCCGCGACCATAAAAGCACGGGCAAGCAAACCGAGCGCGGCCAGAACGGCCGTGGGCAGATCCAGATAACCGGAGCCCGCTACAGCCAGGTACCCGCTGAGGAGCATGCCGAGCAGCGAATACTCGAAGAACCGGTTCGCGGCTGTCCAGCGGGGCGCCGGCGTCACTGCTTCAGGACTCCTTCAATGGCGGCTGCCAGCGCATTCATGCCTGCGACATCTTTTTGCTCCGATTCGAGGACCACGAAGTAGAAGCCCTCCTGGAAGACGATTTTGCCCGGCTCGGGTTTCCATTGCTGGACCAATTCGAAGGCCACGGCCTGAGCGCCCATCTCGTAAATGGTGCCGGTGTAGCGGCCGGAGCGCTGATAAATCGCGCGCCGGGCCGTTTTCAGGCCGCGCCGTTTGATTTCGGCCGGGTGCTCCTCGGCAGGAACGTTCTCGACGGCAACGCGACGGAACTCGCCAAGCGTCATTGGCAGCAGCTCCTTTTGAGAGGAGCCGCGGCGGCATCCGGCGCCCGCCAGCCCGAGCAGGAGGAGAGAACGGCGCGACAGCATTTCCATTCCATGTTAAAACGATTAGGTGGCCCTCAGCCTCTATCATGACAAGCCCGCAAGCGCGGAGACCTGGGCCGTGTTTGAGCGCCAGGATGTTCTCGTGCGGCTTAAGGCCCTGGATTCCAAAGCGCGGCGCAAAGGGTTGGAGACCCTGGACCCCTCAAAGAATCCTTTGATCCGGCTGGGGATGGAGGTGAACGCGAAAGGGCGGGTTACAAAGAACGGATACGGGGTGTTTCATTTGAGCTGGCTGGCCGCACAGCACCCTGAGTGGCCGGACATGGTGCGCGACCAATTGGGCGAAATCCGAAAGAGGATTCGCGAAACGCACGCCGCGCCGTTGGATTTCGTGATCTGGGCCGGGATGGGAGGATCGGCTGAAGACAAATCGGCTTATCTTGCATGCGGACTGCTTCGGAAGGGCCCCAAGCTTTATGTGCTCGATTCCACCGACCCGGCTAAGCTGAAGGCGATCCTCGAAGACATGCAGCGGCGCTCGAAGCTGACGCTGCCGGAAACGCTGAAGCGCACGCTGGTGACCGGAATGGCGATGGGCATGACGAGTTATGAGCCAGTGGTGAACCTGGAGAAACTCTACCGGCTCTATGAAAATTACCGGATCGACAGCCGGCCCAATTTTATTTACATGACGCTCCCCGGTTCCCTGCTCGACAAGTTCGCCGGCCCGCGCGGCTACCGCAAGGTTGAAGTGCAACTGGACGGCGGCAACTCCACCGCCGGCCGTCACAGCAGCCCGCTTACCTGCGGAAGCCTGTATCCGCTGGGTCTGGCGTCAGTGGATCTCAACAAGTGGATGGAGAGCACGTTCCTCGGCGGCGAAGAAATATCCGACGCGCTGCGGCTGGCGTCGTTTCTGCACGTGCAAGGCGCGGCCGGCCGGGACAAGGTGACGCTGTTGCTGCCGAAATCGTGGTCGGGGGCAGGCATCTGGACCAAGCAGAACTTTGAGGAAAGTCTGGGCAAGAGCGAGCGGATCGGCCTGAAAATCGTCACCGGCGAAAAGGTAAAGCTGGTCAACTGCCGGAGTCCGAAAGATCCGCGACAGGATCGCGTGTTTCTGGCAGTGGTGTTGAAGGGCGAAGTCGCCGTGAGTGAAAAAGCCGCTTTGCTGAGGCGGGCGGGATATCCGGTTGCGGTGCTGACGTTCCCGGCCGGCGCGCTGCTCGCCAGCTACATGCAGTTCATGCATTACGCGGTTTTCGGGATCGGGTATCTGAGACAGATGAACTTTGTGACGCAGCCCTCGGTGGAATTGTACAAAGCGATCACCAGCAGGGTAGTGGAGGAAGCGCGCCAGTCCGGCGGCGTCGAGAAGACAGCGGCGTGGACGGCCATGAGAACCAGTCCGCGCCAGGCGAAGTTTCCCGGCGGCATTACGCTTTACTTCAACCACCTTGAGATCGACCCCGCGCCGGACGCGCGCACCGCTCCGCACATCTACGCATCACTGGCGGCCCGGGCGGCGCGCGCCCAGGGCGTCGATTACGCGGAGCTGACGTTTTTCGGCGACACGCGCTACTGCGAAAAAGGGCGCAGTTTGCGCAAAGTTCTCGACCAGGCCGCCGATGCGTTGTTTCGCGGGACGTGGAAGATGCCGGTGGATGTTTACGAGGGTCCGGCCATGAATCACTCCTACCACGAGATGATCATCGGTCACGGCGGCTGCTTTTCCACGGTGCTGCTCGCGGAGAAATCCGAGCAGATCGCCGGGATCGGTTATACGGCGGACTATCACCGCGCTCAGTTCCTGGCGACGCAGGCAGCGCTGGCCGAACGCAAGCGATGCGTCGCCGCGATCCTGCTCCGGGATCTGGAAGAGCCTTCGCGGATGGCGCTGGCCGCGTTTTTCTCGGAAGCGGCGAAATACGCCAAGGCTAGGAAGGGCTGATACCATTATGAGTTTATGGCGAAATTCAAGCCGGTCCGGCAGAAGGCTAAGAAGGCGCCTTCGCCGGGAGCGGTGCCTTGTGTGATTGTCGTTGCGGGAGGCATGATTCTGATCTCCATTCTTTTCTGGCTCGTTCTCTCATCCGGTATCAAATGACCCGAATCGATCAACGCAAACCAGGCCAGCTCCGGCCCGTGAGCATTGAACCCGGATACCTGCTGACCGCCGAAGGGTCGGTGCTGATCAGCTATGGCAATACCAGAGTGCTGTGCGCCGCGACGCTGGAAGATTCTGTTCCGTCGTTTCTGCGGAATTCCGGAAAAGGCTGGGTGACGGCGGAGTACTCCATGCTGCCCAGGGCGACGATGACCCGGACGCCCCGGGAGGTGAATAGAGGACGCCAATCCGGCCGGACGCTGGAAATTCAGCGTCTGATCGGCCGGGCGCTTCGCGCCGTGGTGGATCAGGAGGCGATGGGCGAGCGCTCCATCATTGTCGATTGCGACGTGCTGCAGGCCGACGGCGGAACGCGCACGGCGGCCATAACGGGAGCTTTTGTCGCCATGGCTATTATTTTTCAGCGGCTTTGCTCTTCCGGCGCCATGAAGAGCAGCCCCTTGCGCGATCATGTGGCCGCCGTGAGCGCCGGCATCGTCGGCGGAGTCGGGCTGCTCGATCTTTGTTACGAAGAGGATTCCAAGGCCGATGTCGACGCGAACTTCGTACTTACCGGCGCCGGAACTTTCGTCGAGTTTCAGGCCACTGCCGAGCGCAATCCTTTCGACGACGCGCAACTGGCGCAACTGGTGGAGCTGGCGCGCAAAGGGATAGGCGATCTGATCGAAGCTCAGAAGCATGCGCTGGCGCTTGCCCGCTGAGATTGATAGTGCCGCTCTACTGCGCCACCACGAATGCCGGCAAACTACGGGAATACCGGCTTGCGGCCGGGGAGTTGGCCGGCGGTCTCTATACAATCGCGCCATTGCCGGATCTCCACCGCGTGGCGCCAGCCGAAGAAGATGGCGCGAGTTTCGAAGCCAACGCCGCGGCCAAGGCGGTCTACTACAGCGGCTATACCAGCGAGTTGGTATTCGCCGATGATTCCGGGCTGGCGGTGGATGCGCTTGGGGGCGCCCCGGGAGTGCATTCGGCGCATTTTGCCGGGCCCGGCGCGACCGATGAAAAAAACAATCGTCTGCTGCTTGAGCGCTTGGACGGTGTTAATGATCGCCGTGCTCGATTTACGTGCGTGATCGCACTGGCGCGGCAGGGACGCCTGTTGGCGGTATTCCGGGGGGCAGTGGAAGGCGAGATTTTGAGGGCTGGGCGCGGCGCGAGCGGGTTTGGCTACGATCCGCTCTTTTATTGCCCCCTGGTGGCAAAGACGTTCGGCGAGGCTTCGGGGGCGCAGAAGCTGGCCGTGAGCCACCGTGGGGAAGCGGTTCGCAAGATGCTCGCATATCTCCGGCGGTGATAAAATCCTCCTGATGCCGGAACGAAGAGACTTTCTCAAGGCGGCCTCGGCCGCCTTCACCACCCAGATCTTTACGGGTAATCTGAAGGGCGCCAACGACAAGCATAATGTCGCCGTAATCGGAATGGGGCGCATGGGCCGTTCCAACCTCGGCTTCGCCATGAAGCAGGACAACGTGGTGGTCACCCACGTCTGCGACGTTTATAAGCCGCATCTGGACAAGGCGGTCGAGATGACCGAAGGGAAGGCCAAAGGTGTGCGTGATTTTCGCGAGATCCTCGCCGACAAATCCGTGGACATCGTGTGTATTTCGACGCCCGATCACTGGCATGCCTACATGACGATCGAGGCCTGCAAGGCCAGCAAGGACGTATTCGTCGAAAAGCCCATTTCGGTGACCATCGACGAGGGCAAGAAGATGGTGGAAGCCGCGCGAAAATACAACCGCGTAGTTCAGGCGGGCACGATGCAGCGCTCCGGAGCGCATTTTCAAAAAGCCGTGGATCTGGTCAAGACGGGCGTGCTGGGGCAGGTGACGATGGTTCACACCTGGAATTACGGCAATACGCCGGCCGAAGGCATCGGATCTCCGGCCGATGCGGAGCCGCCTTCGGAGCTTGATTGGGACATGTGGCTCGGCCCTGCCCCTAAGCGGGCATTCAACCAGAATCGTTTTGGAGTGGATCCGAAAGCGTTCAGCCACTTCCGCTGGTTCTGGGACTATGCCGGCGGCATGATGACGGACTGGGGTGTTCACTGGCTGGACATTGTACAGATGGCGTTCTCAGAAGCCATGCCCACCGGGGTTGCCTGCCTCGGCGGAAAGTTCCGGCTCAAAGACAACCGCGAAACGCTGCACGTGATTCATGCCGCCTATGAGTACCCGGGCTTTCTGTGCACGTATGAGAATCGCACCGGCAACGGCCAGTCCATGTTCGGCAAAGGTGGAGGGATTCTGTTTTACGGCGACAAGGCCACGCTTTTCGTCGACCGGTCCGGTTACAAGATCGTGCCAGAGCGCGGCGCTTCCGTTGTCGAGGAAGAAGTGAAATCCTCCAACAATATGAACATGGCGCACTGGCAGAACTTTATCGGTTGCGTCCGGACGCGCCAGAAGCCCATCAGCGACATCGAGACTTGTTATCGTTCCACAACCACTTGCCTGCTCGCCAACGTCGCTCTGCGCAGCCGGCTGCGCCTGGATTGGGATGGAGAGACCGTGCGGCAGTCCGAGGCGCGCCGGTTCCTTGGCCGCGAATATCGCAAGCCGTGGAAGCTGACGGTTTGAGCGGACGTCACCAATCCGCAATGAAAGCACATACCGAATACCTGACGTTCCGCACGGAGAAGCGCCGGGAATATATCAACATTACCGGCAAAGTGAATGCGGCTCTCGCCAAGAGCGGAGTCGCGGAGGGAATGATCCTGGTGTCGGCGATGCACATCACGGCCGGTGTGTGGGTCAACGACGCCGAAGACGGGCTGCTCGCCGACATCGACGAGTGGCTGGAGCAGCTCGCGCCGTTTAAGCGCGATTACCGGCATCACGGCACGGGAGAAGACAACGGCGACGCACATCTGAAGAACCTGCTGGTTCATCACCAGGTCATCGTGCCTGTGACGAGGGGCAAGCTCGACCTCGGCCCCTGGCAGCAGATCTATTACGCCGAGTTTGACGGGCAGCGCTCGAAACGCGTCATCATTAAAGTAATGGGGGAGTGAATCCCCCCTACGACAGGAGGACGCATGAAGACAGGGCTGATCGCCGCGGCGATGTTGCTGAGTTCAGCGCTGGCCGCGGAGCTGCCGGTGCGCACCGTAATCCTTTACAAACACGGAGTGGGCTATTTCGAGCGAAGCGGGCAGCTCGCCTCCGGCGAGTCGGCGAGGCTCGATTTCAAGGCGTCCGATATGAACGACGTTTTGAAATCGCTCACCATTGACGATCGCAGCGGGGCGAAAATTACCGGGCTACGCTATGACGCCAGCGAGCCGCTCGACAAGCGTCTTGCCGATTATCCGTTTCAGATCGGCTCCGGGCAATCGCTCAGCCAGTTCCTTGATCAGATCAAGGGCGCGCGGCTGGAGATTCAGATCGCCGGCCAAACGCTGGCGGGGGCCATCTTCGGCGCGCGCGCAGTCGTCATCGGAGAAAAGGCTCAGGAGAAGGAACAGGTGACGCTGATGCTCGATTCCGGCGAGCTGCGCTCATTCGACCTGGCTTCGATCAGCTCGATCAAGCTGTTCGATCCGGGGCTGGAGCGGCAGTTGAAAGATTACCTGGCGGCGCTGGCAGTGTCCCGGTCCCGTGAGAAGCGCAGCGTGTACATCGATTCCAGCGACACGCGGACGCGTGAGGTGCGCGCGGCTTACATGATTCCCACTCCCGTTTGGAAATCGAGCTACCGGCTGATTCTGAAAGATGCCGGCTCGATGCTCGAAGGCTGGGCGATTGTGGATAACACTACCGGCGAGGATTGGACGAACGTGAATCTTGCTCTGGTCTCGGGACGTCCTATTTCCTTCATCAGCCGGTTGTATGAGCCGACATACCGCACGCGGCAGGTCGCCGAGCTTCCCGAGGAGCGCGCCGTTGGCCCCGTGGTGTATAGCGGCGCGGTGCAGATGGCGGAGGAAAGGGCGGCGGTTGCGAGAAGACGCCCTGATGCGGCGCTTGCTCCGGCAGCTCCCGTGATGGGCCGGATGCAGGCCAAGGAGGCCGCCGCTGCCGACGTCCCGGCCATGGAACAAAGTTCAATAGCTGCCACAGCCGAGGGGCGTGAGCTCGGCGATTTATTCGAGTACCGGTTTTCGACCCCTGTAACGGTCCGCAAGAGCGAATCCGCGATGCTGCCCTTCCTGCAACAGAAAATCGGCGCGCGCAAATTGCTGATCTACTCCGACCGCAGTCTTCAGAATCCAATGAACGCCGCCGAAATCACCAACGATACGGGGAAAACACTGGACGGCGGCCCTATTACGGTGCTCGAAGGCGGCGCCTACGCCGGCGAAGCGCTGGTGGAAACCCTCAAAGCTCAGGATAAGAGGCTCATCAGCTATGGCATTGACCTGGGGACGCGCATCACTACCAATCTCGACTCCGAGCGCCGTCCGGTTCTCGAGATACGGGCAGTCCGGGGCGTATTGATGATCAAGTCTGCGGTGGAGGAGACCACCGCCTACACCATTCGCAATGTGGACGCCAAAGCCAAGACGCTCGTGATCGAGCACCCCATTCGCCAGGAGTATAAAATTCTAAACCGGAAACCTTCCGAGAGCACGGCTTCCGCGCATCGCTTTGAAGTGAAGCTGGCGCCCAACGGCGCCGAGAAATACCCCATTATCGAAGAGCGCGTCTTCGACGAACACTTGCGAATCAGCAACCTGACGCCGGACCATCTCCAGCTTTATCTTGCCAACAAGGCGTTAAGCGCGGAGGGCAGGAAAAATCTCCAATCCGTGATCGCGCAGAAGGCGGAGATCACGGAAACGGACCGCCAGATTCGCGCCGCCGAAACGGACATTAACGAGCTGATCCGCGACCAGGAAAGAATACGGCAGAATCTGGGGAGCCTGAACCGTGTAAGCGGGCAGCAGGAACAGGTCCAGAAGTATGCGCGCGAGCTGGCCGACCAGGAGTCGAAGCTAGCATCGCTGCGCGACCGGCTGAGCCAGCTCCGTCGTCAAAAAGAGCAACAGCAGGCCGCGGTGAATTCTTTCATCGAGAAAATAGAGTTTTGAACCTCGCACTGATCGGTTACGGCAACGCAGGCAAAGCATTCGCGCGGCTATTGGAAAAAAAGCGCGCGCAGTTTCCGTTTCGCATCGTGGCGATCCACACCGCGCGCCACGGTACGGCGTTCGACCTGCATGGCTTGCCCGCCGAGCCGCTGTTTGGGCCGGCCGAGGCCTCGGTAGATGAGTTTCTTGATCGCTCCGGCGCGGAAGTAGTCTTTGAGATCACCCCGCTCAATCCCATCACTGGCGAGCCGGCGCTCTCCCACATTCGCGCGGCGTTTGCCCGCGGCATACATGTGATCACGGCCAACAAAGGACCGATTGCGCACGCTTATGCCGATTTGAGGGAAGAGGCCATCCGCGCGGGAGTCCAATTCCGTTTCGAATCGACTGTGATGGACGGCGCGCCGGTGTTTAGCATGGCTCGAACGGCCCTGCCGGGCGCGGAGATCCGCGGCTTCTTTGGCGTGCTGAATTCGACAACCACGGTAGTGATCGAAGCGATGGAGCGCGGGCTGACGCTCGAAGATGGCGTGGCCGAAGCGCGCAAGCTGGGCATAGCGGAAGCCGACCCGGGCTACGATATCGACGGCTGGGACGCGGCGGCGAAGACCGCGGCGCTGGCCAATGTGCTGATGCAGGCCAGGGTTACTCCGCAGGAGGTGGATACGAAAGGCATCCGGCGCCTGACACCGGAAAAAATCGCCGAGGCCGGCGCGAAGGGGAAACGGGTCCGGCTGGTCAGCCGCGCGCACCGTAACAAGAGCGGCGTGAGGCTTCGTGTTCGAGCCGAGGTGCTCGACCGCGATGACCTTCTGGCGAATGTGCACGGCACGTCCAATCTGCTGCTGCTTGAAACCGACGTCATGGGCACGGTCGGGACGGTCGAGCTGGCCCCTGGAATAGAGCAGACCGCGTACGGCCTGTTCAGCGATCTGGTGGACATTGCGCGAACGATTTGATCCTCCGCCGTACAATCAACGAAGGGAGCTTTGTTTTGCGCTGCTTGCTTTTTGTTCTCGCCACAGGCGCCCTCGGCGGCGCCGCCGTGGAGATTGAGGAGCGCGGCTCGGCCCGGTGGCCGGCAGCGAACCATTTCCGGTTCCGCCATGAGGGGGGTGTGAAGCAGGGTTTGCCTGTTTGGGTAGATGTGGAGTTGGACGCCGGCTTTAATCCTGATTCCGTGCGCGTGCTGGCTGCGGGTGGTGATGGGAAAGCGCTTCCCGGGAAAACCGATTGGAGATCGCCGCGCGCCCGGATCAGTTGGATCTCAAGCGGCGCCAGTGGCTATCACGTCTACTTTGACGTTGGCCGGGCCGGTGAGACCGGGCGGCTCACCGAGCCGGCCATGATCGGGACCGGCGACCGCGTTACCTACGGCAGACCAAAGGTTCGAGGCAAGCTTGCCGTAGGGCTATGGGCGCATCCAGTAGCCCTGGACATGGACAAAGATGGAAACCTTGACATTGTCATTGGTTGTCCTGATCGTCCCTACAACGGGATCTGGCTGTTCCGGAATCTCGGTACCAACGCCGCGCCGTTGTTCGACCGCGCGGAATGGCTGGGGCCGGGCAGGAAAGATCTTGTGGCGGCGGATTTCAACGGCGATGGAGCCGTGGACCTGGTGGTGAGCGGAGGCTACTACAGCGATGCCGCGACGAACCGGCTGGCGAAGTTCGTCGCGGTGAAGATCGCTCGCAACTACCATATCGGGCGGGACGATCTATGGCATCCGGTCGATTGGGATGGGGATGGGAAGATCGACGTGCTCGCCGGCGTCAGCGACTGGCGCGACTACGGCTGGGACGATGCTTTCGATGAGAAAGGGGTATGGAAAAGAGGGCCATTGCACGGCTACATCTATTTCCATCGCAACGTAGGGACCAACCAGGAACCCCGGTATGAGCCGCCAGTCAAAATCGAGGCCGCCGGCCGGCCGGTAGATCAATACGGCAGCCCGATTCCGAATCCGGTGGACTGGCTGGGCCGCGGCAGGCTGGATTTGCTGGCGTCCAATTTTCTGGATACGGTAACGCTGTTCCGCAACACGGGGACGCGCACCGAGCCGCGGCTGGCCGCGGGAGAACACTTGCGGGTGAGCGGCGGCGTCCTGCGAATGGATCTGTGCATGATCCAGCCGAGAGTGGTCTTTTGGCATAACGACGGGAGGCCGTCGCTGATTATAGGCGAGGAAGACGGGACCGTGTCGCTGGTCGAGAACCTGGCGCCGCGCGGGAAGGAGCCCCGCCTGGCGCCGCAGCGATATTTGGAGCAAGTGGATCCTTTTGTGAAGAGCGGCGCCTTATCGAGGCCCGTCACCGTGGATTGGAACGGAGACGGAAAGCTTGACCTGATTGCGGGAAACTCGGCGGGGTACGTGCAATATTTCGAGAACACCGGAACCAGGGAGGCGCCCGCGTTTGAAGATCGGGGTTACTTGCAGGCGGCCGGAAAGACGATCCGGAAGATGGCCGGACCAAGCGGCTCGGTACAAGGTCCGGCGGAGGAGAAGTGGGGCTATTCGAATCCGTCGGTCGCCGATTGGGACATGGATGGCAAGCTGGACCTGGTGGTGAACGACATCTGGGGTGCGGTGGAGTGGTACCGCAATGTGGGCACGCGGCAGCGTCCGGCGTTGGCCGCGGCGCAGCCGGTGGAGGTGGAATGGGGCGGGCGCGCTCCCAAGCCGGACTGGGTATGGTGGGAGCCGCAGGGCCGGCAACTTGTGACACAATGGCGCACGACGCCGAAGGTTGTCGATTGGGACCGCGACGGGTTGCCGGATCTTGTGATGTTGAACCATCAAGGCTACCTGTCGCTCTACCGCAGGGCACACAGAGGCGGAGCGCTGGCGTTGCTGCCGCCGGAGCGAATCTTTGTAGATCAGGCCGGACGGTTTCTCAATCTGGCGGCGGGAAGGGCGGGCCGCAGCGGACGGCGCAAGATCGAGATGGCTGATTGGGACGGGGACGGAGACCTGGATCTGATCTCAGATTCCGACGAAGGCCCGATCTGGTACGAGAACACGGGGTCGCAGGTCCAGCCCGTAATGGTTCTGCGGGGAACGATCGTGAAAGCGAAGCTCAGCGGGCACAACCCGACGCCGAATGCCGCGGACTGGAACGGCGACGGCCGGCTGGATCTGCTGGTGGGCGCCGAGGACGGGTTTTTCTACTACTTCGAAAGATCGTATATTGATCGTAATTGACCGGCCGCAAAACTGGCTGAGGAGGTTCGCGATGAAACAAAGCCTGATCGGGCTGATCATGGCAGGTGTCTTTGGGGCGCTTCCTGCTGATGCGCAATCCATCTTTGGGGCAATGCAGGGAACCATCAGAGACGAGTCAGGTGCGGTGATTCCGCGGGCCCAGATTTCGTCCCGGAATGTGGCCACTGGAGTGAAGACGGGAACCTTGAGCAATGAATCCGGGATCTACCTCTTAGGCGAGTTGCGGCCGGGTACATACGATGTGGAAGTAGAGGCGCCCGGATTCAATAAGGCAGTCCAACGGAACATTCCGATACGCGTGGAGGACCGCGTGCGCATGGACTTTGCGCTCAAGGTGGGGCAAGTGAGCGAGTCCGTGGAAGTGACGGCGCAGGCTCCGCTGCTTCAGTCGGAGAACAACACGTTGGGACGCGTCGTGGAGGAGACGGCGATCAAGCAGCTTCCACTGCGAGGAAGGGACGCCTTTGAGCTGGTGCTGCTGACGCCCGGAGTCCAGCAGCGCAACGGCGACGAACAGCCGCGGTTGAGCGGCGGCCGGACGCGCACGGCGGAATTCGTGCTCGACGGCGGCTCGATTACAACGCCACGGCGGGGGCAAGTATTCACCCAGCCCAACCTCGATGCGATTCAGGAGTTCAAGGTGCAGACCAGCGGCCTGTCGGCGGAGTTCGGACGTGCCGTGGGCGGTGTGGTGAATGCGACGCTCAAGTCGGGAACAAACCGCATCACCGGGAATCTGTTCGAGTTCCACCGCAATAACAGCATCAACGCCCGCAACTTCTTCGCTTCCTCAGCTCCGAAGCTGATCCAGAACCAGTTCGGAGGCATGCTCGGGTTGCCGATCAAGAAAGACCGGCTGTTTTTCTTCGGTGATTTCGAAATGTTCCGTCAGGCGGAGGAATCTCTATTCAACCGGACCATTCCGACAACTGAGATGAAGAGGGGAAATTTCGCGGGTCTGCTCGGCAGCGGCGTGGGATCGGACGCGTTAGGCCGCCAGGTGCTGCGTAACCAGATCTTCGACCCGGCCACGCAGCGGTCCGCCCCCAACGGCAGAATGGTTCGGGATCCATACCCTGGCAATATCATTCCAGCCAGCCGCTTCGACGCGCCGGGGCCGCGGGTTCTGGCTCTCTACCCCGATCCGAATCTGCCCGGCGTGGCGCAAAACTTCCAGCGCCTGGTTCCTCGTGGCGTGGACAACCAGAAATTCGATGTGCGGATGGATTGGCGTGCATCGGATAAGGATCTGGTGTTCGGCCGCTACTCTTGGGACCACCAGTTCAGCGATACCGCGCGGCCGTTTGCCGCGGCCGTAACGGGCGGGAATCGAGGCAACTTCAACCGCTACCTGACGTCGGCAATTTCCTGGACGCGAACACTGAATCCAACAACCGTCAACGATGCCCGGGTTTCCTACTTCCGAGGCATCAATGAGCGGCTGCTCAATCTGGCTGAGGGCAGCGGTCTGGGGATCCCGAACCTGGATCTGGTGGGCCTGCCGCGAGTCATCATGCCGGGATTCGAAGGGATCGGCGATTCGCAGGCGTTTAACCCGGTCGAGAACGGATCGCAACTGCAAAACATCACGACTTTCGTGCGCGGCAAGCATATCATTAAGGCCGGTCTTGACTACCGGCGATTCCCGATTAATGATCTGCAACTTCAGTTTACGGGCGAGTACACGTTCAGCCCTGTCCAAACAGCGGACCCCGCCAATCCCGGGACCACGGGCCATCCGATCGCCAGCCTGTTGCTTGGCCATGCCGACACCTTCAATAACAGCACCCTGCGAGGACGTTTCTATTACCGCTCTTTCTACTTCGGCACGTTCTTTCAGGACGATTGGAAAGTGACGCCGAATCTGACGCTCAATATCGGAATGCGCTACGACGTGGAACAGAATCCCAGGGAGATCCGGAACCAGGGCTCGAATTTTGATTTGAATCTCGGCCGTCCGGTAACCATGAAGGAGTTGGGAAGGAACTTCATTCAATTCACCGACCGCGTGAACTTCGCGCCACGAGTAGGGTTCGCATACCGGCTGCGAGGAGCCGGCAACACGGTGATCCGGTCGCATTACGGAATGTTCTATATTCCACTGACCGGACGGGCGACGTCGGCGTTTGCGCGATTCCCCGCCGATCAGCGGCTGGGCCTGCAAAGCGACGGGCTGAATCCGGCCGTGATCCTGTCGCGAACGCCGCCGATCGTGCCGAGCGCGGATGGCAAGGGCTTTGCAATCGACAACAAAATCGAGAACGCCAAGCTCGGGTCGTTCCAACAATGGAATTTCGACATTCAGCACGAGTGGGCCAACATGCTGTTCCAGGCCTCCTACGCGGGCAGCGCGGGAAGGCACCTGTTGATGAACCAGGACAGAAATGTCATTCCCATCGAACAGGTGCAGCGGGCCGGTACGGGGACGCAAGCGATGCGTCCGTACCCGGATTACGGGTTCATCCTGTGCCATTGCGAGCTGCAGAACTCAAGCTATAACTCGCTGCAATTGGGCGTGGAGCGGCGCTACGGTAACGGACTTTTCTTCTCGGTGTCCTACACGTTCTCGAAGTTTCTGGATTCCAATGAAGATAACTTCTCGTCCATGTTTCCATTGGATCCTTACAATCTGCGGCTGGAGTACGGTCTGAGCCAGTCTCACTTTCCGCACCGGTTTGTGTCAGCGGCCGTGTGGGACTTGCCATTCGGCAAGAGAAGATCCTGGATGCAATCGGGGGTTGGCTCCTGGGTGTTGGGCGGCTGGCAACTGTCCAGTATCCTGGCGCTGCAAAGCGGGGAACAAGTATGGATCACACAAGCCGCAAACACTGCCCGAACATTCAACCGGCAGTTCCGGCCGAATCTGATCGGGAATCCGATCCTCCCGGGTTCCGAGCGGACGCTGGTGCGGTGGTTTAACCCTGGGGCGTTTCAAGCGCCTGCTCCCCTGACTCTGGGGAACAGCAATAAGTTCCCCAATGTTCAGGGGCCGGGGCTGGCCAACGTGGATTTTTCCCTCATCCGGTTTTTCCCATTACCGATGCGGGAAACAATGAAATTCGAGCTGCGCGGAGACTTCTTTAACGCTCTCAATCGCACAAACTTCAACGCGCCGAGCGGAGCGTTGGGCACTCCCAATTTCGCGCGCGTCACCAGCGCGGGCTTGCCGCGGACGATCCAGCTCGGATTGAAGTTCTGGTTCTGACCGAAAACAGTGTTGCTTATTTCTTCGTGGGTGTCGTGGGAGCCGTTGTCTTTTTCGTTGCCGGAGCGGTTGTGCCGGTCTTTGTAGCCGTTCCGGTTTTCGTAGTCGTGCCGGTTTTGGCTGTTGTGCCGGTTTTTGCAGCGGGTGCGGCTTTTTTTGTCGTGGTTACCGCCTTCTTGGCGGCGGGGGCGCCTTCCGGCGCGTTCGGCGGAGCGGGACCCTCGCGCTCGAAAGAAACCTTGAGGATGCTCACGGCAGTACGCGGTTTATCGTTGGGACCACGAGGCACGCGCGCGATGCCGTTCACAACATCCTGACCCTCCTGCACCTGGGCGAAGATGGTGTGCTTGCCGTCAAGATGCGGCGTCGGCACTTCCGTGATGAAAAATTGCGAGCTGCCCGTGGCGGGGCCGGCGTTCGCCATGCCGAATCGGCCCGGCCGGTCAAAACGCAGATCAGGGTGGAACTCGTCGATGATGGTGAAGCCGACATCGCCCGCGCCGGTTCCGGTCGGATCGCCGCCCTGAATCATAAACCCGGGAATCACGCGGTGGAATTTAGTGCCGGGAATCAGCGGGCGGCGCACCATGGCGGCGGTTTTTGCATCGCGCCATTGTTTGCGGCCAAGGCACAGGTCGACGAAATTACGCACGGTCACCGGCGACTCCTTCTCGAAGAGCTTGAGCTTGATGACGCCCGTCGTCGTCACCATAGTGGCGTAAAGCCCGGGATCACGCGCGGGTTTCGCGGCCGGCGCTGGCGCCGGAGTTGGGGCCTGAGCCGCCGGAGTCTGCGCCGCCAGAGAGCATGCCAGCAACGCGAAACAAAGTGAGAAGTACTTTCGCATTTAGCCCATTCTGCCACTCAACTCCTCTTGCGCACAACACGCCATTTATACTGAAAAAATGTCCACGGCGCGCATTCTGGTTCTCTTCGCTTGTACCGGCTGCTTGTTCGCCGAGCGAGTCAAAGTCGCCGTGCTGGTGACTACCGACCTGCACGGGAATATTTATCCCTACGATTACTACACCGCCAAGCCTGCCGAGCGCGGGCTGGCCAAGATCGCCACGCTCATCCGCCAGGAGCGGGCGCGTAATCCGCACACTCTGGTAGTCGATTGCGGCGACACGATCCAACGTACTCCACTCGAGGCCGTCTACCAAACCTACGTGCGGACCGGCAAGCTTCCGCTGGGGCTGAGCTTTGAAGGGAAGCCTTTGGCCGCCGATCCGATGATGCTCGCCATGAACCGCATCGGGTTCGATGCCATGGCCGTCGGCAACCATGAATACAATTTCGGGTTACCCAACCTAGAACGGGCGCGCAAAGACGCCCGGTTTCCCTGGATTTCCGCAAACACCGTTGTATCGGGCGGCGTCATCGAGCCGTTTGCACCTTACATTGTCAAGACGACCGGCGGCGTGAAAGTCGCCATCATCGGAATCACAACCCCGGCCGTTCCTACCTGGGAGAAGCCGGAAAACTATAAGGGACTCCGTTTTCTTTCCGGTGTCGAAGCCGTACAGAAAGCGCTCGCCGAGCTGCGCGAGAAACACAACCCGGACCTGGTGCTTGTGGCGGCTCACGCGGCGCTCGACCGCGACCTGAAGACGGGTGTTGTGAGGGCCGGGGAAACCGGCTTTGAAAACATGGTCTACCAGATCGCAAAACAGACGCCCGGCGTTGACGCCATTGTGTTCGGACATTCGCACCAACAACTGGAGGAGTACGTGCTCGATGGCATGCTGCTGCACCAGCCCAGAAATTTTGGCATCTCGCTCGGCCGCGTCGAATTCGAGCTCGAGCGGGAGGGGAGCGCTCGCTGGCGCGTGCTTTCAAAGAGCGGCAAGCTGCTTCCGGTAACCGCCAGCGTGGCCGCCGATCCGGAGATACTCGAACTTGCAAGGCCTTATCACGAATTGGCCGAGCGGTATCTCAACACGCCCGTGGCCGAATCGGCGGACAACCTGGACAGCACGCTCGCACGAGTGACGGACACGGCGCTGGTGGATGCGATTCATCAGGTGCAGCTTCACTATTCCAAAGCGGACGTGTCGCTGACGGCGGTATTTAATCCAGCCTCGCGGTTTCCAAAAGGGCCGGTCACGGTGCGCCAGATCGCCGCGCTCTACATATATGACAACGAGCTGTACGCGGTGGAGGGCACCGGGCGAAAGCTTCGCGAGGCGCTCGAAAACGCGGCGCGATATTACCTGAGCTGCCCGGACACCGCCTGCCTTGAAGGCGCCTTGATCAACCGGAACGTGATGGGCTTCAACTACGACATGGCGCAGGGCGTCGAATATGACATCGATCTAACGCGCCGTGAAGGCGAACGTGTGCGCAATCTGCGATTCCGCGGCAAGCCGCTCGATGACGCGCAGCCGCTGCGAATCGCTCTGAACAATTACCGCGCCGCCGGCAGCGCGGGTTATTCGATGTTCCGCGAGGCCCGCGTCGTATATAAATCCGGTGAAGAGATTCGCGACTTGATTGTCGCTTACTTCACCGCTCACAAAAAGCTGCCCGCCAAGCCGGACGGCAACTGGCGCATCGTTCCGGAAGCGGCTCAAAAACGCCTGCTTGAGGAAGCGCGGCGGGAAGCCGCCCGGCCGGGCAACTACTAAAACAGATACTTCGCCGAAATCTGCAAGACACGGCCCGACCCTGCGCTCTGAATTCTCCCGAAAGCCGGCGAGGTCAGCGTCCCATTGGGATCGCCGAAGTTGGGCCGGTTCGGCAGATTGAACGCGTCAAAGCGAAGGTGCAGGCGGTGCTGTTCCGTTAGCCGGACGCTCTTCATGAGAGAAGTGTCGATGCCCAATGAGCCTGGTCCGGAAATGATGTTGCGGCCCGCGTTGCCAAAGGTCCGCGCCGCGTTCTGTTGGAAAGCGCCGCGGTTGAAAAACTCCGCGAGACGGGCAGCACGGGGACGATCGCCTGCGAGGCGCCATTCGGCGGCGACATTCGGACGGTCGTTCTGAACACCCGAAAGTGAGTTGTCGCGTCCGCTGAACAAACTGATTGGTGTGCCCGTGGAGGCGATGACAATGGCGCCGATTTCCCAACCGCCAAAGGCGCGCGCGTGCCAACGCGACCCCCTCAGCACCGGCAGTTCGTACAGCAACGACGTGGCCCATCGCTGCCGGATGTCGTCATCGCCGCGCGAGCGTTCCCCGCTGCGGTTGAGCGGATCCTGATAGCTCGATTGCGAGAGCTGAGCGAATGCGGACGTGCCGCGTTCGTCGATCGCTTTGGCCCACGTATAGGAGCTGCTGAGTGTAAATCCGCGGCTAAAACGCTTCTGCAATTGAATCTGAAGTGAATTGTAGGCCGAGATCGCGTCGGTGTAGAGCTGGCCGATGCTTGTATAGGCCGGGGCATAGATTCGCCTCGCGTTGGTGTTGACGGTGGTGGCATTGGCTGTGAGCTGGGCAAGGTTCAGCTCGCGCAACATCGGCAGCTTCCGCGCCACGTTGCCCACATAGGAAACGTCAACCATATATTGGCCGCCCAGTTGGTGCTGGACGCCGAAGTTATAATTCATCGAATACGGAGTTCGAACATCCGGACTATAGGACTTCGGAATGGAGACGGGAACGACAAACCGCGCGTTGCTTGAGTCTACCGTGAACGGAAACGGATTCACGGCGCCGCGGTAGGGTGCGCTTAACTGGGTGACATCGTTGTTCACCACCAGCCCGAACGGCTGGGGCGCGAGAACGCCGCCCGCCATCTCCGCCGTCAATGCCTCATAGAACACGCCGTAGCTGGCGCGAACCGCTGTCCGTCCATTGCCAAACACGTCCCAGGCGATCCCGGCGCGCGGCGAGAAATTATTCCGGTCATCGCGGTAGGGGAAAGACGCGTCGCCGGGGAAGACCAGCCCTGCCGGAGCCGTGGGGAAGCGCGAGGACTGGCTCCCGGGGACAAAACTGGTGAGCTTGCCGTACTGCTCCTTCCAGGCCGGAAACGACTCGTAGCGCAAGCCGAGGCTCACCGTCACGCGCGGATGCACCCTCCACAGGTCCTGCGCATAAAACCCGAGGACCGTGTAGCGCTGATCCGTGTCGAGCGGTGAAGCCTGCTGCATGGAGCGGGCGCGCCCAAGCAGGAAATCCGCCAGCGAATCGCGCGACTGGGTTCCATCGAAGCGGAACTGTCCCCCGCTGTTGTTGTTGTCGCGGTACAGGAACCGGTTGCGCTGCACATCGGCGCCGAATTTCCACTGGTGCTTGCTTTGGGAGAACGACAGGCTCTCCGACATATCCAGATTGTCGGAAAGCCGCTGCCTGTCGCGACCAGGCGAAAGCAGAAAGCGCCCAACAATGTCCAGCCTCGGCAACGTGACAGCGCCGCCGGCATGTCTGAAGTCGGTGGCGCCCAGCTCCACCAGGGTCTGCCGTACCGTGTTGTTCTCCAGGTAGTTGAACCGGGTGTAGGTCGCCCGCAGCGAGTTCAGCAATCGGGGAGTGAACGTGTGCGTGTCTTCGACGGTCGCGGTTTGCATTCGCAAGGAATTGGCGAACGGGCTATAGCCGGGAAAGTTGGTGCCTTGCGGAAAATTGTCAGCGCCCGCATTGTTGTCGATGAAGAACCGCACGCTGAGCCGGTTCCGATCCGTGTTGATGTGATCGAACCGGGACAAGTACTGGTCGCCGTCGGTGGGGCGGCTGACTTGAGCGACAAATGCGCCGCTGGGCAGGTTGGACGGCTTGCTGTATTGTTGCATCACACGAGCGGCCACCTGATCGAACCGGCCCTGGGGTATTTGCCCGCCCGGAAACAATTGGCCGCTGAGTGGATCCCGCACCCCGCCGGAGACGCGGGAAAAATCCCCGCGCAGTTCCCCGGCGGTAGCCGGATTGGCCGAACTCGAAACCTGATCTTCGCGGATGCGCAGCCCTTGATACGTAAAGAACCAGAAACTGCGGTTCCTCCCGTTGTAGAGTTTCGGAATCCAGACCGGTCCGCCAGCCGTAAAGCCAAACTGGTGAAAGCGCAGCTTGGAAACCCTGGAGACGAAGAAGCTGCGAGCGTCCAAGGCGTCATTGCGAAGAAATTCCCATGCGCTGCCATGCAGCTCGTTGGTGCCGGACCGCGTGACGGCGCTGATCACCGCCGCGCCACGTCCGAATTCGGCCGGCGTGCCCACAGTTGCCACTTTGAATTCCTGCAGCCCGTCCGGAGGTGGAAGCCCCAGTCCCTGGCCCCGATGGAAGTAGTTGATCGAGCCGCCGTCAAGCAGAAAGTTGACTCCCGTTTGCCGTCCGCCGTTCAGCCGCATGCTCTGCTGGCCGAAGGTAGGGCGGATGGTTGTGCCGACGGAATTGACGCCGGGAATGAGTCGAACCAGGTCCAGCGCGTTACGCCCGTTGAGAGGCAAATCGCGGACGCGACGGTCATCCACCAACATGCCGTGCAGTGCGCTGCGAGTATCCACTTGCGGCGTTTGCGCGACAACATCCACGGTCTGCGTCGACTCGCCCACCTCGAGGGTGAAGTCGAGCCTCAGGTTCTGGAGCGTGCTGAGCGCTACCTCGCGCCGCTCGGCGGTCCGAAACCCGGCCATCCGCACCGAAACCGTATAAAGTCCGACAGGCGCCTGAGCGGCAACGTACTCGCCGGACCCATTCGTCAATGCGCTTTTTTTCTCGCCGGTATTCTGATTGAGAATCGTGATCTCGGCGTTCGGAACAACCGCTCCCGATGGATCCTTGACAACTCCCGCAATCTCGCCGGTTGGGCTCTGCGCAAACACAGTGCAAGCAATGAGGAACAATTCCATCAGCCTCATGGTAGAGACACCCCTGCTCTAGCGGATATTTCCATTTTCGGGTTCCGCTACCAGAGCAGTATACACCCGTTGCCGAAAACACGATTGCTTCGAAGATTCCCGTTACAATACCTGAAGATCCAACCATGCTCCTGCTTGACGAGATCCAGGCTGCGCTTGACTCCATTGGCTTTGCGCGCGCTCTCGAGTTGACGATCCGTCACTTTCAGACCGACTCCGGCTCGCTGCATCTGCTCGCATCCGACGGGCTGCTGCATCTGAGAGCATCCTTTGGAATCCCCGAACGAGTGCTGGCCATCGTAAACACAATCCCGGTCGGGAAAGGTATGGCGGGATTGGCCGTGGAGCGCCGGCAGCCCGTCACCGCCTGCAATCTGCAAACGGACACTAGTGGCGACGTACGTCCGGGAGCAAGAGCGACCGGCATGGAAGGCGCCATCGTGGTTCCGGTGCTTGAAGGAGATAAAGCCATTGGCGCGCTCGGCATCGCCAACCGTAGTGAGCGTACGTTCACGACCGAAGAAACCGAACTGCTTATGGAAGTGGGCCGGCGCATTGCGGCGGCCGCGGCGGGAAGCGGAATCGCAGCGCAAATCCCCCCGCCGAGGCGATGAGCACGTTCAAAGCCTGGCGCGGCCGTACTTCGTGTAGATGAAAGTTCCGGCGACACCCATCGCGAATGCGCTCCACAAGTTGACCTGCGCGCCCAGCGACCACAAGGCTGCGCCGGCGAGAGCGCCCAGGCTTACCACGGTGTCCCGGACCAAGTAATACGCTCCGATGGACTGGCCGCGGCTCTCCGGCGGCGAGTACCCGATGATCAGTGCTTTGCGCGCCGGCTCTCCGAATTCCTTTAGCCCGCGGATCGCAAAGGCCAGGCAAAGCACGGGGAAGCCGCCTGCAAAGGCGAGCGTCAGCGGAAACAGGGAAAAGAAGACGAAGGTCGCAATGACGAACGGCTCCTTCCCATAGCGGTCCGCAAGGTGAGAAGCGGGAATGTAGCATGCCATCGCGGTGATCATCTCGATCGAGATCAGCGCGCCAAAGGCCGAGGCGCTTACACCCACATGGTCCATCGCATAGATAACGATCCAGGCGGCCGGTATCCTTTCGCAGAAGCGGATGAGGATGTCGCTGAACAGCAGCCGCTTCAGTTCCGGCGGGAAGTCGGCTAACACTTTGAATACACCGCCGCGCGCCGGTCGCGCGATTGCGCCGCGGGCATCTTGAAGCGAGGCCTGCGCCGCGAGGGCCGCGCCCGCGAAAAGAATCGACAGCACTACTCCCGCCCGAACGCCGTCAAAGATCCCCAGCCGGTCAATCAGAAGGCCGCCCGCCACTGGCCCAACGAGAATCGGAAGACGCTTCACCAACGACTGAACGCCGATCCCCATCGAGTACTGCTCCGGCGGCAGGCTGGAGCCTACCAGAGAGAACGTTGCAGGCAGCGACAGAAAACTCCACGCCAGAAAGAGAAACATGCCCAGCAGCACGCCCGCGGGGTTGGGGAGCAGAAGCAGAATCAGGTAGCCTGCAATAGTCGCCGCGGTGAACGCGATCAGCGCCTTGCGAATGCCCCATCGATCCGCAATGACGCCGCCGGGGTAGGCATAGAGGGCGCCCAGCAGCGTCTTGATTCCATCGAACAATCCGATAAGAAATACCGGCGTACCCAAAGCCTCCAGGTACTTCGGCAGGAAGCGCATCCAAAGCTCCTCGCCGGTTCCGATGATCACCAGCGTGGCAAGCAGCAGGACAATGTTGCGCCGCAAACCGAGAAAGGAAACCAGCCGCCGGCCTTCAACGGAGGAAGAATGCATTCTTATCCATCCAGCTTGGAACGGCCACGTCGAAAAACCCGACCATCATTTCCGCCCCGCTCGGCTCGCCGTAGCGCACATCGGCGCCGGGATCCGGGTTGCGCGGATTGTTGACGGAATTGTCGTACCAGGCCGTGCAGCGCAGACGAGTACCTTTTCGCAACAGGCGCGGCTTGGCCAGCCGGTAATCGAGCTGCCAGTGAAAATCGTACGGCTTGACGCGCAGCAGCGTCTCGACTTGGCCGCCGGGCTCGATGAGAGCATATTCGAAAGCCTTCCCGCGTAGATGCATGTGCGGAAACAGTCCAAGCAACATGCTGTCATTGGGCAGAGTGCCGGAGGCGGTCACGCGGTGGTCCGGCTCGCCGGCGGGGATAAGAAAATGCGTGGTGGCGATCTGAAGCGTCAGCACGCGGCGCTCCACCCGATCCCGGTGAAACTGAATCGCCACCGCTGTGCGGTCGAAGAGGGCATTTCCAGAGGGCGTGTAGTGCATCTGGAGAACCAGGTCCGCGCCCGCGGGAATCTTCTTTGCCATGCCTTCCGGAAAAACCGCGGGCGCCTGCCCCGGAGCGTAGACCGCCAGAATGTCGCTTTGGGTGACACCGCCCCCGGAGAAAGGCCGTCCGGGAGGAAGGCCGCGCAGCCAATTGCTCTCGCGTTCCCGCACGTAGACGACCGCGTGGTGCACTACCCGCGCCGCTCCCGGCCGGACTTCCACGCCGCGCACCCATCGCTCTTCGGGAAACTGCTGGGGAAGGATGATGAACTGATACGGCAGCTCTCCGCGAGCGGGCACGTGGACGGGTTCCGGCATGGAGATCACAAGGTCGGCAGGAGAAAGGCCGGCAGGCGTTTTTGCTGCTTTGATTTCCGGAGCGGAGCCCGGCAACGCTCCATCACGCACCCATCGGTCAATCGCGGCGATCTCGGCGTCACTCAGCCGCGCCTCGTTTTCAAATCGCACCGAAGACTGTTCGACGAACCACGGAGGCATTTTTCGACGCAGCGTGGATTCACGGATCGCTTTCGCCCAAGGACGCGCCTGCTCGTAGGTATCGAGGGCCATGGGCGCGATGCCGCCCTGCTGATGGCACTTGATGCAATGCCGTCTGAGGATGGGAAGCACGTCCTGGTGAAAGCCGCCGGCGAACAGGACGAACAGGCCTGGCCAACCAAAGAGCATCTGAGCCTATTGTCGTCTTGCGAGGGCTGAAACAGCAAGAATTTGTATTGACCCTTTAGAAAGACGGCGGTAGAATTTCAAGCACGAATCGCAATCTCAGTTCTGTGAGGTTCACTATGAAAGTCTCACGCACGTTTTCGTTTGCGCTGGCGTTTTGCGCCGCGATGAACGCTCCGGCTCAAACCATCACGGGGACGATTCTCGGAACCGTCACCGATCCGGCGGGCGCCGCCGTCCCGTCCGCCGAGATTACAGTGACGAACCGGGAAACCAATCAAGCGGTTCGCTCGCTCACCAACGAGCGGGGCTACTTCGAGGCGCCTTATTTGCGCCCGGGAACGTACGAGGTCCGGGTTGCCGCGCAGGGCTTCAAGGCTCTTGAGCGGAAATCCGTGGAGCTGCAAATCGAAAGCCGGTTGCGGATCGACTTTCAACTGGAGGTGGGGGATGTCTCGACGACACTCTCCGTTACCGGGGAGGCGCCGCTGATTGAATCGAGCACGGCGTCGCTCGGGCAGGTCATTACCAGCCGGACGATTGGAGACCTGCCCATTCGCGGGCGCAACGTGTTCGACCTGGTGGGCCTGTCGCCGGGCGTGCAGGTGAATCCCCGCGCCATGGGCGATGTAGCTTCGACAGGGAGTAATGCCGCGCCACTGTTCGTGCTCTCCGACATCTCGATCAATGGAGGACGGTACCGCAGCAACGATTTCACGCTCGATGGCGTATCCGTCGTTTTGCCCGAGAACAACAACTACGCGTTTTCGCCCACGCCCGACGGAACGCAGGAATTCAAGGTTCAGACCAACAGTTACGGCCCCGAGTTTGGCCGCAGCGGCGGCGGCGTGATCAATGTGGTCACAAAGGGAGGGACCAACAGCTTTCACGGCAGCGTGTACGAATATTTCCGCAATGACCGGCTGCGGGCGAACAACTTCTTCGCCAATGCCCGCAATCAGGCGCGGGGAATCTTTCACTTCAACATGTTCGGCGCCTCGGCTGGAGGCCGTCTTGTCAAGGACCGCACCTTCTTTTTCGGCGAATACCAGGGCCATCGCGAAAGCACTGCCTTCGGCGGACAGTCGCTTACCATGCCGACTATGGCGCAGCGTTCCGGCGATTTTTCCGGGCTGCGCGCCGGCAACAACCAGCCGATTACGATTTATGATCCGTTCACCACGGTCGCAAACCCCGCCGGAGGGTTCACCCGCACGGCGTTCCCCGGTAACCGGATTCCCGCCGCCCGCATGGACAGAGTGGCCGTAAACCTGACCAGCTTTCTGCCCTCTCCGAACCGGCCGGGCGATGGTCCGGCGCTGATCAACAATTGGGCCTATGCGCCGAAGAACGCCACCAACAGCGATCAGTGGTCAGCTCGCATCGACCACCGGTTTTCCGACAGTCACAGCCTTTTTGGCCGCCTGAGCCGCAACTCGGGATTAAACTCGAATTCCGGAGAATTCGGCACTCTGGCCGATGCGGCGATGGGAGCGATCGAGAACCGTGTGCTGAACGGCGTCGTGAATGGCACTTACCTTCTTTCGCCCACCCGTATTTTGAACTACCGCCTCGGCGCGGCCCGCCGCTTCGAGGGCCGGTTGCCTATACATCAAGGCAAGGTGGATATCGCGGCGTTGGGTTTCCCCCAATACCTGGTGAACGCGTTCGATCCCAAGTTCGCCATGTTTCCCCGGATAACTCCGGGCGGTTATTTTGCTTTCGGCCAAACTCCGGGGGACCCGATCCGGCGTGGCAATGATATTTACACAGGCGTCTTCGAAGCTTCCGAGATTCGCGGCCGGCACACGTTCAAATACGGCGCGGATCTTCGCATGTATAACCAGACGCCCCTCCAGGGATTCCCGGTCCAGCACAGCTATTCCTTCGCGCGGTCGCAAACACAGGGGCCGAACCCACTGGTCGCCAGCATCACCGCCGGCGACGGATTCGCCAGCTTTCTGACTGGCTTTGGAACGGGCAGCATACAGAATACGCCGTCCTTGGCTATTCGTAACGTTTACAGCGCCTTGTACGTTAACGACGAAATGAAGTTTGGCCGTCTCACGGTGAATCTCGGCCTCCGCTGGGAATATGAGCAGCCTCGCTCGGAAAGATACAACCGCTTCGCCACATTCGACTTCGCCCGGCCGTTTCCGATCCAGGTTCCCGGAATGTCGAACCTTGTTGGCGTACTAACGCATCCCGGGCAGGAAAATGAACCACGAAGCCACTTCGACCCTGCCCGGAAGAATTTCGGTCCACGAATCGGCCTGGCCTATCGCCTCTCGAACAAGACTGTGATTCGAACTGGATACGGAATATTCTATTCCCCCCGATGGGGAACGACGAGCGCCGGCGGCTTTGGCGTGTCCGGCGAGGAAATCAACACCCAGTGGGTGTCGAGTCTGGACGGGGTAACTCCGGTAAGTCTTATTAGTAACCCATTCGCTACGGGACTCCTGATCGCGCCGGCTTCGAGGGCTGAGCTTTTGCTGCTGGGACAGAATCTCAACATTCAAGACCGCCGTAGCCGAAACAACGCATATACGCAGCAGTGGAATTTCGGCATTCAGCAGCAGTTGCCGGGCCAGATGGTGTTGGAAGCCGCCTATGCGGGCAACAAGGGAACGCGGCTTCCTGTCGGACTGATATGGAATCAGATTCCCACGCAATTCCAGTCGCTCGGAGCTCAACTGAATCAGCAAGTTACTAATCCATTTTTTGGGTTAGTGCCGACCGGTCCGCTGGCCGCGCGCACGGTGACCCGTGGGCAGTTGTTGCGGCCGCATCCGCAGTACGTGACGATTTCCACGCTGAATCCGGCCCGTACGCAGCACATGGGCTCGTCCATCTATCACTCGGCCGCCATCCGGCTCGAGAAGAGATTCTCGCAGGGAATGAACTTCGTCGTTGCCTATACGAACAGCAAACTCATTGATGACGCCTCCGGGCGTATTTTCGGTGAAAACGGGAACCCGCCCCCGGTTCAGGACAATTACAATTTGCGGGCCGAGCGGTCCCTCTCCGAAGGAGATGTGTCGCAGCGGCTCGTGCTCAACCACACGGTCGATCTGCCGTTCGGGCGAGGGCGTAAGTTTGCAGGTGGGGGTTCGAGGGCGCTCGATTTTCTGATCGGTGGCTGGACAGTCAGCGGACAGGCTTCCTTTGTGACTGGTTTTCCGGTGTGGCTGTCTTCGACCGGCAATAGCGGGGTGGGGTCCAGCCGCCTCCGGCCCAACAGCACGGGGCAATCGGCGAAACTGGAAGGCACTGTCCAGTCCCGGCTGACCCGCTACTTTGATACATCCGCGTTCACGGTTCCCGCCGCATTCACATTCGGAAACACGGCGCGAACGCTGCCCGACGTGCGGGCGGCCGGCCGGCGCAGCTACGACCTTGCGGTGTCGAAGAGCTTTCTCGTCAGGGAGCCTGTCTCGCTTCAGTTCCGCGCCGAAACATTCAACCTTACCAATACCCCATACTTTGGCGGTGTAAATCGTATCGGCGCCAATCCGGGCAATAACCTCGGGTCCGGCAACTTCGGCGTCATTGAAGATTCCACCGGGGAGCGCCAGGTGCAGTTCTCACTGCGGTTCCTGTGGTAGAGCGCGCATGCAAAGAAGACGGTTTCTCATCGGCGGGCTCGCCGCAAAGCTGGCTTGGGCAAACGAGGAATGGCTCCGGTCCCGTCCGGATATTCTTGTATACCGACCTCTGGCGGAAACAGATTTTGACGCGGAGAACCAGCACTTCATTGTCTGCCTGCTTCCAAGCGGAACATTTCTGGCAATGTGGACACGGGCGTCACAGGAGGCCGCTGTGGACCAGCACATTGCATTCTCCCGCTCGATGGACCAGGGACAGACATGGTCCAATCCGCAGCGCATCGACGGCCCGGCGCCGGCCGATGAGAAGGGCACGGGAATGGCAAGCTGGGGCTTCCCCGTTGTGGCCGCCAAGCTCGGAAGAGTCTACTGCTTCTACAATAAAAATACCGGCTACCGGGGGCCGGGCGCCGCGGAAACCGGCGCTCTGCGGGCCAGGTGGTCGGACGACGACGGGCGCACTTGGAGCAAGCAACACGTCGATTACCCGTTTGCCCGAAACGATTTCAGCGATCCGCGACCGGACTTTCCGCAGGATTGGATCGTATATCAGGCGCCTCTCTACACAAAGAGTGGTAAAGTTGTCGCCGGCTACACTCACTGGGCAAACCGCACCGTGCATCCCAAACTCACCGCGGAACGTCGCACAGCATCCGAACTGTTGTTTCTGCATATGGAGAATATCCTCAGCGAACCTGATCCTGCCAAACTCGTGATCCGTTCGCTGCCGGAAGGCAAAGGCATCCGGCTCATAGCCCCGCCTGAGCCGGCGATGAGCGTGATTCAGGAACCGACCGTTCAGGAGTTATCCGGCGGACGATGGATCACGGTCGCCCGGACCCTCACCGGCAGAATCTACTTCGCACTTTCCTCAGATAATGGCCGAAGTTGGGGGCAGCCTGACATACTGCGCTATGAGCCGGGAGGAAAGCCACTGCTGAACCCGCGCGCTCCCTGCCCCCTTTACAAATTTTCTGACGGGCGATTCCTGTTGATTTTCTACAACAACGACGGCGGCGCCGGCGGGCCGCTGGATTATAAGGTGAACCGAACGCCGGCATGGTATTGTGTCGGGCGTGAGATACGCGGGCAGGCAAGCCAGCCCATCCGCTTCAGCCAGCCCCGCGTTTTGGCAGGCAATGATTCAAAACCGATAGGTCCGCGCGGCCTTACTGAAATCGCCACGTATCCCAGCTTTTTTGAATACAAAAGCAGGCGCTATTTCTGGTACCCGGACCGGAAACATTTTCTTCTGGGCAAGATGATAACGGATGAGATGCTGGACTCAGCGAGGTTCTGATCGGGGAATAATGATGATCGCATATGCACGAATCTTCCTACTGGTGCTTCTCGTGCCCATCTGCATGGGTCAACGATTGCCGGACTGGCGCAGGTTCGCCGAAGGGCACGAGATCCCGGATGAGAACTACTCCGATCAGCCATACATCGTTAAAGCCAAGGACGGGGCGTGGCTGTGCGTGCTCACAACCGGCGTAGGTAGAGAGGGACAGGCCGGGCAGCATATCGTCTCGACACGAAGCACGGACTTAGGGAAAACATGGTCGCCGTTGGTGAACATCGAGCCGGCAGACGGCCCCGAGGCTTCCTGGGTGATGCCCGTGATCACTCCGTCCGGGCGTGTCTACGTCTTCTACACATACAACAAGGACAACGTACGGGACTCGCTGTCGCTGGCCGAAAATGCCCGCAAGCGAGTCGACACGTTTGGGGCCTATGCGTACAAATACAGCGACGATGGCGGCAAGTCGTGGTCCACGGATCGCCATTACATCCCGATGCGTCCCTTGAAGATCGAGGGGAAGAATCCGCTTGGGCCCGGTCAACCGCTGTTCTGGGGCATCGGAGAGCCCATCATCGACCGCGGCGATGTGTTCTTTGGCGCCGCCAAGATCGCCTACTTCGGCCACGGCTTCATGGCGGAAGACCGCGGCGTAATCTTTCACAGCCCCAATCTCACGACGGAAAACGATCCGCGAAAACACAAATGGACGATGCTGCCCGATGGTGACAGCGGCTTAGGCCCGGTGAAGGGTCCGGTGGCGGACGAACACAACCTGGTTGCACTCAGCGACGGATCGCTCTACGTTATGGCGCGTACTATCGAGGGCCACCCTGTGCACTACTACAGCCGGGATAGAGGACGCACATTCACTAGACCGGAGTACGCCACCTATACTCCAGGCGGGCAGAAGATTCGCCATCCGCGCGCCTGCCCGCGGCTCTGGAAAGCTGCAAACGGCCGCTTCTTGTTTTGGTTTCACAACAACGGCCACAAATGGTACGCGCAGGAGGAGGCGCTTACAAGCCGTAATATTGCCTGGCTCTCCGGCGGGATTGAGAAAGGTGGAAGAATTCACTGGACGCAGCCGGAAATTGTTCGCTACGTTGACGCCACATCGGAAGGCTGTAGCTATCCCGACCTTGTGGAGCAGGACGGCAGGTACTTCATTGCGGCCACGCAAAAGACCAGCGCTCGCGTCAATGAAGTGCCCAAACAATGGCTGGAAGCATTATGGGACCAGCCCAACCGTAAAACAACGACGCGCGATGGGCTGATTGCCGAGCATGGGAAAGAACAATTGCAGCCCGGCGCCAAGCTGACAATGCCACAATTGGCCAATCTTCGCGATGGAGGCGGCTTCACGCTGGACGTTCGGATCCGGATGACTTACGCCGAACCGGGGCAAGTGCTACTCGACTCGCGCGCAACACCTGACGGGCCCGGCGTCGTGCTGACGACCGGCCGGCGCCATACTTTGGAATTGGAAATCTCCGACGGCCCGCGTAAGGTCCGCTGGGGCACGGATCCATTCACTGCCGGCCCGGATCAGAGCCATCATGTGAGCTTCATCGTCGATGGCGGCCCCAAGGTGATCGCCGCAGTGGTTGACGGCATGCTTTGCGACGGCGGCGAAAGCGATGAGCGCAAGTTCGGATACGGCCGGTTTGTGCAGTCCATTTATCCTTCCCGCGAGCCCAAAGACTACGTCCTTAAGGAGGAGATGGGTAATGTGACGGGCGGGCCTCAATTGACGATCATGTCTAAGATCGAAAAATCAACGGCGCTCGAGCAGTTACGCATCTACAATCGCGCGTTAATGATTACAGAAGCCATCGGCAACTACCGGGCGGGACGGTAAACTGGTTTCGATGAAACGCCGGGAAATTCTCAAAGCCGCGCTTGTTCCCGCGGCGGCAGCTCAGACCCCGAAAACGCCATGGCCCGATCCGGTGGCCAATGAAGTTGTGCCGTCGCGCACCGCCGGAATCACGCATGGACCCGAACTGGGGCGGCCTGGATCCACCGGGGTGCGCGTCTGGCTGCGAACCGCCAGGCCCACAGCCTTCCGCATTGTCTTTGATGAGCGCACGCCGTTATCGGAGGCCTCGGCGGGCGTGGATGGCAGCACCGATCCAAGCCGGGACAATACCGGGGTTGCCGACTTGACTGGACTGAAACCGGACACCCGCTACTATTACGGAGTTGTTATCAACGGCCAGCTCGCCGACACCCGCATCGATTTCAGCGGCGAGTTTCCTTCCTTTCGCACGCTGCCGGACTCGACCAGTTGCCCGGATTCAAAATACAATCCTCGCGGCCGGTTCAATTTCCGGTTCTCGGTCGGCTGTTGCGCCGACCAGAGTCCTGAGCCGGATCGGGGCGGACAATACTCCAATGCGCCCGCTTTCACCACGATGTTCCAGCGCCACGGAAGCGAGCTGGCATTTCACCTCATGAACGGCGACTTCGTATACGAAGAAGGCCGCGACGGCACGCAAGACAGTATACGCAACAACTTCAAGCTGTATTGGGAGCGCGGGCGCAATATGTCGAACCTGTTCCGGCATGTGCCGGTACTGTTCACCTACGACGATCACGAGATCTCGAGCGAAGACGGACCCGGAGAGGTCGGGTTAAAGAAAGGCCGCTGGTTGGGACGCGATACCGGCCTTGTTCCTTGGTATGAATACGCCGGATGGGCGAATTTTCCCGGACCGGATCTCGCTCCGATGCGATTCGGCAAAGCTCGCGTTCAAGCGGGCGGCAACGTGTTATTCGATGCGGGCGCCGATTTCTCTTCGCTTTCGGCCAGCAAGACCAGCACGATCCTGGTATTGCAGGAAAACCGCAATGCGGGTGTCTATCGCTTCGCCGGCGTGTTGGACCGCAACCGGCTGCGAGTGGAGCCGGCGTTCAGCGCGGACGAAGAGTGCACCTATTCGATCGGCACGCACCACTACTACGACTGGAAGATCGGAAACTGCCACTTCTTCGCGCTGGACGCTCGCGGCGAAAACAACCGCTACTTTCCCGAACGAGCGCTCGATCCCATGCGCACGATACTGGGCGAGGCTCAGCTTAACTGGCTGATCGAGGGAGTTCGCGGCACCGACGCCGATTTCGTGTTTATCGTTTCGCCCGTTTCCTGGGTGATTTACCATACAAATTTCCACGTGCGGAAGACACCGCCAAAGCCTGGCGAGCGTTCGCCGAAGGAGGACGGTTTCACGGGCGCGGTAGTCGAGAGGGAAAAGCTGCTGAAGCTTTTTGAGTCGCTGGAAAAGCAAGTGATCATCTTCACCGGCGACCTGCACAACTCCTACGCCATCGAAATCGCTCCCAACGTTTGGGAGTTCATGGTGGGGCCGCTGAACTCAGCCGCTCATCCGTTGTCCACTGCGGGGTATCCGCCCAAGGGCGGCTGGTTCGATTCGGAAGGCCGCAAGGTCAAGATCAAGTGGCTCGCCAGTTGGCCGGATGAAGTGAATTACCGGCGGCTGCACCCCATCATCTACGGCGTGTGCCAAGTCAACAACGTGTACAAGTCGGGTAAACAGGCGAGCCGGGGACTGCATTGGATCGCCTACGACAGCCCGCAGGTCGTGATGCAGTTTTACGACGGCTACAGCGGGGAGTTGCTATTTGCCGAAGGCATCTCATTAATCGACGCGCGCAAGCAGGCGTAAGCCTTACTCACGTATCCGGCTAGAATACGTGATTTCCTGACTGGCCCTTTAGGCGCCAATAGTTCAATATTTGCGATATACTCAAGGCAACAAACGACCGAAGGAGCCCGAGAACTCTTGCATTTGCGCGTTCTGATTGCGGCCGCCCTCGCGGTGGCCCTGATGCCAGCCGGCGCATCCGCCTCCGACACCTATACGGCGGCGGAACGGCGTCACTGGGCCTTTCAACCGCGAAAGACCCCTGAAATTCCGCGCGTGCCCGGTGCAGTGAGTCCCATTGATGCTTTCCTTCTGGTCAAGCTTCAAAAGGAAGGACTGGGATTTGCACCCGCGGCCGATCGCGCCACATTGATCCGGCGTGTGTCTTTCGATCTGCACGGGCTGCCTCCGAGTCCCGAGCAAGTGGACGCATTCGTGCGTGACCGATCGCCAAAGGCGTGGGAGAATCTCGTCGACCGGTTGCTCGATAGCCCACGCTATGCCGAGCGATGGGCGCAGCACTGGCTCGACATTGTCCGCTTCGCCGAGACCGACGGATTCGAATACGATACGCACCGGCCGGATGCGTGGCGCTATCGGGACTACGTGATCCGGTCGCTGGCGCAGGACAAGCCGTTCGATCGTTTTCTTCTGGAGCAACTGGCCGGAGATGAGATTGCGCCGGAGAGCCACGAAGCGTTAACCGCGGCCGGGTTCCAGCGGTTGGGGCCTCTTCGCAAAAACGCAGGCAATCAGGAAGTGGCCAGCAGCCGCAACGAAGTTCTGACGGAGATGACGAACGTCATCGGATCGGGACTGATGGGTGTAACGCTCGGCTGCGCGCGCTGCCACGATCATAAGTTCGATCCCATCCGGCAAAAGGATTACTACCGGATTCAAGCGTATTTCGCCGCCGTGCACGAAAAAACCATCACGCTGGCGACCGCCGAAGAGCAAACGGCGTGGAAGGCGCGCAAGGAGGAAGTGGATAAGGAAGTCGGCGAACTCAGGAAGCAGATGCGCGGGCTTAAAGGCGAAGATCGCGCGCGCATGGAGCAGAAGATCAAAGCGGTGGAAGAGCGCATGCCGGATGCGTTGCCAGCGCTGTTCACAGTGCACAACGACGGTTCCCGGCGCAGTCCCATTCATCTGTTGGCGCGAGGCGATTATGAGAATAAAGGGGAACCTGTAAGCCCGAGGCCGCTGGGTGTGTTGCTGCCGGACGGCGTACCGGAGTTGGCCTCCGATGCCGCGAATCCGCGCACGGAGCTGGCCCGCTGGATCACGTCAAAGGAGAACCCGCTTACGGCGCGGGTTTTTGTGAATCGCATCTGGCATTATCATTTCGGCCGCGGCATCGTGGCGACGCCCAACGACTTCGGCCGCATGGGAGCTCGTCCATCGCATCCGGAGTTGCTCGATTATCTGGCCAACGAGCTCGTCAACAACGGATGGCGCATAAAGCCACTGCACAGGATGATGCTGCTGAGCCGCGCTTACCGGCAGTCTTCCCAAGCGCCATTGGAAGCGAAGGCGCGGGAAACCGACGCTGACAACGCGCTTCTCTGGCACTACTCGCCACGCCGGCTGGATGCCGAGCAGATTCGCGACTCGATGCTCATGGTGGCCGGACACCTGAATCTCAAAGAAGGCGGCCCGAGCGTAATTGTACCCGTGGATCAGGAACTGGTGAATCTGCTGTACAAGCCGTCTCAGTGGTCGGTGACCAAGGATGAGCGCGAACACGACCGGCGAAGCGTCTATCTGATCTATAAGCGCAACCTGCGGCTGCCCATGCTCGAAGTGTTCGACGCTCCGGATTTGCAGATCAGTTGCGCACGCCGCGAATCGAGCACTCATCCGCCTCAGGCGCTGGAACTTCTGAATGGCGCCTTTGCCAATGACATGGCGAAATCCCTTGCCGCGCGGTTGGACAAGGAAGCAGGCTCGAGCCTGTCTGGGCAGGTGGATCTTGCCTACCGGCTGACGGCCGGGCGCTACCCGAACGCAAAGGAAAGAGCCGCCGCACTGGCTTTTCTGAAGACGCAGCCGCTCAGTGAATTCGCACTCGCGATGCTGAATCTGAATTCGTTCCTCTATGTGAACTGAAGATGCAACCGCACGTCCGCTACACACGCAATCGCAGGGAATTCCTTCAAGACGCTTTTTGCGGATTCGGCTCGCTGGCGCTGGCTTCGATGCTCTCCGAGGCGCAGCTCAAGGCGGCAGGCAACCCGCTGGCGCCCAAATCGCCGCATACGGCGCCCAAAGCCAAGGCGGTCATCTTCCTTTTCATGGCCGGGGGCCCCAGCCATGTGGAAACCTTCGACCCGAAGCCCCTTCTCAACAAACTCCATGGCGAAAAGCGGCCGAAGGAATTCGGCGAGGCCAAGTATCAGTTCGTAACAGCCGAAGCCAAACTGCTGGGCACGAAGCGGACGTTTCAGAAATACGGCCGCGCAGGCATCGAAGTATCCGACCTGTTGCCGCGCACGGCCGAGTGCATCGATGATATTGCGGTGCTCCGATCCTGTCATGGCGACATGGTGGTGCATTCAGCGGCGCAGTATCAATTGATGACAGGCCGCATCATTCCTGGTTTTCCGAACATGGGCTCCTGGGTGCTTTACGGGCTGGGGTCGGAGAGTGATTCGCTCCCGGCCTACGTAGTGATTCCGGATCCGAAAGGCGCGCTTGAAGCCGGACAGCCAATGTACACACAGGGCTTTCTTCCGGCGGTGTATCAGCCGACGATGCTGCGGCCGGGGCCGAAGCCGATTCTCAATCTGCAAATGCCCGCGGACGTGAACTACACGACACGAAAGAATACCCTCGACCTGATCCGCGAATTGAACCAGGCTGGCCCGAACGCCGAATCCGACGCGTTCGCGGCGCGGATGAACGCTTACGACCTGGCGTTCCGGATGCAGATGGAAGCTCCAGAAGTTTTCGACTTGAGCAAAGAACCGCAACAGACGCTGGAGATGTACGGCGTCGGCAAGCAGCCGACCGACGACTACGGGCGGCGGTGTCTGCTGGCCCGGCGAATGGTGGAAAAGGGCGTGAGGTTTGTATGCGTGGTTTCCGGCGGCGGCCCCGGCAACATGCAATGGGACGCTCACGAAGATATTGAAGAGAACCACCTGCGGATGGCCTCGCAGACCGATCAACCGGTTGCGGCGCTGATGAAGGATTTGAAGCGGCGCGGGATGCTCGATTCGACGCTGGTGTTATGGGGCGGCGAATTCGGCCGGTCGCCGGAAGCGCAGGGGGGCAAAGGGCGCGACCACCACAACCTCGGCTTCACGATGTGGCTTGCGGGCGGCGGGATCAAGGGCGGCCAAGTGGTGGGAACGACCGATGCGATCGGTTTGCGCGCTGTCGAAAACCCGATCCATTTCCGGGATCTGCACACGACGATGCTGCAACAGCTCGGCCTGAACCAGCATGCGCTGAGCTACATGCACCAGGGGCGCAGGGAGCGGCTGACTGAGCTCGAAGGGCATGTCATTAAACAGATTGTGTAGAGCAATTGATGCCAGTCACCGGATGAGCGCGTTGAACAGCAGTTTGAAGGTTCCATGCGTCTGCGCACGGTGTTGCGTTCGGAACCCGATCAGCACAACCCTTCCCTCGCCGGCCTTGGCCGCTACCATCGCCGCTTTTTTCGCGATTCGATCCTGGCCGATGAGCCAGCCGCTCTCCAACAGGTCGCGGTCCGCCAGTCGCACGATCACCTCGTAGTCCTCATTGCGCTGGCCCGGCATGATCTCGAAAACCGGGTTGCCGCTCAGATAGACCGCAAGCGATTCCGCGGGCATTCCGTATCCCAGTGGGTTGCTGTCGTCGACGCGGACTCGCAGAGTGGAACCCGGGCAAAAGAACTCCTTCGGGCTCGCGTTCGCCACCACGTTCCGCAAGTTCACGCCCAGCTTCTCGATGGCGAAATTACTCGCCGCGCCCAGCGTCACAACCGTACCGCCCTTAGCTACGAAATCAGCCAGCGCCCTCACTCCGTCCTCGCCGATGCCGCTGCGATACTCCGGCGGATACGTTTCCGGAGGCCGGCCCGCGGCGCCTCGCGGCTCGGCGCGCTCACCCGTGATCGCCGCCGTCGAGTCGTCGGGCAACA
>Ga0187893_10001521_pt1 | contig 55306 bp, 50 predicted proteins | sample MA1701074metaG_FD_139574 | JGI IMG/M metagenome (GOLD analysis project Ga0187893, IMG submission 139574) | White microbial mat communities from a basaltic lava cave in the Kipuka Kanohina Cave System on the Island of Hawaii, USA - MA170107-4 metaG ...
CATGATGCCGCCGGCCGTGTCCTTGGGGTACTTGAGCAGTTCGGCGATTTCCGTGGAGTCCTCCGTCTTCATCAACGCGAGGATCTCCTTGGACAAGGCTTCGGGCAGCACGCCCATGATGTAGGTCACGTCGTCGCTGGCGAGGTCTTTCAACAGCCACGCGATGTCCGGCGCGGATACGTCCGCGAGGACCTGCTGGATGCTATCGGCATCCAGCTCGCTCAGCACCTGCCCCCGCGGCCCTTCGCCCTTGACCAGTTCGAACACCGTCCGTTTTTCTTTCGGCGAGGACAGGTGCACGATGATCTTCGCGATATCGGCCGGGTGCATCTTCCCCAGCATCTTGCTGAGGTTGGTGATGGCCCCCCGCCGCAGCAGTTTCTGGAAGGACACCAGCATCAGGTCGAACTTGCTCTGGCCCTTCTCCGGCAATTCCCGCGCGGAATCCTTCGCGGTTTCCCGCGCCGGATCACGCTCGCCCTGGATCGGCTTGTCCGTCGGCTGCATGGTCAGTACCCCAGCTCCACCAGCGCCTGCTCATCCTCCCGCCAGTCTTCCTTCACCTTGACCCACAGTTCCAGAAACACCTTCGTGTCGAACAACCGTTCCATATCCAGACGCGCAGCCGTTCCGACCTCCTTGAGCCGCTGCCCGCCCTTCCCGACCACGATGGCTTTTTGCGAATCCTTTTCAACCAGAATCGTGGCGGCAATTTTGGTCAGCTTCCCTTCCTCGACGAAACGATCGATGAAGACGGCCACCGAGTACGGCACTTCCTCGCGGGTCTGCTCCAGGATTTTCTCGCGAATCAATTCGGCAGCCAGCGTGCGCATGGGCTGGTCGGTCAAAAAATCCTCCCCGTAGGGAGCCGGCCCTTCCGGCAGCAGCTTGATCGTCAACTCCAGCAGCCGGTCCACGTTGATCCCCGTGCTCGCCGACAATGGAATGACTTCCGCCCAATCCAGCATCGTTCGATAGGCATCGATTAACGGCAGCACTCGGGCTTTGTTGACCGCGTCCACCTTATTGATGAGCAAAAATATTTTTGGGGCGTCGTCTTTCACCGCCTGGCGCACCTGCTCGATGACGAAACGGTCGCCTGGACCCGGCTGGCTGGTCGCTTCGACCATCACATAGATGACGTCGGCTTCGCCCAGCGTCTCGATCGCCGCGCGCACCATGCGGCTGTTGAGCTTGTACTGCGGCTTGTGCAGGCCCGGCGTGTCCAATACCAGAATCTGCGCATCCGGCCGGTGCACCACGCCGAGAATGCGGGTGCGGGTCGTCTGGGGCTTGTCCGAAACGATCGCGATTTTCTCCCCCAGCAGTTTGTTCAGCAGCGTGGACTTCCCGACATTCGGACGTCCCACAATCGTGACCGTCCCGGTCTTCATGGCCGCCCGTCCTTCGCGTCCTTTGCGTCCTTCACGATCTGATAGACCGTCTCTCCCGGCCGCACGAAGCCCAGCCGCTCCCTGGCCAATTCTTCAATCCTGGCCGGATCGTTCTGCGTGCGCCGGATTTCCGTCTTCAGTTCGACGTTCGTGCGCTCCAAGTCCTTGAGTTCCTGCTCCAGTTGCCTGGAATGGTCCCGCATCTGCAGATACTTGAACACGCCCATGTCGCCGAAGAAAAAGGCGATGCCAAGCGTGATCGCGAACACCCCGCCGGCCAGCATGGCGACACGCCCGAACAGGCGCGTGCGCCGCTTGACCGTATCGTGCGTGCGGTTTCTGCGCATCATAGGCTCAACCCGCCGCCTTGACGGCCTTTCGCCCCGGATAGATTGCCTCGCTGGCGAGCTCTTCCTCGATCCGGATCAACTGATTGTATTTGGCGACGCGGTCGGTGCGGGACAGCGACCCGGTCTTGATCAGGCCGGTGTTGCACGCCACGGCAATATCCGCGATCGTCGTATCTTCCGTCTCGCCGGACCGGTGCGAGACGACCGCGGTATAGCCGGCCTTCTTCCCCGTCTCGATCGCTTCCAGCGTTTCCGTCAGGGTTCCGATCTGGTTGACCTTGATCAGGATCGAATTGCCGAGCCCTTCCTTGATGCCCTGCGTGAAGATTTCGACGTTCGTCACGAAGATGTCGTCGCCGACCAGTTGCACGCGCCGACCGAGTTGCTCCGTCAGCATCTTCCAGCCTGCCCAGTCCAGCTCGCTCAGCCCATCCTCGATCGAAAGGATCGGATAGCCGTCCACCAGTTTCGCGTAGTACTTGATCATCTCCTCGGAAGACCGTTTGGGTTTTTTCTCCGCTTCCAGATAATAGGAGCCCTTCTCGTAGAACTCGCTCGCGGCTGCATCCAGGGCCAGCGCAATGTCCTTGCCGGGCTTGTAACCGGCCCCCTCGATCGCCTTCATGATCAGGCTCAACGCCTCTTCATTCGATTTCAGATCTGGCGCGAAACCGCCCTCGTCACCGACCGCCGTATTAAGGCCCTTTTTCTTCAGCAGGGCCTTCAGCGTATGGAACACCTCCGTGGCCATGCGCAGCGCCTCACTAAAACTGGGCGCGCCCACCGGCATGATCATGAATTCCTGGAGATCGAGGCGATTGTCCGCATGCGCCCCGCCGTTGATGATGTTCATCATCGGCACCGGCAGCACCCGCGCGCCGGTCCCGCCGAGATGGCGATAGAGCGGCTGGCCGGTTTCGTTTGCCGCCGCGCGCGCCACCGCCAGCGACACGCCGAGGATCGCGTTGGCTCCCAACTTGCCCTTTGTCTTGGTCCCGTCCAGATTAATCATCGTGCGGTCGACGGTCGTTTGATCCAACGCCTCCATCCCCACCAACTTCGGCGCGATGGCTTGACCGACGTTCGCCACCGCCTTGGAGACGCCCTTGCCCATCCAGCGCTTCTTGTCGCCGTCGCGCAGCTCGATCGCTTCCTTCTCGCCGGTGGAGGCGCCGGACGGCACCGCCGCGCGCCCGCGCGCGCCGCTCGCCAACAGCACGTCCACTTCAACGGTCGGATTCCCCCGTGAATCCAGGATCTGCCTCGCCTTGATCTCCCGAATCGCGCTCATGACGTCAATTTCCCCTTCAAGAGTTCGTTCACCTTGCCCGGGTTCGCCTTGCCGCCGGAGGCCTTCATCACCTGGCCGACGAAAAATCCAAGCACCGCGTCCTTGCCGCCCTTGAATTGCTGCACCTGTGCGGGGTTCTTCGCAATCACCTCGTCGATGATCTTGGCCAGCGCGCCTTCGTCGGAGACCTGCGTGAGGCTCTTGGCGACAATGATTTCGTCGGCGTTCTTGCCGGTTGCGAACATCTCGGCCAGGACGGTCTTGGCGATAGGCCCGCTGATCTCCCCCTCATGCTTTTTGACCACCAATTCGACGAGCTGCTCGGGCTTCACAGGACTCTGCGCAAACCCGATCCCCTTCTCATTCAACAAGGCTCGTAAATCGACCGTCTGCCAATTTGCAAACTCCCTCGCAACTTCGTTAGGCAGTTTAGCTCGTGCCATCAACGCCGCGGCGTCCAAAAAATATCCGGCGGCATCTTTATCCGCTATCAGCACACCAGCCGTATATTCCGGCAGTTTGTATTCCGTTATGAACTGCTGCTGTACTTCCGGGGCCAGCTTCGGCAGCGTCTGTTTCAGTTCGCCGATCCATTCCTCGGAAAGCTCAAGCGGGACCAGATCTGGATCCGGGAAATAGCGGTAGTCGTGCGCCTCTTCCTTGCTCCGCATGACGGCGGTCTCTCCGCGGTCCACATCCCACAGCCTGGTCTCCTGGTGAACCCTGCCGCCCTCGCCCAGCACCTTAGTCTGCCGCTTGATTTCGTACTCGATGGCATCCTTCACGAACTTGAAGGAGTTGATGTTCTTCATCTCGACCTTCGTGCCGAATTCCTTTGTCCCGACCGGCCGCAACGACAAGTTCGGCTCGCAGCGCAGGCTGCCCTCCTCCATGTTGCCGTCACAGACGTCCAGATAGACGAGCACGTCGCGAAGCATCTTGAGATAGGCCACCACTTCGTCGGCCGAGCGCATGTCCGGCTCGGTGACGATTTCCAGGAGCGGCGTGCCGGCCCGGTTCAGGTCCACGCGACTTCCGCTCGTGCCGGTTTCGTGCACGTTCTTGCCGGCGTCCTCCTCCAGATGCGCCCGCTTGATGCGGATTTTCTTCGCGCCATTGCCGACAGAGATTTCGATCCAGCCGTTCTCGCAGATCGGCGATTCGTATTGCGAAATCTGATAGCCCTTGGGAAGGTCCGGATAGAAATAGTTTTTGCGCGCGAACCGGTTTTTTGCATTGATCGTGCAATGGAGCGCCAGGCCGGCCCGGATTGCCATCTCGATCGCATTCTTGTTCACCACCGGCAACGTCCCCGGCAGGCCCAAGCAGATCGGGCAGGTTTGTGTATTGGCCGGCAGGCCGAAGACGGTTCCGCAGGCACAGAACATCTTTGAACGCGTCTTGAGCTGCGCGTGAACTTCCAGTCCGATGACGGTTTCGTACGTTGCCACTATTTCTTCTTCCTTCCTCTTGCCCGGTCGCGCTCGCGGTTGATCGCCTTGCGTCCCGCTTCAAACGCCTCGGCCAGAATCGGCTGCTTGTCCTTTAAAAATTCACGGCCCTGCTCGATGACATCGCCCCAGACGCCATCGGTCTTTCCTGCCGCGTGTTTCAATCCCTTGCCGGCCTTCCTGGCAAACCCGCGCACCTGCCGCTGCGTGGCCTCGCCCGATTGGGGCGCCAGCATGAGCGCCGCGATGGCCCCGATGGCTGCGCCAGATAAAAACGCCAGCACGACCGTCGCGCTGGCTGATTCCTTTTCGTCCGCCATTTCCTAGCCCCCGTTTCCCTTCGTCCGCCCGCCGAACGCGGCCGTGGCCGCCTGCACGCCCGCAAAGACCATGTTGACGACGTTCCTGAGCAACGACCCGCCGGTGCCGCGCACCAGGTCATGAAATTGCTGCACCGATTCGCCGATCTCTCCGGCCGTGTGCAACAGAATCGACGCATGGTCCACGCCGTCGCGGGTCTTCTCGACCAACTCGTTGAGATTCGCCATCGTCGTGCGCATCTCGCCCAGGAGCGGCAACAACTCGGTGTTGATGCGGATCAGGCTCTGTTCCACCTCGGCCACCGCCTTTCTGGCCTGCAACAGCACCGGCACCATGAATCCGACCAGCGCGGCAAAGGCCACCGCAACGATCAGCGCAGCCACTTCAAGGATGGTCATGCTCCCCTCCATCTAGCGAATGTTCGGCTTCTTCGTGCGCCACTCCGTCGCCTGCTCGTAGGCGTGCGCCGCGCGCAGGATCGTTTCTTCCTCGAACGGCCGTCCGATGATCTGCAAGCCGATCGGCAGCCCCGCCTTGCTGAACCCGCAGGGGATCGAAATCGCCGGCAGGCCGGCCAGGTTCACGGAGATCGTGAAAATGTCCGAGAGATACATCTGCAGCGGGTCCTCGCTCTTCTCGCCGAGCTTGAAGGCCGGCGTGGGCGTCACCGGCGTGACGATCAGATCCACGTCCTTGAACGCCTCGTCGAAATCATTCTTCGTCATCGTGCGCGCCGCCTGGGCCTTGCCGTAGTAGGCGTCGTAGTAGCCGGCGCTCAAGGCATAGGTGCCGAGCATGATCCGCCGTTTCACCTCCGGGCCAAACCCCTCCTGCCTGGTCTTCACGTACATGTCCAGCAGATCTTTCGCTTGCTTCGTGCGAAGACCATATTTCACGCCGTCATAGCGCGCGAGGTTCGAGCTGGCCTCCGCCGTGGCGATCAGGTAGTAGATGGCTACGGCATAGTCCGTGGTCGGCAGGCTGATCTCCTTGATCTGGCCGCCGAGATTCTTCAGTTCCTCGATCGCCGCCCGCACGGCCTGTTCGACTTCCGGATCGAGCCCCTCCGAAAAAAACTCCCGCGGCACGCCGACTTTCAGCTTCTTGAGATCCTTCTTCTTCAGCGCCTTCGTATAGTCCGGCACCGGCAGGTTCGCGGACGTGGAATCGAGCGGATCGTGGGCGGCGATCACGTTCAGCATGATCGCGGCATCGGTCACGTCCTTGGTGATCGGGCCGATCTGGTCGAGCGACGAGGCGAATGCGATGAGGCCGAACCGCGAGACGCGGCCATAGGTCGGCTTCAACCCCACCACGCCGCACAACGCGGCCGGCTGCCGGATGGACCCGCCGGTATCGGAGCCCAGCGCAGCCACGCATTCGTCCGCCGCCACCGCCGCGGCGGAGCCGCCGCTCGATCCACCCGGCACGTGGCTGACGTTCCAGGGATTACGGCTCGGCCCGAAGGCGGAGTTCTCCGTCGAGGAGCCCATCGCAAACTCATCCAGGTTCGTCTTGCCGAGCAGGAGATAGCTCTGGCCGCGCAAACGCGCGATCACGGTCGCATCGTAGGGCGGCACGAAACTGCCGAGCATGCGCGACGCGCAGGTCGTCAAAACCTGCTCGGTGCAGATGTTGTCCTTGATGGCGACCGGCATGCCCGTGAGCGGCATGGTGCGGCGCCAGCCCTTGAGCTTTTCGTCCAGCGCCTCGGCCTGCGTCATCGCCGTTTCCTTGGTCTGCGTGATGTAGGCTTTGACCTTCGGCTCGACCTGATTGATACGGAGGGTGTAGGCCTGCACGATGTCGCGCGCAGTCACTTCACCGGCGGTGAATTTCTTTTGGAGGTCTGCGAGGGTGAGTTTGTGAAGCCCCGTCATCGCGTTAGCCCACAGCGTTCATGACGGTTCGTGACGAAACTGATGAGACGCCATGCGAGACGGGCGCGCGGAGCCCTGAGAGGTCGAGGCGTACTTGAACCAGTACGTCGAGACCACGAAGGGAGAGCCCGCCCAGCTGGCCGCACGCAACAAGCGGCCCAGCGGGTCGCAGCGGCGTATCGGCGGTTGCAGTAGAAGCGCTCATGAACGCTGTGGGCGGGACTTGCTTCCCGCCGGAGGCGTGCCGCCGTTGACGATCCGGTTTTTGCCGTCCACGCGGATGATCTTCGGCGCATGCCGCTTGATCTCGTCTTCGGCATAGTACTCGTAGCAGAAGATGATGACCTGGTCGCCCACGGCGCCCTTGCGGGCCGTCGGGCCGTTCAACACCACCTCGCCGCCCCCGCGCTTGCCGGCCATCGCATAGGTCATGAACCGTTCGCCGTTGTTCAGGTTGGAAATGACGATCGCCTCGTACGGCAGGATGCCCGCCGCGTCCAGCAGATCCTCGTCCACGGTCAGGCTGCCCTCGTACTCCAGGCAGGACTCCGTCACCGTCGCGCGATGAATTTTTGACCGCAGCATCTGTCGAAACATGTGTGTCTATCGCTCCTCAATGATTTTCGGCACCACAAAAAACCCGTCTATGGAATCAGGCGCATTGACCACCGCCTTCTCGACCGGCAGCGACGGTCGCGCCTTATCCTCGCGAAATACATTCGTCTGTCTAGGCACCGTGGCGGTCGGCTCGACCCCGGCCGTCTTCAGCCGGTTCAGCTTTTCGACATAGGTCAGGATGCTGCTGAGCTGCTGCGTGAAAGCCTCTTTCTCGGTTTCCGTAACCTCCAGCCGCGCCAGTTTTGCGACTTTTTCCACATCGGCCTTGCTGATCTTCATCGCTATTCCACCGTCACGCTTTTTGCCAGATTCCGCGGCTGATCCACATCCGTCCCTCGCAACACAGCAATGTGATAGGCCAGCAGTTGCAGCGCGACGGCGAACAGGATGGGGCTCAAGAGCGCCGGCACCTTGGGAATCGTGAAGACCGCGTCCGCCACCTTGCCGAGATCCTTCTCCCCTTCGCTCACAAAGGCAATCACGGGCGCATGGCGGGCCTTCACTTCCATCAGGTTGCTGACCGTCTTTTCGTAGAGCCGGTCGCGCGGAGCCAGCACCACCACCGGCATGTCCTTGTCGATCAGCGCGATCGGGCCGTGCTTCATTTCGCCCGCCGCATAGCCCTCGGCATGGATGTAGGAAATCTCCTTCAGCTTGAGCGCCCCTTCCAGCGCGATGGGATAATTCACGCCTCTCCCCAGATACAGGAAATTCCGCTTTTTGTAGTAGCGCCTGGCAATGGCAGCGATGTCCTTTTCGCGCTTGAGAATCTCTTCCACCAGATGCGGCAACGCCACGACCCGATCCAGCCAGACCCGCCCGTCGTTGGCATTGAGCACGCCCCGCACGCGCGCCAGGTGCAAAGCCAGCAGATACAGCGCCGTGAGCTGGGCCGTGAAGGCCTTCGTCGAGGCGACGCCGATCTCGGGCCCGCAGTGGATATAGAACACGCCGTCCGACTCGCGCGCCAGCGTGCTGCCGACCACGTTGACGATCGAGACCACGCGCGCCCCCTTGCTCCGGGCCTCGCGCGCCGCCGCCAGCGTGTCTGCTGTCTCTCCGGATTGCGAGATCGTGATGAAGAGGTCTTCCTTTTTGACGAGAGGATCGCGATAGCGGAATTCGGAGGCGATATCCACCTGCACCGGCGTCTTGATCATCTCTTCCAGCAGATATTTCCCGACAAGTCCGGCATGCCAGGAGGTGCCGCAAGCGACGATCCAGATGCGCCCGATCGCGGCAAACTGCTCCGGCGTCAGCCCGATATCGGGTAGATCCGCCTCGCCCTCTTCGAACAGGTAGCGGCCACGCATCGTATCGAGAATTGTCTGCGGCTGTTCGTGAATTTCCTTGAGCATGAAATGCGGATAGCCGCCCTTTTCGGCTGCGTCCGCATTCCAGGTCACTTTCGTGACAGGCCGTGCCACCGTCCGACCGGATGCTCCGATCACCTTCACGCTGGACGCGGTCACGACCGCGAGGTCGCCCTCTTCCAGATAGGTCACCTGCTTCGTATGCGCCAGCATCGCCATCACGTCGGAAGCCACGAGCGTCGCCTTGCCGGCCCGCCCGATCACGAGCGGGCAGCCGGAACGGGCGGCAACCAGCGTGCCCGGTTCCTGTTCGCACAGGGCTGCGATTGCGTAGCTGCCGTGAATCTCCTTCGTGGCGGCACGCACAGCCTCGGTGAAGGCCCTGCCGTGCTTCATATGCTTGGCGATCAAATGCGCCACGACCTCTGTGTCGGTTTCCGATTCGAACTTGTAGCCCTCTTTCTGCAACTGGTGCTTGAGCGCCAGATAGTTTTCGATGATGCCGTTGTGGACGATCACACAGGGTCCGGAGCGATGCGGATGCGCGTTCTGCTCGGACGGACGGCCGTGCGTGGCCCAGCGGGTATGCCCGATGCCGATCGTGCCGCCGAGCTTTTCCTTCTCCAATACCTTGCTTAAATTCACCAGCTTGCCGACGCTGCGACGGACGCCGATCTTCCCCCCACGCAGCACGGCGACGCCGGCCGAATCGTAGCCCCGGTATTCGAGACGCTTCAGTCCGTCCAGCAGAACGGGGACGGCGTTTTCATTCCCGACGTATCCGACAATGCCGCACATGGATTACTTTTTCCCCTTCTTGCCGGGTTTCACAGGACGCTTGGGTTGCGCCGTGCCGCCCGCCAGCAGCGCGCGCTGCCGAGAAGCCCAGCCGGGCCGATTTACTTGTTGTACCCGCGCAATCGCCAGCGTATCCGGCGGCACGTCCGCCGTGATCGTCGCCCCGGCCGCGATCACCGCGCCCTTGCCGATCGTCACTGGCGCGACAAACTGAGTATCGCTCCCAACAAAAACATCGTCCCCGATCACCGTTTCATGTTTCCTGTGGCCGTCGTAGTTGCACGTGATCGTCCCGGCGCCGATGTTCACGCCCTTGCCGATCTTGGCATCCCCGAGATAGCTCAAATGGTTCGCCTTCGAGCCTTCGCCCAGCTCGGCCTTCTTCATCTCGACAAAATTGCCGATCTTTGCCGAGCGGCGCAGCACCGCCCCGGGGCGCAGATGCGCGAAGGGCCCGATCGCTGTATCGTCTTCCAGGCGCGACTCCCGTACCACGCAATGGTCCTGCACGACGACCCGATGACCGAGCGTGCTGTCGCTGATGCGCGTGTGCGACCGCACAATGCAATCCTCGCCGATCGTCGTCCGACCCTCGAGCGTGACGTCGGGATGGATGACCGTGTCCCGGCCGATCACGACATCGGCATCAATCACGGTCGTCGCGGGATTGCGCAGCGTGACGCCTTCCTTCATCCACTGTGCGCAGATCCACCGGCGGACCGCCTGTTCCGCCGCAGCGAGCTGCTCCCTTGTGTTGATGCCCATGCCCTCGGCCTCGCTCACCGCCAAGGCTGAGACGCGCAGTCCGCGCTCCACGGCCAGCGCCACGACATCGGTCAGATAGTATTCCCCCTGCGCATTGCGCGGCTGCAACTTGTCCAGCGCCTCGAAGAGAAAGGAGCCGTCCATGACATAGGTGCCGACGTTGATCTCACGAATCTGTTTCTCGGCGCCGGTCGCATCCCGATCCTCGACGATCTTCTGCACGCGCCCATCCTTCGCGCGCACGACGCGGCCATAGCCGGACGGATCGTCCACCGTGGCCGTCAGCAACGTGACCGAGGAGCGTTCCTCCCGATGCAGTTGCAGGAGCGCCTGTACCGTCTCTTCCCGCAACAGCGGCGTATCGCCGTTCAGAATTACATAGGTGGAGAGCGTTTTCCCCAACCGCCTGAACATATCGCGCGCCTGCTGCACGGCGTGGCCGGTCCCCAACTGCTGCGTCTGTTCGACGATCATCACAGGCGCACGCGGTCCGCTTGCTTCGATCGCCGTCCGCACGTCTTTCCCTTGATAGCCCACCACCACTGCGACATGCTCGCCGGCCAGTTGCTGCGCCAGATCGACGCCATAGAGCACCATCGGCCGTCCTGCGACCGGATGCAGTACCTTGGCCAGCTTGGACTTCATTCGCTTGCCGAGACCGGCCGCCATCACAACGGCCCCCAGGCTCTTGGTGGAAGCAGCCTTCATGACGAGATCGGAACCTCCATGCGGGCGCCCGCGGCAACCACCGCCTGCGTCGGCTGGTACAGACCGCCCGAAACGATCAGCTTCATCGCTTCGTCCACCGACATATCCAGCGGGATGACTTCCCGCTCCGGCACGAGCAGGAAATAACCGGACGTTGGATTGGGCGACGTGGGCACGTAGACGTTGACGAGCGGCTCGGGCGTCACCGCCTGCACCTGCCCCTGCATGGAGCCGGTCACGAAGGCGAAACAGTAATGTCCGTTTTTAGGAAACTGAATCAGCACGACCCGGTTGTATTTCTCGCGCTCGCCGAACGACAGGATGTCCATCATGGATTTCAGAGTCGCGTAGATGCCGCGGACGACCGGCACCCGGTGCAGCCACTCCTCCCAATGCTTGACAATCTGCCGGCCGATGATGTTGGTGGCCAGGAGACCGACGGTGAAAATAAGGAGGATGAGCGTGATAATTCCCAGTCCGCGGATATAGGCGCCTTGGGGAAGCACCCTGGCCAGCATGTCGCCCAGAATATCGTCCACGGTCAGGAAGAGCGTCCGGAGGACCAGGATCGTACCCCAGATGGGGGTGATGACCAGTAACCCCGTGAGAAAATAGCGTTTTAGCGACGTTTTCAGTGTCGTCACCGGGGCCTCTCCGCGACGGCTCATCTTACAAGCTTTACCAGGGTGCCGCAAGCCTTTTATTGCTATTTTCAAGCACTTGGAATAGGATGCGCGAAATTTGTCACAGCTATTTTGAAGGGTGATTTCATGGGGGTCAGGAGAAAATCTCGAAGCGGCATCCTGATCACCTTTGAAGGGGTTGAGGGCAGCGGAAAAACCACCCAATTGAGACGGCTGGCCACGCTGCTTCGCCAGGACGGCTACCGGATCGTTGAAACACGCGAACCGGGCGGAACCTCCACCGCCGAGCGCATCCGCGAAGTCCTGTTGAGCAAACCCGGCAAGCTTCCCGTGACGGAACCGATGACCGCAGTCTGCGAGGTTCATCTGATTCTGGCCGCCCGCAGTCAGCATGTCACCCACGTCATCGAGCCGGCCCTGCAGGCGGGCTCCATCGTCCTCTGCGACCGGTTTTCCGATTCGACCTTCGCCTACCAGGGTTATGGACGCGGCTTGCAGCTGGACATGCTCCAGGGCATGAACCAGATGGCCACCGGCGGGCTGGAGCCGGATTTGACGCTCCTGTTCGAGGTTCCGGTCGCCACCGGCCTCGCGCGGCGCCGCAAATTCGCCACGGAACAGAATCGCCTGGACCACGAGGCCCACGAATTCCACGAAAAAGTCAGGCGGGGTTTTGCCGCCCTGGCCGCCCGCGAGCCGAAACGCATTAAAAAGATCGACGGACTGCCGCATCCGGAAACCGTCGCGGTGGAAGTCAGGTCGGTCATCGAAGCGTTCCTCACCAAAGCCCGAACCAAACGTCTCAAGACCGTCATGCTCACCCAGCACATGCGGCCGTCGTATCGGCACCGCTGATGCCATTCTCCGACGTCATCGGCCACGAGCGCCCCAAGGCGATTCTGCAGATGGCACTGCGCCAGGATCGCATCGCCCACGCGTACCTGTTTCATGGTGACGAGGGGATCGGAAAGCAGCTGATGGCGCTGCGCTTCGCGCAGGCCATCAATTGCGAATCCGGCGACGGATCGGACGCCTGCGGCGCCTGCCGGTCCTGCACGCAGACCGAGGCCCGCACGCATCCCGACTTTCTGGCGATCGAACCGGACCCGGAACTGGCCAATCCGCAAATCAAAATCGAGCAGATCCGCGATCTGGAGCACCAGATCGCCTACCAGCCACTGGTCGGCCGGAAAAAGGTATTCCTGATCAACGATGCCGACCGGATGACCATCGGCGCAGCCAATGCGCTGCTGAAAACACTGGAAGAGCCGCCGGACCACAGCATCCTGCTGCTGGTGTCGGGCCGGCCCTCGGCCCTGCCGGCCACCGTTCGCTCGCGGTGCCAGGCGCTCCGCTTCGCGCCTCCGGCCAGAACCCAGGTGGAGGCCGCCTTGATTCTCAAACGCGAAATCCCGCCGGCCGATGCGCGCCTGCTGGCCGCGGCCAGCCAGTCGCGGCTCGGCGCAGCCCTGACGATGGACCTGGCCGCCACGCATGCCACGCTCGACGAATTGTGCACGGTCGCCTCGCTGCAGACACTGAAGTCCGTGACCGCCATCCTCACAGCAGCGGAAGCTTTTCATAAATCCGACCGGGGGCCGGAAGTGCTCGACTGGCTGTCTCTCTGGACCAGGGATCTGCTCCTTGTCTGCATCGGAGCCGATCAGGATCAGCTGGTTCATGCCGACCGCCTGCCCCTGCTGAAAAGCGCCGTGAAAGGAGCGCAGGCCGATCGATTGGCCGACCTGCTGGATGAAATCGACCAGATGCAACGGTCTGCCGGCCGCAACCTGAACCTGCACATGGCGCTGGAAACCGTCCTGCTGCATCTGCGTGAAGCATTGAGCGTCGCACCCGCCACCACGCCCGCCCGCTAATCTAGCTTCCTGCCTCGCGACCTGCTATCTTTCCGCCCAGCATGAACCGGACGTTCTACATCACGACGCCGATCTACTACGTCAACGATGTGCCGCACATCGGGCACGCCTACACCACCGTGGCCGCCGATGTATTGGCTCGCTACCACCGGCTCCTCGGCCACGATGTCTTCTTCCTGACAGGCCTCGATGAGCATGGACAGAAAGTCCAGCAGGCTGCCGCCAAGGCTGGCATAGCCCCGCAGGCCCATTGTGACAAGCTCGCGCCACAATTCCAGAATCTCTGGAAGAAACTCAACATCTCCAACGACGCATTCATTCGCACGACTGATGCCAGGCACAAGACTGTCGTCCAGCAAAAGCTCCAGCAGCTCTTCGATCAGAAACTGATCTACCGCGCCGACTACACCGGCTGGTACTGCACCTTCGACGAACGGTTCTGGACCGAGAAGGATGTAACGGACGGGCTCTGTCCCGACTGCAAACGGCCGGTCGATCGGCTCAGCGAGAGCAACTACTTTTTCAAGATGGGCCAATACCAGGACCGCCTGATCCAACATATCGAGGCACATCCCGGCTTCATCAGGCCCGAGTCGCGGCGCAACGAGGTCCTGGGATTTCTCAAGACCCAGTCCCTGGGTGACTTGTCCATCTCGCGCCCGAAATCCCGTCTGTCCTGGGGCATCGAACTGTCCTTCGACCACGACTACGTGACCTATGTCTGGTTCGACGCGCTGGTGAACTACATTTCAGGGCCGGATTACCTGCTGCCCAAACCGTCGCTGAAGCAATACTGGCCCGCCAGTATCCATCTGGTCGGCAAGGACATTCTCACCACGCACGCCGTCTACTGGTCCACGATGCTCATGGCCCTGGAGATGCCGCTGCCGCAGACGATTTTCGCGCACGGCTGGTGGACCGTGAACGGCGAAAAGATGTCCAAGAGCCGCGGCAATGTCGTGGATCCCTACGCCATGGTGGACGAGTTCGGCGCGGACGCCTTCCGGTATTTTCTTATGCGAGAGGTGCCGTTCGGCCAGGATGGAGATTTTTCACGCCATGCGCTGATCGGACGGGTCAACACCGATCTTGCCAACGATCTGGGCAATTTGTTGAGCCGCACCGTCTCCATGATCGAACGGTACGCCGGCGGCCGAATCCCGAAGCCCCTGCTTGGAGACGAGCACGAACTGGATCGTTCCCTCCGGCAGGCCGCCGAGCAGCTCAAAGACGCGGTCGGAGCCCATTTCAATAATCTGGAATACTCGCGCGCGATTGAAGCCATATGGGGCCTCGTCAAACTCGGCAACCAATACATCGACAAGACCGCGCCCTGGGTCCTGGCGAAGAAACCGGAGGACAGGCCCAGACTCGATACGGTCCTCTACCATACGGCCGAAACGCTGCGGTTTCTCTGCCTGTTCCTCTATCCCGTCATGCCGAAAGCGGCGGAAGGCATCAAACAGCAACTCGATTTGACGCTGAATTTTTCCAAACCGCTCTTGTCATCCGATATCACCTGGGGTGGAACGATGCCCGGAACCGAAATCGCCAAGGGTGCACCGTTGTTCCCCCGCATCGACACCACGATTTCAACACAAGGAGCGACTACCGTGAACCAGGACATGCCAGTTAGCCCATCGTCCGCACCGGCACCGGCCACAGCGCCGCCGCAGATCAGCATCGAAGACTTTCAGAAAATCCAACTGAAGGTCGCAAAGGTGCTGGCCGCCGAGCGCGTGCCGAAGTCCGAGAAACTGATCAAGCTGCAAGTGGATCTCGGAACAGAACAGCGGCAGATCGTCGCCGGCATCGGCAAGAAATACGCGCCGGAGGAACTGATCGGCCGCAGGATTGTCATCGTGGCCAATCTGAAACCGGCCAAGCTGATGGGCGTGGAGTCACAGGGCATGGTCCTGGCTGCCGGCGATGCCGAGGTCAAAGAGCTGGTCTGCCTGATGAGCGACGTGGATCCGGGCACAAAGGTGAAGTAGCAGGATGGTGAAAAATACCGCCTGCTGCGTTCTCGCTCACTCAGGGCCTCAACGTACCGAAAAGAGTACGCCTCAGCCTTTCGCATCGCTGCGGCCTTGCCGGACGGCCTTTTTGACCATCCTGCGGACCAACGTCCTCCAACTACTAACCTGTGTCTTGGTTCTTGTCGAGACCGCCGCGTTTGCGGCGAATCCTTACGAGCCGACCACCGGTCCCGTCGCCACCGAGGTGCTCGTCCGCGTGGTGGCCCACGGCGCCATGGTCCTGGGCGATACGGTCGGCGGGGCGCGCGTCACGATCACCGAGGTGGCTACGGGAACCGTGCTGGCCTCCGGGCTTCAGCAGGGCGAGGCCGGCGATCAAAACCAGACCATGCGGACTCCCCGCATGATGGGCGAGCCGCATTATTCTTCCCGCACGGCCGCCTCGTTTCGCGCCACGCTTCAGCTGGAGCGCCCGACCATGGTTGAAATTTCCGCGCGGGGACCGATGGCCCATCCGCAGGCCGTTCAACGCGCCAGCACGACGGTGTTGCTGATTCCAGGACAGGACCCGACAAACGACGGGATCGTGCTGTCCCTCTACGGCTTCATCGTGCAGATCGAACACCCGAAACCGGGCGCCGCGCTCATCGCCAGGGACGATGTAAAGTTGCGGGCCTCCGTCCGTACCCTGTCCGGTTCATCGGTGCGGCCGCACGGCGATTGGGATTCGAGAAAAATGACGATTTACGGAGAGGTCCTGCTCGGCGAGCGGGTCTTGGAACGCATTCAGATGTTCCCTGTCGGATCAACAGGCAGTTTCGAAGCGCCGTTCTTCGTGCCGCGCGACACAGATGCGCCGGACGGGATGACGCTCCGTGTGGTGGCCGCCGACCGCGCCGGAGGCCATTTCGGCATGAGCGAAGTCCGCCATCCCATCCTGCCTGAACGGCTCAAGCGCACGACGCCGGAGCCGCGCTAGACACGGTATGAAACTGTCGGTCATCATCCCGGCCTATAACGAGGAAGCCACAATCGCGACGATCGTCGCGCGCGTGCAGGCTGTCAGGCTGACCGGCGTCGGCAAGGAAATCATCGTCGTGGACGACGGCTCGAAGGATCGCACGGGCAACATCCTGCAGGGCATGGACGGCATCCGCGTCATCCGGCATGCGCGCAATGCCGGCAAGGGCGCGGCGGTCAAGACCGGCATCCGGGCGGCAACCGGCGAAATCGTGCTCATCCAGGACGCGGACCTGGAATACAATCCGGACGACTATCAGACCGTCATCCAGCCGATCCTGGACAAGCGGAGCGACGCCGCCATGGGATCGCGTTTTTTGCTGGAGCGACCGGTGTTCTTCGGCAGGCGGCGGTCCCCCTACCTCACGCACTATCTCGGCAACCTGCTGATCGTCACGGTCACAAACTGGCTGTACGGGCAATCGTTTACCGACTATGAAAGTTGCTACAAGGCGTTTACAAAATCGGTCCTGGACTCCACGCCCGTGTCGGCAAACGGATTTGAGTTTGATAACGAGTTGATTTGTAAGATAATGCGCAACGGAGGTCGGCTGGTCGAGGTGCCGATCCGGTACACGCCCCGCACCTACGCAAGCGGGAAGAAGATCACATGGCGACACGGCCTGATCATTCTCTGGACCATCGTGAGATGGCGTTTTCTGTCACGGGGCTGACGGGATGCGCCACGAGCAGCGCACTATCATGATCAATCGAATCTGCCTGATCATTCCCCCCTCCATCTTCCTGCTGGACGAGCGGGTCTTCATGTCGCTGGGCATTCTCAAGGTGGCCGCCGTGCTGGAACAGGCAGGGGTCACCGTGGAGATGCTCGATCTTTCAGGCGTGAGCAATTACGAGGAAGTGGTCCGGGACTACGTCCGCGCCGGCGCAGTGACCTGCTACGGGCTCACGGCGACGACGCCGCAGATGCCGGCGACGACAAAAATCCAGCGGGCGATCCGCGCGACGAATCCTTCGGCCAGGATCATGCTGGGCGGTCCCCACATCACCCTGATTCATGCCGCTGTGAAATACGAGCAGAAACGCAACCGGAAAGGCCGCGCGACCGAGGCGTTCCGGCACCTCGAAGAGATGTACGACGTGCTGGTCACAGGCGACGGCGAATTCGCGATCGGGGAAGCGTTGCGGGAGAGCCCGCCGAAACTGGTCGACGGAGACGATCCCAAATCGACCCTGTTCCTGAACAACGCCACACTCGAAACGCTGCCCTTCCCGGCCCGCCACCTGCTCGACGTGCCCAGTTATCGCTACAGCATCGACGGTGTGCCGGCCCTGTCCATGATCGCCCAGCTCGGCTGCCCGTTCGGCTGCGGATTTTGCGGCGGACGCATGAGTCCGTTCCTGCGCCGCGTGCGGACACGCTCCTCGGCCAACATCGTGCAGGAAATGGTCCACCTGTATCAGACCTACGGCGTCAGGGGATTCATGCTGTACGACGACGAATTGAACGTCAGCCCCAGCATCGTCGAATTGATGAACCTGATCGCCGACACGCAGGACAAACTCGGGGTGGAATTCTGTCTGCGCGGTTTCATCAAGGCCGAGCTTTTCACCGAGGAACAGGCGGCCGCGATGCGCCGGGCCGGATTCCGGTGGATTCTGGTCGGGTTCGAGTCCGGCCACGAGCGGATTCTGACCAACATTCAGAAAAAAGCGGCCCAGATCGACAATACCCGCTGCATGGAGATCGCGAAGAAGCACGACCTGAAGGTCAAGGCCCTGATGTCGGTGGGACATCCCGGTGAATCGGAGGAAACCATTCGCGCGACGCGGGACTGGCTCCTGGAGGTTCGTCCGGAGGACTTCGACGCCACTGTCATCACGACCTATCCCGGCACGCCGTATTTCGACGAGGCGATCGAAACCAAGCCCGGTGTCTGGACCTATACGTACGAGAAGACCGGCGACCGGTTGCACAGCCTGGCCGTCGATTACAGGGAAGTGGCGGAGTACTACAAAGGTGTCCCCGGCGAGTATACGTCCTATGTGTATACGGATTATCTCAGTCCGAAGGACCTCGTCCGCCTTCGCGACTGGCTCGAGGCCGACGTGCGCCGCACATTAGGCATTCCCTATCAGACCGCCGCGCCGGCCGTCCGGTATGAGCATTCGATGGGCCAGGGAATCATCCCCGGCAACATTCTCCGCACCTCGATCCCCACGGCGTCTCCAGCCAGGCCCGCAATCTCCTCCGAACTCATCATGCCTCAGAAGCGATAACACATCCCGCGTCATCGCTTCCTCCCGACAGGATGTTCTGAAATTGGTGCCTGTTGCTAATGGACGGCAGGCTGCTTGACGTGCGCCGGGCGGGGCGCCCGGAACTTCGTCCACTGCAACAGGAGGAACGCGATGCCGGCTCCAAGCATTCCACCGATCGCCCATCCCCCGAGCACATCCGTCACATAGTGTCCGCCGACATAGACGCGGGAAAACCCGATCACCGCAACAAGAGGCCAGCTGATCCACCCGCTCGCCGGATAGAGCACCTGGAAAAACGCCGCCGCCGCCGCCGTGTTCAACGCATGGTTGGAGGGAAAACTGAAGGTTCCGCCGCACCCGGCCAGTTCATGCACGCCGGAGAGCGCCCGGCAGGGCCGGACCCGTTCGGCCAGATGCTTGATCTGCGCGCCGAGAAAATCCCCGGTGCCCAGCGTGGCGTAGAGCACCGGGCCGCCGATGGCCGCCTCCACCTTCTGCATCCACGCCCAGTACCCGAAGGCCAAGAGACCCGGCAGCAGGAGAAACTTTGGGCGACCGAGCTGATACATCAGCCAATCCAGCCATTCCGACCGGCCGGCCAGCCCATTGATCACCTGGAATAACGCGACGTCCCAGTTCATGATTCTCCAAGGCCATAGGCTATAGGCAATGGGCTATAGGTCTGACGAGTCCCGTTCTTTCCCATGGCCAATCGCCTATCGCCCATCGCCAAGTGCTATTCCGTTCGAAAATGTATCCGCACGGTCAGCTCTCCGTCCACCGGTTCATCCCCGCGCATCTGCGGATCGAACTTCCACTGGCGAAGGGCTGTCAGGCCGGCGCCGGTCAGTTCGCGATGCTTGCACGGTTCCAGAACCACCACATCAATTTTGGCATCCTTGCCCACCAAAAACCGCGCCTTCATCCAGTCGTCGATCACTTTCCCTTCGAGCGCCGGCGGAACGGCCGGCCACGGCGTATAGGTCGGGACCGGCCCCGCCTGCTGGTCCTTGTTGAGGGGAATCCCATGCACGTGGACCGGCGGCAGGAGCACGACGTCCTCGTCGTGATCGGAATCGTGCGTCGCCCGGTCGCCCTCAGCTGCACCTACATGCGACGAGCCCAGCCACACCAGCATCGCCGCCGCAACGAGCAGCCTGCCACACCACCCTGTCGCTCTGTTTCTCAGAAAAACCATTGCCCTCGAAGGAAAAACGATCTCGGCATCCCGGTGTGCGCGACGCCAAGCCCGATGCTCCCCTCGCCCTGGTTGATGAAGTATTTCTGGTCAAACACATTCACGACGTCGACGCCGAACAGGAACTTCTGTCTGTTCGGCAAGGGAATGATGTGCGACAGGGACAGATTATAAACCGTGTAGGACGGGCTGTGCGAGGAATTCGTCTTGGCGCCTGCTTCCGCCGCCCGGAGGCCGGATCCGTAGAACATCTGGCCGGTGAAGGTCGTGTGCTCCCGGAAGGCATAGCTCATGACCGCGGAACTGGTCATCGATTGCGAATGGTCGCAGAAGACGCCCCCCCCTGAATTAATGTCGTTGACTTCCTTCTGTTCCAGCAGGAAGTGGCCGGATTGGAGCCCATAACCCTTGCACTGTCCCCAGGCCACATTGCCGCGCCCCGACAGATGTTCCGTGAACTGCACCTTCAGCGCGGCATCCAGACCACGCGACCACCCCCGATTGAACGCGAAAAAATTCAGAAGCGGCGTGGTTCCGAACTGGCCGGCATCCGACAGGTAATGGCTCAGCTTGTAGTATCCGGTCAGTTCGAGCGTCACCTGCTGCCCGAGTGCATGATAACTGCCCACTTCGAAGTAGTGCGCCCGCTCGGCCCGCACGGTGTTGTTCGTCGTATTTTCAGGTGCGGCCTTCGTTCCCGCCGTATTCAGCTTCGCAAACGAGATGGCCTCGAGGTTCGGCGGCGTAAAGAGCCGGCCATAGTAGGCATGCAACACGTTGGCCTGGCCGGCTTTGTAGGTCAACCCGACCCGCGGACTCACCTGCCCTTCGTTTCTCAAGTATTGCACGGCATCCCCGCGGACACCGACATTGAACGTCCACCGGTCGTTCGGGTTCCACTGGTCCTGCAGCCAGAATTCCTGCCGCCAGCCGATCAGGCGGTTGTCCGAGGACAGTTCGATCACGTTGCCGGTCGGATTGCCCGCCCCGTCGTCCGCGAAGGTATAGAGACGGGTTTTATTGATAGCCTGCGTCCGGTCGACCTGGAATCCTACTTTGACCAGGTGCTGCTTGTTGGGGATGTAGGTGTGGTCCAGCCGGATTCCGCCGGATACGGCCGTCCGATCCTGATCCGCGACCGAAAACGGTTCGGTCTCATCCGGCGTATAGACCAGCGCGTTGAAGCGGTCGGTCTTGAAGGTCGCGCGGGTGTGCCTGAAATAGCCCGCGAGGCTGAAGAAATTGCTGGCGTTCACGTCATGACGCCACACCATGTGCCCGTACTGATTGTTTTCCTTCTGAGATTCGTCGATTGCCTCCGAGGCCACCGGGTTGAACATCGGATCCTGCGCCTGGATGAGTCCCAGGATCGTGGCATTCGTATCCGTTCCTCGGTTGGTGGGGATTTGGTTCTTTGCGACCGAATTCAGGAACAGCCACGTGAAGTTGTTCCGATTGTCGTGCTGGTAGTCGCCCCGAAGGTAGGTTTGGTTCCGCTCACTTTGATTGTGCAGAGAGGTCTTGCCCAGCGTCGGGGGCTCGATGCCCCGGTTGGTCGCGATATGACTGTTCAGCACATAATAACGGAATTTCTCGCCGACCGTTCCTCCATATTCGAAGGAAGGGTTGACCGTCTCATTGGACCCGCCGAACATCTGCAGGGACCCGAAGCCCGGCTTCGTCCCGCTCTTGCTCGTGATGTCCACGATCGCCGCCGTCTTGTTCCCGTACTGGGCCTCCATCCCGCCCAGGATGATATCCGCCCGCTCCCAGGCGCGAGGCGTGATCACGTCGGAAAACGTCGACGAGACCGTGTCCGGGATCGGCACCCCGTCGATGCGGAATTGCAGATTGGCATGGTCCTGGCGGATATGGAGCTGCTTCAGCGCCCCGTAGGTCGCGCTCGGGATCGTCTGCAGCACGTCGTGCAATTCGACGTTGTTGCCGCGCGGCAGGGCTTCGATGTCCTTCCGGCTGACCGAGTAGGTTTCGCTGGAAGCCTTGAACTGGATCGGCGGCAGCGACGAGACGACCTCCAGCGCGATTTCCTGCGATCCGGCCAGCGTCAGCTTAATCGGCGCGGGAGCTTCGGCCAGGATTCGCACGATCACATATTCGCTCCGATAGGTGTCATGGCTTGCGCTCACCGAATAGGTGCCCTTTCCGGGCACCGTCACGGAAAATTCCCCCGCATCGTTCGTGACTCCGTCCGCAACGACCGTTCCTTCCTGATCCCGAACCTGCACAATCGCTTGCGGGATGCGCCGCAAATCCTGATTCTGAACGGAGCCGGTAATCTTCAGACCCGCGCGGTCCTGGGCAAAGACATCCCCTGCCCCCCCTGCAAACCAGCAGAGAACCGCGATTCCCGTCAATTTCAACAAGAACGAATGCATGATGTCCCCTCCATGATCACCTGAAAGAACAATACAACGAACCACCGGCAGGCGGAGCGACACTGCAAGTGCGCGGAAGCCTACCGATGGAACAGGCTGAACGCGATCAGGAAAGGGGCGGAGCGCGAGGGGATGCCGAACCTTGAAGGCGGAGAGAAAAAAGAATCTGCGAAACCGGCTGAATCTGCCGGGCCTGCTCGCACAGCGCCTGAAGCACCGGCGCATCTGCGATCAACGAGCTGCCGGTATGGTGCTGCACCCACTGGCAGAGGTCGGTGTCGGAATGCTGATGGCCGTCAGAGTCGGCCGCCGCCAGCTCGTGGTGCACTTCCAGCGCGACGGCAAACGGCGCCAGGGACAGCAGCACGCCGGCCAGGGCCAGCGGCAATGCCGTCCGCAGCAACCAGCGGGAGGACTGTCCAGTGAACGCGTGCGTCATGTGTGCGACTTGTAACAAACCCGCCCCGTCCTGTCAATTCCCCGCGCATCCCCCCCGCCGCTTCTCAACAGACTGGCTGCGTGCTACAGTGGCGTCGCAAGCATGCTGATCGACACCCATACCCATCTGGACGATACGCGTTACGAAGGCGACCGCGAGGCCATGATCGCGCGCGCGCGTGAGGCCGGCGTGGGAACCTTCATCACGATCGGCTGCGACCTGGCCACCAGCAAGGCCGCCGTCGAACTGGCCGACCGGTACCCGTTCGTCTATGCCTCGATCGGCGTGCATCCGCACGAGGTCCGTCACATCGGCGACGACTGGTATGATGAATTCCGCCGCCTGGCGCAGCATCCCAAGGTCGTGGCCTACGGCGAAATCGGACTCGACTATCACTACAACCATTCCCCGCCCAAACTGCAGCGGGAACGCTTTCGCGAGCAAATCCTGCTGGCGCGCGAACTCAGGCTCCCCGTCGTGATCCACACGCGGGAGGCTCAGGAGGATACGATCGGCATTCTCAAGGAGGAAAATGCCGCCGACATCGGAGGGGTGTTTCACTGTTTTACGGGAGACGCGTGGCTGGCGAAGGACGGTCTCGATCTCGGATTCTACCTCTCGTTCTCCGGCGTCGTCACCTTCCAGAATGCCGCCATGCTGCGCGAGATCGTCAAGACCGTTCCGATGGACCGGATCCTGATCGAAACCGACTGTCCCTATCTGACGCCGGCTCCGCATCGCGGCAAACGAAACGAACCGGCCTACGTGCGGCTGGTCGCCGAAACCATTGCCGGGGTCAAAAGCACGGCGTCGCCGGTCACCGTGGACGAGGTCGGCCGGCTCACGTCCGCCAATGCCTGCCGCCTGTTTAAGCTCCCCGCGGATGCGTCCCCGTCAGAATAGTCGGATGCCCCTTTTCTTGACAATCCGGACCGCGCACGCGAGAATTTTCAGGGAACGATGATCTTGCCCATGAATGCCATTCGCAACGCAGTACTGACCGGAACGGCCCTCGTCGTCCTGATGGCGACGCCGGTCAGTCTGCCGATCGCATCGTCCGCCAACCTAGCCTTTTCGCAGGGAAGCCAGGTTCCATCCCCGCAGACCCAGAGTGGACGTGGGCGAAGAGCCAGAAAAAAATTCGTGCCGGCGATTGCCACTCCGTCCCTCATCCGCGATGTCCGGTTCAAGGCCTACCAGGACCACACGCGGATCGTCCTGGACCTTCAACGCAGTACCTCCTTCACCCAGAACCGGCTGAAAAACCCGGATCGGATTATCATCGAACTGCAGAACGCTCTGCTGGGGAAAACCGCGAAGGACCGGCTGGCGGAAATAAAAATTCCAGATGAAATCGCCATCGCGCAGCCGCACCCCCGCTCGGTCACGATCTCGCTCGACATGAGCGCCGTCAGCGACTACAAGCTGTTGCCGCTCAAGAGTCCGGACCGGCTGGTCGTGGACGTCTTCCAGAATCACGCTCCCGCCCAGCCAGCCGTGCCTCCTCAAAAACCGGCAGCCTCTGATGCAGCGCCCCCGCCGCAGATCGCAAGCGCGCCGCTGGCCCCCACCATCTCCGCTCAGCCAGTTCCCGAGGTGGCTCCGCCACCGTCCCCAGCCCATCCGGTGAAGGCACCGGCGCCTCGAGCCATTGTGCCGCCTGCCAGACCAGAAGCCAGAGCGGTCCGTGACGATATCAAGATCATCGTCATCGATGCCGGCCATGGCGGGAAGGACCCCGGCGCGATCGGACGGAGCGGAATGGCTGAAAAGGACATCACGCTGTACGTCAGCCTCCGGCTCCGCGAGCTCATCATCAAGCGGCTCGGCAAGGGCGTGTTGATGACCAGGGACCGGGACGTGTTCATTGAACTCGAGGACCGCGCCAAGTTCGCGAACAATATGGGCGCCGATTTATTTGTCTCCGTCCACGTCAATTCGCATCCCCAGCGGTCCACAAAAGGAGTGGAGATCTACCATTTCGGCGAGGCAACCGACCGGCGCGCGCTGGAAGTGGCCGCACGCGAAAACGGAACGCCCATCAAGGACACGGGAATCGGCTGGGAGTATCTGGTTGCCGACCTCCTGACCACGAAGAAAGTGCAGGAGTCGCTGGAACTGGCCTGGACAACCAAGAAAGCCATGATTTCCCGCCTGGACGATTACTATGACGTCGAAGACCACGGCGTTAAAACCGCACCGTTTTACGTGCTCCGGTTCACGACCATGCCCAGCATCCTGGCCGAGATCGCCTTCATTACCAATCCGACCGAGGAACGATTGATGCAAAGCGATGCGTTCCTGAATCGTATCGCCGAATCCATCTTTGACGGCGTCAAGGCCTACGTGAAGCCCCTCCAGACCGTCTCAAGATAACGTGCCGACCTTCAAGGTGACAATTGAATACGACGGAACAGCCTATGCCGGCTGGCAACGGCAGCCGAATCAGCCGACCATTCAGGAGGCTGTCGAAGCCGCGTTTCGGAGCATCACCCGGGCAGACGTCTCCGCGATTGCCGCAGGACGCACCGATGCCGGCGTCCACGCCATCGGACAGGTCGTCAGTTTCAAGACGGAAAAGGCTCTCTCCGCAGGAGATTGGCTGCGCGCCCTCAACGCGACGCTCCCAGAGGACATCAGTGTCCGTTCTGTCGAACAGGTTCCCGACGATTTCCACGCCCGTTACGCGGCCGTCCGAAAACTCTACGCCTATCGCATTCTGCACAGGCCGGAGCGGTCGGTCCTGGAACGCGGGCGAGCCTGGCACATCTATGGGAAACTTGATCTGGATGCCATGCGCAAGGCAGCCGGATATCTTGTCGGCAAGCACGACTTTTCGTCATTCCAGGGACACCCCACGGACGTAGAGAACCCCATGTGCGATCTCCAGCGGATGGAAATCGTCCGGGATCAGGATATTGTCAGGATTGAGATTGAAGCGGACCGGTTTCTGAAGCAAATGGTCCGCGCGATGGTGGGCACGCTCGTGGAAGTGGGGCAGGAAAAACGGAAACCGGAGGAGATGAAGCGGATTCTCGAGGCAAAAGACCGCCGCGCCGCCGGCTATACGGCGCCCGCGCAGGGACTGTACCTGGTACGGGTGGACTACTGAAGGCGAAACGGGAGGGGCAGGAGCAGATCAGGAATTGTTCTGGCGGTTTTCGAGTTTCTTCCGCAATTCAATGATCTCGCGCTCAAGGGCTTCGAAACGGTCCAGGATGGGATCCGGCATGTTCGTGTGATCCATCGTCATTTCGGGCATCCGCTCACCTTCCGCCTTGATGACCCGTGCCGGCACGCCGATGACGGTGGAATTGGGGGGCACGGATTTCAGGACCACGGAATTGGCGCCGATTTTTACGTTGTCGCCGACTTTGATCCCTCCGAGAATTTTCGCACCGGCTCCGATGACGACATGGTTGCCGATCGTCGGGTGGCGCTTGCCGTGCTCCTTGCCGGTCCCGCCCAGCGTCACGCCCTGGAACAGCGTCACGTAATCGCCGATCTCGGCCGTTTCACCAATCACGACTCCCATGCCGTGATCGATAAAGAAACCGGTGCCGATGGTGGCCGCCGGATGAATCTCGATACCCGTCAGCCAGCGGGCGAACTGGGAGATGATGCGCGGGAGCAACGGAATGCCCCATAGACGAAGCCGGTGCGCCACGCGATAGGCCAGCAGCGCGTGGAAGCCGGCATAGGTCAGGACGACCTCCAGCGTGCCGGTCGCCGCCGGATCGCGGTCAAAGACCGCCTGCAAATCCTGCTTGATTCGTCCGAACATTTACACCGTCTCGATCAGGCAGATCGCCTGCGCGGCGATCGCCTCTTCCCTTCCAATGGCATCCAGATGTTCCCCGCTCTTCACCTTCACGTTGACCGTGGCGCGATCCACCTTGAGCACCTCCGCCATCCGTGCACCCATCGCCGCCAAGTGCGGGCCCAAACGAGGCGCCTGGGCAATGATCACCGTGTCTACATTTACCAGACGATACCCTTTTTTCGCCAGCAATCCCGAGACTTCCTCCAACAGCACCAGGCTGGAGATGTTTTTGAACTTCGGATCGGAGCTGGGATAGTGCCGGCCCAGATCGCCCTCGCCCATGGCGCCCAGCATCGCATCACAGACCGCGTGGACGAGCGCGTCGGCGTCGGAATGGCCGATCAGCCCCTGCGTGTGGGGGATGTCGATGCCGCCCAGAATCAGTTTGCGATTCTTCCCCAACGGATGAATGTCGTAGCCCAATCCCACCCTCATTCGTGCCATGAATGTCTCCTACATGCCTTTCCGGGAAGAAAGAATCGACTCCCCCACCGCAAGGTCCTCCGGCCTGGTCACTTTGATGTTGTCGGTGCTGCCTTCCACAATCGCCACGCGATGGCCCAGTTGCTCGACCAATTGCGCGTCGTCTGTGGCGCGAAAGCCGCTCTGCAGGGCCCTGGCATGGGCGTCCTCGAGCAGGGCCCGCTTGAACGCCTGCGGCGTCTGGGCCAGCCACAGGGGCTTCCGATCGACTGTTTCGTCGATCAACCCGTCGGACCCGACCCGCTTGACCGTGTCCCGCATCGGGATCGCCACAATCGCGGCGCCATGTTTCGCGGCAGCTTCCACCACCTGCGCAACCATACCCGCCGTGAGAAAGGGGCGGACCGCATCATGGACCAACACGATCTCGGCCTCGGCCCCGACAGCCGCCAGACCGAAACGGACAGAATCCTGCCGTTCTGCGCCGCCGGTCACGATCTGCCGGACTTTCTTGAATCCATATTTCTCGACGATGTCCCGCTTGCAATAGTCGAGATCCGCCTGCGGGGCCGCCAGCACGATGGAAGAGATCGCGGGCGATGCTTCCAGGATCCGGAGGGAATGCACCAGGAGGGGCAGCCCGCCCAGGGTCAAAAACTGCTTCGGGGTATTGCTCCCCATGCGATGCCCGCGACCGGCGGCGGGCACCAGAGCAACGACTCGCTTAGCCACGTGCGACCTGGACTTCCTCCTTCACTTCCGTTTCTTCCTTGAGCCGCGTGAAAATCATCCGTCCGGCCGTCGTTTGCAGCACGCTGGTCACAATCACATCCACGTTCCGGCCGATGTGCCGTTTGGCATTGTCCACGACGATCATCGTGCCGTCGTCCAGATAGGCGACGCCCTGCCCGGCTTCCTTGCCCTCCTTCAGGACGAAGACCCGGATCGCCTCCCCCGGCAGCACCACCGGCCGCAGCGCGTTGCACAGTTCGTTGATGTTCAGCACCCGCACGCCCTGCAGCTCGGCCACCTTGTTCAGGTTCAGGTCGTTGGTGACCACCTTGGCGCCGATTTTCTTGGCCAGCACGACGAGCTTGGAATCCACTTCCTTCACGTTTGGAAAATCATCGTCGATGATGCGGACGTCGATGTCGACCATTTTCTGAATCTTGTTCAGGATGTCCAGCCCACGCCGTCCCCGCGCGCGCTTCAGAGAATCCGAGGAATCGGCAATGTGCTGCAATTCGTGCAGGATGAACTGCGGCACCAGAAACGTGCCTTCCAGAAAACCGGTTTCGCAGAGATCCGCCACGCGTCCGTCGATGATGACGCTGGTATCGAGAATTTTCTTGCTGTCCGACACCGGCGCCCCGATGGGCCTGGCGGGAGCGCCGAGTTGCTCCAGGCCGAACCGGGCCCCGAGTGTCATCCCGAGATAGGGCAGGCCGAGCAGGAAGACCAACCCCCCGACGTGGAACAGAAAGGCTTCGACATCAAAAACCGCGCTGCCGACCCATTCAATAAGTCCGGTAAGAAAAAGACCGACGGCCAGCCCGGTTGTGGCGCCGATAATCGCGCCGAAGGACGCTTTGGACAGCGCATACTCCGCCACCAGCACAAGCCCGCCCAGCACCGCGCCGATGGCGAACCCCATCAACAGGAATTCCCACTGGCTCCCCTCCTCGCTCCGCACGAATAACGCCGTGCCGGCGAGGCCGCTGATGAACACAAACCCCATGCGTCGTGCCATCGTGCCACCCCCTCAGTTGAACGATCGTATGAATGATGACTCCGGACATCTTAGATCATGGCTTCAGCGTGATGAAAAACGGACGCCCCTGCCGTTTGACCAGCAGGAGCACGGCCTGCCCCTTACCCAGTTTGGATACTGCCCGCTCATAGGCCTTGAGCGTCGTGGTCGGCTGCCGGTTGATCTCCAACAGCAGATCGCCTTCCTTCAGTCCCGATTCCTCGGCCGGGCTGCCCTGCCGGATCTTCGCGAGCACGACGCCGCGCTCGTTGGCCCCCAGCCCGAATCGGGCCGCCAGCTCGGCCGTCAATTCCCGCACGTCGAGATCGGACAGGGGGCCGGACGAAGGTGTCGCCGCTCCCGCATCCTCGCCTCCGGCCTGCGCGACGTTCTTCGGCTGTTCGACAATGGCCACTTCAGCCGTGCGGGATTTCTTCTCCCGCATGAATTTCACGACGACCTTTTTCCCCGCCACCGTCTGCGCCACCGCATTCCGAAGCTGCGTGGCGTTTTCAACCGGCCTGCCGTCATATTCGACGATCACATCGCCGCGCTCAAGGCCGGCCTTCTTTGCAGGGCTGTCTTCAAGAATTTCATTGATCAGCACGCCCTTCGGTTCCGTCAAGCCGAACTGGGGTGCCAGTTCGGGCGAGAGGTCCTGGATCGAGACACCCAGCCACCCCCGCACCACCTTGCCATGCTTGACCAGTTGCTCCATGATGGAACGGGCGAGGTTGCTGGGCACGGCGAAACCGATCCCCATGTTGCCGCCGCTCTGGCTGAAAATCGCCGTGTTGATGCCGGCCAGTTCGCCGCGAACATTCACCAGCGCGCCGCCGGAGTTGCCGGGATTGATGGCGGCGTCGGTCTGGATGAAATCCTCATATTCGGCAATGCCGGCCGCCCGCCCGAGCGCGCTGACGATGCCCAACGTAACCGTGTGAGTAAGGCCGAAGGGGTTGCCGACCGCCAGGACAAATTCGCCCACCTCCAGCTTGTCGGAATCCGCCCATGGAATGGTGTGCAGCCCCTCGGCCTCGATCTTCAGCACGGCGATGTCGGTCTTGGCATCGGTGCCGATCAGCTTGGCCTTGAACTCCCGCTTGTCCGAGAGAAAGACCTTGATCTCGTCCGCCTTGCTCACCACGTGATTATTGGTGACGATGAGTCCGTTCGGTTCGACAATGACGCCCGACCCCAGGCCACGTTCCTTCCGCTGCGGCGGCTGCTCGAAGCGGCGGAAAAACTCGTCACCGAAAAACCGTCGGAAGAAGGGATCGTCGAACGGCGTGGCGTGCGGACCCTCGCTCTTGCCGGTTCGCGTACTGAAGACACTGACCACCGCCGGCTTGACCGCCTTGGCGACCTGGACAAACCCCTGGCCGTTTGTTTCGGAACCCGGGAGAACACCCGCGGCCGGCGGTGGAGGCTGCACCGGGCGCACAACCGGCGCCTCAGGCACCGCATGCCCGAAGGGCATCCAGCCCATCTCCGAGGCCACCACGACCCCGATGACGACACCGAGTCCGATCAACAGGACGCCGAGGAGTCCCGAGGACGCGCAGCCGCCGTCCGGACGTGTGGAGTTGAAGCCGGTCATGGTCGTCAGGGAATGTCGCCCGCGTAGATGCCCATGATGGTCTGCAGGAATTTGACCGCGTCGGCCTTCGGGCGCTGGAACGAATTGCGGCCGATGATGGACCCGAAGCCTCCCCCGTCGCGAATCGCGCGGGCCTCCTCGTAGACGCTCTTGTCGTCGCTCTTGGCGCCGCCTGAAAAAATGACGATGCGACGTCCGTCAAAGGAACTCTGCACGACGTGCTTGACGCGCTCGGACAGGGTTTTGATCGGAATCTGCTCGGCTTCGTAGACCTTCTTGGCGGCCGCCTGCTCGAGATGGGCCGTCGGCAGCTTGACCTTGATGATGTGCGCGCCCAACTGGGCTGCGATCTGCGCCGCATAGGCCACCACGTCGATCGCCGTTTCACCCTCCTTGCTCAGGGCGGACCCGCGCGGATACGACCAGACGACGACGGCCAGTCCCGCCTGCTTGGCCTCCTCGGCAATCCCGCGAAGCTGCTCGTACATATGGCCGCAGTGGGACGATCCCGGATAGATGGTAAACCCGACCGCCGCGCAGCCCAGCCGTAAAGCCTCCTCCACGCTGCCAGTGACGGCGGGAAGCGGATCTTTCTCGTCATGCAGGACGTCGTGATTGTTGAGCTTCAGGATGAGCGGAATCTGGCCGGCGAAATGGTGCGCCCCCGCTTCGAGAAATCCCAGCGGGGCGGCGTAGGCGTTGCAGCCGGCTTCGATCGCCAGCTCGAAATGATAGAGAGGATTATAGCCGAGCGGGTTGGTGGCAAAGCTGCGCGCCGGGCCGTGCTCGAATCCCTGATCCACGGGAAGGATCACGAGCTTTCCCGTGCCGGCCAGCCGCCCGTGGCCCAGCATGCGGGCGATATTGGCCCGCGTGCCCGCGCTGTCGCTGCCGTACCAGTTCAGAATCTCTCGTATGCGAGCGTTCATCGTCACTCCTCCTCACGCATCAGCCACCACACAACCAGTCGAGCTACCGGGCTCCGAGCATGAAGTCTTCGGCCAGCGTCACGTCGTCCCTGCTCCCGATCAGCAACGGCACCCGCTGATGCAGGCTTTTGGGCTCGACGTCAAGAATCCGCATCATCCCGGTGCTGGCCTTCCCGCCCGCCTGCTCGACCACCATCGCCAGGGGATTGGCTTCATACAGCAGGCGAAGCTTGCCATCCGGTTTATCCACCTCGGCCGGGTACAGGTAGACGCCCCCACCCAGCAACACCCGGTGCACGTCCGCCACCAGGCAGCCGGAATAGCGCGCCGCGTAGGGCCGGCCCGTCTGTTTGTCCCTGCCCTTCAGGTGTTCCACAAACTTCCTGGTGCCATCCGGCCATTTCTGCGCATTGCCCTCGTTCACCGCATAGACCTGCCCCCTGGCAGGAATTTGAATATTCTCGTGCGACAGGTAGTATTCGCCGATACCCGGGTCAAGGGTGAACCCATGCACGCCGTGGCCGGCGGTGAAGACCAGCATGGTGCTCGACCCATACATGAGATAGCCGGCCGCCTCCTGCTTCGTGCCCTTGCGGATCAGCTCCGACTCCGACGGCAGCCCCTTGCCGTCATGCCTGAGAATCGAAAAGATCGTCCCCAGCGGCATGTTGACGTCCGTGTTGGACGAGCCGTCGAGTGGATCGAAGAGCAGCATGTATTTTCCGGTGGGCCAGTTCTCCGGCAGCTGCACGGGCTTTTCCATTTCCTCGGACGCCAGCGCACAGACCAGCCCGCTGTATTGGAAGACCTTGAGAAAGGCCTCGTTGGAAATCTCGTCGAGCTTTTTGACCGTCTCGCCCTGGACATTCGTAGTCCCCGTCGTTCCCAGGATGTTGATGAGACCGGCTCGCCGCAGATCGTTGGCGATCATCTTGCCGACCAGCCCGATCTGGGCCATCAGGGCGGAAAATTCCCCCGTCGCGCCGGGGTGCGCGGCTTGCGATTGGATGATGTACCGGGTCAGCGTAATCGGGAATGGCGGCATCGTTGGTCACACCTCGTTCGGAGATGAATTATATCGGTTTTCGCCTCATCCGGCAATGCTACTGACTCTCGGTGATCCCCTGCTACGGCGACGGTTTCGCGCCGAATCCATCAATCAGATCCGCAACCACGGATCCCACCACGACCCTGGCTTTCATTCTGACCGGAATCCGGCGTTCGTCATTCGTGAACCAGACCCGGATGTTGCCTTCGTTCAGGAAAATACCCTGAAACGGCATGATCGCCAGCACGCGAATCGCTTCAATTTCTCCCCAGGGCCCCCGGACCTTCTCGATCGTTTCAATTTTGACTTCGAGGCGGTAGTTCTTCTTGTCGTGGTGCACCGTCATTGTCTGCGAAAACCCGGGTCGCAGGGAGGACGCATTGCGGACCGCGTAGAGGCAGGAAATGGAATCCTGCGTGCCCGGCGGAATGGCGATCGTCGTCGGCGCCCCGTCCTTGACCGAAAGCACGTTCCCCTGTGCATGGTTGAAGGTGACGTCGAAATCGTTCCTGCGCTTCCCTTCCCGACGGCGGAACAGCATACGCTGGGGCACCAGCGTCTCCGCATCCACGATGGACTCGACCCGGTTGTCCACGGGGTAAAATTTGGTCACCACAGGGCTGGAGGTCGTCGTGGTCACAAACCGCACCCTCTGCCGGCCGTCTTGCGGCGATGCAGCGCCCGCCTCCATGACAGCGGTGGCCGCATGCAGGCCCATCCAGGAGATCCGATAGGTGAACCGCTCGCCGAGCGCAAAGGACGGCCTGGAGGATGACAAAGCGTCCGCCGCGTCGCTGACAGGAGCGACCAGGAACATGCTGATTAAAAGAAGAGAAAAGAGTCGTCGCAGGCAGGCGGCGGCTGGAGAGGAGAACGGCACCGTCAGATCGCGAGCGAGCGGCGCTGCTCGGCCAGCTCGGTTTCGATCATGGTCCGGATGGCCGTGAGGCGGTCGTGAGAGGAGGCTTCGAAGCGGAGCACGAGGGCGGGCTGCGTGTTGGAGGCCCGGATCAATCCCCAGCCGTCCTCGAAAATGACGCGGATGCCGTCGATCGTGATGACCTCACGAATCGTGAGCCCATGTGGCTGGTTGGCGGACTTGGCCCGTTCCACGAAACGGGCCTGGATCTTCTTGACGAGGTCGAACTTGACCGCATCCGGGCAATCCACGCGAATCTCGGGCGTCACCGACGTCACGGGAAGATCGGCGAGCAATGCGGAGAGAGGTTTCCCTGCCTTGGCCAGGATTTCGATCAGCCGGCAGGAGGCATAGACGGCATCGTCGTAACCGAAATAGCGGTCGGCAAAAAACATGTGCCCCGACATCTCGCCGGCCAGGGCCGCACGCTCTTCCTTCATTTTCGCCTTGATCAGCGAGTGGCCGGTCTTCCACATGATCGGCTTGCCTCCCCGCCGCTGGATATCGTCATAGAGGCTTTGCGAGGCCTTCACCTCGGAAATCACCGTGCTGCCGGGCTTGTCCTTCAAAATGTCCCGCGCATAGAGCACCAGCAGCCTGTCGCCCCAGAGAATGTGGCCATGTTCGTCCACCGCGCCGATGCGGTCGGCGTCCCCATCATAGGCGATTCCCACATCGGCCTTCGTCTCGCGGACCTTCTTGATGAGGTCCTGGAGATTACCCTCGACTGTCGGGTCCGGGTCGTGATTCGGGAATCGCCCGTCAACATCCTCGTACATGCCGGTGACACGGCACCCGAGCAGTCGCAACGAGTCCGGGCCCACAAGCCCGCCCATGCCATTGCCGCAGTCCACGACGACCTTGAGCGAACCGGCCTTGACATGCGCGAAGGACTTTTTGATGTAGGCCATGTAGTCGGGAATGATGGGATGTTCCGACACTGTGCCCTGCCCCGTCACAAACTGCCCCTTGTCGATGTCGTCTTTCAGGGCCTGGATGGCATCCCCGTGCATCGAGTCCTTCCCCAGACACAGCTTGAAGCCGTTGTACTCGGGCGGGTTATGACTGGCCGTGATCATCACGCCACCGCCCACCGGCAGCGTGAAGATCGCATAGTATAGCAGCGGCGTCGGACAGACCCCGATGTCCACCACATCCAGCCCGCAGCCCAACAGGCCCTTCAGCAGCGCCGCACGCATCTGCATCGCGCTGGTGCGTCCGTCACGGCCCACGGCCACGGCCTTGGCGCCCGAACGGACAGCAAGCGAGCCGTAGGCGCGCCCGATGCGCTCGGCGATCTCCTCCGTCAGCTCCTTGCCGACGATGCCCCGGATGTCGTATTCGCGGAACAATCCCATGGGTGCGTTAGGTCGGTTGAGTCCGTTTAGTCCGTTGGGTCTGTTGAGACCGTCTGCTGCGCAGATAACGGAGCATCCCATCTATGACTTTCCTGGTGGCTTCTGATTGCTGGTAAGCCGCCTGAAAATCACCTTCTCCAATGAACTTTCGATCACAGGCGACATAGAGACAAGATTGCAATTCGGAAACCGACCGCCTGGCATAACCAAGAAACCGTTTAAACTCTGGGTTGGACTGGCTTCCGAATCCTTCTGCAATATTGTTCATCACTGAAATCGCCGAACCGGTCAGTTGATCCCGCAATCGTCTATCGCGATTGACGTGTTGATTCTCGCAAATGTCGTAGATGAGGCCCGTCAAGATTCTCGCCTGTTTCCAACAGTCCAGATCTTCGAATCGTTCGATTTTCATGGCCGGTTTAGTCCGTTGTAACCGTTTTTTCCGTTAACCGACTAAACTGATCTAACGGACCAAACCGACTCAACGTCCTTTTCCCCGCCCATAGTCATCTTGGAACCGGACGATGTCGTCTTCGCCAAGATAGGGCCCGTCCTGCACTTCGATAATGTGCAGCGGCATGTTCCCCTGATTTTCCAGCCGGTGTTTCGTCTCCTTGGGAATGCCCGTGCTCTCTCCGACCTGCAGGTCGAAAACGCGAGTGCCGCATGTCACCCGCGCCGTCCCCGCGATCACCACCCAGTGCTCGCTCCGCTGATGGTGCATCTGGAGCGAGAGGCGCCCCCCGGGATTGACCGTCACCCGCTTGACCTTGTAGCCGGGCCCCTCCTCAAGGACCGTGTAGGTTCCCCAGGGACGGACCACCGTACGATGCTCGAGATGTTCCGGCGCGCCCTGCTTCTTGAGAATTCCGACGATCTTCTTGACGTCCTGCGATTTCGTCTTCGGGCAGATCAACGTGGCGTCCGGCGTGTCCACCACGACCATGTCTTCAAGCCCGATCGTCGCCACCACCCGCCGGTCGGCATAGAGAATCGAGTTGCGGCTTCCGAGATCGATCACGTTGCCGCTGACGACATTCCCGGCCTTGTCCCGCGGCGATACCTCTTCCAGGCTGCTCCAATTCCCAACGTCGGACCATCGGAAGTCGACCGGGATCATGGCGGCTTTGGACGACCGTTCCATCACCCCGTGGTCAATCGAAATCGGTGTCAGTCCTCGATAGATGCGGGCTGCTTCTCCCTGGACCGTTCGCACGGGCCCCAGCGCCGCAATGGCCTTCATCCCCTTCGCCAAACCGGACTGATGACGCGCAATCTCCTCCAGCACGGTGGCCGCCCGCCAGACGAAAATGCCGCTGTTCCAATAGTAGTGACCATCCTTCAGATAGCGGGCCGCCGTTTTCTCGTCAGGCTTTTCCACAAACCGCTTCACGGCATAGCCGGCCAGCCTGCCCTGTCCGGCCAATTTGCGCTGCCGGTTCGGCTGAATATAGCCGTAGCCGGTTTCCGGACGGCTGGGCGGCACGCCGAACGTCACCAGATATCCCTTGGCCGCAAGCTCGGTACCGAGCCTGACCGCCGCATCAAACCGCTCATCCCTGTGGATCACATGATCGGCCGGCACCAGCAGCATGACCGCATCGGGGTCGCGTTGGAGCGCCTCGGTCGCAGCCAGGGCAATCGCCGGCGCCGTGTTGCGGGCTTCCGGCTCAAGCAGATAATTGTCCTTGAGCGCGTCCTTCCACTCGGCAAGTTGGACACGGATCGAGTCGGCCTGGGCCGGCGTGGTCGAGATCAGCACCCGGTCCGGCGGCGTGCAGCGCAGGACCCGCCGCATGGTCTGCTGGATCATGGTTTCCTCTCCCATGATCTTCAGCAACTGCTTGGGGTAGAGATGCCGGCTGAGCGGCCAGAATCGCGTGCCGCTGCCACCGGCCATGACGACCGTGTACAGATGCGGGATGGTTGCGGACGAACGGGCCTTGGATGCCATTACGCCTTCCAGGGACTGCGCCCCTGTGCCTCCAGAATCATCTCCGCCACTTCACGCACTGCGCCCTCCCCGCCTTTCGCGCGGCAGACATACGTCACGGCCTTGCGAACAGCCGGCAACGCATCCGCCGGCGCCGCGGAGAATCCGACCGCGCGAAGCGCTTGCAAATCGTTGATGTCGTCACCCATATAGGCCACGTCTGCGAGCGTCACGCCGTGCCGTTCGGCTATTTCACGCAGAACGGGTAATTTATCCATGACACCCTGGTGCACTTCCGGGATCGCCAGCTTTTCCCCGCGCCTTGCCACCAGTTTGGTGGCCTCCTGGGTCACCAGCGCAGTCACCAGCCCGGCGCGCTGCAGCAGCTTGATGCCCATGCCGTCGCGCGTATTGAACTTCTTCAACTCGTCGCCGGATTCCGTGTAGTACATGCCGGCATCCGTCAGGACCCCGTCCACGTCCGTGGCGAACAAACGGATTCCCCTGAGGGCCCTCCCCGGCGACAATCGCCTCATACCTTTCTTTCCCGCATTGCGTTGAGATTTCGGCATCGACTGTCGGCTGCGTGAATGGTCAGCGGGAGCTTAACAAAGCGGTTGCGGCAACACAATCACCGGTGGCGGGGCGACTTCAGCAACTGCAGATCCGCCTCCACCATCTCCTCGGCCAGTTCCTTGAATTTTACCTGGCAGGACCATCCCAGCTTTTTCCTAGCCTTCGTGGCATCGCCCAGCAACAGTTCGACTTCAGCCGGACGGAGAAGCTGCGGATCCAGGACGACATGCTTGCGATAGTCGAGCCCGGCATAGGAAAACGCGGCCTCGGCAAATTCCCGGACCGTATGCTGCTCGCCGGTGGCGACCACATAATCGTCCGGTTCGTCCTGCTGGAGCATCATCCACATGGCACGGACATATTCTCGCGCGTGGCCCCAATCGCGCCGCGCATCCAAATTGCCAAGGTGGACCTCCTTCGCCAGGCCCAACTTGATTTTCGCCACATGAGACGTGATTTTTCTCGTCACGAACTCGAAGCCCCGTCTCGGCGACTCGTGGTTGTAAAGAATGCCGGACGAGGCCTTGATCCCGTAGGCTTCTCGGTAATTCCTGGTCAGGTCAAAGCCCGCCACTTTCGAAATGCCGTATGCCGATCGCGGATGGAACCGGGTGGTTTCGGTTTGCGGAACCTCGGCGACCTTGCCGAACATCTCGCTGGATGCCGCAAAATAGAACCGACAATCCGGCGTGGCGTCCTTCAACGCGGCCAAAACGTAATGGGTCCCATTGATATTGGTGTTGAGCGTGGAAAATTCATCCTCGAACGAATAGGCCACAAAACTCTGGGCGGCAAGATGGTAGCATTCCTGCGGCTTCACGTCCTGAAAAACCCTGAAGATGCTGGGGAAACTTTCCAGCGAGGCCGCATGCAGGCGGAGCCGGTCCCTGAACGGCAGGAGCCGCCACAGTCGATGCTCCGGATCCTCAATCGCCACCCGGCGCACGATACCGTGTACCTCATAGCCCTTTTCGAGCAACAGCTCAGCCAGGTACGATCCGTCCTGACCCGTAATGCCGGTAATCAACGCCCGCTTCATCCCTGTCTCCTTCCTATGCCGACGCGCTCACCATACTGCTCTTCACGAACCGCCCCAACGCGTCCTTCCAATGGGGCAGACTGATCCCGGCATCAGCCAGCACACGATTCGACAACACCGCATAGAGCGGCCGTTGCGCCGTCCGCTTTGATTCCGCAGTCGAAATGGGCTGCACCCGGACGGACGATCCCATCAGAGACACGATCTCACGGGCAAACTCGTACCAGGTGCAGTCACCGGCCCCCGTGGCATGAACGATGCCTTTCAGATTCGTGTCGAGCACCTGCTTGATGGCCAGCGCCAGATCGCCGGCATGCGTCGGAGAGCCCCGCTGGTCGTATACAACGCGAAGCTCCGGTTGCTCCGACGCCAACCTCATGATCGTTTTGACGAAGTTCTTCCCATGAGTCCCATAAAGCCACGCCGTGCGGATGACGAGCGTGTTCGCACAATTGGCCAATGCCCGCTGCTCGCCTTCATATTTTGATCGACCATACACATTCAACGGATTGGGCCGGTCGGTCTCACGATACGGCACGCCCTGGCGCCCATCAAACACATAATCGGTCGAGAGATACAGCAGGCGTGCGCCGGCAGTTGCCGCACCCTTTGCCACGCGTTCGGTCCCTGCTGCATTGATAGCCATAGCCTGCTCCGGGTCCCGTTCCGCGCCATCAACATCGGTGTAGGCTGCGGCATGGATGACGACATCGGGCCGGGCGGCTGTAATGGTTTCCTCGACTCCCGGTTTCGCGAGATCGAACTGAGGGACATCCAATAGAGTCAATTGATGATCGTGCAGCACCTGCTGCAATTCATGCCCCAGTTGCCCATTGGCGCCGGTAATCAGAATTCGCATAGAACCTGAACCTACGTTCGATATTCGAAGTTCGATGTCAAAAGCAGCCTTGCAACTCTAACCTCGAATGCCGAATCCCTTTGTTTCCCTCAACCTCGAACCTCGAACCTCGAACCTTTCCTTATCCGCTTCGCGTACATCTGTTCATAATAGGCGCGGAACTCGCCGGATTTGATTTTTCTCCACCAGGCTGCATGGGTCCGGTACCAATCGATGGTGTCGCGCAGGCCCTGTTTGAACGGCACAACCGGCATCCACCCCAGTGCACGGGCGCAGCTGCAGTCCACCGCGTACCGGCGGTCATGGCCCGGCCGGTCCTCCACGAACCGGATCAGGGATTTCGGCTTCTCGAGATGAGAGAGAATCGCCTCCGCCACATTCAGGTTTTCCTGTTCGTTGCCCCCGCCCACATTGTAGACGCTCCCCGGTTCACCGCGCTGGAATACATGCTCAATCGCCGCACAATGGTCGAACACGGAAAGCCAATCGCGCCGGTTCCGCCCATCTCCATATAATGGAAGCGGCTGGTCCTCGATGGCATTGGTCACGAAGAGCGGAATGAATTTTTCGGGATATTGATTCGGCCCGTAGGTGTTACTGCCGCGCGTAATGACCACGGGAAACCGGTAGGTCGTCCAATAGCTCAGCGCCAGTAGATCCCCTCCCGCCTTGCTGGCGGCATAGGGGCTGCGGGGAGCCAGCGGGTCGGTTTCCTTTGAATGCCCCTGTTCGACGCTTCCATAGACCTCGTCGGTGCTGACTTGCAGATACCGTTGCACCTTCGCTTTGCGGGCCTCTTCCAGAAGGACGCCGGTCCCCACGACATCGGTCCGCGCAAACGCGGATGGATCGAGAATGGACCGGTCCACGTGCGTCTCGGCTGCGCAGTTGATAACGCCCTCGATCCGGTGGTCCTTGAGCGCTCCCCCAACCATTTTGGCATCGCAGATGTCGCCATGCACGAATACATAGCGCGGGTTGCTCGCAACATCCGTCAAATTGTCAGGGTTGCCTGAATACCGGAGGGCATCCAGATTGACGACAGTGTGATCATGGGCAAGCAACCGGCGAACCAGATGCGACCCGATGAACCCCGCCCCTCCGGTGACGAGAATGCGCATGGCTACAGCGTCATCTTGTTGGCACCGGACTGAGCCACCAACTGGTTCGCCCGGTGAAGCGATTCAATCGTGCCAGCATCAGTCCACCAGCCGTCGAGGAGATCCCACGTAAGCTGATCGGCCTCGATATAGGCATTGTTCACGTCGGTGATTTCCAACTCGCCCCGACCCGACGGCTTCAATGTCTTAATGATACTGAAAGCACGGGCATCGTAGAAGTAAATGCCGGTTACCGCATAAGACGACTTCGGCTGTTTCGGTTTCTCCTCAATTTTCACGACACGTTTCCCATCAAGCACCGGCACGCCGAAACGCTGCGGGTCATCCACCTGCTTAAGCAGGATCTTAGCCCCCATCTTCTGATCTCGAAACGCCTGCGCCGCCCCGGCGATATTCCCCTCGATGATATTGTCGCCCAGCACCACGCAGATCGGCTCGCCATCCGCGAAATATTCCGCCAGCCTGAGCGCATCGGCAATGCCGCCTTCGCCCTCCTGGTAGGTGTAATCGAGGTGCTTGAGCCCAAACTCCTTCCCATTCCCAAGCAGCTTGAGAAAATCTCCCGCGTTGTTGCCTCCGGTAACCAGGAGGATTTCCGTCACCCCGGCATTGACCAGGGTTTGAATCGGGTAGTAGATCATCGGCCGATCGTAGACCGGCAGCAGATGCTTGTTTGTGACTTTCGTGAGAGGCTGGAGCCGTGTTCCCAATCCGCCTGCCAACACGATTCCCTTCACTTGAGCACCGTCCGAAAATATTCGATCGTCTTCTGTAAGCCGTCCTCAAGTTTCACCTTCGGTTCCCATTTGAGAAAGGCTTTTGCCCGTCGGATGTCCGGGCGCCGGACCTTGGGATCGTCCACCGGCAGCGGCTGATGCTGAATTTCACTGCGCGAGCCGGTGAGCGACAAGACGAGCCTGGCAATCTCCAGGACCGTCAACTCTCGCGGGTTCCCAAGATTCACCGGATCATGCATGCTTTCCGGCATGTCCGCCGTCTGCTTCGAGAGAAATCCTGCCCGATCGGTACGTTGCCCCACGCTTTTGTCTGATTCCACCATCAATAACGAGATGATACCGGACACCAGATCGTCCACGTAGCAGAAACTTCGAGTCTGCAATCCCTCCCCGAACACCGTGAGCGGCTTGCCCTGCAACGCCTGGACGATGAAATTGGACACGACTCTCCCGTCATTGGGGCGCATGCGCGGGCCGAAGGTATTAAAGATGCGGACGATCCGCGTATCAAGACCGTGGTACCGGTGATACGCCATTGTCATCGCTTCGGCAAAGCGCTTGGCTTCATCGTAGACGCCGCGCGCACCGATCGGATTCACGTTGCCCCAGTAGGATTCCGGCTGCGGGTTGACCAGCGGATCGCCGTACACTTCCGACGTGCTGGCCAGGAGAAACCGCGCGCCCTTGGCCTTGGCCAGCCCCAGCGCCTTGTGCGTCCCGAGGGCTCCGACTTTCAACGTCGCGATCGGATACTCCAGATAATCCTGTGGGCTCGCCGGCGACGCGAAATGCATCACGGCATCGAGCTGCCCGTCCACATGCAGATAGTCACAGACGTTATATTTCACCAGGCTGAACCGCTCGTCCTTCACCAAATGCGCGACGTTTTCAGGACGCCCGGTGATAAAATTATCCACGCACACCACCGCATGCCCCTGACCAACCAGCCGCTCGCAGAGATGGCTGCCGAGGAAGCCCGCCCCGCCGGTGATTAAAATTCTCATGAAAGTTTCAGGTTGAGTGAACGTTCGAGGTTCGAGGTTATCCTGTCCACAACTTCGAACATCGAACTTCGAACCTTCCTATGTAATCAACCATTTTCGGCGGGAGCATACGTGGGGATCAGTTCCTTGAGCTGGGAGACAAGCGCGGCCTGATCGGCTCGACTCAGCGACGCTTCCAACCGATCCAACCGTTGCACAAGCTCGTCGGGCTCGAGCAAGCTGCTGCCGATAACCCGCTTGATCTTGACGTGAGAGGTGGGTTCCACCCGCTCGTCCCGCTCGAACAGTTCTTCGTAGAGCTTTTCTCCAGCGCGCAGGCCGGTATATGTGATCTTGATATCCTGGTCCGGAACCAAACCGGAAAGCACGATCATATTGCGGGCAAGATCGGCAATCCGGACCTGCTCGCCCATGTCCAGCACGAACACATCTCCGCCTTCGCTCCGCACGCTGGCCTGCAGGATGAGCTGAACCGCCTCCGGGATCGTCATGAAGTACCGCTTGATGTCGGGATGTGTGACCGTCACCGGCCCGCCTTTTCTGATCTGCTCGGCAAACAGCGGCACCACACTGCCGTTGCTCCCCAGCACGTTCCCGAATCGGACGGCGGCAAACCGGGTGGCACCGGTCCGGTTCATCGCCTGGACCATGGATTCAGCCACGCGCTTGGTCGCGCCCATGACATTGGAAGGATTGACAGCCTTGTCGGTCGAGATCAGGATAAACTGTTCGACACCGGCCTCCCTGGCTGCCGTTGCCACCATACGCGTTCCCACAATGTTGTTGCGCACCGCCTCGCGCTGGTTATGCTCCATCAACGGGACATGCTTGTGCGCGGCCGCATGAAAAATCACCTGCGGTGCGCACCCACGAAACACCGCCTTCACCCCGTCGGTGTCGGTCACATCGCCCACCACCGCCCTGATGCCGACGTGGGGGAAGGATTCGCGCAACTCCAGCTCCAGCGCGTGCAGGCTGTTCTCGTAACGCTCGAACAGCACCAATGCCGACGGGCGATACCGCGCAATCTGCCGGCACAATTCGGATCCGATGGATCCGCCCGCCCCGGTGACCAGGACTCGCTTCCCTTCCAACAAGGGATGCAACTCCTGAAGATCGGTCTGGATCGGCTCCCGTTGCAACAGGTCCTCCAGCCGCATGGGCCGCACCTGGCGCATGGACACAGGACTGTCCAAAATCTGCTTCACGTTCGGCAGCGTCTTGATCGGCAATTGACAGGTCGCCGCGCTTGCAAGGACCCGTTGCATCAAGGTGGGGGACGCCGAAGGAGCAGCCACGACGATTTCCTTGACGGCGTACCGCCGCACGAGTGATGGAATTTCCCCAATCGTGCCCTCGACCGGAACGCCGTGAATGGTTCGACGTTGTTTTGTGGGATTATCATCCACGAAGACCACTGGTTCGTAGGTGTGGCCGGGATTCATCCTGAGATCGCGCGCCAGCATCTCCCCGGCATTGCCGGCCCCCACGATCAGCACGCGCTTGGCGGTCCGATCGGTTACCATGGCCCACTCACGCAGAATACGCACGGCAATCCTAACGCCACCCAGAAGAACTATGCTCAACAGTCCGGTCATGAGGATGACGGATCGGGGATACGCTACCCATCCGAGGAATTTGTGCAAGAGCAGGTACACAGCAGCCGTTGATGCGACCCCGGCGCCCACAATAAGCTTGAGGTCGTGAAAACCGACATAGCGCCATAAGCCCCGTTGGATTCCGAACACTCCGAATCCAATCGCATGCATCAGGACCACGAGGGGCATCCCTTTGATCGCCCAATGCCAATACTCATCCGGAATCTGCGCTTCGAATCGCAGCACGAATGCGACGAGGTTTGCCACGCAGACGAGCCCCACCTGCAAGAGCGTCGCGCACACTAATCGGACAACAGGCGGAATCTCCTCAAAGAAGCCGCCCACTCGTTGCAACAGCCAGACAGAAATTCCAGTCATCGGATCCCTTGAACAACGCGCCCGGCTTCAGGCAGGGGATCGGACAAGCTGGACAGCCCTCCGTCCCTTGCGGCGTGCGGAACACTCTCTGATGATTTGGACGCCAGGATGGCGATTCCCGCCATCACCCAGAATTGCAGAGCCACCGTCCCGACCAGCATCTGATCAAACTGAAGTCTGACCCCTAAGCCGATCATGCTCAGACTCATCCCCAGCAAGAAGGACCTGGCCAAGGCCTCTTCAGATCTCCGAAACGCCGCGACAACGGTGCGGCCAAGCCGCACCGCAAGCCAGACAAACGCGATCATGCCTGGCAGGCCGACAAGCAGCGCGAGTTCGAGCAGAATGTTGTGCGCACCGTGAGTCCTGACCGGCGCATGCCCGGGTAGAATGTTCTCCTCCGGTTCCTGGCCGAAGAGCATCTTCGACGTTTCCTTGCCATACCCGATTCCGACGACCGGATGCTCGGCGATGCGGTCCAGCACGAACGCCCAGATGTCAAAACGGTGCACGATGGATTTGGTATCGGTCTTTACCTGGAGCGAGGTCTGCGGAATGACCGAGACGGTGCCATCGGGCCGAATCACTGTCGTCAGCAGAACGGAGAGCGCCGCGGCCAGCGCCAAGGTCACCCCCGCCGCCAGCACCAGCGCCGACCTCTTTCCGACCAACCACGCGAAGGCCCAGAGTTCGACGAGAAACGCCAGGAACCCGGCACGCGATCTCGCCAAGAGAAGACAGGCCGTCAAAAGTAGCGTTCCCAACGCAAACAATGCCTTCGCCCAGGGACGTTCAGCGTACCACGCCAAAGCAAAACAGACCGGGATCATCATCACCAGATAGGTCGTCAGCCATACCTCGGCCCTCAAGAACGACCCTCCCCCGCGAAACGTGTCGTCGAACTCGACAAGACTGTAGACGCCAACGGCGAAAGCCACGCCGACAAGCAGCCATGTGAGATGGACCCAGCGTGTGTGATCCCGGAAGAAAAACAGCACCGTGTAGAAGATCAACGCCTGCTGAAGAAGCTTGCCAAACTCCTTGAGACTGTAGACCGGGTATGCTGCGAAGGGAATCGTCAAGCCGACCCACAGCACGAATGCGGCGAGCGGAAGATCCACCGGCGTCCGAATGAAAAAATGCTGCCGATTAACCGCACACCAGATCCCCAGCAATACCAGCAGGATGATGAACCCGTTCCGTTCGAGAAACAGCAACCCTTTGAACGGAAGGGAAAAAATGAAGACGTACAGTAGTCCGCGGATGATCCGGTCGAGATTCGGAAGAGCAGGTAGAGAACCGCGAAGCGCCACTGCCGCGCCGTCCGTCATACGGCGGCCCTCCGGTCCCCGAGCCTCACCTCCACTGATCGGACGCTCCAAGCCAGCACTGCATAAGCCACGGCCCATATGAAGAGCATCGCCAGTCGAACCGGCTCGTCCATGTGGACATATAGCACAGCCGTCGTTCCGGTGGCCAGCATCAGCACGTATTCGGCCAGCACTGTCTTCCGGTGGCCCCACCCCGCCAGGACCAGCCGCTGATAGTAATGTTCCCGGTGAGCCTGCCAGACCTTGTCGCCGCGCAGCAATCTTCGGAGGAGGGTGACCGTGGCGTCGACGATGAACGGCGAAAAGATCAACAGCGGCGTCCACAGATCGAAAACGCCGTCTCGTACGCCCAGGATCGCGAGCGTCCCGGCCAGAAATCCCAGCGGCACGCTGCCGACGTCTCCCATGAAAATCCTGGCCGGCGGCAGATTGAAGTAAAGAAATCCCCCCGCAGCGGCGCTGGTCATCACCGCGAACAACGCCATCTCCCGTGATCCGCCGGCCCAGGCCACGTATCCCAACATCCCAAATCCCAGGACCGTCATGCCCCCTGCAAACCCGTCCATCCCATCCATAAAATTATAGAGGTTCGTCACCCACATGATGCCCAGCAACGTCAACGGAACCGCGAGCCATTTCAACGAAATGGCGCCCACCAACGGTATCGTGACTGCAGTGACCGTCAATCCGGCGCCCCAGATCACCGTGACAGCGGCGAGGCCGTGCAGCATGAATCGCACGCCTGGCGAGAGGCCTCCCCGATCATCCCAGAACGACACCACGCTGAGTGCGAGCGTCGGGCCAAGAATCCAGAGCCATACACCGGCCGGGGCCGATTCAGAAGCGTGCGGGGACGTCACCCCAGCCCACCCGATCGCCTCAGCCAGCAAAAGCCCCGCTGCGAAGCTGGCAATAATCGCCAGACCGCCCGTGCGCGGAGTCGGCCTGGTGTGAAGCGATCGCGTATTCGGATGATCCAGGAGGGCCAGCGGAGCGGCGGGCGAGCAGAGCCAGCTTGTCAGCCACCACGACAGGCCCGTCACCAGCACGGCGACACCCAGGTTTTCCGGTGTCATGCGGCCGCCCTCCGATACCAGGCGATCATTTCCGGAAGCGCCGTAGCAAACGACCTCGTGGGTCGATAGCCAAGCTCACGAGCAATACGTTCCGAGCTGTACCAAGCCGATCCGATCAACCTGCCGAGCGCGTCGGAATCGATGACGAACCGTTTCCCCCAGACGATTCCAAACACATCCCCCACGGTCGCAGCCATCTTGAGAGCCCACACGGGGACATGCCAGGCGAGGGGCTTCTTCCCGAGACTTTCGCAGATCATCACGTAGAGTTCGCGCGTCGAGTAGGCCCGGCCGTCCGTGACGATGTAGCATCGGCCGTCCGCCGCTCGAGCCGCTGAGACAAGTACGGACGCCTGGACCACATCGTCGACATGGACCATGCTTCGCCGGTTGCCGAGTTCGGACAGAGGCGGGAAGACGCCCTTATCGATGGCCGCGATCATCCGGAAGAGGTTTCCTTTGGCCCCCGGCCCGTAGACAAGCGGAAGCCGAAGGCAGGCAACATGAAGACCTGACCTTCGGCCGATGTCGAGAACCAGTCGCTCCGCCTCCAGCTTCGACCGGCCGTACGGTGTCTCCGGAGCCCAGTCAAACGACTCGTCGACACAGCAGCCGTCTCCCTCGCCCATGGCCTTGACGCTGCTGAACAGGACGAACACCTTCGCGCCTCCCGCCACGGCTCCCGCGAGCACGTTGCGCGTTCCCTCGACGTTGACCGCCTGGTAACTTTCCTCCTGGCCCGCTGCTTCGGTCAGCGCATGAGCCTTCCCCGCCAGGTGGAAGACCATCTCACAGCCGGCCGCCGCCGTCTTCATGGCCTGTGGATCGCATACATCCCCTGTCGCGAGTGCGACGCCGGCAGGCCAGAAATCCCGCCGCCCCGATTCATGGAGCAGCGCCCTCACGGAATGCCCGTCTCGGAGGAGCCTTTGGATCAGATGCCGGCCAATGAACCCGGCGGCTCCCGTGACCAACACCCTTTTCATGTCCGACAGAAAACCTCCCTTCACCCCAGTCCTCTCCCCCGCAGGGGGAGAGGTGACGGTGAGGGGGATTGTCCCAGCAGTTCCCCGTACACCGCCAGAATTTCCGCAATGACCCGGTCCTGGGCAAACTCCGCCAGAACGATCTCCCGGCCCCGCCGGCCCATGCGTGCGCGAAGCGCCGCGTCCTCAGCCAGCTCACGGAGCGCCTTGGCAAGCGCATGCGCGTCGCGCGCGGGCACGAGCAGGCCATTATCACGATCCCGGACGACCTCCCGGCAGCCGGGGATGTTTGTGGTGACGATGGGGAGACCACAGGCCGCGGCCTCCAGCAACGCCTTCGGCAGGCCCTCCCCATAATAGGACGGCAGGCAGGCGATATGCGCTTGATGGAGCACGAGGGGCATGCTGTCGCGCCACCCCCACCATTCCACGCCGTCGTGTCCATGCCAGCCGCGCAGGGTCGCCTCCGGAATAGAGGCCGGGTTGCCAAGGTCCGGAATCCCTACGAGCACGAATCGTCCGTGAACCCCCGCCTGCGTCATCAGACGCGCCGCTTCGACGAATTCGCCAATGCCCTTGTCCCACAGCATCCGGGAAGACAGCACGATGCAGACCGGCCCGGCCGGTTCCGGCGCGGGAGCAAACATCGTGATGTCGACCCCGGCCCCGCGAATCAGCCGGATGCGGGATTCCGGCAGGCGCGAGCGGACAAGCAGCGCGCGGTCGTCCGGGTTTTGCACGATCGTCAGGCTGCCCTGCGCGTCGAGCAGCCGGGCCAGAATCAAGCGGACCACTGGCCGGATCAGCCGCATCACGCCGTGGGTGGTCGTGAAGAGCCAGCCCAGTCCGGCCACCGCGTTCACCCGGACCGGGACGCGCGCCAACCACGCCGCCAGAGTGCCGTACACGACCGGCTTCAGCGCGACGTGATGCACGATGTCGGGCCGTTCCCGGCGGTACAGGCGCACCAGTGCCGCGATTTCCCGAATCGGGTTGCCTCTATGTCGTGAGAGATTGAACGGAACCAGTCGAATGCCCGCCGCCCGGATTGTGTCACCCCGGTTCCCCACGCGGGTGGCCACAGCCACGTCGAAGCCCGCCTTCTGCGCCGCCACGGCGAGCGCCAGCCGGTGGGAGACAAAATACCAGTCCTCCGTGACGACAAACAGCAGTTTGGGACCGGGCTGACGCATCATGAACTCTGCGATTTCTTCTGCGCCCGGACCACGACGGACGTCAGCAGGAGATCTTGCGCATCCATGCCGCGGAATGGGACGGCCAAACTATCGGGCAACTGAGAGCGCGGAGCGCGACTGGACATGGCGATCTCAGCGGTGAGGCCGGAATCGGAAAACACGTCCAGCCATTGCCGCCCCCGGATGCGATTGCCGCGCGAGTCCGCCTGTGCGTCGTCGGAGTATTCGCCGTCCTGAAGCGCCAAGAAGCCGAGCGGGTTGACCTCGCTGTCGAAGTGATCTTTCAAATCAATAAAGTGCAGCCCCACTCCACCGTCGGCCGAGATGGACGCCGTCTTCCCGACAAACCGGCCGACGAGACTCCTTGGTATGTGCTCCAGCGTGCTGGCGGAATAGATGAAGTCGAAGGCGTGAGGCGGTTCCGATGTCAGCAGGTCGAACGGCGCCAGGTAGTCGAACCAGCCCGGCAGGTCTCCCCGTTCCGAACCCGCCCATGCATAAACCTCTTCGATCCTCCCGCCGAGTGATTCCTCGGACCGGGTGTGCTTCTTCAGGATGTCATGGAGCTCCGCCTTTTTGACGGACAGGACGGATTCCCTCAGGGCGGAGGGAACCAACAGGCGGTTCAAGTCAACGCTGGTCACGGTGCTCGCGCCGAGAAGCCACATGACAACCGGGCTCGACCCGACATACCCGGTTCCTATTTCAAGGCACCGCCTGCCCTCGATCCCGCCGATACCGGAGGCAGTCAGATACTCGCCAAACACCCGGGCGGCCCTGTCGATCCGGCATTTCCCGCGGGCGTCCCGCGTGGCGATCACGTTGTTGAACAGGCTGCTGGTATGCCCCGCTCCGCCTTTGAGCAGGATCCTCAGTTGCTGCCGAACCGCGGGGGGCAGCGAAAAGTAGATCTTCCACGCAATCTCCGCGATCTTCATGCCAGTTCTATGGCGCGGCGGCCGCGCACGCCGCCACGGCCCCGATGCTTCGCGTCACGGACCTTTCACTTCCGCGCCGACAATCTGTCGCAGCACGGTCCTGAATCGCCGCAGTATGCGGACCCAGGCGTCACGGTCGCCGCGCAACGCGCTGAACAGGCGCGCCGCCAGACGCGACCGGTGTTGATTGAGCTGGGCCACGACGATCCATACTCTGGCGACCGGCACCCACAAGAGGAGAAACATCCTCCAGAGCGGATGCACTCGTCCCCTCCACGAGGGATCGAGATCCCACGCATAGTCATGCAGCACGCAGGCAGCCCGTGCTTCCGTCGCCTGCCATGCCGAGGTCACCTCCCGCGCGTGCCACCGCACCGGCGTAAAAAAAATCTTCAGCTTCAACTCATCGAACACCCCGCTGAGCAGAACGGCGCGCAGAACGCCGCCCTTGATCAGAGGCCCCACAACCGGGAGCATCTTGAGCGGATTGGGGACGAGGCTCTGCGGACGATCGGCCAGGGGCGCCCAGCTCACGAGCATCATCTCATCCGAGTCCGTCACGACATGGATGTTGGACCCGGCGCCGAAATTCTGATGGATGTAATCGCCGTCCATCGTCCAGTTCTCGAGCGCGCTCGTATCGTGCTCCTCGACCACGGAATAGTCGCAGAGGAATGGCGCCCAGCTCAACGAGTGAAGCACAATGCCCTCATCCTCGGGAACCCTCCACCAGCAGGCGGCTGGGAAGTGCGTGAAATAAGATGCCTCCCATTCGTAGCGCTCGGTTTCACTGTGGAAGCTGTGGATGCAGGCTGCAGCCATTTGCCGGCCCGTGATCGCGAGTGGTGCCCCCTGTCCGGTCCCTTCAGCGCGGCGGAAGGGAGGCCCGTCGGCTTTGAGCACTCCCAGCGCTGCGAGACGCTGGAACAACGGCTCCTCACCGAATCGAAGCGCCGCAACGAGTACCACTCGTGCGCCGGCCAGCGCATGCCCCCGCAGAGCAGCGACCGTCCCGTCGGAAACCATCAAATCGGGCGTCACGAAAACGCCGTACGCTCCGTCTCGGTGCGCCATTTGCGTCGCAAGCTTGTGTCCGATGCCCATGTGCTCGCAGCCTGACTTGCCCGCAGGAGCAGGAGGAATTTCGATAAAATGCGGCTCGATGTGCTTCTTGAGAGTCGTAAAGATTCCGGTCGCGGAGATCACCTCCCAATCATGCGGCGTCGTGCAGAAAATAAACTTGTGCTTCCCGCCTCCGAGAACGGGAATGTTGCCGGAAGCCAGCAGGCTCGGCAGGCAATAGTCGGTAAGATAGTTGCGGAAGGTCTCCCCCCAGAACACCACGGCGAAATAAAACGGCCGAAGGGTCTCCGGTGAAGCGGAAGCGCTCCCGGCGGGACGGACGAGGCCGGACGACAGCCCGATGCCTTCAGCGCTCATCGGGTGACCGGGTTTGACAAGACATGGGAAGCTTGATACCAGTAAGGACCTTTTTCACCAGGCCCATGATGGACACGAACGACAAGAGCCCCCGACACGAAGGATCGCCTGCCCGGCTGACCAGCGTCATGGACACGGTGCGCACGGAGGGTTTGGGCTGGGTCCTGCGGCGGCTTCGCTATCGGACGCCGTTGACACCGGCCGGACGCGCCGTGCATGCGGGCCTTCGCCGGATGCTCGGCCTGGCGCTCGAAGCGCCGCGCGCGATCCGGCGCGGACTCGGCAACACGCCGGCGGCGGATGCGGACACGCTGTACGCCTTCTACGACCTCCAGGTGACGCCGATCTCCTACGACGTCAGCTGGTTCGCGAGCACGGCGGATCGCGCGCGGCGGCGGATGGGCCTGAGCCGGCTCCACTTCGTCATCGTACCGGGCGTCAAGGACGGCCTGCGCGAGGAGCGCAAGGCCTACGAATCCATCGTGGACGCCCCCGCGCGGCTGTGGCGGCTCCATAACATCATCGTGCCCCTGCTCTCGCTCGTGCCGTCCTTCGCAGGGCTGAGCATCCTGCCGTCCCGTGATGCGGTCGGCGCGCTCCGGGCCGCCGCCGGAAACCGCGTCTACCCGGCCCACTACGAGCCGTCCATGCCGGTGTCGAACTGGCCGACGGAGCTGCTCAAGGAACCGTGCGATCCTGGAGAGGAGATCGGCGTCCTGCGGAGCACCCCCCAGGGCCTGCGCTACGTCGAGCGCTGGCTCGCGTCCCGGCTTGCCGGCCGGCGCCTCATCACGATCACCGTCCGGGACTATAACTTCATGCCCGCCCGCAACAGCAACCTGGACGCCTGGGCTTCGTTCGCCAGACGGTTGGACGGAACAAAGTACCTGCCCGTCTTCGTGCTGGATACGGAACGGACGCTGGACCCGCTTCCCGCTCAGCTGGCTGGTTTCGAGGTGTTCCGCGAGGCCTCGTGGAATCTCTGGCTCAGGATGGCTCTGTATGAAGTCAGCTACCTGAACCTCGGCGTCAACAACGGCCCCTTGTTCATGTGCCTGCATAATGCCCGGACACGACTCCTGATCTTCAAGATCGTGACGCCCAACGCGCCCCAGACGACGGAGGAACTGATGACAACGCTGGGATTCAAGATCGGCGGGCAGGTCCCCTTCGCGACACCCTTCCAGCGGCTGGTATGGGAGGACGACAACCTGGAAACGATCGAACGGGAGTTTGCTAGGATGACTCGCCTGATCGAGGAATCCGGAGCGAAGCCAGTACCCCTGTAATCCAAAGCCGGCGCTGTTTCAGCCACCAGCCGAAGTGCAGCCAGATCCCGCCGTTGACGATCCAGAGCAGATCCAGCACCTGCTGGACCCGGCGCCCGATCGGCCGGGAACAGCGGGCGAACAGGTCCGCCGACGACGCCTCGACCGCGCCCGTCCGGCTTGGACCGGCGGCGCCCATCCGCAGGGGCATCGTGAACAGCTCCCGCTTCAGGGGATCCATCGCGCGCGAAAACAGGAACGATCGCAAATTAGTTTCCTTGAACCACCGGCTGACGAACGGGACATAGTCGGTCCGGAGGCGTTTCAGCGGCAGATAGGACAGCCGGCTCTCCGGCGTGAAACTGATCAAGGTCATCGTCTCCGATGCGTGCACGTCGCGCCGGTCGGGGAAATTCCGATGGATGTAGTCCCCGTCGATGGTCCAGTCCCGCAAGGTGGACGTATCGTGCGTGACGAGCCCGGAGTAATCCACCAAGATCGGCGCCCAGCAGGTCGAACGCATGAGCAGCCCGCCGCCCGGCACCTTCCACCAGATCGCGACGGGCGAACGAGAATAGAAATACGGCGCGTCCCACTCGTACCGCCGGGTCTCCGAATGCATGTGCGGCAAGGCCAGCGAAATCAGCTCATCCGGCTTCAGGACGATCGGCTGCCCCGTCCGCTGGATCCCGTTCGCCGCCAGCGCGGACAGAAACCCCTCGTTCGCAAATCGCGGGCAGTTCGCCAGCACCACCTTCTTCCCGCTCTTCGCCAGGCTCTGCGCCTCCGCGACGACGCCATCGGCAAACACCGTGTCCGGATAGACAAAGGTGCCGTACACGCCGGCACGATGCATGGTCTGCGCGATGACGGCGTGGCCCTCGGACATGGCGCGCATCTTCGACGTCTCGTCATCGGGTCGTTTCATTTCGATCAGAGCCGGCTCGATCTCCTTCGCGAGCGATCGAAACAGGGGGTGCCCGCGCATCACCGCCCAGTCATCGGCCGTCGTGCAGACCAGGAACCGGCTGCCGGCCTTGTTCTCCAGGGCCGGAATGTTGCGCGAGGCCAGCAGCGAGGCCAGGCAGAAGTCGAGAAAATAACCTCGGAACTCCTCCCCCCAGAGCACGACGCCGAAGTAAAACGGCTTCACGGTGTGATCCAGTCGCCACCAGATGGCTTCCCGTTCGCCTCCGTCAGGGATCGGAATCCCTTCGGTGGTTCGTAAGCCCATGAGTCGGAGGTTACATGCGAGAACAAGCCGGCCGTCCCCATCCGTCCATGCTTCGATGAGATCGCTGGAAACACGGTCTTCTTGAGGCCCTGAAAAGCCGGATGAGTTCCCGCGGCGGGATCTCCGGACTCGAACCACTGGCCGCTCAACCCGAACCAGATTTTCCCCGCATCCATGTCAAGCGCCACCATGACCACCTGATGCTCCCCCAATGCGCCCACTCCACAGCACGCCGTCAGGCCCGCATGAACGGCATGGCCATCACCGCGCCATCCCCATCCATGTTTGCTGGCCCCAAGTTCGCTGACGGTGGAATGCCAGGGACCCACAACCCCGATGGTCGCCGTAGCCGCGATCGCACCATCAACAGACCCGAGATTGGACGAGAACACTTCCCAATACCATCGTCCGGACGAGACCCCGGGCCCGATTAACCAGATCCGATCCGACCCGATGCCCGATTGATTGGCAAATCCGAGATCGCCATTCACCGCCCGGGCATTACCGGCAAGCATGGCAACCCGCGCGGAATCGTCCGTCCTAACAAGCTGAACGAAGTCTGTTCGGATGTTCTTGAATGGCGAAGAAGACGCGGACTTCCCGGCACCCATGGCAGACGGGAAGGCTTCCGCCCGCGTGAGAGGATTGAAACCTTCCGGGGGCGTATGGATCCACGAATCGGCTGTCACGTTGATGAGCAGGCTTGCGGTGCCGCGCCCTCCGTGCCTGGAGGAAACCGCTGGAAACACGGCCGTCCTGAGGTCCTGAAATGCCGGATGAGTCCTGGCTGCGGGATCTCCGGCCTCAAACCATTGGCCGTTGAGCCCGAACCAGATCTTCCCAGCGTCCATGTCGAGCGCCACCATGATCACCTGATCGCCTCCACTGGCGACCGTTCCGTAAGGCGTTTTCCTCCCTCCGTGGACCGCCTTCCCGTCGCCACGCCATCCCCAGCCATGTCGGCTCGAACCGAGTTCCCTGACGACCGGATGGTCCGGCGTCACGACCCCGACAGCCGCCGTATCCGCGGCAGTCCCCAGATTGTGCGAGGCCACCTCCCAATACCACCTGCCCGCCGAAACGGCCGGCCCGGTCAACCCGATGCGGTACGAGCCGACACCGGACTGGTTGCTGTATTCTCCATTCACCGCCTGAGCGCGAGCGGCGATCGTTTTGGCCCTGTGGAACAAGGACAGCGGCCACGGCATGCGGATCCGTATGAACCGGACGATGTACCCGACAATCCGCTCCAGCATCGGCGGATCACTATAGATGCGCCCGACGATCGCGCCGGCGCGCGCCTCCGTGTTCCTCCACGCCACCGAATGGGTGTCGCCTCCGTGCAACCGCACGTTCAACGCAAAGATGCGCCGTTTCAACGGATCCATGCCCCCGCTGTTCTTGACGGATCGGAGGCAATGAACCTTCCAATAATGGCGGACAAGCGGCCAGCAGTTGTACCAGCGGGGAGCCAGCAGGCCCTCGGGCAGGTGGCCGGGCCGTTCGCTCTCGCCCGTAAAACTGACGAGGCAGATTTCATCGGAATCGCGCACGACGTGGACGCGATCATCAAGCGAAAAGTTCCTGAAAATGTAATCACCGTCGAGCGTCCAGCGATCGAAGGTCTCCGACTGGTGGCTGGCAAGGGTGGCGTAGTTCACGAGCAGCGGCGCCCAGCTGAAGCTGTGCACGACGACGCCGTCCTCGCCGGGCACGCGCCAGAAGCAGCTGTAGGGACTCTCCGCGAAACACGGCGCGTCCCAATCATAGCGGAGCGTCTCCGGGTGCATGTTGCGGAGCGCGATCGCGGTCAGTGTTTTCGGCTCGAGAACCAACGGAGCGCCAGACTCCGGCTTGCGCAAGGCCTCGATCTCAGGCATGCAGCCCTCGGAGGTAAACCGCATGGCGACGCACAGCACGACGTTGTTTCCTTTCATGGCCAGGCGTTGTAGGGCCGCCACCGATCCGTCCGAGAGGACAAGGTCGGGCGTCAGGAAGACCCCATAGGCCTTGTCGGCGAAGGCCCGCTCGGCGGCTACCTTGTGGCCCTCCGACATCACCAGATACTTGTTCGCAC
>Ga0187893_10001522_pt1 | contig 55259 bp, 44 predicted proteins | sample MA1701074metaG_FD_139574 | JGI IMG/M metagenome (GOLD analysis project Ga0187893, IMG submission 139574) | White microbial mat communities from a basaltic lava cave in the Kipuka Kanohina Cave System on the Island of Hawaii, USA - MA170107-4 metaG ...
GACGCTCCGCCGGTACGCGGCCTGGCCTTTCCCGGCGCGCGAACCCTTACCGAAGACTCACCATCAGCCTCGAAACGCCCCAAACCGGACATCTCGGCACCGGGGTAGGTCAGGAGGTCTGAAGCTACCGCTGCCTCCTACAACTCCTCAAGCGATTCAAGCGGATTCGGCGGCGGACGTTGCCCATCTGAACTCATCGGCATCGAGGATGGAGCGTAAAGATGCATCCGAAGAGGGACGAACAGCTATCCTGGGTGCAGGGATCGCGATCGTCGCAAACGACAAAGTCGTCGGCAAAGCACGTACCGTCGTCCGTGCACATTTCGTTCAGGGTACAGGCATTGCCATCTTCGCACCTGCCCGTTCGAAACTCACGGACGCAGCCCGTACGAGGCTTGCAGGAGCTTATGACGCACGGATTCCCAGAGTCTTCGCATGCCAGGGGTTCTGGTCCGCTATCTGAGCAATGCCCTTCCGCGTCGCACTCTTCCGCGCCGTCGCAGGGATCGTCGTCTTCACACGCCGTGCCCCTCGGCATCGGGTCGTACACGCACGCGGAGCCTTCACAGCGACCCTCTTTCGTGCACGGGTCGCGATCATCGGGGCAGGACCCGTTGGTCGCCTTGTACGCGCACTTGTGCGCTTCGCATGTATCGGTCGTGCAGGGATTCCCGTCATCGCACCTCCCACGGCCGGGCTCCATGCAGTCGCAGTATGCCGAGTTGTTGTTCAGTCGCACCGTCCTGCTCCAACATTCCGCTGGCTCCTCGTTGACCAGACATGATGGGCACCCCCTCAACTCGCCCACCTTGCGATCGTATTCCCTCCTGAACTTACGCTCGCAACGCTCCTCGTCGAAGGTCTTCCCCAGAACCTCGTTGCGGGCCGCCTTGACGTGACACCCGACGAGACGCTCCACGAGCTCGCTCAGGAGGCGTGTCATCCGCTTGCCACACCTGAGCGCAGGCTTGCCGCCCAGGGGATCGCAATGTGGGCTGGAAGTACCGAGGCATTCTTGCCTTTGGACGGTGCCCTCCATCTGGTCTGCGATGCATGCGGGACAGTTCTCCTCGGCGACTCTTTCGGGAATCCCCGCCTCATACACTTTTTCGGCATGCGCTACGCACGCGGAACGATCGAACTCCCTCTCCCTCGACACGGCAGTGGCATGCTTCTCCTCGCATGCCAGAAGCGCGGTGACGAACCCACCGGCTTGCCGAGCAGCCATTTGTTGACAGAGCGCCGCCGGAGGAAAGGTCGACGATGTCGTACTCGAGCCGGAGGAAGTCGTCGTACTCGCGCTCACGGTAGTGGGCGTGGCAGCGACAGTGGTCGTCGTCTGTGCCCACGCAGGTGACATGTACGAGGTGAGGGTGACAATGGTTGCCAGGGAAACGAGAATCGCGCCGCCTCTTCCGGCGCCGCAAATGGTGGCGGATGAGAATCGCGCGAACCGCTGGTCACGGTGCATACTGGACCCAGCTTCCCTCTAACTCAGGCGGCTACGGATCGTCACGGGACGCTAGCACAACGACGCCGTTACGGGAAAGAGTTTTTTCGACGCCGGCCCCCTGCTCGTTTGGTTCAAGAGAAACCTGACCGTGCACCCACAAGGCTTACCGCCCCAGGCCCAAGCGTGACGGGGATCTTCCGCTTCGGAATACTCCCGCTCGCCCGCTGCGCTCGTAAAGGGCATATTCCGAATCAGTACATAAACGTCACCCGCAACCCCGTCTCCGACCGCCCGCGGTTCAGATCCGTGAGGCCCCAGGTACCGAAAATGGGGCCGTCTTCCCCCGTGGGGTTCAGGAAGAAGCGCTGGGTGAGGTTCACCGCGAGGTTCGGGCGGATGAGGTAGTCGAGGGACCAGAAGGCGAGCGTGCTCCAGTGGTTCACGTAGTCGACGGCCAGGCCGGCGGCCGGGACGATGGCGCCGCCCTTGTAGAACGTGAGCGTACTGAGGATGAAGAGACTCTCCCAGTCGCGGACCTTGTCGCGGAACGAGATGTCCTTCGGGCGCGCCACCGAGGGGAGGTCGGCGCCGCCGGTGAGGCACGACTCACCGTTCTTGCCGAAGTTCCGCCCGACGACATCAGGACACGAGGGATTGTTCATGAGGTAGTGCCAGAAGAACTGCCCGGTGATGAAGAACGTGCTCTTCTTGTTGAGAAAGCGAATCCACTGGAAGCGATCGAAGCCGATCATGCCCTTCCACATGTTCTTCTCGCGCACGCCCGGCAGGAGATCGTCGACGACCGTGCGGACGCCGCGATCGTAGAACGGTATGCCGAAGTCGAGGATCGTCTCCATGCGGTAGACGGTCTGGGTGAACTGCTCGTCGGAGTAGTTCATCGAGAAACCGGCCGTGTTGACGTACGGCGTGTAGTATTCGGCCGGAAAGATGCCGGCGTCCAGGAGCGTGGCCGCCGAGATGGCGTTAGGATCCTCGGAAACGTGGGCCCGATTGAATACCGGGAGCGCGCGAAGCTGTGCGGAATTCGTGCCGTCGTCGCCAGCCCAGCGCTGCCAGAGGTAGTTGAGGGTGAACTCGATCCCTTGGGGCGTGACGGCGTGAAAGCGGGCGCCGACCTGACTGTTGTCGAGGGGATCCCAGCTGTCATAGTCGCCCTGCTGGAAGAATCGCGTGCCTTCCATGCGATTGAGCTGCAAGAGCGCAGGTTGGCGAACGTCAGGATTGCTGGATGCGAGCGCGGGCCCGAGTGTCCTGAGCGCGCCGAGATCGCCCCCGCCGAGCAGCCGCGTGCACATACCGAACCCCGTATCGGGATTGATCGCCACGTCCGAGGTGGTGCACGGAGCGTAGCGGAAGGCGCCGTCGCCACGATTCGTGAACGGATCGTAGATCTGCAGGCCCCAGGGCCGGGGAAGAAACGCCTGCTTCACCGGATGCCAGTCACCGGGGTTCCAGTAGAACTCGAAAAAGGACTGGGAGAGCGGTCCGAGGCTGCCGAGGTTATAGAGGCCCTTGAGCATCCAGAACGGCCGCCGGAGGTCGTCCCACCCAAACGCCGGCGGGGGAACCTCCTGGTGAAAGTGCCAGGTCAGGTCGAGTGGGTTGACCCGATCGAGCATGCGGAAGCCATCGCTCTCGCCCCAGACGATCTGCTGCCGGCCGACCCGGAGGCTCAAGGGAATCTTCCGGAGCGCGACGTCGACGTACACCTCGCGGAGCGAATTTTCGAACTTGTAAGCGTCCAGCTCCTCCTGGGGGAGGCCGTCCAGGCTCCGGAGCTTTGCCGGCAGTGCAGGTAGGTCACCTTTGGGCCCGAAGAGGCCCCCGGGGTTCGTGCTCGTATCGGAGCGCCGGAAATCCTTCTTCGGATACGTCTTCGGCGTGTAGTCGTAGATGCTGTCGTAGACGAACCGGTACAGCAGGAAGAACTTGGCCTTGCGGATGCCGGGGACCTTGAACTTGCCCGCGAGGTAGCCGCCCTGGATCACGTCCCAGTCGACACGCGTGCGGAAGGTGTTGCGCTGCTGGACGAACTGCCAATCGTCGGGCGCCGCGGTCGGGTGGCGAAGAAGATTCTGCGTCTGGATGTTTCCCGAAAGCTCGAGGGGACCGAGCCCGAGCTTGTCGAGCCGTGTCGTCGCCGCGGCGGGAACGGCGAGCGCGGCCGAGGTTGCGAGAGCGAGCCCGATCCACGAGGCTCGCCTCGGTTGCTGCGTGGCTGAATGCCTTCGAGAGTTGCCAGCAGGCGCCCACGATGCCGGGGTCTTCATTCTCGATCTCCTTGCGCGGGCGCGCGCTCGCCGTCCGAAGACAGCCCCGCACACCCATCGGGCTGGCAGAGAGCAAACGCTGTGCCGCGCTGACGGCTACGGATTTCAGCGGGGCTGACCGTGGGTCCTGTGAACGTCCAGCGCAGTCGGCGGCGCGTCAGCCGGAACGATCCGACGTTAGCGAGCTCAGGACAACAGACCGTCTGGCGCGCCGCGCGAAGACCGCAGATCCATGGACATCGCGAGCGCCGCTCGCGACGTGCAGAAGGGACGACAGCGCCTTCGAGCCGGCACGCCGCGCCGTAGTTGGCTTGGCATGTGAAGAATCGTTCCCAGCCGCTCCGAAGCGTTGGTCACGATCATCCACACACGATCGACCGCTGCGCCTGGATTCTCGCAGCGGCCCAGCCGGCACACACGTTGCTACCTGCGCTCGCTATCCCGTTCAGCTTGATGCCTGACGCCGATGACGGAAATGGAAGCGCGAAGGAGAATCCACGTGTGGCATCGACTGGTGCAGATCATCTCGCTCACCGCGGTCACCTCTGGCGTCTGCCTCACCGGCTCCGCTGCTCGCGCGGGCATCGATGCCGCAGCGATCTGCAAGGACAAGAAGCTCACCGTTGCGGGCAGGCACACGCAGGCGCTCAGCAGGGCCTTCGGGCGGAACTTCAGGGCCTCTAACTCGGCAAGGCTGGCGGTCGACATCTCGAAGGCCGACTCGAGATTGACCAGGGACTTCGCGGCGGCCGAGCGTGCTTCGAGCTGCCTCACCACGGGCGACGCGGACACGATAGGCGCGAAAGACGAAGCTCTCGTCGCGGACGTGCTCGCGCGCCGCCCAACAAAGTTCGTTTTCACGACCACAGCGGCAGCGGGCACCTGCGGCCGGATCAACGACGATTCCGCAGGCACTGGGACCGATCTCGTACCGTACGGCTCGGCGGCCGCTGCACTCGACTGCGGAAACTGCGGCGAAGGCAATGAAACTCTCTTCGACCTACTGCATCCCCAAGACTTGGAGCTTACTCATCAACAGTGTTGCAGATCTCCCTGGGCCCGGTGCGATCTCGCTAGTCGGCGCCGGCACCCTGGTCGAGTGAGGGGTTAGGCAATGAAACACCGAAGCATGTGCCTTGGCCGGGTTGCGCGCCTCCGGAGGCCTAGCGCAGCACTGGCTCTCCTACTCGCGCTGGCATCGGCAGATTCGGCCTCCGCCGACGTCGCCCCCGGCGACGTCATCGGCCGCGAGGACACCGACCGCATCCGCGACCTCGTCTCCCCGGGGCTCGAATGGTGCGTGCGGCGCGGCTGGCCGATGCGGATCGTCGCCCCGCGCCAGATCGAGTGGCCGGCGGCGTATCGGGAGGCGACCGAGAAGTACGCCGCGCAGGTGCGGCTCAGCGCCGATGGCCGGCAGCTCGAGAACTACGTCGCCGGCATGCCGTTTCCCGACATCGATCCGAACGATCCGCAGGTGGCCCTCAAGATCATGTGGAACTACGAGCACAAGCCGGCCATCACCGACGACCTCGATCTGCGCAACTTCGACGCCGACACGGGCGGGATCGGCGCCGCGCAGCCGATGTCGGTCGAGCGGCATTTCCTCATCGACCACATCCGCACCCTCTTCTTCACCGGGCGGCTCTACCAGGAGCCCAAGCATGCCTACCTGCCGAACGACGACGGCTTCCGCCGCCTGACGGGCCTCTATCCCGTGCTCGAGCCCTTCGATCTCAAGGGCGTGGGCGGGATCGAGCACCGCTTCCTCGATCCCGACCGCCAGGACAGCCAGTGGCTCTACCTGCCCTCGCTCCGCCGCGTGCGCCGGCTCTCGACAGCGCAGCGCAGCGACGCCCTCTTCGGCCAGGACACCGACGTCGACAGCTACTACGGCTACAACGGCCACATCTCCTGGATGACGTGGACGTTTCTCGGCGAGCGCGAGATCCTCGCCGCGATGCACGCCGAGCACTTCCCGGTGAAATGGGCGCACCCCGCCAACTGGGCCTTCGACGACGTGTGGGAGAAGCGGCAGGTCTACGTCATCGAGGGCGTCTCGCGGCTGCCGCAGTACGCGTACTCCAAGCGCATCATCTTCATCGACAAGGAAGCCTGGGTCATCCCCTACTCCGACATCTACGACCGCGCCGGCGATCTCTGGAAGATCTGGATCAACGACTGGAGCTACCGCACCGCCGCCTTCCCCGGCGCCGGCGAGCAGTATCCCGACGAGCGCCCGTTCCAGCCAGCGATCGTGATGGTCGACATGCAGCTCGAGCACGCCACCCGCGTTGCGCTGCCGAGCCTCCAGTTCCCGGGCGAGCAGGGCTGGTACTTCAACCAAGGTGAGAAGTACGGCGTCGAGCCCGATTGGTTCACGGTGCCGGCGTTGGTGGAGGCCGGGCACTGAGCGGTGGAGGAAGTCATGCGTGGGCTCCATCCGGGAGATCGCGGTGGCGACCGGTCGCTCCCTCCGGTCGCCATTGCCCTCCCGGGTGGTCTGGCACCGCGCAACGTGCGGAGGAGCGTCACACGATGACCGACGACACCACAGGAGGTGGCGCCATGCGTTCTCGAATCCTCATCGCTCTGGGCTCGCTCTTCGCCGGAGCATTGCTCCTCGGGGCTCCGTCGTTCGTGCAGGCACAAGGTGCGGTCAAAACGTGCTCGAACACCTGCAAGCAGCGCATGGAAAGGTGCCAGAAGAGCTTCAAGGACCAGGCCCAGATCGCAACGGAAGCCTGCCGCGCGACCTACAAGGCTTCGAAGCCAGCTTGTCGTGGCGACACGGTGTGCAAGGACACCATCAGGGCACGATTCGACGGTTGCATGGAGAGCGCCAGGCAGATCAAAGCGAGAAAACGTCTCTGCGCCAAAGACGCCGACGGTTTCACGAGCTGCAAGGCTTGCTGCAAGAAGGGCGATCTCGCCTCGTGCCCACCACCCGCCTGCGGCGACGGTCAGACCTGGGGGTCGGAGGAATGCGACAACGGTCCCGCCAACTCCGACACGACGTCCGATGCCTGTCGCACCACCTGCGAGCGGCCCGCCTGCGGTGATCGCGTGACGGACCTGGAACGAGGCGAGGAGTGCGATGACGGCAATCTCGTGGACGGCGATGGCTGTGATGTCAACTGCACCGAGACGCGCTGCGGGAACAGCGTCCTGACACCGCCGGAAACCTGTGACAATGGCAGCAACAATTCCGATACGACACCGGACGCCTGCCGCACCACCTGCGAGCCCGCCCACTGTGGCGACAGGGTGACGGACAGCGACGAGGAGTGCGACGACGGCGACGCCAACTCCGACACGACACCCGATGCCTGCCGCACCACCTGCGAGCGGCCCACCTGCCCGGACAATGTAGTGGATCCCTCCAATGGCGAAGCGTGCGACGGGAACGACCAAATCTGTGCTTCCGGCAGATGCCGCAACAACTGCACCTGTAAACCGATAACCTGTCCGGACGACGCGAAGGATCCCGGCGAAGAATGCGACGGGCCCGACGACTCTGCCTGCGCCTGTCGCGGGTCCTGCCTGGATTGTCTCTGTTTCGATGATTTCGACCAGCTCGCGTTCACCACCGTCGCTCCCGGCGGCAACTGCGGCCGGATCAACGACGATCCGGCCGGCACCGGCACGGATCTGACCCCGTACGGGGCGAGTCTACCTCAGCTCGATTGCGGCACGCTCTACATCGGCGGTGGCGCCTCGGTACAGCCGCCCTCACCCACGCCCGATGAGGCCACTTCGAGGTTCAAGCTCGCCTGCGGCGATCCCACCGCCCTCGTTCTCAGCGCCACGACTTCCGCCGAGACAGGCAGCAATCAGAGCTGCACATCGCCAGGCTGCTTCTTCGGCCCGCCCTTGCCTATTCCGAACTCCGGCTCGCCCGGCGCGAGCACCTGCGTGATCAACAGCATCGCGGCTGCGCCGCCGGTTCGCGGCACCCTCGACGCGGTGATGGGCATGTCGACGACCACTTTGCCGCTCACCGTGGTCGTGCGAGTGGCCGGGGATCTCCAGAGCGACACTCCGGGGATCCAGCCTTGCCCGACCTGCACCGACGGAACCTGCGACTCCGGCTCAAACTCTGGTGGCCCGTGCACGACGGCGACGTCCCTCCTCACCTCACACGACTGCCCGCTTGCCAGACTGACCCTCGATCCCTTCGGAGTCGACCTGTCGCCGCTCGCAACGGGCGTTGCGATGAAGACGGCCCCACTAGGAAATGGGGACTTCTGCGGGTTCCCTGACACGCAACGGAGCCGCGGCGCCTTCGGGCAGCCCACGGCCGAGTTCATCGAGACGCGGGGCTCGAAGGCTGGCGACATGACCACCGGGGCGCCTCGGGCCGCAACGCAGTCGTCGGTGTTCTGCATTCCCAGATCGGGCAGCACCCTGGTCGACAGCGTCGCCGACCTGGCGGGCCCCGGAGCCGTGACGCTCAAGGGATCGACGGTGCTGCAGTAGCTCCGCTGGCGCTGCCCTACGAAGCATGAGCGCCAGGCCTGCTCCGGTCTCATCTTCGGCTGACAACGCGGGGAGGCATGGCCCCCCGGGAAACCAGGACGGTCGGCGCTACCCGGGTTGCGAACAGGGGGTCGGCGGCATTACTATGATTGATGGCAGGTCGTCATGCTTCGTAGACCCACAGCCGGCGTCGTCCTCGTGCTCCTGCTCGCAGGCGTCGTCGGGCCCGTCGTCGCAGTGCCTCATCAGGCGCTGGCGGGCATTCGGGCGGCGACCTGCTGCGGCGGTAAGTGCCCGAAAGCAACGCCGGCGCGCACCACCGGGGGCTGCTGCGAGATCCGGCAGGCGGTGGATGACACCGCAGCGCTCTCCCAGGCGAAGCGCATCGACCCCCCACGTCCGCACACGCTCCTCCCGCCACCGAGCTCGGTTGCCGTGGTCGGCGAGCGCGATGCCGTTGCTGGCTTCTCGTCGCTGGCGGCAGGACAGCGTGCCGCGCCGCCGCCTATCTTTCTCCTCACCCGTACGCTTCGCCTGTAGATCGATCCCTACATAGCTGGCCCCCGCTTCGTGCCTGAAGCGGTGAGACCCGACCGTCAGCGGCCAGGTCTCACCTGGGGTGTCCGTGCGCCGGGTGCATCAAACGTCCGGTTGCTGCGGAGCACGGCGCTCTCCGCCGCGTATCGCCATGGCGACCCGCGACGGCGCGTACGTGATACCTCGGGTGCACAGAACGATAACGGCGAGCGATGACGAGGAGATCCGACATGCATGCGATGAGGCTTGGGCTTTTGGCCACCCTACTGGCGGTTTGCCAATCGGCGTTCGTCCGTGCCGAGGTGAGCGAGCCGCTGCGGCTCGCGGACGTTCTGGCCACGGCGCGGGAGCGGAACCCGGAGCTGCGCGCGGCGCGCGAGCGAGCGCGCGCCGCGGCCGCGATCCCGCGGCAGGTCTCGGCGCTCGACGACCCGACGGTCGGCTGGGAGTCGTGGAACGTCCCCAATTCGCTGCGCGTAGGTCGCGCCGACAACAACATCTTCCGGCTGTCGCAGAAGCTCCCCTTTCCTGGGAAGCGCGGCCTGGCCGGAAAGGTGGCCGAGCGCGAGGCCACGGTAGTGGAGCGCGACGCCGACAGCGTCGAGCTCGACGTCATCGCCGAGGTCAAGCGCACCTACTACGATCTCTGGCAGGCGCATCAGAATCTCCTCGTCTACCAGCGCGAGCGGACGCTCCTCGAGCGCTTCGCCCGCACCGCGGAGCGCCGCTACGGCACCGGCGACGTGCCGCAGACCGACGTGCTGCGCGCGCAGGTGGAGCTCACCCGCACCGTCAACCGGGTCACCACCGAGCAACTGGCGATCGCGAGCGCCGGCGCCGAGCTGAACGCGCTGCTCAGCCGCGAGTCGGGGGAGCCGCTCGGCGTACCCGAGGAGGCGCCGCCGCCCGACCTCGACGAGACGCCCGCGGCGCTCATCGCCTCGCCCTCGAGCGCCGGCCGGAGCTAGCGGCGCAGGCGGCGGCGATCGACCGCGAGGAGACTGCCATCCGGCTCGCGCGGCGCAGCTACTGGCCCGATTTCGAGGTCAGCGTCGGCCGCTTCGTCAACTACGAAGCCGACGACGGCTTCGGCGCGATGGCATCGGTCAGCATACCCCTCGCCTATCGGTCCAAGTACGACGCCGCGGTGGCGGAGGCGCGCGCGCGCCTGGCCGCGGCGCAGGCCGACCTGCGCCGCCTCCAGGACCGGGTGCGGCGCGATGTCGAGCAGGCCTTCCTGCGCGCGCGCACCGCGCGGCTGCAGCACGATCTCTTCGTCACCGCGCACATTCCGCAGACGGAGCAGACCTTGCGTGTGTCGGAAGGCGCCTATGAGACTGGCACGGTCGATTTTCTCACCCTCATCGACACCGTGCGCGCGATCGAAGCGGTCCATCTCGAGCACATCGAGGCCGCGAGCGCGCTCGAGAAAGCGTACGCGGACATCGAGCGCGCGGTGGGCACCGACATCCGCCACGGCGGCGCTCATTGAGAAGGACGGCGACTGGTGAGCCACCGAGCAGAAAGGAGCCGTCGTCATGCGTAATCGCAGGATCCTTCCGGCAGCAATCCTCGTCTTCCTCGCCGGCATGGCCGTCGGCGCGGCGGTCCTGCTGCGAGGCGCGCCCCCGTGGCTGACCGAGCTGGCGCACAGACTGGCCAAGCGCTCGACCACGACCCCGCCGCCGTCCGGAGGCACGCAGGCCGGGCGACTCTACCAGTGCTCCATGCATCCGCAGATCGTCTCGCACGAGCCGGGGATCTGCCCCATCTGCCGGATGCAGCTCACCCCGGTGGAAGATGCCGGCGTGCACGGGACAGACGCGAGCGCGACAGCGCCGGCGAGCGCGGGCACCCAGCGCTCGGTCCTCTTCTACCGCCATCCGATGCGCGCCGACGTCACCTCGCCCGTGCCCGCCAAGGACGAGATGGGGATGGACTACGTGCCCGTCTACGCCGAGGACGCGCCGGCCGGCAGCGGTGAGACGGTCGCAGGGCGCGCCGCGTTCACGCTGCCGATCGAGCGCCAGCAGTTGATCGGCGTCACCACGGCGCCCGTCGAGCGCCGGCCGCTCACCGTCGAGATCCGCACCGTCGGCAAGGTGGCCTACGATCCGGGACTCTACCAGACGGTCGTCGAGTACCGCGAGGCGATCGCCGCACGGGCGCAGCTCGCGGAGAGCCCGTGGCCCGACGCCCGCCGCGGCGCCGATGCGATCGTCCGCGCCGCGCATCTGAAGCTCCGCCAGCAGGGCCTTTCCGACGAGCAGATCCGACAGATGGCGGCCGGCGGCCACGATCTGGTGGAGCTGCTGCTGCCGGGCAAGGGCGTGTGGGTGTACGCCCAGGTCTACGAATACGAGGTCGAGCTGATCCAGCCCGGGCAGCCGCTCGTCATCACCACGCCGTCCTTCCCCGGACGCACCTGGACCGCTGCGGTGGCGGCCGTCGATCCGATCCTGAACGCGACCACGCGGACCGCTCGCGTGCGCGCGCGGGTGGAGACCCCGGACGCGAGCCTCAAGCCGGAGATGTTCGTGCACGCGCACATCGAGGTCTCGCTCGGCGAGCTCCTCGCGGTCCCCGAGGAGGCGGTGCTGCACACGGGCGAGCACGCAATCGTCTTCGTCGTCGAGGGAGAAGGCCGCTTCGAGCCGCGTGCCATCCGCCTCGGCCGCGCCGCCGCCGGGTATTCCGAGGTGCTCTCGGGGCTGGCCGAGGGCGAGCAGGTGGTCACCTCGGCAAACTTCCTCATCGATTCCGAGTCACGCTTCCGCGCCGCGCTCGCGGCCTTCGGCAGGAAATCCGCCGCGGGACACGCGCATTGAGGCTCCCATGATCGAGCGGATCATCGAGTTCAGCGCCCGCAACAGATTTCTCGTCCTCGTGCTCACCGCGGTCGCGGTGGCCGCCGCGGTGTGGACCGTGCGGCGTATCCCTCTCGATGCGATCCCGGATCTCTCCGATACCCAGGTGATCGTGTTCTCGCGCTGGGATCGTAGCCCCGACATCATCGAGGATCAGGTGACATATCCGGTCGTCACGGCGCTCCTCGGGGCGCCAAAGGTCAAGGCGATCCGCGGCTTCTCGGACTTCGGTTACTCCTACGTCTACGTGATCTTCCAAGACGGCACCGATCTCTACTGGGCGCGCTCGCGGGTGCTCGAGTACCTGAGCAAGATCCTGCCGCGCCTGCCCGAAGGGGTGCGCACCGAGATCGGCCCGGACGCTACCAGCGTCGGCTGGGTGTACCAGTACGCGCTCGTGGACACGTCGGGCCGCCACGATCTCGCCGAGCTGCGCAGCCTGCAGGACTGGTATCTCCGCTACCATCTGCAGGCCGTGTCGGGTGTGGCGGAGGTCGCCGCCGTCGGCGGCTTCGTCAAGCAGTACCAGGTCAACGCCGATCCCAATCTGCTGGTGGCCTACGACATCCCGCTCACCCGGCTCATCGACGCCATCCGCAAGGGCAACACCGAGGTTGGTGGGCGGCTGCTCGAGTTCGCGGGCGCGGAGTACATGGTGCGCGGGCGCGGCTACGTGAAACGCCGCGAGGACATCGAGCAGATCGTGGTCGGGGTGGACGCGGCTTCCGGCACGCCCATCCTCGTCAAGCACCTCGCCCGCGTGACGCTCGGGCCGGACATCCGCCGCGGCGTGGCCGACCTCGACGGCCACGGGGACACCGTCGGCGGCATCGTCGTCATGCGCCATGGCGAGAACGCGCTCAACGTGATCCGGCGCGTCAAAGCGAAGCTCGCCGATCTGCAGCCGACGCTACCCGAGGGCGTCGAGATCGTCACCACCTACGATCGCTCGGGACTGATCCGGCGCTCGATCGACACGCTCCTGCACTCACTGTGGGAGGAGATGCTGATCGTCAGCGCCGTCATCCTGCTATTCCTCTGGCACGTGCCGTCCGCCATCGTGCCCATCGTCACCATTCCCGTCTCCGTCCTCCTCGCCTTCATCCCGATGTACTTCATGGGCCTCACCTCCAACATCATGTCCCTCGCCGGCATCGCCATCTCGATCGGGGTGCTCGTCGACGGCGCGATCGTCGAGGTGGAGAACGCCTACAAGCGCCTCGAGCAGTGGATCGCCGGCGGCCGCAAGGGCGACTACCACGCCGTCCGCCTGCACGCGCTCAAGGAGGTCGGCCCGTCGGTGTTCTTCTCGCTCCTCGTCATCGCGGTGGCCTTCATGCCCATCTTCACCCTCGTCGATCAGGAGGGCCGGTTGTTCAAGCCGCTCGCCTACTCGAAGAACCTGGCCATGGCGCTCGCCGCCGTCCTCGCCATCACGCTCGACCCCGCCATGCGCATGCTGTTCACGCGCATGGACCCGCTCGCGTTCCGGCCGCGGTGGCTCGCCGGGCTCGTCAACACGGTGGTGGTGGGACGGTACTATCCCGAGGAGCGGCATCCCATCAGCCGCGTCCTCTTCCGCCTCTACGAGCCCGTCTGCCGCTTCGTGCTGCGGCACCGGGGGCTCACGCTCGCGGGCGCCCTCGTCCTCACGCTGTCGACGGTGCCGGTCTACTTGCGGCTCGGGTCGGAGTTCATGCCGCCGCTCAACGAAGGCGACTTCCTCTACATGCCGACCGCGCTGCCGGGCATGTCGGTCACCGAGGCGCAGCGCATCCTCCAGATCCAGGACCGCATCCTCCGGACCTTTCCCGAGGTCGAGCGGGTGTTCGGCAAGGTCGGCCGCGCCGACACCCCGACCGACCCGGCGCCGTTCTCGATGGTCGAGACCACGGTGCTGCTCAAGCCGGAGTCGGAGTGGCGCCCGGCCGTGCGCTGGTACTCCGACCTGCCGCGGCCACTACCATGGCTCTTCTCTCGCGTGACGCCGCCGCGCATCACGTTCGAGGAGCTGCAGAACGAGATGGACGCCAAGCTGCGCTTCCCGGGCATCCCCAACATCTGGACCATGCCGATCAAGAACCGCATCGACATGCTGGCGACCGGCGTCCGCACACCGGTCGGCATCAAGGTCCTCGGCGCCGATCTCGCGGTCATCCAGAAGATCGGCGAAGATCTCGAGGCGATCCTCCACGACGTTCCGGGCACACGCAACGTGCTCGCCGAGCGGACAGCCGGCGGCTACTACCTGGACTTCGTGCTGCGCCGCGAAGAGCTCGCGCGCTACGGGCTCTCGGTCGACGACGCGCAGACGATCGTCATGTCGGCGATCGGCGGCGAGAACGTCTCCACCACCGTCGAGGGACGCGAGCGCTACCCCATCAACGTCCGCTATGCACGCGAGTTCCGTGACAACCTGCCCGCGCTGCGGCGGGTGCTCGTGCCGACCGAATCGGGGCAACACATCCCGCTCGCACAGCTCGCCGACATCGAGTTCGTCGAGGGGCCGGCCATGATCCGCAACGAGAACGGCCAGCTCGCCGGCTACGTCTACGTCGATATGAGCGGCCGCGACCTCGGCGGCTACGTCGCCGACGCCAAGCGCGCCGTCGCCGAGCGCCTGGAGCTGCCGACCGGCTACCACCTCCTGTGGAGCGGCCAGTACGAGAATCTCGCCCGGGTGCGCCAGCGGCTGACGTTCGTGCTGCCGCTCACGCTCTTCCTCATCGCGCTGCTGCTCTACCTGAACACCAAGTCGGTGGTGAAGGCAGGGATCGTGCTCCTCGCGGTCCCCTTCTCGCTCATCGGGGCCATCTGGCTGCTCTACCTGCTCGGGTACAACACCTCGATCGCCGTGTGGGTGGGCATGATCGCGCTCATGGGCCTCGACGCCGAGACCGGGGTGTTCATGCTGCTGTTCCTCGACCTCGCGTACGAGGAGCGCGTGCGCGCGGGCACGATGCGTACCGAACGCGATCTCGAGGAGGCCATCGTTCACGGCGCCGTCAAGCGCATCCGCCCGAAGATGATGACCGTGACGGCGATGTTCATGGGCCTGCTGCCGATCATGTGGTCGATCGGCACCGGCGCCGACGTGATGAAGCGCGTCGCGGCGCCGATGGTCGGCGGCGTCTTCAGCTCGTTCATCCTCGAGCTGCTCGTCTACCCGGTCCTGTACGCCATCTGGAAGTGGCGCGTCGAGATGCGGCGGGGAACGGTCGTTCCGCAGCCGAAGGAGGTGGCCGCGGCCCGCGCGTGAGCCGTTGTCGGTGTCGGGCAAACCTGCGAGAAACAGGTCCGTGGCCGTCACCGTCTACGCGTTCACCTGCGGCTGGTTGACGCTCCCGGCGTCGATCCTGCTGGCCGGTGAAGAGGGCAACCTGACCGTCCCGGTGCCGGCGTACCTGATCGAGCACCCCAAAGGCCGGGTCCTGTTCGATACCGGCCTGCACCCCGACACCCAGGTCGATCCGGACCGCCGCCTCGGACGGCTCGCGCCGTTTCACAAGGTCGCCTTCGCGCCGGGCGAGGGGATCGCCGCGCGCCTGCACACGCTCGAGGTCGCGCCCGGGACGATCGACTTCATCGTCAACTCGCACCTCCATTTCGATCACTGCGGCGGCAACGCGCAGTTGCCGAACGCCACGCTGCTGATTCAACGCCGCGAGTGGGAAGCCGGTCACGACGCCGACCTGATCGATCGCGTCTACTATGAGCCGCACGACTACGACCTGGGACATCGGGTACAGACGATCGATGGCGAGCACGACGTCTTCGGCGACGGGTCCGTGACGTGTCTGCCCACACCCGGCCACACCCCGGGACACCAGTCGCTGCGCGTGCGCACCGCCGGCGCCGAGGTGGTAATGACGGGCGACGCGTGCTACCTGCGCCGCACCCTGGAGCAGCTGCACCTGCCGAGCGTGATGTACGACCGCGAGCAGATGCTCGCGTCGCTCCGGCGGCTGCGTGCCCTGCGCGAGGCCGGGGCGATGATCATCACGGGGCACGACCCGGAGACGTGGCAGACGATCCCGCAGGCGCCTGCGCCGCTCGTGCCCGGGAAGGCACCGGACCGCGTGCCGCCGCCTTTCGAGCGTCAGCCAGCTGGGAAGCGGGACTGAGAGGCTGAACATTGGGACCGCTGGCCTTGCCGGCGAGCCAGGGAATTCAGGCACCAAGAGGAGCGAGATGGCCGCCCGGTTGAAGGACAAGATCGCCATCGTCACCGGCGCGGGGACGTCGGGCGACGGCATGGGCAACGGCAAGGCGGCAGCGCTCCTGTTCGCGCGCGAAGGCGCCACCGTCGTCGCGATCGATGTTCGTGAGGACACCGCCCAGGTAACGGCGAACGCGATCGGGGCCGAGGGCGGCCGCGCGATCGCCATCGCAGCGGACGTCAGCCGCGCCGACGACGTCCGCCGGATCGTGGATACGGCCATCGAGCGCTACGGGCGCATCGACGTCGTCCACAACAACGTCGGCATCGAGATCGCGGGTGATCCCGTCTCGACCACCGAGGAGGATTGGGATCGGGTCCACGCGGTGAACCTGAAAAGCGTGTTCCTGATGTGCAAACACGCGATCCCACACATGGAGCGCCAGGGCGGCGGGGCGATCGTCAACGTGTCCTCGGTGGCGAGCATCCGCTGGAGCCCGGTGCCATATTTCTCGTACCACACCTCCAAGGCCGCCCTGAATCACCTGACGCGGGTGATCGCCCGGCAGTACGCGGCCAAGAAGATCCGCTGCAACGTCATCCTGCTCGGCATGCTCGACACCCCGCACGTCCGCACCTACATCCGCGACCAGTCGCCCGAGGACGTCGAGCAGATGATGCGCCTGCGCGACCGGTACTGCCCCATGGGGCATCAGGGCAGCCCCTGGGACGCCGCCCACGCGGCCCTGTTCCTCGCCTCCGACGAGGCGCGCTACATCACCGGCGCCGAGCTGGTCGTCGACGGCGGCCTGACGCTATAGGACTGCGCCGACCGGCCGCGGAGCCGGCTTCCCGCGCCGCCGTCGGCCAATATTCTCCGGAGAGCCATCGCTTTTCCGATGGACCAGCTCCAGCAATTTTGTGTAGTCTTACGTCGTCCGTCAGGAGGAGCCCTCCGCTGCCGACGCTGCGGGAACGAAACGGAGGCGACATGGCATCACGCGCACAGCCAGCCCACCCGCGCCGAGCGATCACGTCGGTCGCCATGGCGATCGTGCTGGCACTGACAACGCCGGCCGGAGCCCGCAGCCCGCTCGACATCCGCCTCAACGAGGTGCAGGTGATCGGCTCGCACAACAGCTACCATATCCAGCCGCCGAATGTGCTCATCAACCTCTACCTGCTCTTCGATCCGACGGCGATCTATCTCCAGTACACGCACCGGCCGCTCGAGGAGCAGCTCGATCTGCTCGGCATCCGGCAAATGGAGCTCGACATCTACGCCGATCCGAGCGGTGGGCTGCACGCGGAGCCCCTCAGCCTGGAGTTCCTGGCCGGCCAGCCCGTGCACCTGCCTGCGCTCGACCCGCCTGGAATGAAGGTCATCCACATCGCCGATATCGACGTCGCCTCGACGTGTGTGACGCTCGTCGGTTGCCTGCAGGCGGTGAAGAGCTGGTCCGACACCAATCCCGCGCACCTGCCGCTCATGATCCTCATCGAAGCAAAGGACGACCCGCCGCCGGACATCGACTTCGATTTCGTGCAGCCGATTCCCTTCGGGCCGGCCGAGCTCGATGCCGTCGATGCGGAGATCCGCTCCGTGTTCTCCGAGGACGCGCTGCTCACGCCCGACGACGTGCGCGGCAGCCGTCCGACCCTCGAGGAGTCCGTCTTGCGCGACGGCTGGCCGACGCTGCGCGAGGCGCGCGGCAAGGTGCTCTTCGCGCTCGACAACGGCGGCTCGAAGCGCGCCGACTATATCGCCGGCCACCCGTCGCTGGCCGGTCGCGTGCTGTTCACCGATTCGGCGCCGGGAACGCCGGAGGCCGCCTTCGCCAAGCGCAACGACTCGATCGGCGACGGGCCGCTCATCGCAGATCTGGTCCGCGCCGGCTACATCGTTCGCACGCGCGCCGATGCCGACACCATCGAAGCGCGGAACGGTGACACGACCCGCCGCGACGCCGCGCTCGCGAGCGGCGCCCAGTTCGTCAGCACCGACTACCGCGAGCTCGGGCCGTTCGGAACGAACTACATGGTGGAGCTGCCGGGTGGGATCGTGGCGCGCTGCAATCCCGTGAGCGGGCCGCGCGGCTGCCTCGACACGGCCCTCGAGAACCTGACCGGGGAGCAGCCGGTCGGCGGCAAGCGCCTCGTCGTCCGCGACCGGGACGGCAACCCGTCGGCCCGCATGGTCACTGCACGGGCCGCCGATCCGCTCATCGAGACGCCCATCCCGGGGAGCCCCGACGACCCCTCGATCGCCGGCGCCGTCGTCGAGCTCATCAATCCGGCCACGGGAGAGTCGGCAACCTTCGAGCTCCCTCCGGGAGCCGGCTGGCGCTACATCGGCGGCGCCGGGCAACGCGGCTACGTCTACGGCGATCCCACCGGCACCAACGGTCCGTGCCGATCCCTCTCCGTGCGCCGCGGCCGGGGACTGAAGGCGCTCTGCACGGGCGCCAACGGCGACATCCCCTTCACGCTCGACGAGCCGAGCCAGGGCACCCTCGCAGCGGCCGTCACGCTCGGCGGCGCGAACCGGCAGTGCATGACGTTCGGACCGGGGACGATCGTGAGAGACACCCAGGCGGCTGCGGGCGGCGCGGGGGTATTCTCGGCCAAGAACGCGCCGCCCGCCCCGTGCCCGCAGCCGGGATCGCCGAGCGGAGCGTTTCTGGACGGCGGCCTCGCTCTGGTCGACTGATTCCTCTCGCGCCGCCAGCGTGACGCAGCCCTCGGGGAGGACCACCTTGTTCCGCGTCGCCCCATTTCACAACAGAGGAACACGCCGGCACCGGCCGCCCTGCCCGGAGCCGTAGCCCGCTGTGAAATCAGATCGAATCAGATAGAGTGCGTTGTCATGAAGACGCTTTCCGTGACGGAGGTAGCCCGCAACTTCAGCGCCGTGCTCGACAAGGTGGAGCGCGACCACGAGGAAATCATCCTCGTCCGCAACCGCCGGCAGATCGCGCGCCTGGTTCCGGAAGCGCAGCGTCAGGACGCAATGGAAGTGTTCGGCGACCTGTATCGGACGCTTGACGACCGTACAACGGAAGCGTTGTCGGCTGCCCTGTCGTCCAATCGGAGAAGCCGCCGAGGTCGCGTGTCCGAGATGAAGGACCCGTGGGCCGGCTGATCGACACCAGCATCTGGATCGCGGTCGAGCGCGGGACGCTGGGTGCCGCCGACATTCACTCCATAACGCGCCAGGATCCCGTGTACCTGTCGCCCGTGAATATCGCCGAGATGCGATTTGGTCTGGAGCTCCTGCGGGCCGGGGCTCTGAAGCAGAGAGCCAGTGCCGCGCTACGCCGGCTGCGTCGCAAGCCGCAGCTGCGGATCACGCTGGAAACAGCGGAAGTCTTCGGAGTGCTCGCCGCGCGGGTGAAGAAGGCGGGACGCCATCCGCACGTTCGAGTCAACGACCTGTGGCTGGCGGCGCAGGCAATTCAGCGCGACTTCAAGCTGCTCACATCGAATCCCAAGGACTTCCAGGACATTCCGGGCTTGAAGATGGTCGCCGTGCCGTTACCGTCGGAACCTCGCCAGCACACGGGTTTGTCGGCGCGCTCGAGCCGCAGCTGACACCCGGGCGCAAAGATCGACCTGTTCGTGCGCGAGTTGCTCGCGCAGAACCCCTTCGCCTGGCTGATCGAGGTCAAAGCGGGCTCATCCCGGACCTGAGCTGAGGAGGCAGTATCCATGCGCAGGAAGCGCCCGAACGTGGCGACGCTCGACGAGGTGAGGATCACGCTTCAGGCGGACGCGGCGATCATCGAGTACGCCGACGAGAGGATCGGGACGGTCCACTTCAGGCTCGGGCCGGCGGTGCAGTCGATGACGGACCAGGAGATCCTGGATCGGTGGAACGAGTGTCTGCGGGCCCAGGAGCGGATCGCCGCACAGTACGAGCACGTCGCGGTCGAGGTCCCGTCCGGGAAGCCGCAGATCAGGTATCTCGAGCGGAGCTACCAGTGGGTGCCTCGCGGGGACGTGCTCCGCTGCGTCATCGACGACGGCGGCCCCGACGGCGAGCCCGTGCTGCACGTCGACGACCACGAGCTGTCCTGGGAGGAGTTCGGCCGGCTGCTCCTCACTTACGCGGGGTGGGGAATGCGAATCGTGTTCGTGCCGGACGACGAGCTGCACGAGGCGCCGCGCATCGAGGTGCGGGAGCCGGAGGAGAGGTGAGGCCGGTCGGGGGTGGTGGCTCGGCTTGACGTCACCAGCGCCGGCGGGTACGGGCGCGGGCACAAGGCAGGAAGCGAACCATCATAGGAGCGCGCGAGCGGGGCTGAAGTTGAGTTTGTAGCTCGATCCCGAGGGTGGGAACCGAATACGGCGAGCCCGGAAGACCGCAACGATGCCGCGCGACCCGAGCGCACGGCGGTCAAGGCGGGGATCGCGCAGGTACTCGAGCTGGAGCAGCGTGCGCACTGTATCGGGCGCAGCGGCGAACTCCCAGAGGGGCCAGGTGAAGTCCAGGTCGCCCTCGATGGTCGCCCATGCCGTCGCCCCGAGCCCCTTGCGGGTCGGGGCGCACGCAAACAGCACCAGCGAGCGATACGCGAGAAGGTTCGCCATCCAGACGGTCTGCGCCCCCTCGTCGGCGGGCTTGACGTCGGTGAGGGCGTAGCGCTTGTCCTCACCGGGATCCCAGCGCATGGACAACTTCTCGTCACGATAGATCCACGGCTCGAAGAGCGCTTGCGCCACGCGCTCGGCCGTCACCTCGGCAAGGAGCTTGCGCACCGTGTCGAGAAGCTCCTGGTGGCCCGAGCCGCGGATGAAGCAGAAGGGCGTCGCTTCGATCTTCCGTTCGCGAGGATCGCTCTTTCCGTCCTCGAGGCAGGCGTCACTGCCAAAGGCGGCCAGGAGATCTAGCGCCTCGCGCGCGGCGACGTCGCGCCCCTCGACGAATCCGCGCGCGTGCTCGCGGTACTCACCGGGAGTACAGTCGATGCGTGCACCGAGGGCGAGCTCCGGGCGCGGCACCGCGTCCTTCAGGGCGGCGAGCCACTGCTTGCGCTTCTCATTGACCCGTTGCTCCAACGGCCTGACGCGCTTCGCCAAGGCGTCCCTTCTCCCCGGTCCCTTCAGCTTCTCCGCCTTGATCCGGTCCCGCTCCTTCTTCACCGCGGTTCTCGCCTCCTGATGGGTCTTGTCCGCAGCATCACGCTTCCTGCCGGCATCGGCGGAGACCTCCTTCCCGCGAAGGTCACTGGCGAGGTACTCGCAGAGCTGGGCCCGGTCCGGCGCCGTCAAACCCTCGAGGATAGGTGTCCACGTGTGGATACGCCGCCAGCGCAGGCGCGCGGCGGATTCGCCCGCAGCTCTCGCGACGACCAGGGTTCCCAGAGCAGCAAGGAACCCCAGCGAGTTGGTCCCATCGAGGCCGTTGAGCTCGATGGAGTGCGAGCTCGAGCCCGGCGTGCTCATGACTTCGCCTCGGAACCCGACGTGTTCGCCATGCGCAGACCGCTCGCGTACCAGTCGCCCAGCCGGAGGATAGCCTCTAGGTAGGCAAGGCCCCACCACCCATAGCAGCGTGTCAGCGCCCAGAATCTGTCCGTCAGGCCTGAGTCCACCCTATGCGCGATCCATCGGCGTCTGTCATCGGCGGAGAGCGAGATCGTGATGTCGCCGAGCCGCCCGTCGACCGACGGCGGCTCCGGATCGTCGCAGACAGGTGCGAGCGGACGGGCGTGTCCGTGATGACTGGCGATGAGGTGAAGGAACAGATCCACGAGCCGTTGCTCCGTCGTCGTGGCGGCGTGCGCTCGGGCTAGCTTGGCTAGCTGGACCGACAGTGTCTCGTGGCGAAAGTTCTCGGGCAGCCCACTCGCTTCACGCAGCTCACGACGCTCCGCGGGCGAGGTGGGGATCGACGCCGACTTCGCCAGCGGTTCCTTCGCCGCCAGAACCGCTAGCTCGTCGCCCTGGTGAAGCAGGATCTGGAATCGCTCGTCGAGCTTCCCGCAGTCGTGCCAGTATGCGGCTTCGGTCGTGACCCCGTGCAATTCCTCCGGCAAGCAGCGCGCGGCGAGCTTCTCCACGGTGTCGCGCACGAGCTTCGAATGTTCGTCGAGGGACTGCGGAGCGTTGCTCACACAGGTGAGATCATCGTCGTCTGCGAAGAGATCCGGTTCCTCGGCCGTGGCTTTCGCGCTGCGTCCGAAGAGAACCAGGCCGCCGGCCGGGTGGCGCTCGATGCGGCTCCCACACGCCGCTCGCAAAAGGTCCCGCCACCAGGAGGGAGGCGGAGGGGCGTCTTCCTCCGTAGTGGGCGCATAGCCGAGCACGGAGTCGATGCCTTCCCGCAGAACATCCCTTTCGACCGAGGGTCCCTCCGCCAGCTCGACGAGGCGACGGAGGGGCTCACACTTGAACCACGGCTCAAGCACCGCGCGCTGCAAGCGAACGGCGGCCGGGCGTCCAGCGCTCTCCAGAGCGCGCTCCCACAAGTCCAGTTGCTCACGCCCGAGCGCCTCGACGTCGCCCGACCGCGCGAGACCTTCCATGCCGTACGCCGCCGGCACCACCACCACATCTCCAGGTGCGATGTCGCCGGGGGTGCGCGCTACCCTCGATCGGGCACGGCCGCGCCAGAGAACACACGGGCGGAGCTTCCCGCCTTGGTCGTGAGCAGGAGCATCCTCCGTACCTTCCACGTCGGCGGAGCCATCCTCCGTACCCGCGCCACGGAGCCATGCCCGCACGCGCCAGAGCGGTGCGGCGAGCATTTCTGCGCTAACGGGACGGCACGTCGCGATCGCCTCGACCCACACGTGATCGTCCTCGCCAAGATCGGCCCGCCACACAACCTGCACCTCTGGAGTCCCTCGTCCGGCGCCGTGCAGATACTGTTGCACGTCCGGCTCCGGGTGCGGCGGTGGTGCCGTCTGGCAGAGGAGGTCCAGGTGCGCCGGCAGGAGCACCGGCGCATCTGCCGTGGGTGCGAGATACGGTGCGAGATCCTCGACATCGTCGAGCCTCGCTCGCAGCGCCTCGATGCCGAAGTCGATTTCCGCCGCCGCCCCGGCCTTTGCTTTGAGGAGCTGCCAGGTCTCGGCGAGGGCGGTTCCGTACACGGCGTCCGGTTTCGACTCCGCTGGATCGACGTCGCGATCTCGAATGAGGATAACCCCGGGTGACGTTCTCGCAGTCCCCGTGCGATCGAGCCGGCCGAACCGCTGGCGGAGCGCGTCGACACTCGCCGCCTCGGTCACGAGCGCGTCAAAGCTGAGGTCCGCGCCGACTTCCAGGCACTGCGTGGTGGCCAGAATGATCGGCCGGGGCGGATCGTCGGGCTCACGAGCCCTCAGGAACGGCATCCAGCGCTCCATGACCTGATCTCGTTCGTACGGTCGTAGCCGCCCGGTGAGCAGCACGACGTCGCACGCCTCACCAGCGTCCTCGCGGAGAGCGTCGGCCAGCCGACCGGCGGTCGCGACGCGATTGACCATCACGGCGACCCGCCGCTTGCCCTCCTTGATGAACGCTCGCGCCCGGCGAGCCGCCTCCACCACCAGGGGGTCCTCCGGTCCTTTCGTCTTCAGCTCGACGAGCTCCGCCTGCTTGCTCGCATCGAGTCGCTGGCGAAGAACAACGTGATCGAGCGCCTTGTCACGCTCCGCGCCGGGAAAGACCTGGTCCTCGGGCACGCCGGCGGGAGGTGTCGCCGACATGACCACGAACGCGAAGGGTGAAGGCAAGGGCGCGGTGGCCCAGCCGGTGCTCCTGTAGTGCTCGATGGCACGAAGGGTCTGCAGAAAAGGAACCGAGCAGTGGGCCTCGTCGAGCACGACCAGGCTGTCGTTGGCCGCCAGCCCCGCGAAGATGGGCCCGGTGAGGTGGCTCCGCCCGTAACCGCGGAAAAGGAGGCGAGAGCCGAGCTGATCGACCGTCGAGGTGATGACCGCCGGCTGCGACGGCAGGCGCGCCCAGCCATCATCGCGGAAGACACCGCCGCGCAGCCGCGCCACGGCGAGCGGCCGCTCGGTGCCCGCGAGCTTCCGAAGCCGATCCGCGATGTCCCGGAGAGGGCCGTCCTTCGCGCCGGCGAGCGCATCGGCGATCGTCTGCGCGCGATCGAACGCCTCGTCCACCACGATGCGCCGATCGACGATGAACCAGACGCGCCGCGGGGCCGCACGCTCCTCGATGCGCTTGTCCGCCTGCATGGCCAGCGCGAAGAGCGCAATGTCGATGCACGCGGTCTTGCCCGAGGCCGTCGGAAGGTCGAGCACCGTCGGCCAGCGGCCGCACACGAGCCGATCGGCCAGCATGACCTGCCACGGGAACGGATCGACGCTCCAGAGCGCCGAGAAGAAGGCGGGAAACTGGGGAAGCCCGCTCACGCGGAGCTCTCCTCGTCGCGCAGCGGGCGGCAGGCACCATATCCGCGGTAGCGCCCGGCGCCGAGGAGAATCGGGCCGCGCACGGGCCGGTCGAATACGAGGATCGCGTGCGCGTGACGACGCCGGCTCTCGTCCTTGCGGACGAGCCTCGGGAAAACGTGCGCCGGCGGGACGCCCAGGTGCGCGGAGACCGCCGTGACGATCACGTCGCGTGGTTCGGGAAGGCCCACTCGGACGCAGGCCTGCGCGATCATGCGGGCGACCTCCCGCTGGTACGACGAACGATCCGCCTCCTTCGGATGCCGGTCGAAGGCGATGGGCGTCACCGTGGACCAGTGCGTCGCCCCGGCGGGGTACGCGGTCCAGACGTTGGAGCGAAGGTTCCACGGCAGTTCCGCCGCCGTGACGCCGGCGATGCGCCAAGTGCCAAGCCGACCGAGAACGAGCCGCTCGATGCGCGCCACGGCCAGGAGCGCCTGGCGGCGATCTTCTCGCTCCAGACGGTCGGGCAGGACGATGCCCATTCCCATCAGGTGCCCGTCCGCGTGCGGATGGCCGACGAACGCGAGCGGGACGAACGCGAGATGTGGCTCCTCAAGTGGAGTTCCGTCGCGATCATGGCCGGAGAGCAGATATCGGACCCGCTCCGACACGTCGTGGATCTGGGTCAGGATCGCGTCCCGCCAGCGCTGTGCAATCTGCGGCGCACACAACAGGTCCAGCTCCCGATACGGCCCCGATTCTCGCTCGAGCGTGCGCACGACGAGGTGCGGACTGAACACGGTGCCACGTGCGATCGCCTGCTCTTCGATCGGCCGGGGCCGAGCGTAGCCCTCGTAGAGCCGCAACTCGGGTCGCCGCCGGACGGGGCGACCCTGCGGGTAGTCCTTCCTTAGCATCTTCTTCGCGACCTTCTGCGCCTTCCTGTCCGCATCGTCCCTCGCCGTCACCACGAGGTCTCCCCAGCGCTCGATCTCGCCTCGGTTGTAGCAGCGATCGAGGTACTCGAGCGTACCCGGGCCCGCGACGCGAATGTGGATCTCCGGGCGATCGCGATCGGGCACCCAACTCGGTCCGGCAACTTCCTCCGGCGAGGCCAGCCACATCTGAACGAGCGATGCGGAGTGCCCGATTCGAGTCACCTTCCCGCACAAGGTTTCCAGGGCGGTCCGGATCGTCTCGGGGGGAACGGCCTCCGGCCAGCAGACGTGCACGATCTCGTCGTCGAGCCAGGCCCGTGCGAACGTACGCGCCTGGCGGTCTCGGCTCAGTGCCGGCGCCGATTGCAGGACGGCCTTCGCGGGCCCGGCCCTGTCGTTGACGGGCACGTACTGGGTGACGACGGCGCGCGGAGTGGCCTCGCCGGCACGAATGCGGGGTGGAGCCTCGAGAGTCTCCAGCCACTTAAGCGCCTGGCGCTCATCGCGATCCCCAGCAGTCTCGAAGTGCGCCGCCGCCAGCGCCATGAAGATGCGACCGGGGTGCGGCGGCCACTCGGGCCGATCGTACGAATCGGGCTCCGAAGCGGCGACAAATCCATTGAGGTAGCGGATGCCGAAGGCGAGCATCTTCACTTCCCGCTGTCGGCTTCTTCCTTCGTCGCCTCGAGCTGGCTGCGCCGCACGAGCTCGACAAGCTGGTTCGACGGCTTCAGCTCGATCGGTGCTTCAGCCCACGGGAGATTCACCGCCTTCGCTGCGTCGACGGCCTTGACGAGAAGCTTGACAGCCTTGTCGCCGGTCACCGCGAACGGCCTCGGTGTCTCGCCAGGCTTGTCGAGCAGATCCCAGGCCATCGGGCCCTCGGGCCAGAGCAGACATCGCGAGCGCAGCCCCACGCCCGACTCGAAGGCCAGGGTCGCTGCGGCGAGGCCCAGCGCCGCGAGAACGGTGCGGGCGGCGAGGTCAGCCTCCAAGCTTGGCACGCCGTTCACGGGGAAGCGGAGGCGCCGCAGCACGATGAGCGACAGCATCGTGGTCTGCTCGGCGTACTCCAGCGTAACACCATCGTAGTAGTTGTCGTCCGTTTTCCTCTCGCGCTGCTTGGGGAACGGCACGCTCGAGTGATTCACCTCCGACGGAGCGACCCGCTTGCTGGCATCCGCCTCGGCCAGCTTCCAAGTCTTGTCTGCTGCCTTGATGACCTTGACGGCGGCACGGATTTCGAGCGGATCGCGCCGTACGCCTCGGCGCAAGTCACCGACCTCGACGCCCACCCCGACGATCTCCGAGACCATCGCGCGCTCGAACTTCGGCCCGAGGCCGCCCTTGGGTCCGGTGGAATCCCACATGCCGAAGAGGAGCGCCGTCGGGCACATCTGGAAGAGCGGCGTCGCGCTGGCGAGGCTCACGCGGTTGAGCGCCTTCCCTTGGTCGGAGTCGCGAAACGGCTTGCCGTTCGCGTTGCTGTCACGGAGAATCGCATCCGCGAGCCGATGCGGGACTTGGAGGCTCGTCACCTTGCCGACGGCATCGATCAGCTTACCCTCCTGTTCCTCTCCGCTGCCTTTCGGGTCGTGCTCGGAGAAGTCGACGACTACGTGCGGCATTTTCAGCTGGCCTGCGTCCATGGCCTCCTGGAGTGCCTGCTCCATGCGGTTGGCTTGGCTCTGTACGCTGTCGAGCAGGACGCACTGCACGGGCTCTGCCCGCCCGGGCACGCGTCGCCTTTCGATCGCGTACACGGCGCCGGCGAAGGTGGGCGGAAACACCTTGTCGCCCTCGCCGCCGGCGGGCTGAAGGCGCCGGCGAGACCGGAACGCCGCGGCCGTCTTCACCGCGTTCTCGAGGATCTCGAGCGTCAATTCAGCAGGCGTGGACATGATTGGCTCCTCTTGATCAGGCTGGAGATCTGCGCCCCAGCGCACTCCGGTGACCTCAGACCGCAGCCGCGTCTGTACCCGGGAGGGACCGATACCGTCAACTGCGCCAAAGCATTGAGATGAGACACCGACTCCGTAAGATTGCGCGGTCACTGGCGGAGATGCCGTCGGGCCACGTGGGCGTAAGTGCGTGGGCTGAATTCAGAAGTTCAAGACTCGACGTTGAATCAGCCCACCCGGCTCGCTACGCTATCCGGCGATGCAAAGGTGAAGCGGGAAGGGGCACCTGCATCTCCCCGCACGTCGCGAAGCGCTTCAACGGGAGTCAAGGTCGAAGCGAGGACGGCCACGTTGGTGGAAAAGGCGGGCTGATCAACCTACGAGCCGTCGTGGAGATTCCCAAGTAAAGAAGTGCTTGACTCCCGATCGGGTGCGGCAGATTACCTGGTAGCGGCTGGCGGATGACGCTGTGGTGAAGCGCGGGACCGGACACGTCGAGCGATTCAGGGATTACCGTGGAGGGGTAGTCCGTCTCACGACGGAGCGTTGGCACCACATCATTCAGCATTCCGAGATGACCGGCCAGAAGCGTAATCTCCGCATGACCGTAGCCGATCCGGAACGTGTCCTCACCAGCCGGTTGGACCCAACGGTGCACTTGTACTACCGTCGGTTCCCGGCGAGCCCGGTTGGAGCGAAGTACCTCATGGCCGCAGTCAAGGTACTGGAGGACGATAGCTTTATCATCACCGCGTTCTTCATCGACGAGGTCAAGGGAGGAGCCGAAGTATGGGCAAAATAAAGGTATGGTTCGACGAGGAAGGAGACTTCCTCGAGGTCACGTTTGTCCAACGAAAAGGGAGCTTCCGCGCGATCGGCCCTGATCTGTACGAGCGCGTCGATTCCAAAGGACGAGTGATCGGATTCGCTATCTTCAATTTCCTCAAACACGATCGGAAGACCGTCGAGGTCCCAGTGAAGCTGGCGCAGGTCGCGGGCGCACGCTGATCTGGCGCCCTATCGAATGGGGCTAATCAAAAGTCTGATTTCGAATCAGCCCTGATCGCAGGCTAAGATAGCCGGCGATGATCGCCCGCACCCTCGCCGCCCCCGCGCGGGCGCGGAAGTTTTCAGCCGTCGCCATCACGGGACCGCGCCAGTCGGGCAAGGGGACGCTCGCCCGGATGGCGTTCCCGAAGCACGTACGCCTCACTCGAGGCGCCGGACGTGCTCGAGTTCGCACGCGAGCTTCAGGGCCACCTCGTTTTTCAGATCGCGATCTTCAAGGCGATCTCGCGGAACAAGGCTCTCGGCGCCTTCGTTCGTCTGCCCATGCCGCGGCTCGGTGCCGTCCGTACGAGCCCGTAGCTCTCCAATAGCCTCAGGTCCTCCTGCACGTTCTTGAGATCCCAACCCACCCGGCGGGCGAGAGTATGGATGGACGACGGCTGCTCGGTCCGAATCGCACGCAAGAGAGCCAGGCGGTTGGGCGTGAAGAGCTTGCGGGCGGCTTCGATGCTGGTGAAGAAGACGCCCTCGCTGCGCGGCGCTGCGGTCGTGCGTCGGGGCGGTCGTTCCAATGCCTTGAAGGTTCGGCGGAACGTCTCGATCGCCTCGTCCACCGGCTTGATTCTGATCGTCAGCGTCTTGGCCATTTCATCTCTCCAGTTGCGCGTTGCACATCGGCCGCAAAGTCGGCCAGGAGCCCGCCCACGTCCACAACGTGGTGGCGACTTGGGATACACCCGCTCCCTGGGTAGCATATGACACGAGGCCGGACACCTCGAGTTGGGTCGGTCGGCGCTGACCTCGGAGGGCCGCCGCCCGCGATCGAAGCCTCGCCCGGCGAACCTCCGCGACCCGCGGTCTGCCATGCGTAACACTTACCTCGTCTGTTACGACATCTGCGATGACAAGCGGCTGCGCGCCGTGTACCGGGCGATGCGCGACTTCGGCGATCACCTGCAGTACTCGGTGTTCGAGTGCCAGTTCACGCCGACGGATTTGGCGCGCTGCCGCCACACCCTGGGCGATCTGATCGACCACCGCCAGGACCAGGTTCTGTTCGTGGATCTCGGGCCCGTCGAGGGCCGGGGAGACAGAGTCATTACGGCGCTCGGTAAGGCGTACTCGCCCATCGACAGTCCATGCATCGTCGTGGATGGTGACTCGACGGACTAACCGTTACGCTGGTGCCATGTCCTCACAGCGCCCGGGAGAGGAGTCCCCAGAGGTCGCCCCAGACATACTGGATCGCAACCAGGAACGACCCGCCGCCGCTCGTCAGGTCCCGGACTACCTCCCGGCACGCATGGTGAACGAGTTCACCTATTGCCCGCGGCTCTTCTACTACGAGTGGGTCGAGCAGCTCTTCGCCGACAGCGTCGATACGGTCGAGGGGTCGCTCCGCCACGAGAAGCTCGACCGCGCCAGCGACCCGCTGCCGGCGGCGGACCAGGCAGGTGATGAACGAATCCATTCGCGCTCGGTCATGCTCTCCAGCGATACGCACGGCCTCATTGCGAAGATCGATCTGATCGAGGGAACCGGCAATCATGTGAGCCCCATCGACTACAAGCGGGGGCGGCCGCGCGAGGGCGACGACGGCCCCGAGGCCTGGGACGCCGATCGGGCGCAGATGTGCGCCCAGGCGCTCGTCCTGCGGGACAACGGCTACGTCTGCGACGAGGCGATCGTTTACTACGATGCGTCGCGCCAGCGGGTCCGGGTGCCGATCGATGCCGCGCTCGTCGAGCAGACGCTTCAGGCGGTGGCGGCAGCCCGGGCGCTGGCCGAGCGCGGTCGCATCCCACCGCCGCTCGTGGACAGTCCCAAGTGCCCGCGGTGCTCGCTCGTGTCGATCTGTCTGCCCGATGAGACCGCGGCCGCGACGCATCTTCAGGTGGAAGCCCACGACGACCAACTCTCGCTGTTCCCCATCGAGCTCCCTTCTGTCCAGCAGTCAGGCGACAGCACACAGGCTGAGAGCGTGCGGCGGCTCGTTCCCGCGCGCGATGACCTACGACCGCTCTACGTTACCGGGCACGGGCTCACCATCGGTAAGACGGGAAACGTGCTCCAGGTGAAGGAGCGGGGCAAGTTGATCCAGGAGGCGCGGATCGGTGAGATCTCTCAGGTGAATGCGTTCGGCAACGTGCAGCTCACGGCGCCCGCAGTGCAGGCGTTGTGCTGGGCGGAGAAGCCCATCGCGCATTTCTCGTTCGGGGGCTGGTTCTATGGGCTCACGCAGGGCCTCGGGTTGAAGAACGTGTTCATGCGACAGGACCAGTTTCGGCGCGCTGACGATGCCCGGTTCTGCCTGCGCATCGCTCGATCGATCATCGCCTCAAAGATTCGGAACCAGCGCACCCTCATCCTGCGCAACCATGTCGAGCCGCCAGCGATCGTCGTGAGGCGCTTGCGCGTCCTCGCCAAGGACGCGAGCGCGTCGGAGAGCCTGGAACGGCTGCTCGGTATCGAGGGAATCGCGGCGCGGCTCTACTTCCAAGAATTCGGAGGAATGCTGAAGGTAGACGAGGATGGGACCTTGCCACCGATGGATCTCGACGGACGCAATCGACGGCCGCCGCGGGATCCTGTGAACGCGCTTCTATCGTTCGCGTACAGCCTTCTCGTGAAGGACCTCACAATCGTTTGTCACAGCGTGGGCTTCGATCCGTTCGTCGGTTTCTACCACCAACCGCGGTTCGGTCGCCCCGCGCTCGCACTGGACCTGATGGAGCTGTTCCGGCCGCTGGTCGCGGATTCCGTCGTCCTCACCGCCGTGAACACGCGGATGGTCACTCGGGGAGACTTCGTCCACGCCGGCAAGAGCGTCGGGCTGACACCGACGGGACGCAAGGGCGTGATCCGCGCCTACGAACAGCGCATGGACACACTGGTGACGCACCCGCTGTTCGGGTATCGAGTGAGCTACCGGCGCGTGCTCGAGATCCAGGCGCGCCTCTTGGCCCGAGCCGTCGTGGGTGAGATCCAGGTCTACCCGGGATTCGAGACCCGATGAACGCGCCAGACATCGCGCGAGAGGTAGGATGACGGCGCGAACCTGGGACTCGCTCGCGCGGGCGTAAGGCTATGAAGATGCACGGCAACTCTGCTAGAGAGACCCAGGCGTGCATCTCGCCTGCCGGCGGTAAGTGGCGCCGCTCGCGACGCGCCCCGCAGGTCTTTGAAAGCCAAAGCGTTTCGCCAGGCACCATCTCCGCGGTCTCACGACCGCGGCCCCATTGAAGCTACGCACAGGTCCGTCAAAGTTTCGTTAGGGATGATATCTCCGCGGTCTCACGACCGCGGCCCCATTGAAGCCGCACCCAGATAAGTGGCCCCCCCCAATCAGCATCGAATCTCCGCGGTCTCACGACCGCGGCCCCATTGAAGCACCAGCGCCCGGGGCGCGGTCCTCGACGCCGTGTCGCTGATCTCCGCGGTCTCACGACCGCGGCCCCATTGAAGCTCGCCAATCGCGCGGGGTTCACGGTCCGCATGCACGATCTCCGCGGTCTCACGACCGCGGCCCCATTGAAGCTCCGCCAAGGAGAGCACCGTGGCGACCCTCGAAGGCCATCTCCGCGGTCTCACGACCGCGGCCCCATTGAAGCCAGCGCATGGAGGCGGCGCCGACAATCCTGAACGACATCTCCGCGGTCTCACGACCGCGGCCCCATTGAAGCTCCCAGAACTCCGCACGGTAGAACTGCTCCACACATTATCTCCGCGGTCTCACGACCGCGGCCCCATTGAAGCCCGGAGATCCGGCGCCTGATGATGCGCGACAAGTGCCATCTCCGCGGTCTCACGACCGCGGCCCCATTGAAGCTCGAGCCTGCCCGGTGACGACGACGGCCCGCTGGCATCTCCGCGGTCTCACGACCGCGGCCCCATTGAAGCGCCAGCGTGCCGGTGAAGACGTTCTGGATGAGCTCATCTCCGCGGTCTCACGACCGCGGCCCCATTGAAGCCAGCTTTACGCTGCAGGACGGCACCGTGAACATGGCGCATCTCCGCGGTCTCACGACCGCGGCCCCATTGAAGCTGCGGTGTGGGGGTGGGCGAAGCAGGGGCCGCGGGGGAATCTCCGCGGTCTCACGACCGCGGCCCCATTGAAGCTCTAATCCCCTGCCCGGTGCTACGATCCGGGCATGAACATCTCCGCGGTCTCACGACCGCGGCCCCATTGAAGCCAGACGTCCTTGTACGCCTTGGCGAGCCCGTCCACATCTCCGCGGTCTCACGACCGCGGCCCCATTGAAGCCACGTGTAGGCCTCCATGAGCACGCCCGCGTCGCGCATCTCCGCGGTCTCACGACCGCGGCCCCATTGAAGCAAGCCCGTGATCCAGCATGCCCACGACGCGCACAAGGCATCTCCGCGGTCTCACGACCGCGGCCCCATTGAAGCCGGGCAGCCGCGTGAAGTCTCGGAGCGGGAACGGATCTCCGCGGTCTCACGACCGCGGCCCCATTGAAGCCCCATCTTGAGCAACGTGTTCGTCAGGCTGTAGATGATCTCCGCGGTCTCACGACCGCGGCCCCATTGAAGCCGGCGACGAGCTGGTGCAGCAGCCCGAAGCGTGGCATCTCCGCGGTCTCACGACCGCGGCCCCATTGAAGCCGTGGTACATTGGAGTGTCGATTGCATACAGGTACGGATCTCCGCGGTCTCACGACCGCGGCCCCATTGAAGCTCGTACAACCCGTACGACAGCCGGCCCATCGAGAAGATCTCCGCGGTCTCACGACCGCGGCCCCATTGAAGCACGGTCGGCTATCTCGTTGAGCGCACCCAAGTCAAACTGATCTCCGCGGTCTCACGACCGCGGCCCCATTGAAGCTGGATGCAACGTGCCACAGTCGTCGCAGCGTGTGCAATCTCCGCGGTCTCACGACCGCGGCCCCATTGAAGCAACGCCGTGCGTGCCGCGCTTGGTGTCGAGCCGCTAATCTCCGCGGTCTCACGACCGCGGCCCCATTGAAGCGACATATGTCGTCGGCTCCTCAAGTTCGGGCAGTTATCTCCGCGGTCTCACGACCGCGGCCCCATTGAAGCTCATGATGTCGCCGCTGGCCGTGCAGACGTCCCGGAATCTCCGCGGTCTCACGACCGCGGCCCCATTGAAGCTATAACAATGCGGGGGTCATCGCGCCGGCACCGGGCTTATCTCCGCGGTCTCACGACCGCGGCCCCATTGAAGCAACGCCCCCGAAGGCCAGCCTCCCTTCTTCATGAAATCTCCGCGGTCTCACGACCGCGGCCCCATTGAAGCTCGGTCAAGCAGGCGAAGAAAGCAGGGCTCTGGGGATCTCCGCGGTCTCACGACCGCGGCCCCATTGAAGCCAGATGGAAGCGGCGACGCACGACGATCACTGGGGATCTCCGCGGTCTCACGACCGCGGCCCCATTGAAGCCGGCGTGGGCTGGCCCGACACGAGGGGGTGCGCTCATGGATCTCCGCGGTCTCACGACCGCGGCCCCATTGAAGCGTCGCAGTACGTCACGTCTTTGTAGTCGTCCGCGAATCTCCGCGGTCTCACGACCGCGGCCCCATTGAAGCGACCGCACACACCTGAACCGTGCGTCCGCTGCCGTATCTCCGCGGTCTCACGACCGCGGCCCCATTGAAGCCAGGCGCTGATGGAGCAGACGCGGGACACGATGGGGGATATCTCCGCGGTCTCACGACCGCGGCCCCATTGAAGCCGCCGACACCCCCCATCCGCCACCGCCCTACGTGCTGATCTCCGCGGTCTCACGACCGCGGCCCCATTGAAGCGAGGAGCAGGACGGCATCGAACCGCAGCCCGAGGGCCATCTCCGCGGTCTCACGACCGCGGCCCCATTGAAGCATGGTGCGGGTGCATCGCCTCCAGCCGAATGGGCTTATCTCCGCGGTCTCACGACCGCGGCCCCATTGAAGCGCGTGTAAGGCCGGACTGGGGACGCTGCTCGTGCAAATCTCCGCGGTCTCACGACCGCGGCCCCATTGAAGCACGCATATGACGCAGGCCGAGTGGACACAGACGTGGATCTCCGCGGTCTCACGACCGCGGCCCCATTGAAGCCGCACAAGGAGGTTCCCCGCCACGCCCTCGATGTCGATCTCCGCGGTCTCACGACCGCGGCCCCATTGAAGCGGCCCAAAGGTGGGGGCCTCAAGGATATGGGTCTGGTGATCGAACGTCCGAGCAGAGGGCGAGACGCAGAACACACATCCCGCCGCCGCGCCGGCCGGCCGTCCCCTCACCCCTCCAGCGTGATGCAGCCCTCGCGCGGGAAGTGCACCACCACCTCGCCCGCGCGCTCATCGACGCGGCGGATGGCGATCTCGTGGGCGTCGGACCAGACGAGCTCGCCGGCCACGGGATCGCGGCCGTAGGCTTCCGGAAACACCTGGACGCGGTCGCCGGGCTTGCGGCCGTTCGGATCGCCCGTATCGCGACCGGGACGCGTCGTGGGCTTGGAGGCGCGCGCGATCTCCACGGCCTCCTGGCCGTCCATCTCCTGGCGCTCGCCGTGTCCAAAGGCGGCGATCCGCTCCATCCACGCCGCGAGGTGCTCGAACGGCGCGAGCAACGGCGCCATCGCGGGGATCGGCCGCATCGCCCACAACGAATGATACGCCGACAGATCGGCGAGGCTCGTCGCCTTGCCGAGCAGGTACGGCCGCCCGTCCGCGAGCTGTCGATCGAGCACATCGAGCTTGGCGCGAACGTGGTCGAGTCGCGAGGGACGCAGCTGCTGGGCAAGGGCGAAGTCGACCCCGCCGGGCACCATCTTCTGGCGGTCAGCGATGAAGTCGGGTGGGAAGAAACCTTCGATGCTGAAGGCGACGGTCACGAAGTCCATGAAGATCGTCTCCGCCCAGAACGAGAGCGCCCGCTCGGCCGCCGCGGCACCCTCGGGATACAGCGTCGGTGACGGTCGCTCGCGCTCGAGGCGCCGGGCGATGACCTTGGTGTCGCAGTAGATGTCGGCGCCGACCTGGAGGACGGGCGTGAGTCGATACCCACCGGTCAGCGCGGTGAGATCCGGCTTCGGCATCACCACCGGAATGAGCACCGAGCGCCAGGCGAGCCCCTTGAAGCCCATCACCAGGCGGATCTTCTCAGCGTACGGCGAGATCTCGTAGTGGTGCAGGATCAGCTCCCTGCCGGGCTCGCGCATGGTCGGTCCCTCCTCGGCGACGGGATACAGCCCAGGCGGACGGACACGTCCGTCGGGCAGCCGCGCACCTTTCTCTACCGGGGTAGTACGCTCCGCCGGACGACGTCAACGCAGCCCGGGAAGTGGTCGGTTCAGCTATCCGCCGAGCCCAAACGCGACGCGCACCACGACGACGATGGCGAGCACGACGACGGGTACGGTAAGGACGAGGACCTGCCGCCAATCCGCGAGCGACACGATGGCGTATGCCAGCGGCTCCTTGATCTCCGGCGGCGCCGCCGAGTACTGCCGCCACAGCCGATACGCGAACACGATGTGGTGCACGATGCCGAAGACACCGGCGAGGACACAAGCCCAGAGAAACGGATCGGCGAGGCTCGGACCGTCCGCGCCACGAAATACGGCCGCCTTGGCGCCCACGTACACCAGGCCGACGGAGGCGGCCGTGGTCGCGGCCCACAGGCTGAGGCACACCTGACTCACCCCGCGGCGCGCCCAGGCCTCGCGCGCTTCGGAGATCGCGTGCGACACCACGGCCTCGGTCTCCTGCCGGGTGTGCGACACGACCTCCTTCACCGCTTGACGAACCGAGGCGAGGAACGCCGCGAGCACCGCCGCGTCGTCGAGATACCCGAGACCGGGGATGAAGTCGGAGACGGCATCGAGGGGACTGATGAAATACAGCAGTGTCGCCACCGCCATGACCTTGTAGCGCGTCGGAACACGGGGATCCGTCGCGTACCCGTAGGCCTCTTTCACCAAGGTGATGAGCTTACCGTCGGCGATCTGGCGGAGCTTCCCGGGCAGCCGGCTGGCGAGCGTCGCCGCTGTCTCCGGCCGCGCTGCCTGCTCGAGGTATTTCGAGGGCAGCGGGAAGCGATCGAGGGTATCCGGTGTCTTCGCCACGTGGCCTGCCGGCGGTCTCACCGTGGGCCTCTGCCCAGGCCGCCAGCGATGGCCTCATTCTAGCACTAGCGATGGCTTCGTCACGAATCGCGGCTCGTGCAGCTACGTCAACGATCTGACCCGTCGGGTCCCCCTGGTCGCCTTCGCCGCCCGGCGTCCGTCCCTCCGGACACGCTGAGGCTGCCCAGCGCGCATGCCTCACCGTACTGCGCCCCTGCGTCGCCGCAACTGGGGGATAATGCGCGCGAGCACCCGGAAGGACCGACCGGCCCTCCCTTGACCCCCGCTTCGCGGGCAACGTATCGGAAGCGGATGCAAGAGCCCCGCCTACACGGCCGCGCGGCGCGCTTCTTCTTCCTGCACCTCGGCACCTTGATCGGGCTTGTCGTCTACCTCGTCCTCGGCGAGCGTGCGGCGTGGAGCACCGACGGCGTCGCGCGCGCTCTCTTTGCGGCGTTCGGCGTGCACACCGCATACATGGTGCTGGCGTACACGCAAGGCGAGCTCAAGCAGTTCGACGTGGGATTCTGGCTACTGTTCGCGGTCGGAGCGCTCGCGGTAGCCGCGGGCGCGGGGTCCGTGCTGGCGCTCTTTCAGCACTATGCCGGCGCCCTCATCTTCACGACGCTGACGCTCACCGCGCTCGTGCCGCTGCTGCTCGGTCGCACGCCGTTCACGGTCCACCACGCGGTCCGGCAGGCGCCGCGCTGGCAGTGGCGCACGCCGTCGTTCCTGGCGGTCTGCCGGGTCATGGCGTGGTTCTGGGTGCTCGTGTTCACCGCGGGCGCGGCGCTCTGCATCGCCCGCCCCACGGATCCCATGTTCACGCTCGTCTACCCGAACCTGTTGGTCTTCCTGATCGGTATGCCGGCAGGCCGCTGGCTACCGCCGCTCTGGCTGCGGCGCTTCCCGCCGCCGCTTCCCGACACGGCGGAAGCACTCATCATGGGCATGCCGTTCGCGCTCGACGCGGCGGCCGCGCGCGAGGCCCGCGCCGTCATCCAGTTCCGTGTGAGTGGCGACGAGCCCGGCGATTACTGGCTGCGCCTCGACGGCGGTCAGTGCGAGAGCTTCGAAGGTAGTGCACCGCACCCAGACCTCGTCGTCCACACCCCGGATGAAGTGTGGGTGGGAATCGCACACGGTCGCCTCGACGGCACCCAGGCCCTCTTGCAGGGCAAGTACCGCGTCGAGGGCGACTTCTCGATGCTCGCAAAGCTCGAGCAGTGGTTTCGGAGTGGCACCCGGGACTCGGGATAAGATCGACACTGTCGATTTCCCCGGACCCATTCGACTACGAGGTCCGCGTTCGCAAAAGCGCTCGGCGACCAGATGGCGGCCTTGGCCGCCTGAGGTAGTCACCGCGATGTCGATCTGGGGCCGCGCCGATCGACTAGGGACGCGCGACTCAACGAAAGGAGCAGGTCATGCCGACGAATACCGTCCGCTTTCATCTCGTGCTGCGTGCGACTCCCGAGAAGGTCTTTCGGGCCTTCCTCGACGCGGATGCGATGGCTAAGTGGCTTCCGCCGAACGGATTCACAGGGAGGGTGCACCATCTGGACCCCAAAGTTGGCGGCACCTACAAGATGTCGTTCACGAATTTCAGTACCGGCCACAGCCACTCCTTCGGTGGAAAATACCTCGAGCTGGTGCCACACGAACGCATCCGTTACACGGATAGGTTCGACGATCCGAATCTACCTGGCGAGATGCAGACGACGATCACCTTGAAGAAGGTGTTCTGCGGGACGGAGCTGAACGTCGTGCAAGAAGGGCTCCCGGACGTCATTCCGCCCGAGGCTTGCTGTCTCGGTTGGCAAGAGTCGCTGACCCTTCTGGCGAAACTGGTCGAAGCCGATATTCCAGATTAGCTCGATCATCCCGGCCACCTCGTGCCCGGGCACCCGCGGGTACGCGATCCCCGGGTACGTTCCCTCCTTTGTGAATGAGTCGCTGTGACAGATGCCACACGCGTGCACCCGGATCCTTACCGCTCCGGCGCCCGGCTCGGGTATCTGCCGCTCGACCACCTCGAAAGGCCCATTGGGACGGGAAACCTGCGCCACGCGCATCGTCGCCATTTGATTCCTCCCGGCGTGTTTCCAACCCCGCGGGATTCACGCGGAGTCGTACTTCGTCTCAACGCGCCGCCGCAAGAGCGCCCCGGGCGCACCCCGGGATGCAAGGCGTTCGGCGCGGATGCGTTCGAGCTCGCCGCGCAAGTGCTTTTCGAAGAACGCGTCACAGCCCATGCAGACGTTGGCGAAGGTTCTCCCCGTCGGGTCGGTCACGGTGGCGCCGCGCCGGTAGTCGGCGCGCGTCCACCCGGAGGACTCGCCCATCGCCTCGGGGTCGCCCGCGTTGATCGCTTCCAAGGCCGGATGGCCCCGCAGGCTGTCGAGGATGTCGAGCAGGCGCTCTTCGGTGAGATTCCCGAGCGGCGCCTTCGTCTTCAGACAGCACGGATAGACGGCGCCGTCGGGTTCGATCGCGACTTCCGAGCCCGCGTGACCGTGATTCATGAAGTTCTTGCCACCGCTCCACCGTGCGCAGAAATTCGTCTCGTAGGTCGCGTTCGAAAGTCCGTTCACCCACGCCCGCCCACGCGGCCACAGCTCGCCGATCCACAGCTCGGGCTGCGCGCCGAAGAAGAGGAAGAACGGGCCGGCACCCAGATCCTCGCGCCGCTCGTGCGGCGCCTTCGACCTCAGGCGCGGATCGCGTGCGCCGCCCAGGTCGATTTCCTGCACGCCGAAGGGCGCCATCATCGCGCGGATGCGCTCCATGAGCGCGAACTTCCAGTCGCCCTCCAGACCGACGTGAAAGTCGTCGATGCCGGCGATCGCGATCGTGCTGACGCCGCGCTCGAGCATGGCTTCGACGTGCGCGGCTTCAAGAACGTCGCCCGTCGTCTGAATCGACACGTGGGGCGCGGCCGCACCCCATCGCTCGCGGATCGCGACGAGGACGGGATAGAACAACTCCTCGCGCACGCCGTCGATCAGGACCTCCCCGCCGGCGAGAATCAACGAGCTTCGCCGCGGTGAGGGCGTGCCGTCGTCGCGTGGGTGTTTGGGGTCGAGATAGGTCATGTCGTCGGGAAGGTTGTGGAGGATCGCACGATAGGCGCGCTGGCCCTCCGCGACGACACGCTCGAGCTGGGCGCGAACATAGGGCCGGAAGCGGTCGTCATAGCAATGACGACACTTGCGGTGACACGCCCAGGTGATGACCCAATAGATGGATTGCACCTCAGGTCCAGCCTCTATGCCCGCCGGTTCTTCTCCGGCCGCTGCGAGGAGGCGATCGCGTTCTACAGGACGGCGCTTGGCGCCGAGACAATAGAACTCCTGTTGACGGCCCAATCTGATCCGCCCCACCCCGCACATAACAGTGCTAGGGTATGTCCGCCGACTGGATGTGGCGAAGCGACGCCGCTTCAGCCCTTGCCCTCGTACTTGAACGACAGCTTGACCTTGGCTCGGTACATCTTGACCTTGCCCTTCTCGATCTGCACATCCAGCTCGCTCACCTCGGCGATGCGCAGGTCGCGCAGCGTCTTGCTTGCCATCTTCACGGCCGCCGCCGCCGCCTTCTCCCACGATTCGGTGCTGGTTCCGACCAGCTCGACGATGTTGTACACGCTGTCCGCCATTTCACGCTCCTTGACTCCGGCGCTCGAGGACGCCCGCACGCCGACGGCCCCGCTCGCTAGCATCCCGGCCAGCAGGCCTGGCCGGATTCGCGGATCGGTGGCCTGCCGGGCTTCTCGAAACATGAACCCACCTCGCCTGCAGGCGCGCAGCAACCTGCGGTCGAGCAGGACGTCGGGCCCTCCGTGTGCTCAGTTCCCCTCGTACTTGAACGACACCTTCAGCTTGGCACGGTAGGCGCGCACCTTGCCCTTCTCGATCTGCAGGTCGAGCTGGCTCACCTCGGCGATGCGCAGGTCGCGTAGCGTCTTGCTCGCCGTCCTCACGGCTGCGGCGGCGGCCTTCTCCCACGATTCGGTGCTGGTCCCGACCAGCTCGATGATCTTGTAGACGCTCTCTGCCATGGTTCCCTCCTTCGCCCGCAGTTTCCGGTCCCCTCCGTGATCCGTAACGCCGGAGGACTGTAGTGCGGTCGCCTGCGATCGATCAAGGGAACGGGGGGTCCATTTGTCCCCGCTACCGAAAGGTCCGCGCGGTCGGACGCTTACGGGGTGCGTGACTCGCGCCGCTCCGGCCGCCCATACGCGCCGAGGTCTCCCGCCACGAGCGCTGTCACCGCAGCAGGCGCCAGCCTCCGACGGAGTGGGCATCAAACGCATTTTTGCCACGAGCGACGCCGTTTCTCCTACGCGAACACATCGCATTTTTCCGCAACAATTTCCTTGACAGTCAAGGGCTATTCCGCTAACCCGGCCCGCATCCGGGTAACGGGGGCCCGCGCAAGGTGAGCCCAGCGGCGGCGGTTCCGCCCAGGACCGCCAAGGAGGGGATACGATGGCTCGGATCTCGTCGCAGCACGGGGCGCGTCACGGACATTCGTTTGCCGGAGCACTCGCAGCGGGCCTGGCGCTGGCCCTGCTCGCGCTCGCCGACACCGCCGCGGCGCAGCCGTGCTTCATCTTCATCCACGGCAAGCAGACGGACACCAACACGTTCACCAACTGGAACTCGGCTCGGAACTACTGGAAGAATGGCTCGAGAGACTTCATCAAGACTGCGACGAAGAACTTCGCCGCGTCGTACTACGTCATTGGCTACAACGGCACGAACGCCTGGTGGGGCGCCCAGGCGGCGGGCGAGGTGGCGAACGAGATCGTCAATGCGACCAACGGGGGCAACGATGGCGGCGGCAACCACTGCGCCGCCACCTGGGCGCAGGGAGGGACCTTCTGGGTCGTCGCCCACAGCATGGGCGGCACGATCATGGACTTCATCCTCGGCAACAACGACGCCAGCGATCCCAACTTCAACTTCAACGGCCCGTACGACACGGTGGCGCAGCGGCTGAGCCTCGCGATCACCCTCGGCGGCGCCCACCGCGGCTCGCAGGGCGCGGACGCCGTGTGCGGCGACGGCAGCTTCCTCTGCAACTTCCTCGCCTTCTTCATCCAGAGCTGCGACACCGCGACCTTCTGGCTGCGCAGCTCCGACGACGTGCAGGTGCGGGGGTTCTCGAACTCCCCGGCCCGAAGCATCTACGTGAGCGGTGGCTACGAGGCGATCTTCGGCGCCAGCGCCTGCCTCAACGGCGAGGACGACGGGATCGTCCAGCACGCCTCCCAGTACGCCTGCAACGGTAGCGCGACGGCCAGCTACAACAACAGCAACGTCTGCAACAACAGCGCCAAGCAGGAGTCTGCGGGCTTCCTCAATCTCGACGTTGGCCACGAGAATCACTCCGACGAGCGCGACGACTCGGACTCCGACACCCGACGGCAGGTTCCGGGCGGCATCTGGATGTGCGGCGGCTCGCCGTGTGCCCCGAACACCGTGGTGCAGAGCTCGATGACGTCGGCGCGGCTCGTGAGCGTCCTCTACTGACCCCGGGATCGCACGGTCGCGGGGTTCTCCGGAGAGCATGACGAAGCGGCGGCGCGACGCCGTGATCGGTGCCATCGTCGCTGTGGCGGCGGCCGGGCTTCTGGGGCTTGGGGTGCGTAGCCAGGGGGGGAAGCCCGGCCCCGCCTTACCCGCGGCGTCGGCACCGGCGCCGCCTGCGGATGCGGGCACGCCGCCCGACACCACCGCCGACGCGCCGCCGGCACAGGCGGCGGTAACCTCCGCGCGCCGCACCCGGCGGCCCCGGCCGGCGCCCGCGTCGCTCGCTGGCGCGGCAGCAAACGACTACCGCAAGCGCGCCCGCTATCCACGCTGGACTCAACCGCTCCGGCCCGAGGAAGCCGATCCCATCGCGCGCGAGCGCGAAGTGACACCGGTGTCGGCCGCAGGCCCGCAAGGGGCTGAGCCGTTGCTCACCGTCTTCCCCGCACGCGTCGGCTTCGAGGCGCCCGATCCGGTGGTCGTGCATGCCTACCTGTCGATCGCCGGCACTCCGACGCCGGCGCAGGAGATCCGCGGCGTGGTCCTGACGGAGCACCTGGCGCCGCTCGGGGAGTTCGTCTACCTGGACGACGGCATGCCACCCGACGTTCAGGCAGGCGACGGGATCGGCAGCGCGGAGATCTTCCTGCCGTCCGAAGCGCTGCCGGACCTGAGCGCATCCTACCTGGTCAAGGTCCGCGCTCTCACCATGGACGGCGAGGAGCGGCTCGCCGCCATGAGCTTTCAATACGCGGTCCCGCACGCCCAGCCCACCGGCAACTACCGCGATCGGGTGGTGGACGGCAGCCTGTTCGTCGGGGTCGAGATCGACGTCGCCCGCGCCGGGCGCTTTCATCTCGAGGGGACGCTCTACGGAGTGGACGGCGAGCAGAAGATCGCGTGGGCCCAGGCCGCCGCCGAGCTGCCGCCGGGCACGCACTGGGTGGATCTGCCGTTCTACGGGCTCGTGCTGCACGAGCAAGGCATGGACGGCCCCTATCTGCTGCGCTACCTTGCCCTGTCGACGACGAGCGACATGCCCAACGCCAAGAATCGCCTCGTCGAGAACGCGCACGTCACGGCCGCCTACCGCGTCGGCACGTTCACGGATGCCGCCTATGACGATCCCGATCTGCTCGAAGCGGCGGACCGTCTGGAGGCGACGGGCGACATCGGCCCCCTCGAGGCGGGTGGCTGATCGCGATGGCGGCGGGGGGCCCAAGACGGGCCTGGCGGCTCGCCCTGCTCCTTCCGCATCCCCCGCTCTCTCTCCTGTACCTGCTGGCGATCCGAACCGGTCGACTGCCGGCGGTCGTCGCGGTCGCCGTAGCGCTTGCCGTCCTCCCGCTGCTGTCATTGCTGCTGGGGCTCCGGGGACGCACGGAGGACCCGACGCACGGCCACGGGAGCCGCTGGTTGACGGTGCTTGCGGTCGCGGAGCTGCTCTGGGCTCTGCTCTGCATCGCCATCGTCAACGTCGCCCAGGTGTGGCGCTTGTCCTGACGGCGCTGGCAATGCTGGGCGGCGCAACGAGCGCCCTGGTCGCGAGCGCCGACTCGGCGCCACGCGTCCCGAAGCTGCCAGTCGCGCCGACCGGCCCTTCGGGTCCCGTACGCGACGAACCGGCGCGGGCACTGCCCGAGACGACGACGGTGTGCTGGGATCCGGCCGGCGCGCGCTGCTGGACGGTCGCCGGGGAGAGCGCCTGCACCGTGCCGAGTGCGCCGCGCGCGCGTCCGTTCCGCGTGGTGATCGGCGCTGCCGGCGGGCGCGATGCCGAGCAGGCGCTCGTCGAGTGTCGCGCGCAGCCTGGGCAGCCGGCACCTGGACCGTAGCTGTTGCCGGCCGGCCAAGACATTCGGGCGGCGATTTCTACCGCTGGCGCCAACCGCTGGACCATTCGTGCGCCACCTGCGACCGCTCGGCATCTTTCGTGCCCCGAGTGGCACACTCCCACCTTGCCGCATCCTCGACCGTGGGCCACGATGGACTCGGTCCCGGGGGCTCGTCGGCCCGCGAGAACTGCGCAGAGGCCTTCATGGTGGTGAACGTTTCCCAGCTGCGGCTCGATGCGATTCCGGACGAGGAAGAGCGCGGGAACGGCGCCGGCGAGTCCTACGGCCGCTTGCTACACCGCCTGAGCCACCAGTCGGTGGTGAAGCACTTCGACGCCTACGCGGACATCGACTGGGACGACCCGACGCTGCGCATCGACCCTGCCGATCCGCGCTGGGAGCTCTCGGGAGACGACGGCCTCGGCGCCACCGCGTGGTACCACAACCAGGCGGCGGAGATCCGCGCCCGCATCGGGCTCCACCGGACCGCCACCGCCATGAAGATCGGCGCCCAGTTCGAGAACGTGCTCCAGCGTGGGCTGCTCGAATTCGCACTCACGCTCCCCAACGGCTCGCCGGAGTTCCGCTACGCCTATCACGAGCTGATCGAGGAAGGGCAGCACAGCCTGATGTTCCAGGAGTTCGTGAACCGCAGCGGTCTCGACGTGCCCGGCCTGCCGCCGCTCCTGCAGCTCACCTCCCGCCAGGTCGTGCGGTTCGGCCGCAGCTTCCCGTGTCTCTTCTTTCTCTTCGTGCTCGGTGGGGAGGATCCGATCGACCACGTGCAGCGGCGAACGCTCGGCAGCGAGCGCATGGTGCACCCGCTCCTCCGCCGCATCATGCAGATCCACGTGACCGAGGAGGCGCGCCACCTGTGTTTCGCGCGTCAGTACCTGCGCCAGAACGTGCCGAGGCTCGGCCCGGTGCGCCACCACGTCCTGTCCATCCGCGCACCGATACTCCTCGGCATCATGGCGCGGCTCATGCTGCGGCCTTCACGGCGGATCATCCGCACCTACCGGATCCCGGCCGCGGTGGTCGCCGAGGCCTACACCCGCAACCCCGCACATCGAGAGCTGATCGCCGCCTCGATCAGCAAGGTCCGCGACCTGTGTCGCGAGCTCGGGATCATCACCACCCGGACCGCCTGGCTCTGGCGTCGCATGGGCATCGCTCCCGCCTGAGCCGGGCGCGCCTCGGGACGCGGCCCACGACCTCTCGGATGTCGGCATCCGGCGACGTCGTGACCGGCGGCGCTCACTGCGCCGGCCGCTGCGCGCGGAGAGCGCGCACCCGCTCGAGGCTCTGCCGGGCAGTCGCGTAGTCCGGCCTGATACGGAGGGCGCGCTCGAAGTGCGCCTCCGCCGCAGTGAGATCGCCCCGGGTCGCCGTCGCGGCGCCCAGGCTGTTCCATCCTTCGGCATATTCGGGATCGAGTCTCACCGCCTCCTCGAACTGGGCGGCCGCCTCCCCCACCCGTCCCTGGGCCAGAAACACCGCGCCGAGATTGTTGTGGACTTCCGGGCGCTCGGGGGCGAGCGCGAGGGCCCGCTCGAAATGCCCGGCGGCTTCCCCGAGCTGGCCTTGGCGATGGAGCACGACGCCGAGATTGGTGTGGGCATCGACCGAGTCGGGCGCGATGCGCAGCGCGTAGCGATAGTGGGCGGCCGCCTCCTCCGCCCTGCCGTCGCGTTGCAGGATCGCGGCGAGCCGATTGTGGGCATCCACGAACTCCGGCCGATCGCGGATCGCGCCTTCGAGATGGCGGACCGCCGCGACCGCCTCTCCCTTCGCATCGAGCAACACCGCGAGCCAGTACCGAGCCTCGGCGTAGGATGGCTCGAGGCGCACCGCGTTTTCGAGGTGCCGGATCGCCTCGTCGCTGCCGCCTTCGCGCCGGTGGACCATGGCGAGATTGAAATGGGCCACGGCGAAGCGCGGGTCGATATCGAGGGCCCGCTGGAGGCGGTTTGCCGCCGCCGGCAGGTCTCCCTGCTCGAGCAGGAGAAGACCGAGGTTGTTGAGCGCTTCGACGTACGTCGGCCGGATGCGGACGGCGCGCTCCACATGCTCGGCGGCGCGCGCCGGATCTCCCCGCCGCTGCCACACCATCCCGAGGTGGTATTCGGCCTCGGCATAGGCGGGAAAGCTGCGCAGCGCGGCTTCCATGTGCGCCGCCGCGGCATCCAGGTCACCGTCGGCGAGCAGCAGCTGTCCGAGATAGAGATTGGCCTGCGCCGAGTCGGGATCGGTGCGCAGCCACTGGCGCGTGAAGGTGCGATCGTCGCGATAGAAGCGTCCGCGGTACACGGTCACGGCCGCCGCCAGCACGACGAGCGCCGTGCCGATGGCGATCGTCCAGCGCTGGCGCCGCGGCCAAGGTGCGAGGCTCGTTGCAGCCTCCCGGCCCGGCGACACGACCGCCGCCACCGTGCCCACCACACCGGCAAGCGCGAGGAGCGCGTAGCGTTCGGCGAAGGGGGCTTCCTGCTGGAGGAAGTTCGCCGTCGGCAGCAACGCGAGCAGCACCCAGACTGCCCAGAAGAGCACCGTGCGCCCTACAGTCGCCCAGCGGCGGTGCGCGGCCACCGCCCACATCAGCACGACGGCCACCGCGAGGAGGAGGCGGGACGGCGACAGCCAGAGATCGAGGCGCGGCTCGTAGATCTCCTGAACGAACGGCGCGACGATGGTCTGCATGGCGTAGAGAATGGACCAGGCCGGAAGCGCCGGACGCTCGAGAGCCGCGACCCGATGCTCGATCCCGCCCCCAAAGAGTCCCCAGCGCACGAGCAGGTAGAGCGCCAGCACGCCGGCGATGGGCACGTAGCGCAGCGCCCAGGCGACCGCATCACTCCGTTGCCCGCGCCGCGCAGGCCGCGGCGACAATCCGAGCACGTCGGCCGCTACGAAGAGGCCGGGCGTGATCACGGCTTGCTCCTTGGACAGCAACGCGAGCACGAAGCATCCGAGCGCCGCCGCGTACCAGCCGCGCCCGGGGCGCAGGTAGGCGTACACCGCGGCGATCACGAAGACCGCGGGCAGGAGCGTCTCTCGCCCCGAGCAGATCGGATAGACGGTCGCGGACGCGACCGGGTGAAGCGCAAAGAACGCGGCGCCGACCGCGGCGAGCGCCGGCGGCACCGCAAACGCCGGGGATCGCAGCAGCGCGTAGAGCAGCAGCGCCGCCACGCCCATGAGCGCGGCGTTGAATACGTGATACCCCCCCGGCTCGTTGCCGTGCGCCCACTTCTGGAGCACCATGGTCAGCCGGGCGACGGGGCGGTAGTAGGGCAGATTCCCCCAGTGACGCTCCGTGAAGACCCGGGCGACGTCTGCCACGGAGCGCGGCGGCGCCTGGTTCACGATCAGGACGATGTCGTCGTAGACGAAATCGTTGCGCACCGAGGGTGCATACCCGGCGACGACGATGCCGAAGAGGAGCACGGGCACGAGCCGCACGCTCCACGCGGCACGCGGCGATCGATCGGAGTACGGGGTGGGCGCGACGGCAGAGCTCACGGTGTGCAGGGTATACTCGTGTCGGCGCCGGTGTTGAAACCCCTTACCAGCCGCCCGCGCCTCGAGCCGTATGCGGAAGCGCTCGCGACCGCTTTGCTCACGCCCACCGACACCGATGCCGCCGGGGACGCCGGTGGTGTGCTCGCTCGCGCGGCCGACGTCCTCGAGGCTGCCGCGGTCGCGGACGAGGCGCTCCTCGCACGGGTGCTATCACAGCGTGCGGACGCCGTCGCGCGCGTGCTGCGCACGCTGTGCTGGTCGGCGCCCTTCTTCGTCCCGATCCTCGCGCGCCACCCGGACTGGCTCGCCGCGCTCGCCGACGAAGATCTCGTCTCGCCGCGAAGCGGCGTCGATGTCGCCGCGCGCCTGGCGCGGGCGCTCGCAGGCGTGCCCCACGACCGGCAGCCGGACACCCTGCGCCGATTCAAGTACTACGAGCTCGCGCGCATCACGGTGCGTGAGCTGTCTCCGGACCTCGTGCCGCTCGAGCGAGTCGGCGAGACCCTCGCCGAGCTCTCCCACCTCGCCGACGCGCTCCTCGCCGCCGCGCTCGAGACGGCCGCCGTCCGCGTCGGCGAGCGGCACGCGCCTCCGCCGCCCGCAGGCAACGACGCTGTCGTCCCGGGCTTCGTCATCCTCGGCCTCGGGAAGCTTGGCGCCGAGGAGCTGAACTACTCCTCGGACGTCGACCTGGTGTACGTCTTCGATTCGCGCCTCGGGGCACCGCACGCCGATCGCACCGGTCCGGGCGCGGCCGAACCGCTCGCAGACATCGAATACCACACGCGGCTCGCGCGGGAGTTCGGCCGGATCGTCGGCGAGGTCACCCCGGAGGGTTATCTCTACCGCATCGATCTGGATCTCAGACCCGAGGGCGCGAGCGGCGCCCTGATCGTGGCGAGCGACATGCTGGCCGAGTATCACGAGAGCTGGGCCGCCACCTGGGAGAAGGCGGCGTACATGAAGGCGCGTCCCGTGGCGGGCGATCTGCGCCTCGGGTGGCGCGTCGTCCGCTCCATCAGCCCGATGATCTATCGCACGGCCATGGACTATCGCAGCGTGGCGGCGATCAAGACGCTCAAGGACAGGATCGAGCGCGCCACGGGACGGGCCGGTGAGACCTTCAACGTCAAGCTCGGCGCCGGCGGAATTCGCGACATCGAATCGGTGGCGCAGGCGTTGCAGCTGCTCCACGGCGGCCGCATGCCGCAGGTGCGGCAGCGCGGGACCGAGGCAACTCTCGTCGCCCTGGCTCAGGTGGACGCGCTGCCGCCGGCGGAGGCCGACGATCTCCTGCGCGCCTATCGCTTCCTGCGCCGAGTCGAGAACCTGCTGCAGATGGTCGGAGAGCGACAGACGCACAGCCTGCCGCGCGATGCCGGCGAGCGGCGGCTCCTGGCCCACGGAATGGGCCTCGCCGGCACCGATGCCGCGGCGAGCTTCGAGCGCCTGCTCGACGGGCACCGGCGACAGGTCCGACGCGTGGTGGCCGGGCTCTTTCACGAGGACGGACGCGAGCGCGTTCTGGAGCTCTTCCGCGACCGCGTCCCGCATCTCCTTGCACGGCCGATGACCGGTCCCGTGATCGAGGAGCTCGCCAGCCGCTTCGCCGGCGAGCTCGAGGTGGCAACGGACCCCGACCGCGCGCTCAACAACCTCGATCGATTCATCGAAGGCGTGGGCTCGCGCGGCTTCTACTATCAGCTTCTCCATGACCGCCCCGAGCTCGTGGCGCGGCTGACGGCGTTGTTCGCCACCTCACAGTTCCTGTCGAGCTACTTCGCCCGGTACCCGCGCCTCATCGAGCCCATCTTCGACGATCCGACGGTGCTGCTGCACACCCGCGCGCAGCTCGCGACGAACTTCACGGCGGTGCGCGACGACCTGCTCACCGGCGGCGCGCGAGACGCCGGGGAGGGAATGGAAGTCGAGCTCGAAGCGCTCCGGCTCGCGCACCACCGCGAGGTGCTCAACGTCGGCCTCCTCGATCTCGACGGCAAGGTCTCGCGCGGGCAGGTGGAAGCCGCGCTGACCGACCTCGCCGAGGTATGCCTCGATCGGGCCCTCGTGTTGGCGCGCGAGCAGATCGAGCGCGCGGGGATCCGCTTGCCGGCCGCCGGCAACGTCGTCGAATTCCTCGTCGTGGGGATGGGAAAGCTCGCCAGCCGCGAGCTCACCTACGGCAGCGACCTCGACGTCATCTTTCTCTACGATGGCGATGGTTCCGACGGCGACGTGCTGGTCGAGGCGCAGCACGGCTTCGTGCGCCTGGCGCAGAAGCTCATCTGGATCCTCGCGACGAAGACCTCGGCAGGATCATGCTACGACATCGACGCCCGCCTGCGGCCCTCGGGGAATCAGGGCGCCCTGGTGACGACGCTCACCGGCTTCGCGCGCTACCACGATGACAGCGCCCAGACCTGGGAGCGCCAGGCGCTCCTGCTCGCGCGTCCCGTGGCCGGCGACGCGCGGCTCGGCGCTCGCTTCGAGGCGATTCGTCGGCGGATCCTCCAGCGGCCCCTGTCGCCCGACGCCGCGCGGGAGATCCATCGCGTCCGGCTGCGCATGGAGTCGGAGCTCGCGCACGAAACGCTGCAGCGACACAACTTCAAGACCGGGCGCGGCGGGATGCTGGACGTGGAGACCGCCGTCCAGTACCTCCAGCTTCGCCATGGCGGCGAGCATGGCCAGCTGCTCGACTGCGCACCCGTGGACGTGCACCTCCACACCCTGCGCCAGCTCGCACTTCTCGATCCCACCGATGCGCAGGCGCTCGCCGACGGCTGGGAGTTCCTCCAGCGCCTCTCCAGACGCCTGCGCATCGTCGAGAACCGCTCGATCTCCGATCTCGACGAAGAGCGCGGCGACCTCGACGCCGTCGCCAAAGGGCTCGGCTACGCGGGGCACGAGCGTCCGGGGAGCGCCTGCCGCGCGCTCGTCGGCGACTACCACCGCCACACCGCCGCCATCCGCTCCATCTATTGCAAGGTTCTCGGCGTCGAGGATCCCCGCTGATGTGGGCACGCCGGAACGACCTGCGCCGCGGACGGCAAGCCAGCGCCGACGCGGGCGATCGCCGCGCCGACCGGCGAGACGGCCGTCATCGCGGCTAGATCCGCGGTCTCGGGACGATGCTGACGAGCCTCATGCTGCTGCTGGCGATCGCGGCCGCCGGCCTCGTGGTCGGGCGCTTGCTGCACATTCCGGCGGTGGTGGCCTACCTTCTCGCCGGCGTCCTCGCCGGCTCGGCCGGCCTCGGCGTCGTCGCCCAGCAGGAAGGGCTCGAGGAGCTGGCGGAGCTCGGTGTTGCCCTGCTGCTGTTCGGGGTCGGCATCGAGTTTCCGGCCGATGCCTTCCGCCGCACCGTCTCCCGGATGCTCGCCGGCGGCGCGAGCCAGATCGCCATCTCGATCGCCGTCACGGCGCTGCTGTTCCGGGCCTTTGCCGTACCGTGGCCGTCGGCCGTTTTCGTCGGCTTTCTCGTCTCGCTCTCGAGCACCGCCCTCGTCTTCAAGCTCTACGCCGACGAGGGTGGCATCGATACGCCCTACGGTGCCGCGGCGACGGGGTTGTTGCTGTTCCAGGACCTCGCCCTCGTACCCATGATGCTGCTCGTTCCCGTGCTCTCCGGGCCCGCCGAGAGCGCCTTCCCGGCCGCGGTAACGGCGCTCCTACGCGCCATTGTGGCGGTCGGCGCGCTCCTGCTTCTCGCGCGCGCGGTGCTCCCGCGGCTCCTCGATCTCGTCTCCCGGGCGCGCACGCCGGAGCTCTTCCCGCTCGTGGCGCTTCTCATTGCCTTCTGCACCGCCTTCGGCGCCACGCGGCTCGGCCTGTCTTTCCCGCTCGGGATGTTCCTCGCCGGCCTCGCGCTCTCCGAAAGCCCGTACGCCCATCAGGTATTCGCCGAGCTGCTGCCGCTTCGCGACGCCTTCGTCGCGCTCTTCTTCACCAGCGTCGGGCTCCTCTTTCAGCCGAGCATCGTCGTTACCAATCCCACCGGGCTCCTCGTGATGCTCGCCGCCGTCGGGCTCAAAGGTCTCGTGTGCGGGCTGATCGTGGCGATGATCTGGCGCTCGGCGCGATCGGGACTCATGTCGGGGCTCGCGCTGGCGCAGATCGGGGAATTCTCGTTCGTCCTGAGCCGTGAAGGGAGCAAGGCGGGGCTCCTCGACAACGAGCTCGGCCAGGCGTTCCTCGGCGCGGCCGTCGTCTCGATGGCCGCCACCCCGTTTCTCGCCCGCGCGGGCCGCTTGCTGGCTCGGGTGGGTGCCGGCGCGCCGGGCGCCGCCGCCGGACCGACGGAGCATGTGCTCGTCGTGGGCTACGGTACGACCGGACAAGCAATCGCCCGCGTGCTGCGCGAGACCGCGCTGCCGTTCGCCGCCGTGGACCTGGATCCAGCTCAGGTGCGGCTCGGACAGGACGAGGGCATTCCGGTGCGCTTCGGGGATGCCTCCCGCCGCGCGGTGCTCGAGTCGGCCGGCGGGGCACATGCGCGCGCCGCGGTGGTGGCCGTCCGCGATCCAGTCGCCACTCGCCGGATCGTCTCGCTGCTGCGCCAGATCAATGCCCACGTCCGCATCCTCGTCCGGGCCCATCGGGTGACGGAGCTCGACGATCTCGAACGCCTGGGCGCCAACGAAATCGTCCCCGCGGAGCTCGAGGCGTCGATCGAGCTCTTTGTCCGCCTGCTCATGCACCTCGGCGTCCCGCGCAACGTGGTCCGCATCCAGGAATCCCTCATCCGGGTCGGCCACTACCGCGCGCTGCGCGGCGGGGAGGCTTCGACGAATCTGCTGGCGGAGGCGCGCCGCATCATCCGAGCCGGTGTGCTCGAGACCGTCGAGGTGGTGCCGGGAAGCCTCGCGTGTGGGCGCACGCTCGCCGAGACCGAGCTCCGCGCCCGCAGCGGCGCCACGGTGCTCAATCTCGTCCGCAACGACCGCCCCGTGCCAAGCCCCGACGGCTCTACCCGACTCGAGGCCGGAGACCTGCTGGTGCTCTACGGGTCCCACGAGGCGATCGACCGGGCGCTCGAGCTGCTCGAGCCGCGACATCCGCCACCACGGTAGCGGGGCAGGCAGGGGCGCCGGCGAGATCCGGCGCCGGCCGGGCCTCCCGACGCCTCATGGGCAGGCGAAGGTCTGCCGATACTATGGGGTTAGGCAGCGCTCGTTGGCCGCGGCCCAGCAACCATGCTCTTCGTCCGCATCCCCTTTCCGACCCGCTGCTGGGGCATCGCCACGTGTCGCGTGCCTGCCGATCTCGGCGCGGTCACCACGATCGGCGCCGCCGAGGGCGACCCGGCGGCGGCTGGCATGGAGTCCGACGCCGTCAGCCGGATCTGGAGCGCCGTCGAGCGGCTCTACCGCAGCGGTATCCACCCGGCGATCCAGCTCTGCGTCCGGTACCGGGGACACGTGGTCATCGATCGGGCCATCGGCCACGCGCGGGGTAACGGACCCCACGACGCGCCGGAGGTCGAGAAGGAGCTCGCCACACCCGAGACCCCATTCACGATCTACTCGGCCTCGAAGGCCATCACGGCCATGATGATCCATCTCCTGGACGAGCGGAACCTGCTGCGTCTCGACGATCCGGTGTGCGAGTACATCCCGGAGTTCGGCACCGGGCGCAAGCAGTGGATCACCATCCGTCACATCCTCACGCACCGCGCCGGCATTCCCAACCTCGACCCAGGCGCGCTCGATCTCGAACTCCTGAGCCAGCCCGAGCGCATCGTCGAGATCCTCTGCGAGGCGGAGCCGGCGTGGCGTCCCGGTCGCACGCTCGCCTATCATACGATCACCGGCGGCTTCGTCATCGCCGAGATCGTGCGGCGCGTCTGGGGCCAGGACATCCGCGCGCTCATGGCCGAAGCCGTCTGCCGACCCCTGCGCTTCCGGTGGATGAACTATGGGGTGCGACCGGAAGATCTCTCGCGGGTCGCCTGCAACTACTTCACTGGTCCGCCCGTTCTCCCGCCCGCGTCCTATCTCATGCGACGGGCGCTCTCGGCCGACATGCGCCACGTCATCGAGCTATCCAACGACCCGCGCTTTCTCCTCGGCATCATTCCCGCCGCCAACGTCGTCGCCACGGCCAACGAGCTGAGCCGATTCTACCAGCTTCTCCTGCAGGGCGGAGAGCTCGACGGCGTCCGCGTCTTCGAGCGGCGGACGATCCGGCGGGCGACCGTGGAGCATTCCTATCTCGAGGTCGATCTGACCCTCGGCCTGCCGTTGCGCTACGGAATGGGCTTCATCCTCGGCGGGCAGTGGTTCAGCCTGTACGGGCCCGGTACCCAGCATGCCTTCGGACACCTCGGGTTCACCAACATCATCTCGTGGGCCGATCCGGAGCGGGAGGTTGCCGCGGCGATCATGACGAGCGGCAAGCCGTTCCTGTACCCGCAGATGTATCACCTGTTCGACGTGTTGCGGCAGATTGGGAGGGCGTGCAAGGAAACCAGGTAACGTGGTCTTGTGGTCTTGCCCCGCCCGGGTAGACACCTGAGTTACGCCGCTGCGCGGCGATCCCAGTAGCGTTCCTCGTACTCGACCGGACTCTGCATGTCGATGGCCGAGTGCCGGCGCTGGCGATTGTAGACGGCTTCGAGCCAGTGCACCGTCGCTGTCCGGGCGCGCGCCCGTGTCGGCCAAGTCGCCGGCTCGATCAGCTCGAGCTTGTACGTGGCGAAGATCGACTCGGCCAGCGCGTTGTCCCAGCACACCCCGGTCTTGCCCATCGACTGTTGCACCCCATGCGCGGCACAGAGCGCCCGGAACTCGGCCGACGTGTACTGGGTGGATTCAACTGGTCGTCGCAACACCTCAAGACGGAGGTGTTGTATGGGAAGGCGACCTGGGTGGATGGTGACGCTGACGGGACGGCCGGCGATGCGATCGCCGGGCAGACCGCCGGTGCGGCGCGATGTGGAGCGGGGGTTCTGGGTGAAGATTGCCGAGGGACTGTCGAGCGAGGAGGCGGCGATCGCGTGTGGGGTGTCAGCGGCGGTCGGTGTGCGCTGGTTCCGCGAGCGGGGTGGCATGCCGTCGATCCAGCTTACCCCGCCGTCGGGCAGGTACCTGTAGTTCGCTGAGCGCGAAGACATCGCGCTGCTCAGAGGGCAAGGTCTCGGGGTGCGGACGATCGGCCGCAAACTCGGCCGGCCTCCGTCGACGATCTCACGTGAGCTGCGTCGCAACGCGGCCACGCGGGGCGGCCGGCTCGACTATCGAGCTTCGATCGCGCAGTGGAAGGCCGAGCTGCAGGCCCGCCGCCCCAAGACGGCGAAGCTGGCATCCCAAGGAGAGGCTTCGTGAGTACGTTCAGGACCGGCTCGCTGGCACGATCGCGCGGCCCGACGGTGCGCGGGTTCCCGGCCCGGAGGCGCGGTTCATCGGTCGCCGTCACGGGCGTCGCACGGACCGACGGTGGGCAACGTCGTGGAGCCCTGAGCAGATCTCGAACCGGGTGAAGCTCGACTTTCCCGAGGATGAAACCATGAGGATCTCGCACGAGGCGATCTACCAGGCCCTGTTCATCCAGGGCCGCGGTGCGCTCGAACGCGAGCTCGTCGCCTGTCTGCGCACCGGGCGAGCGCTGCGTGTGCCCCGGGCACGCACGAAGGGCCGCGGCAAGCAGTTCGTCACCCCGGAGATCATGATCACCGAGCGGCCGGCCGAAGTCGGTGACCGGGCGGTGCCGGGCCTCTCCTGGACTTTTCTTCGCGGCTCGACGCCACACGGGCGGGAAGCAAGAAAAGCTACGTTCGGAACCCTTCAGTGCAGTTTTCGCCTCCGTGATGACCGACGCCGCCAGCGTGCGCCTGTTGCTCGGGCTCGGGACTGTGCTGCTGCTGTGAAGGAACTATTCTCGAGTGCTCTTGGTTTTCATCGCCGCGACCAATTCCTTCGAACCCGAGCCCCACCGGGAGACAGACTGGAGTGCCTGCGTGAAGGGGACGTCGAGGGGATGAACGCGTTCGTGGCTGAGAATGTAAACGGCTCTGGCGAAAGGCGTGGGCACCGAGGGCACGAAGACCGTGAAGCGGCCGTCCTCCAACTCTTCGATGATGAACGCGGGAACGAGGGCGTCTTCGATCTCGGCCAGCGCCGGCTGCCACACGCTCTCTTCGTCCTTCCCTGCGAGTCGTTGAGTCAGACTCCGAACGGTGGCAGGTAGTGTCGGGTTTGTGGTGGAAAAGTGAAGGCGTCATCATCCGGGGCAGTTGATCCCTACAGCTGCACGCTCCCGCTTGGCGGCGGGGGCCGGAGGATGACGCCATGGACAGCGATACCAA
>Ga0187893_10001524_pt1 | contig 55253 bp, 55 predicted proteins | sample MA1701074metaG_FD_139574 | JGI IMG/M metagenome (GOLD analysis project Ga0187893, IMG submission 139574) | White microbial mat communities from a basaltic lava cave in the Kipuka Kanohina Cave System on the Island of Hawaii, USA - MA170107-4 metaG ...
CGCGAGCAGCGAGCCGCCGGCCGCCAGGCTCGGCGCCGCCGCCGTGGCGGCGCTCGCGAGGAGGGTGGCGAGGCCGATGGCCGCCAGCATCCTGCGCGGACCCAGCCACTGTCCGGCCAGGGCGCTCGGCAGCTGCAACGCGGAGTAGGCGAACAGGAACGCCGTGAGCAGCCAGCCGACCTCGACCTGCGTCAGGCCCAGCTCCGGCATCATGCGCTCCGCAGCGATCGCCACGCTCGTGCGCTGTACGTAGCCCGTGAACGCGAAGCCGAACAACATCACGAGGACGAGCCGACGAACCCTGAACGAAGGCATGCTCAATCCGCGTCTCGGCCCAGGCGGCGGGCGTGCTTGAGGCCGACCCGCAACGGAGCCTCGATCAGGGACCGGCCGGCGAGTAGTTGCCGAGCGCGTCCACGAGACGCTTCGCCGCCGCCGGGACGGGGTAGCGTCCCTCGAAGAGCAGGGCCTGGGCCCCGACCGGCTCACCGTAGACCTTCTTGTTGGCGCCGTCGTCCCGCTTCAGCACGGCGCCTTCGATCGACACCCCCGCGAACACTCCGCGGCTGCGGGAGTAGGTCAGGATCTCGGCGCGCATCTGGGCGTCGGTGGCCGCCGAGGTGGTGCGGCCCTTCGGCCCCGCGGCCACCGAGGCGTCGGCCCCGAGCGTGAACTTGCTCTTCAGCAGCGAGCCCATGCCCCTCTCGTTCATCACCAGCAACACGTAGTCCGTGGCCTGGCCGCCGATCTGGAGCCCCAGGCTGCCGCCGCCGATGCTCATCATCAGGGGCGCGCTCCAGCCGACCTCGGGCGCCTTCTTCCGGCACAACCCGGCGCCCTTTCCCCAGCGCGCGCCGAAGCCGAAGGCGGCCTTCTTCACGCTGGGGATCACGATCACGCAGGCCGCCTTGTCCAGCAGGTCGCGGGGGATCGACTCGGGCATGCCGAGGACCTCCGTCAAGACCTGCTCGCAGGCCACCAGGCGCTGCGCCTCCTTGGACTCCGATCCCTCCCCTCGGCACTCGGGTGCGACGCCCAGCAACAGAAACCCTGCGATCGTCACGGCTGAGATGCGCATCCCATCACTCCAATGTCGCGTCGGTCACGGCGCCGCGGCTGGCGCTGCCGACCTGGGCGGCGTACTTGGCGAGCACGCCGCGCTTGTAGCGCGGAGCCGGCGGCCGCCACGCCGCCCGGCGGCGCTGCAGCGTCGCCGGGTCCACGTCGAGCTGGACCAGGAGCCGCTCCGCGTCGATCGTGATCCGGTCACCCTCCTCGACCAGGGCGATCGTCCCGCCCACGGCCGCCTCGGGCGCGAGGTGGCCCACGACGAGGCCGTGTGTGCCACCCGAGAAGCGGCCGTCGGTCACGAGGGCGACCGAATCCCCGAGGCCGGCGCCGATGATCGCCGAGGTCGGCGACAACATCTCGCGCATCCCCGGACCGCCCTTGGGACCCTCGTAGCGGATCACGACCACGTCGCCGGGCCGCACCCGAGCCGCCAGGATCGCCTTCAGGCACTCCTCCTCCGACTCGAAGACCCGCGCCGGGCCCGTCAGCCGCGGGCTGGCGACACCGGCGACCTTGGCCACGGCGCCCTCGGTCGCGAGGTTGCCGCGAAGGATCGCCAGATGGCCCTGGGCGTACAGCGGACGCGTCAAGGGTCGGATCACGTCCTGCCCGGCCGGCGGCTCGGAGGGCTGGTCGCGCAGGGTCGCGGCGAGCGTGCGCCCCGTGATGGTCAGGGCGTCGCCGTCGAGCAGGCCGCGCTCCAGCAGCATCTTCATGACCTGTGGCACGCCGCCGGCGCGGTGGAAGTCGGTGGTCACGTAGCGGCCGAAGGGCTTGAGGTCACACAACACGGGCACCCGGACCCGGATGCGCTCGAAGTCGTCGAGCTCCAGCGCCACGCCGGCGGCGTGGGCGATGGCGAGCAGGTGCAGAACCGCATTGGTCGATCCGCCGATCGCCATCACCACCGCGATGGCGTTCCGGAAGGCGGCCGGCGTCAGGATCCGACGCGGGCGCAGGTCCGCCGCGATGGCCTCGACCAGGGCCCGCGCCGAAACCGCCGCGCTCTGCGCCTTCTCGTCGGCCTCGGCCGACATGGTGGACGATCCCGGTAGGCTCAGGCCCAGCGCTTCGATCGCCGAGGACATCGTGTTGGCCGTGAACATGCCGCCGCAGGACCCCGCGCCCGGGCAGGCGCTGCGCTCGATGGCCGAGAGCTGCGCGGCGTCGATGCGACCCGCGGCGCGCTCGCCGACGGCCTCGAACACGCTGACGACGGTGAGATCGCGGCCGTCCAGGTGACCGGGCTGGATGGTGCCGCCGTAGACGAAGACCGCCGGCACGTCGAGGCGCGCGATGGCGATCATCGCCCCGGGCATGTTCTTGTCGCAGCCGCCGATGGCCAGCAGGCCGTCCAGGCTCTGGGCGTTCACCACGGTCTCGATGGAGTCCGCGATCACCTCGCGTGAGACCAGGGAGTACTTCATGCCCTCGGTGCCCATCGAGATGCCGTCGCTGACCGTGATGGTGCCGAAGCTCTGGGGCTTGGCGCCCGCCGCGGCCAGGGCCGCCTCGGCGCGCCGCGCCAGGACGTCGAGGCTCGCGTTGCAGGGCGTGAGCGTGCTGTGGGCGTTCGCCACGCCGACGATGGGCTTGTCGAAGTCGGCGTCGGCGAAGCCGACCGCCCGCAACATCGCCCGGTTGGGCGCGCGCTCGTCGCCGCGTGTGATGGTGTGGCTGCGTCGGACGCCCATCTCTCGGAGTTTAGCCTGCTTCGCGCTCAGCGCGCGGCGCGGGAAGGACGCAGCGGGTCGTCGGCGACGCTGCGCTGCATCGCGCGCAGCTCCGCCAGCAGGGTCGATACCCGCTCCGGCTCCGAGGATGCGAGGTCGGTGAGCTCGAAGCGGTCACGCACCAGGTCGTGGAGCCGCACCCGGGTCAGGGCCTTGTCGGCGAGCAGCTTGTAGCGCCCGACGCGCAACGCGAAGTGGAAACCCTGGTCGTCGTCGAACTCCCAGTACAAGGGGCGCAGGCGCGTGAACGCCTGCCCCCGGAGCAGAGCCGAGAAGTCCTCGCCGTCGATCGGACGATCACCCGGAACCTGGAAGCCGGCGATCGACGCGAGGGTCGGCAACACGTCGTACCCGATCAGCGGAGCGTCCGACACGCTGCCGGGTGCGACATGGCCGGGCCAGCGCACGATCGCCGGCACCCGGATCCCGCCCTCGTAGAGGTCGGCCTTGCGGCCGCGGAGCCCTCCCGTGCTGCCGTAGAGGTTGACCTCCCACCAGTGCCGCCAGTCGGTCGTGACCGGCCCGTTGTCGCTGGTGAAGATCACCAGCGTGTCCTGGCCCAGGCCCATGGCGTCGAGGCGCTCCAGGAAACGCCCGACCTGGTAGTCGAGGTGGCTCACGTTGGCGTAGTACTCGCCCGGCCCGCGCGCCTCCAGATTGTCGGGCGGTCGGCCGAGGTTCGGGAACGGGTCCGGGGCGCCCCGGGTGAAGGTGGAGTAGAGGTCGTTGAACCAGTCCGGGCTCGCGATCGTGCCGTGGGGCTCGACCAGCGGCATATAGATGAAGAAGGGCGCCCCTGACCCCGCGCGCCGGCCCTCGAGCCAGTCCAGGGCCTCGTCCACCACGATCTGGGCGGGGAACCCCCTCATCTCGCCGACCGGCTTGCCGTTGCGGAAGAAGTTGGTCGGGTTCTTCTGGTGCGGCTCGGCCCAGGCGTGCAGGGCAAGCCAATGCTCGAAGCCGTGGTCTCGGGGCTGGGTGTGTCGCGAGACGTCGAGGCCGCCGTTCAGATGCCACTTGCCGGCGAGCAGGGTCTGGTACCCGCGTTGCTTCAGGAGCGTGGCCAGGCTGATCTCGCGTGGCCCGAGCTGGACGTCGGTGTCCGGCGGGATCCAGCTCTCGATCCCGGTGCGGAACGGGGTGCGGCCCGTGAGCAGCGACGCACGCGAAGGCGAGCACAACGGCGAGGGCGCGTAGTAGGAGGTGAGGCGCAGGCCCTCACGCGCGAGGCGATCCAGGGCGGGGGTCTTGAGAACCGGATGGCCGTAGCTGCCGAGATCCCCGTAGCCGAGGTCGTCGGCCAGGATCAGGACGACGTTGGGCGATCGCTCGGCCGGGGCGGCTGCAACCATCGCCAGCGCGACGATGAAGACGGAGGGCATGCGCGGATTGTAACGGTGTATGCGTGCGTCTTCGCGTCGGCCGCGTGCTGGTGTGATTCGTGCTTGAGTCGGCTGGTGCCGGAGGAGGGACTTGAACCCTCACGAGGGGTGACCCCCGACGGATTTTGAGCCCGAATCAAGCCTCCGGCACCAGCCTCGTCCTTTCAGTAAGTTGCAGGAATCCCATGGAGATCCCCGCTCTTTCGCTCTTACGTGGAAGCGCGAGGATTACGAGGTCTTCTGTGCTGACAGGGACAGTCCAGGGACAGGAGGGATCCGAGAGTCGCTAGCAGGGCGAGCGGTACAATGCGGACCCTGTGGGACTCGGTGGGCAACAGTAGCAACCAGCCACGCTACCGCCGGCTCAGAGTAGTCTGTCGTTGGCTCGCCCGTTGGCTCAAGCCCGTGCCCAATATTATCGGCGTGCTAGGGGGCTTCGCCGGACTCTGGGCCTTCCACGAAGCGCGCCAGAGCAGGGAGGTCGTCAAGTCGGTCGAGGTCCACAGGCTCCTCGCAAAGGCGCGCGACGAACTCGGAGGGGAGGAAGGCACTCTCGATTTCGTCCTGCCCCTACAACTCAATCCGACGCGGCTAGAGAAAGCTTGGCGTCACATCCGAGAAGCAATGGTGCTTGACGGCAAGAATCCGCATGTCTTGGCGGCGACGTGTGGCGCATTCGCGGCCGAGGGAAAGTACCAGGACTCCGAGAGATGCTGGAGAGACGTGATGCGTAGGGTACCAGGCGAGCCCTCCGCGACCGCGAGCCTCGCCGGCGCACTCATGGCGCAGGGGAAGACCGATGAGGCCCTCTCTGTTGCGCAGCGTTCAGTGGAACTTGTACCTCCGCTCGTAGGTTCCTACCTCACGTTGGCGACCGGCTTCGCACGGCTTCAGCGGTACGACGATGCACTCGCTGCCGCGCAAACTGGGGTCAGACTTGATCCGCACTCGGCCGACATGAGGAGCAAGCTCGCGGACGTTCTTCTGGAGATGGGTCGATTCGAAGAAGCCGAGCTGGCGGTGCGCGAAACTATCCGGCTCGATCCGGGCCAGCGGCCAGTCTTCGCCAGACTCGCATTGTCCTTGGCTGCGCAGGGTAGGGCCCAAGAGGCCGTGGAAGCATATGCCAACGAGATTGCGCGGCTACCTGCTAGCGAGAGCGCCCTCAACAATCTTCGTGGGCTGTTCGTCCGGCACAGCAAGCCGAATGAGGCGCTCGCCACGCTGAAGGTCGCCATCGCGGATAGTCGGACTGCAGCGGATGCGCAGTTATCGCTCTGCTACTACCTCGCCGAGAGCAAGCAGAGTACCGAGGCCATCGAAACGTGCAAGAAAGCCATTCTCACGAAGCCTACACCCGGGGCGTACCAGGCGCTAGGCCTGTCGCTCGCACGCCGGAATCGTATCGATGAGGCAATCCTGGCCCTCCGTCGAGGTCTAACAACAGACACAGCAACAGATCCAGAAATGGTGCGGTCCCGCGAGTCGGTGGCGGAGCTGCTGAAGTCGCTTGAGGCGCGGCCGCGGCCTTAGACTGGTAGTCCGCAAACGACCACGCCACCACCTTAGCCGGCGGGCGCGTGTGGCCGATCGTTTCCGAAGGGGACCTTTCCGAGGGCCTCGCCAAGCTCGCCGCACTCGGGACAGGGACGAAAAAGGGACAATCGGCCCGTTCCGGCCGAGTGACCCGGTTTCGTCAGTCGTCGTAACTCGTTCTAGGCTGGTGCCGGAGGAGGGACTTGAACCCTCACGAGGGGTGACCCCCGACGGATTTTGAGTCCGTTGCGTCTGCCATTCCGCCACTCCGGCCCGACGCTGCGGCTCTAGTCTATCCCGACTGCGTTATGCTCAGTCCCAATGGCCGTGTGGGACGAGATTCGCGGAGACTTCCCAGCGATCGCCCGGGGGGTGTTCCTGAACGCCGCGGCCGGCAGCCCGGTGCCGCGCCCGGTGAGCGAGGCGGTCGCGGCCTACCACCGTGAGACGACGGAGGACGACCGCTGGGGCCCCTGGCTGGCCCGCCAGGAAGAGGCCCGGGAGCAGCTCGCGAAGCTGGTCGGGGCCGAAGCCGACGAGATCGCCTTCGTGTCCAACACCTCGAGCGGCATGAACCTGATCGCCGAGCTGCTGGCGGGCGACGGGGCCGTGCTCTCCGACGAGCTGGAGTTCCCGTCGGTGACGCTGCCGTGGATCCACCGTGGCACCGCGGTGCACTTCGTCCCGGCCGTCGAGGGCATCCTGCACCTGGAGTCCTTCGCCGCGGCCAACGCTCCCAAGGCGGCCACGCTGGTCATCAGCCACGTGCAGTTCTCCAACGGCTGCCGGCAGGACCTCGACGCTTTCGGACGGCTGAAGGAGCATCGCAAACTCGTCGTGTGCGGCAGCCAGAGCGTTGGCGCGTTCCCACTCGACGTGAAGGGCAGCGGCATCGACGCGCTGGCCTCGGCCGGCTACAAGTGGCTGTGCGCGGGCTACGGCACCGGGTTCGTCTACGTGAGCCGCGAGCTCCTGGCACGGCCGCCGCGCTCCATCGGCTGGCGCAGCGTCGAGAGGCCGTTCAGCTTCGACAACCGCAAGTACACCCTGCTGCCCTCGGCCCGGCGCTACGAGCTGGGCTGCCCCGCCTTCGCCTCGGCGATCGCCCTGGGGGCGGCCGCGCGGTACGTTGCGAGCATCGGCATCGAGCTCATCGCGCAACGCGTGCTCGAGCTCAACGCGTATCTCACGGGCCGCCTCGAACGCGCCGGCTTCACGGTGCTCTCGCCGGCGGGCGCACACCGCTCCGGCGAGACCCTGGTGGCGACGCTCGAGCCGAAGCGCTCGGCTCAAGTGCTGCTGGAGCGCGGGATCCACGTGACGCGCAAGCCCGAGGGGATCCGGATCTCCACCCACTTCTACAACAACGAAGAGGACGTGGACCGCTGCGTGGACGCGCTGACCGAGCTGCGACCGTAGAGAGCCGCCGGCGGGCTTTCGGCTTTGCTCGCCCGACGGGCGTTTGGTACAATTAGTCGTCGGCCCCTTACGAATCCCTTGGCCTTCCCATCGGAGTCCGAAAACGAAAGCGAGGTTCCGCGTGGAGTTCCAGGTCGGCGAGAAGGTCATCTACCCCAACCACGGCATCGGCGTGGTGGAGAGCATCCAGACGCGGCCGATCCCGGGGGGTAAGATCAGCCTGTACAAGCTGCGGATCCTCTCGAACGACTCGCGCGTGTGGGTGCCCCAGCAGAACGTCGACGGCGTGGGCCTGCGCCCCGTGATCACGGCCGGGGACGTGCGGAAGATCTTCACGATCCTGGGCGACGGCAACATCGAGCAGAGCAGCAACTGGAAGGGCCGCTTCAAGGAGAACTCCGACAAGATGCGCACGGGCAGCCTGTTCGAGGTGGCCCACGTCCTGAAGGGGCTCACCTTCCTCGCGAAGAAAAAGGCGCTCTCCTTCCGCGAGAAGCGCATGCTGGACCGCGCCAAGTTCTTGATCACGAGCGAGATCGCCGAGGTCGAGGGCAAGACCATCGCCTACATCGAGGAACGCGTGGAGAAGGCGCTGGCGAAGACCTTCGACGCGGCTCCGCAGAAGGTTCGCCAGAAGCCCGTCGGCGCCAAGAGAAAGAAGTCGGACGCATAACCGTCGCGTTTCGAGCGGCGTCCGGTCCTATCTCCCGACGCTGCCTTGACTTCGGGGGATCGCGGGGCTAGACTGCCTGCACTTTTCGACCCCGCCATGAACGACTCACAGGCGCGTAACGCGATGACCAAGGCCGACCTGATCAACATCGTGGCCAAGCGCCTCGACATCACCCAGGTCCAGTCGGGGATCATCGTGGAGGCGGCGCTCAAGAGCATCGTGACGGCCCTGCAAAACGGCGAGGAGGTCGAGATCCGCGGCTTCGGCAGCTTCCGCTTCCGGAACCGGGCGCCCCGCAAAGGACGCAACCCGAAAACCGGCGAGAAGGTCGACGTGCCGCCGAAGAAGATCCCCTACTTCAAGATGGGGAAGGAGTTGAAGGCGCTGCTCAACGGCGCCCCCGACGCGGCCGACACGGCGACGCCCGCGGCTCCCGCCGTGCCGAAACCCCAGTCCTAGGCGGAGCGCGGCCCAACCGGATGCCGCGGCGCCCCAGGCAGTCGCAGGACAAGCGGCGCGCGCACCGTATCGAGCCCTACCTGGCCTCCTGCCGCGTCGTGGTCGGCCGGCGGCACCTGCACGGCTACGTCACCAACCTGAGCCCGCGGGGCGCCCGGGTGTACTGCGACGAGAAGCCGCCCCGCGTGGGCCAGAGGGTGTGGCTGGAGATCCGGTTCCGCGAGCGTTCGCCGGCCACTCGCGTGCCCGCCGAGGCGCGTTGGGTCCGCGTCGCCTCCGATCCCACCGGGTTCCACTCCTTCGGAGCCAGCTTCAAGGGAATTGGGCCGGCGGCCCGGCTGGCCGTCGAGGGCGTGTTGCACGAGTTCCGCCGTCGCGCCGCGTTGCTCCTGGACCTGTCTGGATGAACGAGGAGGATCCGCAACGCCGCCGGCCCTGGCGCCAGGGGCCCGGGCCCGCGCGCGACTCCTGGCTGGTGCTGAGCGACGACGAGTTGCTGTACCGGATCGAGTCCCTGCCCGACGATGTCGACGAGGACGAAGCGCTCGCCAAGGTCGTCAACAGCGACCGCCACTTCTTCATCCGCCAGGAGGCGGCCAAGAAGATCCGAAACGTGGATCGGCTGAAGCAGCACTCGAGCGACAGGCACATCGGTCAGATCCTGGTGCGCGGCATGACGCGCCAGGAGGACGTGAACTACCTGCGCAAGGTCCTGGCCGAGAGCCGCCACCTGGAGGTTCGCAAGGCCGCGGAAGCCCAGCTGAGGCTGCTGAGCTCGAAGTTACGCTGATCAGCCGATCAGGTCGCGGATCGCCGCGTCGAGGCTGGAGCACAACAGGTCCGGCCGCGCCGCGCGCAGCGCGTCCTGGTTCGGGAAGCCGCCAGGGATCCCCACCGCGAACACGCCGGCGGCCCGGGCCATGCTGATGTCCTCGGGGCTGTCGCCCAGGTAGGCGGCTTCGGAGGCGCCGACGCCCAGGCGCTCGAGGGCGACCAGCAGCGGCTCGGGATGTGGCTTCCGGTGGGCGGTGTCGCCGCCGCACACCACGGCGTCGAAGAAGCCGCCCACGCCGAGCCGCGCGAGGTCCGCCTCGACGCGGGAGCGGGTGCCGCTGGTCACCAGCCCCTGGCGCAGGCCGGCACCGGCCAGGCGCTTCAGGCCAGGGGCCGATTCGGGCAGCAGCCCAGCTGTCCCATTCGCGTACAGCTCCAGCCAGCGGAGATCGGCCTCGTCCCAGCGCTCCTTGGGCAGGCCCATCGCCGCGTAGGTGCGGTACCAGTCTGGCGAGTAGCTGCGCTGGAAGTCCTCGGGGCCGAAACTGATGCCGAAGCCGCCGAACAGCGCGACGTAGGACCGGAAGCTGATGTCCGCCGAGTCCACGAGGGTGCCGTCCCAGTCGAACAGCACCGCGCGCAGGCCGGCCCTCACTGAAGCCGGGCTCCGACGAACATCGAGAAGCAGAGCACGCCGAGGATGCCCAGGGAGACGAGGCCGAAGACATAGTCGCGCTGGCGCAGGAGAGCCAGGGTGACGACCGCCACCCGCGCCACCGGCGTCAACATGAGCAGCAGGATCCCGGCCCTCAGGGTCGGAGCTGAGCCGGTCGCCAGGCCCAGGAGCATCAGCGCCGCGCTGATTACGAGCCCGACGGTGAGCACGACTTCGATGATGCGCGCGAGTCCCAGGTCGCTCACAACCCCTCGTAACCCATGCGGGTGCCCACGAGCAGCAGGACCACGGCCATCAGGATCTTCAGCGAGCGTGCCTCGAAACGCTCGCTGAGCCGCGCCCCCAGGAGTCCCGCGGGCAGGGCTCCCAGGGCCACCGCGGCGCTGGCGCTGGGAGAGATGTCACCCCGGTTCCAGTAGATGAAGGCCGAGGTCGCCGCGGTGACGCCGATCATGAAGGCGCTGGTGGCGGCCGCCACCCGGATCGGGACGCCGCAGAACGTGTTGAGGGCCGGCACCTTCACGATGCCGCCCCCGACGCCGAGCAGGCCGGAGATGGCCCCGGCCCCCAGGGACGCGCCGAGGCCCAGGGGCAGGCGCTTCACGCGGTAGACGTAGCTGTGTCCATCCTCCTGGATCCGGCCACCCAGCAGGCCGGGCTCCGCCTCGCCCTCGGTGATTACGTTCCGCCGACCGGAACGCTGGATCACCACGAAACCCATCGCCACCAGGGTCACGCCGAAGACCAGGAACAGCTGGCGCTGCGTCAGGAGCGTGGCCAGGATTCCGCCCCCGAGACCTCCCAGGCTCGTCGCCACCTCCAGCACCAGGCCCAGCCGCATGTTGACGAGGCCGCGGTTCAGGTTCACCGTGGAGGAGGACGAGGCGGTGGCGATCACCGAGATCAGGCTGGCCCCGATCGCCGTGCGGATCGGGAGCCCCAGGCCAAGCGTGAGCAGGGGCACCAGGAAGACGCCGCCGCCCAGGCCCAGGAGCGCCCCGACCAGGCCGGTGAAGGCGCCGCTGATCACGAGTGTCCACGTCTGCGGCTCGAACACGCGTGCATCCTACCAAGGCCCTGACAACCTTTGACAACCCCAATCGGAACAACGACTCGCGAGCGCCGTAACTCCCGTCAAGCATCGGAGGAGAGCGCTTGGGATCCAGACGGGGTGACGGCGTGCGGGGACCTCTCAAATGCCCCCAGAGTGGTCTCGCCAGCGCGGCCGTCGTGTCGGCCCGAGCGCTCCCCTCCGAGCCCCCTGCTATCATCGCGTCGTGACCTCCGAGATCGCGGGGCAGGCCGCTTGAAGCGGTGGCTGAAGCGACTGTCGCTGGCCGCCGTCGCGGGGTTGGTCCTTCTGCTCTTCGGCTTCCTTCCCTGGTGGCTGGCCGGACTCTTCACCACCGGCCGCTTCCAGATGCGGGACGCGGAGAACGAGGGCCTGACCCCGGCCTCCTTCGAGCTGGCCTACGAAGACGTGGCATTCCCCGCCAGGGACGGCGTGCCGCTCCAGGGTTGGTGGGTTCCAGCGCAGAACGCGAGGGGGTCGGTGGTGCTGGTCCACGGGTTGAACCGTTCGCGCATCGAGATGGTGAGGAAAGTGCCGTTCCTGCACCGCAGCGGCTGGAACGCGCTGTTGTTCGACCTGAGGCGGCACGGCAAGAGTGGTGGGGAACGCCGCAGCCTGGCCTTTCACGAGCGAAAGGACGTGCTCGGCGGCTTCGACTTCGCCCGCAAGCGGCAACCCGGGCCAGCCGCGGTGTGGGGGATCTCGTTCGGCGGCGCGGCCAGCGTGCTGGCCGCGGCCGAGGAACCCGGCATCGCCGGGGTCGTGTGTGACAGCAGCTTCCGCTCGCTGCGCGACACGGCGCGCCACCACGTGGCCATCGCGAGGCGCTGGCGCTGGTGGATGGCCTACGTGCCCGCCGGCCCGGTGGCCGCCGAGGCGGTGTTTTGGATGGGCCGCCGCGGGGGCTTCGACCCCGACGCCCTCGACGTCGTGAAGGCCGTGGAGCGGCTGCGGGGCCGGCCCAGCTTGTTCGTGGGTGGCTCCGGTGACGAGCGCATGCCTGCGGAGATCGCAAGGGAACTGCAGTCCGCGGCCGGAGACGGGGCTCAGCTGCTGGTCGTCAGGAGCGAGCGTCACGGCCAGGCGTACAAGGATGGGACCGAGGAGTACGAGAGGGCTGTGAGCGCGCTGCTCGACCGCATCGCGCCCCGGGACGTTGTCACTGAGCAAGGAGCCACGCCGTGACCGAGGAACAGAAGAAACACCACCACGTCCCCTTCCCCGAGGATGACAACGGCGGAGACCCGAAGCCGCCCGCGGAAACGGGCTCCTACTCCATGGTCCACCCGCGTTTCCGGGAGATCTACTTCCAGTTCTACAAGGAGACCTACAAGCCCTCGGTCCTCGACCGCAAGACCAAGGAACTGATCGCGATCGGCGCCAGCCTGGCGGCCAAGTGCCAGGGCTGCATCGACGGCCACATCAAGAAGGCGCTCAAGTTCGGCGCCACTCGAGACGAGATCTCGGAGGCGATCGCGATCGCGATCGGCGTCAACGCCGCCGCCATCGTGGACCTCACCGACATCGCCGCCGAGAACCTCGACCTCAAGTTCTACTAGGGTGGACCCCCTCGGAGTGCCGAGCCTCCAGGAGCGTTACGCTCGCGACAGCATCTGCTTCGGCTGCGGTCCGGCCAACCAGCAGGGTCTCCGCATCCGCAGCTTCCTGGACGGCGACGCCGTCGTCCTCCGCTACCGCCCCGAGCCCCATCACGCCGCGTTCCCCGGGGTCTTGAACGGGGGCATCATCGGCGTGTTGTTCGATTGCCACCTCAACTGGACGGCGGCGTACCACCTGATGCGGGCGGCCGGGGCCGACCAGGTGCCGCCGACGGTCACGGCCGACTACACGGTCAAGCTGAAGCGCCCGACGCCCATGGACGCGGAGATCACGATTCGCGCCCGCCCCGTCGAGATCCAGGGTCACCGCTGTGTCGTCGAGGGCACCCTCGAGGCGGCGGGCCGGGAGTGCGCGACCTGTCGCGGCACCTTCGTGGCGGTGGAACCGGGACATCCGGCTTACCACCGGTGGTGAGGGCGGTCGGGGGATCGTGACCTCGAGCCGCTGGCTGGCAGCCCCCGAGGGTTGAGGCTAGCCGCGGCGGCGCCCGCGGACGAAGCGAAAGACCCGCCAGGCGAGCCAGAGCGCGATCAACCAGGGCACGCCCGCGGACAGGGCGTAGATCAGGCCTCCTAGGGACGACGCGAACACCTCCAGCGACCGCCGGAGCGCCTCGCCGATCGGCGCGAAAACGCCGCCGGCGAGCAGCGGCTCGGGCTCGATCAGCTCGAGGCTGAGGGTGGAGAGCGCCAACTGCTGGTCGTAGTAGCGCCGCTCGCCCTCCATCTGCTCGATCTCCTCGGTGACGCGGCCGATCTCGCGCTCGACTTCGAGCACGTCCGACAACTTGCCGGTTTGCCGCCGCAGGATGTCGCGCAGGCGCTCCAGGGTCTCCCGCTTCACCCGCAGGCGCGTCTCGAGGTCCGCGTAGGCCTTGGTCACGTCCTGGCTCGAGACGTTTTCGGCCTTGACGACGCCCAGCTCCTTGAGTGAACGAAGCGCGTCGCCGAAGCGCTCGGCGGGGAGACGCAGGACGAGCGTGCCGCGCTCGCGCCCTGAGTCGCTGCGGCTGCTCCGGGAATCGGCCACGTAGCCGCCGCTGTCCGAGGTGATGCGGGCTGCGGCCTCGGCCGCCGAGGCGTACTTCCCGACCTCGATGCTGAGCTGGCCGGTCCGGATCAGCTTGCGCGAGGCCACCAGGGCCTCCAGGGCGCTGAGCTGCCCTGCCTGGGCCGGCGGCGTGCCTGCCGTCCGGCCCGCCGTGTCCCGCACGCTGGCGACGGCCTTGAGCGCCGGAATCTCTTCGGCGGAACGCGGCTCAGGGGCGGCGGGGGCTTCGCGGGCCGTCGGTGCGTCCGTGGCTCGCCCGCAGGCCGTCAACGCGACGGCTCCGGCGAGCACCCAGGCGGACAATCGCTGAGGCATGCAACCCCCCTTGCGCCAGAGACTACCGGGGCCGGCGGCGGGTTATTCCGCTCCCTGTGCCGCCGTGGCTGCGGCCGTGGTGGGCTGTCGGCGGGCGAGGTCGTCCGGCCGGTAGTCCTGGCCGTTCTTGACGACCAGCGACACCGCTTCGCTGTTGTGGATGTCGTCGAGAGGGTTCCTGTCGAGCACCACGAAGTCGGCCAGCTTGCCGGGCTCCAGGGAGCCCAACTCGCGATCGAGGCCGAGCGTGCGCGCGGGATTCAGGGTGGCCACGCGCAGCGCCTCCAGTGGGGTCATGCCGCCCTGGACGAAGGCCCACATCTCCCAGTGAGGCCCGAGGCCCTGCATCTGGCCGTGGCCGCCCAGGTTGACGCGGCCGCCGGCGCGCTCGATGTCCTTCGCCGCCGACGCGACCCGCAGATGGTGCCAATCCTCGGGGTCGGTGGCCATCACGCCGCGGATCCTGCCGAGGGTGTCGAGGATGCCTCGGGGCACGAACTTCTGGAGCCGCTCGTCCTTCCAGATGTCGAAGTGCTGGTGAAACCACTTGTCGCCCGAGAGGCCGCCGTAGGCGACCAGCAGCGTGGGCGAGTACGCGGTTTTGCTGCGGCTAAACAGGGTGATGACGTCCTTCGACAGCGGGGCGATCGGCAAGGCGTGCTCGATGGTGGTATGGCCATCCAGGATCATCGTCATGTCGCTCTCGAGGTCGCCCCCGCCCTCGGGCACCACCATGATCCCCTCCTCGCGGGCGGCCTGCAGCAGCCACTGGCGCTGGTTGCGCCCGGGCTGCATGTAGGACTTGACGCTGAAGGCGCCCAGGGCCTTCATGCGTCGGATGTGCTGGCGGGCGTCGTCGAGGCTCTTCACCGGCGCGCGGTTGGGCCCCCCCGCGCCGTAGAGGATGAAGCCCGTCGAGAAGATGCGCGGCCCGCGCATCAGGCCCGCCTCGACCATCTCCGACTGCGTGAAGGACTCGTGGGTGCCGGCCGACACGTCGTGGGTGGAGGTGACGCCGTAGGCGAGGTTGGCGTCGTACTTCCACGGCCGCTGCGGCAACACGTCGAGAGCGCTGTAGTGGAGGTGGGCGTGTTCGTCGAACAGGCCGGGGATGATGGTTTTGCCCGCGACGTCGACCGTGCGTGTTCCCCCAGGCATCACCAGGGTTGCGGCGGGGCCCACGGCCAGGATCCGGTCGTCCTTCACCAGGATGGCGCCGTTCTCGATCACCTCGTCGCCCTTCATGCTGACGATGCGGCCGCCGACGTAGGCGACGACGCCGGAGGGTTTGGCGCGGGGCAACTCGAGCGTCACCTCGACCTTCTGGGCCTCCGGCAGCTTCTTTTTCTCGGGCTCCTTGGTCGGGGTTTCCTTCCTCGGCGCTTCCGGTTGGGGCGTGGGCAGCGCCTTCTCGAGAGCCAGCCTGCGATAGACGGAGCCGAAGATCCAGGTCACGGTCCGGCCGGCGTCCGCCCATCCCACCCACTCTCCGCCCTCGTCGGTAAGCTGGCCCACCGGAAGCGGGCCCTCCGACAGCGCCACCTCCACCGCCTCCTTGCCGGCCGCGGGCAACGCGGTCACGTAGGCGTTGTGCAGGACGTTGAAGGCCACGTGCCGCCCGTCGGGCGACACCGCGATCTCCTCGGCGTCGGCGATCTTGAGGTGCGCCCGTTTGTCGGTGCCGTCGAGCTTCACGGAGTGGAGCACGGTCTTGGGGGCGTCCGTGGGTTTCGCGCCCGGCTCGTCGTCCACGAAAAACAGCCGCTCGCCGTCGGCGGAGTAGCTGGGCCTGGGGTTGCGCCGGTTCGCTCCGCGGTTCTTGACGGAGGTCACGTAGTGGCTGTCACCACCCTCGGCGGGCGCCCAATGGAGCTCGAACCACAACTCGTCGCCGAGATCGCCGTCCCGGAACGTCGCGCCGCTGCCCTTGACGAACGCGACGCGGCGTCCGTCGGGGGAAAAAGCGGGGTTGAGGTATTGGGCCGGGACGCGTGTCAGCTGCACCGGCGTGCCGCCGGCCAAGGGCCGCCGGAAGACGTGGCCCGCCGCGTCGTCGTTCCAGGTCACGTAGACGATCTCGCGTCCGTCGGGGGAGAAGGCGGGCGCGTACTCGAGGTCCCTGCCTTCGGTCAGGAGCCGGGGCGTGCCCGCGGGCAGGTCCATGGCGTACAGACGCCCCAGGGCCGAGAACACCAGGGTGCGGCCGTCGGGAGACTCCACCGGCCAGCGCAGCAGGCGGGCACGCAGCGAGGGCGAGCCGAGCGCTCGAGGGAAACGCAGCGCCTCGGTGACCGTCTGCTCGATCCGGGCGGAGAAGGGGATCGGCGCGCGGGTCCCCGTCTCGGCGTCGAAGAGCCACAGCCGGCCCTCGGCCGACGCGACGATGGCCCGGTTGTCGGGAGTCCAGGCGTAACGCGGGAAGACCCCGTGGAAGGCGAAGCCCTCCTGGTTGTCGCGCTGCACGCCTTCGGCGATCAGCCGCGTGCGCCCCGACGCCAGGTCCATCACCTCGAGGCGCGTCTTCGCCCGCACCCGCCGGACGAAGGACAACGTGCGGCCGTCCTTCGAGAAGGCCGGCGCCGCGGCCCCGCCATACTCCCCGCTCAGGGTTGTCACCTGGCCCGTGAGGCGGTCGAGGCGTTTCAGCTGCCAGATGCCCTCGTTCACGTTGCGGTCGTACTTGTAGCGGCTGTCCCGCGCCGAGAAGTACACGAAGCGCCCGTCGGGGGAGAAGACGGGATCGGCCGCGTCGGGCTGATCGTCCTTCTTGGTGAGCTGGACGCCCTGGCCGCCCTTGACGTGCCACATCCACAGCTCCACGGTGCCCAGGGAGGAGACGTCGGTAATCCGCTTCCGGCCGACCAGGTATTCGCCGTCGGGGGACCAGGCGGGGGCGGAGACGGTCGAGGCCTTGTCGGCGCTCAGCGCCCGTGTCTTGCCGCCCTGCAGGTCGCAGAGCCACAGGTTCTCGATGCCGCTCCTGTCGCTGGCGAAGGCGATCCAGTTCCCGTCGGGGCTGAAGCGCGGCTCGACGTCGTAGGCCGGGCCACTCGTGATGCGGGTGGCCTCACCGCCCGTGATGGGCAACAGGTACAAGTCGCCCAGAAGCGACAGGACCAGGCGTTGGCCGTCCGGGTGGACATCGACGTGGAGCCAGGTGGCTTCGTCGGTGGTGAAGGCCACGGTTTGGGTAGGTCCCTTGGGCTCGTCCACGGACCACGGCTTTTCCTCGGGAGGCTTCGGCTTCGAGTTCAGCGTCTTGGACTCGCCGCCCACCGGGAGGGCCAGGAGGGGGAGCAGCACGTAGGACAAGGGGTTCTTCACGGCACCTCCGTGGCGTTTGGGTGAGGGGTTTAACTCGCGCGCGGCTCCATGGCTTCCTGCAGCTTCTCGCGGAGAGGCGTGGGGATGGGGATGGGCCGGAAATCGCGCATGTCCACGACCACGGCCGTGTTGCGGGCGAGGAAGACGGCCTGCCCGAGGACGCTCCCTTCGTAGCGGAAACGGACCGAGCTGCGGCCCACGTGCTCGACGACGACCTTCACCACCACCTGGTCGCCGTAGTGGACGGGCAGCAGGTACTCCATTTCGATCTTGACCGTGGGCAAGCCGAGCCCTTCCTCGAACACCTGGGGGTAGGGGCGGCCGATGAAGCCGGCGAAGAAGTCCTCGAAGGCCACGTGGAGATAGTTCACCAGGTTGGGGTAGTAGGCGATCCCCGCCGGGTCGAGGTCGCAGAACCGCACGAGGATCGTCGTCGAGAAGGCCACGCTCGGGCCGGTCAGGCCTTGCTTCCCAGGTGCTCCATCACCGATACGCAGAGCACTTCGGCCAACGCCTCGAAGTGGCCCTCGCCCTCCTCGGCCGAGGCGGCGGTGGGATCACCGAAGTAGGCGTCCTCGCCGCCCGCCTCCAGGAAGCTCTTGGCGCCTTTCTTGAGGGCCGGCATCAGGCCGTCCATGGGTGGCAGGCTGATGCGCTCGCGCTCGCGGACCAGGGCCGGCGCGCAGGCCATCATCAGGGAGGTCTCCCAGGCTCCTCCGTGATCACCCTGCTGGAACACCGGGCCCATGATGTCGGCCCAGCGTTTGCGGGTCAGGTCGGCGTAACAGGCGCTGGCGCCCACCTTCTGCGCGGCCTCCACGGCCTTCTTCAGGCACTCGACGTGCTGGGGCTCGAGGTGGATGTTGGCGACGGCGACGCAGCGGAAGCGCTTCGCGGCCGCCACGCACACGTCGCGCATCAGGGCCGTCGCGGTCTCGGAGGGTAGGCTCAAGGTGCCGGCAAAGTCGGCCCCGAACTCGGCCACGGTGAAGTAGACGGGGGGCAGGACCAGGGACGCGATCCCGTGCTCCTTCAGCTTGTCCGCCCCGCGCCGCGCCATCTCCGTCGCGATTACGGTGTCGGTATTCAAGGGCAGGTGCGGCCCGTGGGCCTCCACGGCCCCCACAGGCAGGAGCGCAACGGGGCGTTCCTTGAGGGCCTCGTCCACCTCCGTCCACGTCATCTCGGACATCACGATGTGCTCAGCCATGGCCTTTGGAAGGAAGGCTCCCTTCTCTCCTTTCGTCTTGTGAGGGTTTATTCGTCTACCGGGCCAGTGCGCGGCGGTCGATCTTGCCTCGATCGTTCTTGGGCAGGGACGCGACGAACTCGACGCTGCGAGGGTACTTGAAGGTGGCCAGGCGCCCCTTCACGAATTCCTGCAGCTCGCGGGCCAGTTCCCCTCCCGCTCGTCCGTCGCGAAGCACCACGAAAGCCTTGGGTTTCGTCAAACCGTCGGCGTCTTTATAGCCGATCACGGCGCACTCCGCCACCCTGGGGTGCTGCAGCAGGCAGTTTTCCACCTCCAGGGGGGATACGAAGATGCCCCCGACCTTCAACATCTCGTCGCTCCGCCCCTCGTACCAGAAGAGGCCGGCGGCGTCCCGGCGCATGTGGTCGCCGGTCACGACCCAGTCGCCGCGCAGCACCTGCTTGGACTTCTCGTGGGCCTGCCAGTAGAGGACGGCCGCGCTCTCGCCCTTGATCCAGAGCGTGCCGGCCTCGCCTTCCGGGACATCCCGTCCGTCGGGGCCGATGATGCGGGCCTCGTAACCGGGCACCAGGCGTCCCAGGCTCCCGGGCGCCACCTGGCCCGGGTAGTTGGAGATGTAGATGTGGAACATCTCGGCCGAGCCGATGCCGTCGAGGATCTCGACGCCGAAGGTCCGCTTCCAGCGCAGGTACAACTCGGGGGGCAGCGCCTCGCCCGCGGAGAGAACGAAGCGCAGCGACGAGAGGTCGCGTTTCTCGGCCCCGGGCAGGTTCAGCATGCCGCCGATCATGGTCGGCACCGAGGTCAGGACCGTGGGCCGGAAGCGCTCGATCATGTCGAACAGGGTCGCGGGCTCGCTGCGCTCGCTGAACAGGGCGGTGGCGCCGCCCACCGCGAAGGGGAACAGCAGGTTGGTGCCGGTGGCGTAGCCAAAAAACAGCTTCGGCACCGACAACGTCAGGTCGTCCTCCCGCAGCCCCAGCACCTGCTTCGCGTAACGTTCGGTGTTCCAGGGCAGGTCCTGTTGCAGGTGGACCGCCGCCTTGGGCCTGCCCGTCGAGCCGCTCGTGAAGAGCCAGATGGCCGGGTCGTCGCGGTGCGTGTCCGCGTTCGTGAAGCGATCGGAGGCGTGTCCGCACACCTCGTCGAAGGACACGTGCCGGCCGGCGTTGCCGACCACCACCAGGTTCTCGAGGTGCCGGAAGGAGTCGCGCCTCGCGTCGAGCCGGTCCAGGGTGGACTCGTCGACGATGGCGGCCTTGGCCCGGGTGTACTCGAAGTAGTGGTCGTAGTCCTCCAGGGGCAGCAGCGGGTTCACCATGCAGATCACCGCGCCCGCCTTGGCCGCTCCGAACCAGGCGAAGGCGAACTCGGGCCGGTCGGGCAGGATCAGCAGCACCCGATCCTCGATCGAGACGCCCAGGGCCCGCAACGCGTTCGCGCAGCGGTTGGCGCGGGCCTGCAGCTCGCGGTAGGTGTAGATCTGGTTCCGCCAGTGCAGACACGGTTTCTCGCCGCGTCCTTCCTCGATGTTGCGATCCAGGAAGTACCAGGCCATGTTGAAGCGCTCGGGGAACACGAACTCGTTCATCGCGGGCTCCCGTCCAGTCTGGAGTAGCTGCTCCCATGGTAGAGCAAGGGCCGCCCGGGATTGGCAACCAGGCGCACCACCTCGCCCACGTAGATGGTGTGGTCGCCGGCGGCGTGGGTCCCCGTCACACGGCACTCGACGTGGGCCAGGGCCCCCGGGACCAGCGCCACGCCGGTTTCGCCCAGATGCATGTCCCGGGCCGCGAACTTCTCGCGCCCGGGCTGGGCGAAGCGCCGCGAGTAGTGCTCCTGGTCCTCCCGCAGCACGCTGACGCCAAAGACCCGGGAGTCATCGAGGCCGTCGCGGGCCGCGGAGCGGTTGTCGATGCAGACCAGCACCAGGGGCGGCTCGAGGCTCACCGAGCTGAAGGCGTTGACGGTGAGGCCCATGGGTCGGCCGTCGCGGTCCCGAGTGGTGACGATGGTGATGCCCGTTGCAAACTGGCCGAGGGCCCTGCGGAACGCTCCGGGGTCGATGGGCATGAAGGAACCGGCCGATTGTAGTCAGTTCAGCGGCGCGCGCGCAGCAACTCGATCTGGCCCCCGGCCAGTGCCAGCCGCAAGCTGATGCGCAGCAGCATGAAGCCCTGCATCAACACCAGGGCCACGATCTGGCTGCGGTAGCCCGTGACGGTCAAGCTGGCGTCCAGGGCCACGAAGGCGGCAAGGAGCCCCACGCCGAGGACCAGGATCGCGGCGAGGTGGCCAAGGGCCGCGCCGGCCTGGCGCAGCACGAACGCCAGCGCCGAGAGCACCGCCAGGCACGCGCTGCGGCGCTCCTCGAGCACCACGATCGCCTTGGCATAACCGGCGACGAGGTGCACCAGCAGCAGGACCAACAACAGCAGGGCGTGGCGCCCCAGCGCCCAGAGCAGGGCGGCGCCTTCGCTGACGGCCTCGTGGGCGCGCTCGTCGGCCCAGGCCGCTAAGGGGCGGTTCAGCAGGAACACCAGGGCGTCGCCGATCAGGACCAGCAGCGTCACGCGCAGCAGCGGGCCGGCATAGTGGCCGCACGCGTGGGCGAATCCACGCCAGCTGAAGCCGTCGCGCCGACCCCGCAGGGTCGCCAGCACGCCTCCCGCGAGCAGGGCCTGCAGCAGCAGGTAGGCGGCGCCCAGCGCCAGGATGCCGGGCAACGCGCCCGAGGTCGGCTGCTGCTCCGGGCTCCGGAAGGCGCCGGCCGGCAGATCCCCCTTCAGCAGCAGGTCGAGGTTCCGGAACGCGAAGCCGGCCCCGAGGATCTCGGGCCCGAAGGCCTTCTCGTGCCCGGTCTGGGCGTCTCGCCAGCGCCTCCACCAGTCGTTGTCGAAGCCGTGCACCAGGCGCCCCGCCGTGCCGCGGTTGCTGACGTCCGCCTCGAGGTTCCGGTACAACGACGCCGCCAGGATCGCCGCGGCGGCCAGGTTGACGAGCAGCAGCAGCAGCGCCAGGCGCCGCGCACGCCAGGCGGCCCGCAGGCCGCCCAGAAGGGCGCCCCTCACCCCAGCACCGTGTGCAGCTCGAGCAGAGCCTGGATCCAGAACAGGTAACGCGCCGACCACTTGGCCGCGGCGCGCCGCGCGAGGCCGTCTTCGTCACGCCACTCGTTGTTGGAGTAGTCGACGTCGAAAGCCAGCTTGTGCTCGGGATCCACCACGGCGCGCAGGAGTTTGGCCCCAGCCCGGAAGGAGTAGCGTTTCCACGCCTCGCGCCCGTCCCAGCGTTCCTCCAGGCGGCGGCCGTCGGCGAACTCCAGGCGGATCTCGACCGGCATCCGCACATCGCCGCGGCGCTCGATCGTGACCTCGGCGTCCCAGGTCGGGATCCGGTCCGGCGCCGGCGTGGCCTCCACCGACACGAAACGGCCCGCGTCGTCCACGAAGCCGCGGGGCAGGGGGCTCTCCCCCTGCTTCACGGCGGCGGCGTAGTCGCACAGGCCGTTCGAGAAGAAGGTCTCGTCGAAGAACCAGCGCCAGTCCGCCCCCGTCACCTCGTTGACGGTGGCGATGAAATCCGCGGTGTTGGGGTGGGCGAAGCGGTAGCGACGCGACCAGGTGCGCAGGATGTGGTCCATGGTCGCCGCGCCGAGCAGGTTCTCCAGGGTCCGCAACACCAGGGCCGGCTTGTCGTAGCTGTTGACGTTGTAGCTGTCCGCCGAGCGGTATTCGAAAGCTCGCCGCGCCATGGTGTCCTCGCGGCCGTGGCGTCGCAGGTCCGCGCGCTGTTCGTCGCCGATTTCTTCGAAGACCCCCGGCGCCAGCACCGGGATGCCCCGGGGCCGCCCCCGGTAGTCGGTTCCGCCGAAATAACGTTTCGCGAAGCGTCGCCGTCCGTAGGCGCGGAAGACCGCGCGATTCTCGAGGTACTTGTTGAAGCCCTCGTCGAGCCACGCCTCCTCGAACTCGTCGGTCGCCACCAGGCCGTAGAGGAACTGGTGGCCCACCTCGTGGACGGTGACGGACTCCGGGGCGTGGAGCCCGGGCGGTGACCAGAGGTGTGCGCCGCCGGTGAGCAGGGTGGGGTATTCCATGCCGCCGGAGGCCGAGAACCAGGCCGGGTCCACGACGGTGATCTGCGGATACGGATACGGCGCCGTCCAGGTGCCATAGGCGCGCAGGGCGAGGGTGATGGCGTCGAGGTAACGTTGCGCGAGCCCCACGTGTTCCGGCATCAGCAGCAGGCGGACGTCGACCTGCGGATAGTCCGGCTCGTCGAAGCGGGTGCGCCGCTCCAGGAAACGCGGGCAGGCCGTCCAGGCGAAGTCGTGAACGTCCTCCTGGACGAAACGCAAAGTCCGTGTACCGTCGGCGTTGGCCGCCGCGCCCAACTCGCGGCCCGTCGCGCCAACCACGTAACGCGCCGGCAGGGTCAAACGCACGTCGTAGACGCCGTAGTCGGCGAAGAACTCGGTGGTCGAGTAGAACGGGTGGGCGCTCCAGGTCCCGTCGGGGCGCAACACGCCGAGCTTCGGGAACCACTGCACGATGAAGAAGTAGTCGTGGACGTAGCCGGCGCGTCCCGGCGCGCCGTAGGGGACGCGGGACGTCCACTCGATGCGCAGGCGGACGCTCTCTCCCGGCGCGATGGGCCGCGGGGTGCGAACCTCGGCCACGCTGCGGTCGTCGGGTTGCCCCGGAGGCGGCAGGTAGCGCAGCGTCGCGGTGAGGTCGGTCTCGGGCTCGCCCAGCCACACGATACGCGTGGGCCAGGTGTAGCCGAAGCCGCGGTCCTTCGCGAAGCGCGCCGCCCTCGGGCCTTCGCCCCGAGCCGAGGCCGAGAGGTTGTTGCGGAAGGCGTTCCAATACAGGTGGAAGGGCAGGTGGTCCACGGCCGACGTGCTGCCGTTGCGCCACTCCAGCTCCAGCCGGCCCTCGATCTGGTGATTGGTGTCGTCGAGTCGCGCGTCGATCGAGTAGCTGGCGACGCGAGGCGAGCGCTCCGGCAGCGGCGGCAGCGGGTAGGGCGCCTCGACAGGAGGCCATTCGACGCCACCTGGCCCGGGCGCCGAGTCGCCGGGCCCGCAGGCGCCGAACAGGAGCATGGCGAGAGCCAGGGGCCCGCGGGTCATGGGCAGCGCCGGGATTCTACTGCGGCGGGCTATGGAACACGGCCCGGGGGTCCCAGGGGACCCCGGGACGCCAGACCCCCGGCGTGAGCCGAGAGCGCGGACCAGCGGGCCCCTTGGGCCAGAGGGTGCAGGTCACCACGCGATGTCGGTGGTCCTCCTCCTCGCAGAACGGGCAGAAGACGCAGAGGCGCACCTGGGGGTCGAGGCCGGCCCGCCACTTCCGGGGCAGGTCGGGGTCGGCGAGGAGCGCCCGCGCCATGCCCACGAGGTCGGCCTGGCCCTCACGCAGGATCGCCTCGGCCTGCTCGAAGTGCACGATCTTGCCGGTGGTCACCACGGGCACCAGGAAGCCCGCGTTGCGCACGGCCGAGCGGATGCCGGCGGCGAGGGGGAGGTTGACGCCGAACGGGTCCTTCCGGTCCCGGGGGATGCAGCGGTGGCCGCTGTGGCCCGTGTAGGGATACGCCGCCTCGCCGACCTTCGGCTGCAGGGCGTCGTCGAACTTGCCGCCGCGCGAGACCGAGAGGAAATCCAGGCCGGCGCGGCACAACTCGATGCCGATCCGTTGCGCCTCGCCCAGGTCGTTGCCCTGGATGCGGCCGTCCTCGCCCAGGATGTCCTCGGACCCGAGGTACCGGCAGCCGACCAGGAACTCCGGACCCACCTGCTCGCGCACCGCGGCGATCACCTCGCGCGGCAGCCGCAGCCGGTTCTGTAGGCTGCCGCCGTAGTCGTCGCGCCGCGGGTTCGTGACCGACAGGAACGAGGCCAGGGTGTAAGCGTGGGCGAAATGCAGCTCGACGCCGTCGAAGCCGGCCTGCTGTGCCCGTCGCGCCGCGTCCGCAAACCAGCCGGGTATGCGTCGGATCTCGGGCAGGCTCAGGTCCTCGATGGTCTGGCGGTACCCGTGGAGGAAGTCGCGTCGATCACGGGGCGCCTTCAGCCAGTCTTCGTGGCGCGCCTCGAAGTCGGCGTCGCTCAGTTCCAGTACGGCCTCGGGCAGCCGGCCGCGCGTCACCATGCCCTGTAGGAACTCGCGGGTGGGCTTGCGCGTCGCGATCTTCAGGAAGTCGATGATCTGCGGGACCACCAGGGAATCCCCATGGCGCCGCATCTCCTCCCGGAGCGCGCGCAGCCCCGGAACATAGCGGTCGTGGGAGAGGCGCAAGAGCGGGCCGCTCGACACGTCGCGGACGCCGATCGCCTCCAGCACGATCATGCCTGCCCCGCCCATGGCGTAACGGAGGTAGATCTCCCGAACCGCGGGCGTGACGAAGCCGTCCTGGGTCCCGCGCCAGGTCACCATCGCCGGCAGCCAGATGCGGTTTGGCATCACGAGCCCGCCGCGGCCGATCGGGAAGGGCTGGAACACCCGCGCGTCGCTTCGGTCCATCAGCACAGGCTCGGCAGGCGTGCCGCGGATGCGTCAGTCCGCGTCGTCCTCGTCCTCCGCGGCCGTCTCGGCTGCCCGTCCCGCCTCCATCTCGGACTCGATGCCCAGGTCCGCCAGGCGCCGGCGCAGGGCGTCGAAGCCGCGACGGTCGGGGGGCGGCTCTTCGCGGATCGTGTCCAGCACGTCCTCGAGGCGGTCGAGGCGCCTCGCGAGCTGGCCGATCGTCTCGAGGCCCAGGACCGCCTCGCCTCGCTGGGCGGCGGCGAAGGCGTCGGACTCCCCGAAGGCCCCGAGCAGCTCCAGGAGGCGTGCACTGAGGCTGTCGGCGGCCTCGACCAGCTCGGCCTGGGCCAGGCTCTCGCGAACCAGGCTCAGGGCGTCCTCGACCTCGTCCTCGGTCCAGTCGTCCTTGAAGCGCTCCCACGCGTCGGGTGGGAGCATGATCCCGTCGGGACCCTCCTCGGCCTGGGCCGCCACCTCGCCGCACAACTCCAGGATGCGCCCCACGTTACCCGCTCCCGCTGGCTACGCCCGGCAGCGCCTCGGGTCTCCCTTCAATCCTCATCGGCTCTCCTTGAGCAGGCTGCGGGCGATCACCAGCTTCTGGATCTCGCTGGTGCCCTCATAGATGCGCAGGGCCCGCACCTCGCGGTACAGGCGCTCGACCGTGGATCCCTTGAGTACACCTTGTCCACCGTGGAGCTGCAGCGCCCCGTCCACCACCCGCTGGGCCATCTCGGTCGCGGCGAGTTTGGCCGCGGCGCCCTCCCTGGCGATCGAGGACGCGCCCTGGTCCCTGGCCCAGGCCGCCTTCAGCACCAGCAGGCGGGCTCCCTCGAGGGCCACGTGCATCTCGGCCAGCGCCATCCTCACCGCCTGGAAATCCGAGAGCGGGCGGCCGAACTGGCGCCGCGACTGGGTGTGCCGGATGGCCTCGAACAGGGCTCGGGCCGCGAGGCCGCAGGCGGCGGCGCCCACGCTGGGGCGGAAGAACTCCAGCGTGGCCACCGCGATCTTGAAGCCCGCGCCCTCCTCACCCAGCAGCAGCGCCGGGGTGTCCTCGAAGCGCAGCTCGCCGATCGGATGGGGCGCGATCAGCTCCAGGGGCCGCACGGAGATCCCGGGCGCCTCGCCGTCCACCAGGAACATGGAGAGCCCGTCGTGGCCCGACGCCTCGCTGGTGCGCGCCAGCACGGTATACACGCCGGCCAGCCCCGCGTTCGAAATGAAGGTCTTGACGCCGCGCAACGTCCAGAGCGCGCCGTCGCGGATGGCCTCGGTGCACACGGCGCCCAGGTCGGAGCCGGCCCCGGGCTCGGTCACTGCGAAAGCCGCCAGCATGTCTCCCCGCGCCACCGGAGGCAGCCAGGTCTGCTTCTGCACGTCCGTGCCGGCCTGGCTGATGGGAAAGGACCCGAGACCCTGCATCACGAAGGCGGTGTCGGCGAGCGAGGAGTAGTAGGCGAGGGCCTCGCGGGCCACGACGACGGAGCGCAGGTCCATGCTGCCGAAGGGCGCCGGCACCGCGTGTTTGAGGAAGGCGGCGTCGCCGAGCGCGGTCACCAGCCGCCGGGTCTGGCCTTCGGGGTCGCTCTCGTCGGAGGCCGTGCCGCGCAGCCGCTTCTCGCCGAAGGCGTGGAGTCGGTCGAAGAGGTCCTGGTGCTGGCGCTCGAGGAACGGGTCGGCGGGGACCATCGAGGTCACTCCGGGGCTCCCGCGAAACGCGGCTTCCGCTTCTGGAGGAAGGCGTCGAACCCCTCGCGAAAGTCCGGGCCTCGCATCAGCTCCGCCTGGACGTGGGCCTCGGCGTTGAGGGCCGCTTCCAGGTCCATGTGGAGCTCGGCGTTCAGGGCGCGTTTGGTCTCGGCCAGGCCGGCCTGCGGGCCCCGCGCCAGCCGATCCAACAGCGCCTCGGTCTCGGGTGCGAGCCGGTCCTGGGGTACGACGCGGTGGTAGAGGCCGATCCGCAAGGCTTCTGCGGCTTCGATGAAGTCCCCGAGCATCAGCAGCTCGGTGGCGCGGCCGAGGCCGACCAGGCGCGGCAGCAGGAACGCCACGCCCATGTCGGCGCCCGCCAGGCCGACCTTCACGAACAGGAAGGCGATCCTCGCCGTGTCGGCCGCCACGCGGAAGTCCGAGGCCAGCGCAATCGCTGCACCCGCGCCGGCCACCGCGCCGTTGAGGGAGGCCACGATGGGTCGCGGCAGCGCGCGCATCGCGCGCACCAGGTCGCAGGTCAGGCGCGTGAAGGCGTGGAGCTGCTCGCGGTCGTAACGGAGCAGCTCGCCGATGATCTCCTTCACGTCGCCGCCGGTGCAGAAGGCCCGCCCCTCTCCGCTCAGGCACACGGCCCGCAGATCGCCGCGGTCCGCCAGCTCGCGGAACAGGGCGGTCAACTCACGGTACACCTCGAAGGTGAGGGCGTTCAGGCTCTCCGGACGCTGCAGCGTGATGTGGGCGACGCGGCCCGTGTCCACGTAACGGAAGCTGCGCGGCGTCATGCCCTGGACTCCAGGCTGAGGCTCAGGTCGCCCAGCAGGTCACGCAGGCGTTCCAGGCGGGGCACGTCCACCGGAGCGAACAACTCGCCCAGCTCGCGGCGGTGGCGGGGGATCGCTTCGTGCATGAGGCGCCGGCCCCGGGGCGTGAGCCGCAGGCGCACCGTCCGACGGTCCTCGGGGACACGCCGCCGCCTCACCAGGCCGAGGACCTGGAGCCGCGCCACGATGCCGGTGACGTTGCCCGCCGTGACCAGGAGCTCGCGGGTCAACTCGCCGGGGGTCATGCCCTCGGGACGCCGATGGAGCTGTGCCAACACGTCGAACTGCGGCAAGGTCAGGTCGGGCGGCACGCGCCGCCGCACCTCGCGCAGCAGCAGGCCGTGGGCCTTGAGCAGGCGAAGCCAGACCGAGACGGCGAGCTGGTCCTCGTTTCCCGGCGCTGGTCGGACCCTCACAGGATGGCCGTGGCCTCGATCTCGACCCTGGCGCCGGGCTCCAGCAGTGCCTTCACCTCGACCAGGGCCATGGCGGGGTAGTGGCTCCCCAGGCGCTCCCGCCAGGCGACGCCCAGGGCCTTCGTCCTGGCGGCGTATTCGGCTCTGTCGGTCACGTACACCGTGAGCCGGGCCAGGCACTGCGGTCCCCCGCCTGCCGCGTGCACCACGGCCAGCACGTTGTCGAGGGCCTGGGCGAACTGCGCCACGAAGTCGTCGGAGACCAGGCGCGCCCCGGCGTTCCAGCCCACCTGCCCCGCAACGAAGAGCAACTCGCCGCGGCCCTTGATGCCGTGGTTGTAGCCGCGCGGCTTCGCGAGTTGGGGCGGGTTGACGGCCTCGAGTGGCACTACAGCACCGTTCCGCCGTCGAGGCTCAAGGCCTGGCCGGTGATGCCCCGCGCGGCGTCGTGGCACAGGAACAACACCAGGGCCGAGACCTCCTCGGCGCTGAAGAGCCGCCGCTGCGGGCTCGTGTCCTCGAGACGTTTGCGCACGGCGGCCGCCGGCTGGCCGGTCTTCTCGACGATCCGGGCGATCGAGACCTCGGTCATCGGGGAGTCGACGTAGCCGGGACAGACTGCATTCACCGTCACGCCCTTGGCCGCCACCTCGAGGGCCGCGCACTTGGTCAGGCCCAGCAGCCCGTGTTTGCTGGCCGCATAGGCGGAGATGTAGGCGTAGCCGGTTTTGCCCGCGATCGAGGCCACGTTCACGACGCGGCCCCAGCCGCTGTCCAGCATGGCCGGCAGCGCCTCGCGCATCGCGTAGAAGGCGCCCGAGAGGTTGGTGTCGATGGTCGCGCGCCAGGTGGCGTCGTCCGTCCTCCAGGTGAGGGCCGAGGGTGCGACTCCGGCGCCGTTGACGAGGATCTGGATCGCGCCCAGGGCCTCGCGCGCGGCCTCGAAGAGGCTACGCACGGCCTCGGGCCGGGCCACGTCCGCGGGAATCGCCGCCGCGCGCCGGCCGAACCCACGAACCTCTCCAGCGACTCGCTCGATCTCCGCGGCGCTGCGTGAGCAGAGCACCACGTCGGCGCCGGCCCGGGCCAGGTCCAGGGCCACCGCGCGGCCGATGCCGCGGCCGCCGCCGGTGACCAGGGCCGACCGTCCTGACAAGCCCACAATCGTTGAAGTCTAAAGGGTCTGACGGCCCGGAGCAAGGAGCCTCAGGCCGGCCGAGAACCGGCCAGGCTCTGGCCGGCTCTCGGACAGGAGGTCGCGGGGATCACGCCAAGTCGTTGATCCCGGCCCGGCACGGAAGCTGCTTTCTCTTCCGGCGCCATGACGCCGCGGCCGGACCTCCCGCAACCGCACCTCTCCGGTCTGATCGTGAAGGCGCGTTCCGAGTACCTCAGCCGCGTCCACGGCAGCGAGGCCTTGCGCCGCGTGTTGCAGGCGCTGCCGCCCGAGGAGCGCGCGCGCCTGCTCAGCGTCAAGCGCGAGGCCTTTTACCCGTTCGCGACGCTGGTGGCGCTGGACCGCACCATGGCGTCCCTGTTGCCGGAGGGCGAATCCGTCTACGACCGGCTCGGGGAGTACGCGGCCCGGCTGCGCAACGACTGGCTCGGAGAGCACACGGCCCTGGTCAGCCCTCACGCGTACCTGGCGCGGCTGGCGGAGGGAACCTGGCGGCTGCAGACATTCGGCCACACCCGCTACAGCCGGATCTCCTTCGGGGAGGGCGAAATCGCGTACTCGGAGTATCCGCAGGTGGATCCTGTCTTCTGTCGCTCCGCCCGTGCCTTCCTGCGGGCCAGCGTCGAGCAGCTGGTGGGGGAGGGGGCGGTCAGCGTCGAGGAGACCCGCTGCCAATGCCGAGGCGACGACGCCTGCGTCTTCGCGATCAAGTGGACGCCGAGCCAGGAGCCCTAGCCTCCGGCCCGCTATAATCTCGGCGGGAGGACGTGAGGTGATGCTCGAGCCCGGATCCGTAGCACCCGACTTCGAGGTCCGCGACCACACGGGCCGTCTGGTCAGGTTGTCCGACTATCGGGGCAAGAGCGTCGTGATCTGGTTCTACCCGAAGGCGGACACGCCGGGCTGAACGGCCGAGGGTTGCGGGTTCCGCGACCGGATCCAGCAGTACGAGGCGAAGGGCGTGCAGGTCTTGGGGATCAGCTTCGACACCGTGCCCGACAACGCCGCTTTCGCCCAGAAGTTCGGCTTCAACTTCCCGCTGTTGAGCGACACCACACGGGCGGTGGGCCTGCTCTACGGCGCGGCCGAGGACCAAAAGGCACAATTCGCGAAGCGGCTCAGCTACCTGATCGATCCGGAGGGGAAGATCCGCAAGGCGTTCCCCAAGGTGAGCGCCGCGGCCCACCCCGAGGAGATCCTGGCGGACCTTTAGTGGGTCGACGAGGCCGCCGGAGCACGGCGAGCAGCGGACCTGCCTCGACCCCCGGTCAGGAGCATCGCTGGCGGGACGTGGCCGCGCTCTTCGCCGTGCTCGCCGCTGTGTTCTTGGTCTTTCGGGGCGTCTCCAACCACGCCTTCCTCAACTGGGACGACGCCGACGTGCTCGTCAACAACGCACGGCTCGCCGAGCCCGGCGTCGTGGGGTGGGCGTTCACGACCGGCTTCGTCGGCCACTATCAACCGCTCGCCTGGCTCGCCTGGGCGCTGATCCGCCGCGTCCTCGGAATCGATCCCTCTGCCTACCACCAGCTCAGCCTGGCGTTCCACCTGCTCAACACCGGTCTCGTCTTCTGGCTGGCCGCCCGACTCTCCGCGGTGGCGGGTGGGGGCGCCGCGGCCCGAATCGCTGCTCCCTTCGCCGCCCTCGTCTTCGGACTGCATCCGCTGCGGGTCGAACCCGTGGCCTGGGCCAGCGCGTTCCCTTACCTGCTGGCGCTGGCGCCGCTGCTGGGCTGTGTCCTGGCGTATCTGCGGTTCACAAGCAGCGCTGGGCCCCGCTGGTTCCTGGCGGCCTGCGGCCTGTATGCGGTGTCGATCCTGGTCCGGCCCGCGGCTCCCGGACTCGCGCTGGTGCTGCTCGCCCTCGACGCGTGGCTGGGCCGGCTGAGGAACTGGCGCCCAGTGCTGATCGAGAAATTGCCCTTCCTGGCCCTGGGCCTCGCCGGCCTCGCGGCCGAAGCCTCCGTTCGCCGCTTCGCGGCCCTGGAGCGGATTGGCATGTTGAGTCGCGTGGAGGCCGCAGCGTGGGCGCCTCTCGCCGAGCTCGGCCGCACGTTGTGGCCCGCGCGGCTCACGCCCCTCGATCCGCTGCCCTTCGAGGCCCGCGGCTCCGCGGCCGCGGCCGCGGCCGCCACGGTCCTCCTCGTGTGCGTCACGCTGGCGTGCCTGCGCCTGGCCTCTCGCTGGCCCAGCTTGCCCGCCGTCTGGATCGCGTTCCTCGCCTTGACGGGCCCGGGCGCGGGCCTCGCGCCGAGTGGCCTGCAGGCGACGGCCGACCGCTACGGCTACCTGCCCGGCGTCGCGCTGGCCCTGCTCGCGGGCGGTGCCCTGGCGCGGCTTGGCGGGTCACCCGGACGGCGTCGCCTCGTGTTGACCCTGGGCGGCGCCGCAACACTCGCCATGGCCACCACGACCCTGGCCTACCTGCGCCATTGGCGCGACTCCGAGTCGCTGTGGACACGGGTGCTCGTCGTCGATCCCCGGAACGACGTCGCGTTGTACAACCTCGCCCTCGCCCTCGAGGAGCGCGGCGACACCGGGGCGGCCTTGGCGCGCTACGAGGAGCTGCTGCGCTTGATCCCGGAGCACGGCCCGGCCCGGCACAACCGCGATCGGCTCGAGGCCCGCCGGCTCGAGCAGGAGGCGGGTGTCCTGGCGCAGTCGAGGCGCCTGGCCGAGGCGGTCGAGGCCTTCTCGCGCGCCCTGGCGCTGGATCCCCGGCGCATGCACTCGCGGCGCAGCCGCGGCATGGCTCTCGCGGAGCTGGGCCGTTTCGCGGAGGCGATTCCCGACCTGCGCGCCGCGCTGGCGCAGGGGCAGGCGGAGCCCGCGGTGATCCATGCCCTGGCGTACGCCCTTCGCGCCAGCGGCCAGCCCGCGGAGGCCGACGCGCTTCTCCGCGCGAACGCCCCGAAATGAAAAAGAAAGGCCCCGGGGGCCGCGCGGCTCCCGGGGCCTTGGAACCCGGCCGCGCCTCTAGAAGCGGAGCTTGGCCCCGACCATCAGGCGCCTCGGCAGGATGAACCGCGAGGGCGCGCCGAAGTTGCCTGCGGTGCCCAGCCGGCTCTGCACGTCCTCGTAGGCATCGTCGTTGAGGGCGTTGAGCAGGTCGGCGAACAGCGCGAGGTCCGGCTTGACGCCGAGCTTGAACGACTTCTGGGCGCGCACGTCGAGCAGGTTCCAGCTCTTCACGCGGCGGCTGCCGTCCAGCACTTCGGCGTTGATCTCCGAGGTGATGCCCAGCCCGGGTACACGGATGCGCCGCGCCCAGGGACGACCGCTCTGGATGGTCCAGTTGGCGCCGACCAGGAAGCCGGCGGGCAGCTCCACCACGAGCTGGTTCTTGAACTGCCAGGGCCGGTCGCCGATCAGGAGCCCGTCGGCGTTCACGAAGTCGTTCGGGTTGCGGCCGAAGATGCCGGCCGTGCCGCTTTGTGCGGAAAGCGGGCCCAGGCGGTTCGAGCCCACGATGCCCTCGGACTTGCCGTAGGTGAGCGAGCTGACGAGCTGCCAGCGATCGGCCATCCGCTTCGTGACCTGCAGGATCACGCCGTTGAAGCGGGTCCGCATCTGGTCGGGATTCGTGAGCAGGAACACGCGGTCCCCCGGGTCGGAGTCGAGACGGAAGACCTGGATCGGATTCCCCGTGGCCTCGGACCCGAGGCTGTCCGTGAACGTGACCGGCGTGTACTGCCCGGCGGTCTCCCGCCAGCCGCCGTAGTTCTCGCCGCGTTTGTAGGTGTAGTGGACCGCCACGCCCACGTTCCGGAACAACTCGCGCTCGACGCTGGCCACGAACTGGTCGGTGCGGGGCGGCTTGAAGTCCGGATCCACGCGCAGGTTGGTGTTGTCCGAGGACAACTCCAGGCTGTCCGGGAAGAAGCCGTTGTTCTCGAAGTCCCAGAGCCCGAAAAACACCGGGGCCACGGCGGGTCCCGCCCCGGCGAACTCGCCGGTCACGATGCCGCGATAGTAGCGGCCGTAATGGGCGCGGAGCACGGTGCGTCCGTCCGAGGTCAGCTTGTAGTTGAAGCCGAACCGTGGCGAGACCGTGTTCCAGGTGTAGAGGTTGTCTACCGCGGCCGTCGACTGACCGGTCTCGTTGCCCAGCCTGTCGAGGATGGGATAGGAGGGGAAGTACGCCCGGCTGTTGTCGTAACGCAGGCCCAGGTTGAGGGTCAGGCGGTCGTTCACGCGGAAGGTGTCGTCCAGGAAGGCCCCCACGTTCCGCATCTCGCCGCCGTAGTGGAACGGGACGCGGGTGTAACCGTATCCGTACTGCGCGCCGTTGTAGGCGTAGGTGTAGATGTAGTCGTTGTAGCCCTGGACGTAGTCGCTACCGCCGCTGTTGTACTGGACGCCGAACTTGAAGTCGTGGCTGCCGCCCAGGAAGTTGTCGGCGAAGTGGGAGACCTTGCCCGAGAAGGCGGTCTTCCAGCTGTCCCCGTCGTACCAGTAGTAGATGCCGCCGCTGATGCGGCCGGTGTCCAGGTCGTAGAAGCGGGGCTGGATCCGGATGTCGTTCGAGCAGGGCGGAGAGCAGTTGGCGTTCAGCGGGTCGCCGTGGTCCTTGCCGTAGAAGCCGGAGTAACGCAGCTCGAAGTAGGTCTTGTCCGAGAGCACCGAGGTGAAGGTCACGTTGGGCGACGGGTTGTGACCGGTCTCCACGGAGATCGCGCTGGGGTCGATCTCGGGCGTGCCGCGGCTCGGGATCGCGTAGTAGTCGTCGTGCAGCGCGAAAAACACCTTGTTTTTGGCGTTGATCTGCCAGTTGAGCTTGAAGAAGATTCGGTCCGCCTCGGAACGCGCCGGGAAGGCCGGGTCGGTGCCGGGCTGGGAGTCCGAGTCCCGCTGGTATTGGTAGGAGCCGAAGAACCACAACTTGTCCTTGAGGATCGGGCCGGACAGCTGGAAGGTGGCGTCCTTGAAAGTGTCGCGGTTGTAGGGCTGCCCGCCGTCCTGCGCCTCGGTCGTGTTGCGGCCGGTCAGGTCCTGGGTCTGGAAATAGACGTTGGCGTCGCCATGGAACTCGTTGCTGCCCTGGCGCGTCACGACGTTGAAGACCGCGCCCTGCAGGTTCCCGTACTCGGCGGGAGCGCCCAGGCTCAAGATCTCGATCTCCTCGATCGCGTCGGTGTTCGGCCAGGGCCAGGCGGCGCCGGTCAGCGGCGCCGTGAAGTCGGTGCCGTCCAGCAGGTAGGCGTTGTCGGTGGTGCTGGAGCCCAAGGAGGTGGAGCGCGAGCTGGTCGAGGTGTTCTGGCTCACCCCGGGCGCCGCGTTGATCAGGTCGAAGAACGTGAAGCGGCGCAGCGGCGCGTTGCGAACCCAGTCCTTGTCGTAGTTGGTGCTGACGCTGTTGCTCGTCGTCTCGACCACAGCGGCCTCGCCGGTCACGGTCAGCTCTTCGCTCAGCTGGCTGACCTTCAGCGACGCGTCCTCCTCGGTCGAGCCGCCCACCGAGACGCGTACGCCCCTGCGGTTGAGCGTTGCGAACCCGCCGAGGGCGAAGCTCAGGTCGTAGCTGCCGGGCGGCAGCGCCGCGATGCGGAACAGCCCCCGTTCGTTCGTCACCGTGGTTTGGGCTCCGACGATGGCGGACCCCCTGATGGTCACTGTCACGCCGGGCAACACACCGCCCGAGTCGTCCGTGACGACGCCCAGGATGGTGCCCGTCGTCGTCTGGGCGAGCGCCGGCGACGCGATGAACGCCGCGACCAGCGCGCACGACAACGCGAGACGTCTCGTCCCCATGATCACACTCCTCTTGTCCGGGTTCAGCGCGCCTTCCAGAGATTCTAGGGATAGGGAAATGGTGTCCTGCACTCTAGGGAGCGCTGGCAACCGATGTCAAGGCCCCGAGCGTGACCACTGGTCAGTCGTGGGGTGTCCTCTGACCCGGACAGCCGCACAGGATTCGGCCATAGCTTCTCTAGTTCGCTGAGGCATTTACAACCGTCCGGGGCCTGGCAGCAGCCTTGCTATGAGAACCCGTGCGGCGGCCGCAGCAAGGGCTGCCTGAGGAGAAGAACGGTCATGAAGCGATTCCATTCATTCATTCCGGGCCTGGCCGCGGCCTTCATCGTCGCCGCGCTGCCGGCCCTTGCCGACGACGCCGGGTTGCGCTCCAAAGTCGAGGCGCGGCTCGAGAAAGCGAAGGTCACCCGCGAGGGCGAGGTGCAGGTCCAGGCGGACCGAGGAACGGTCGTTCTCAACGGCGCCGTGACCACCCTGTCCGCCCGGCGCGAGGCGGAGCGCCAGGCCAGGAAGGAAGCGAAGGTGGTGGAGAACCGCCTGCGCGTGGTTCCCGAGGAGCGCACCGACAACGAGATCGTGAAGGACGTGCGCTCGGCGATCCTGCGTTACCCCTTCTACAGCGTGTTCGACAGCATCGAGGTGGGCGTGGACGACGGCGTCGTTCTGATCCAGGGCTCGGTCTACCGGCCCAACCGCAAGGAGGACATCGACGCCCTGGTGGCCGAGGTCCGCGGCGTGCGGGAGATTCGCAACACCATCGCCGTCCAGCCGGTCTCGATCTTCGACGACCGCCTGCGCCGGCAGCTCTACCGCCAGATCTACGGCAGCGAGGATTTCGTGCAGTACGCGAACCGCGCCAACCCGCCGATCCGCATCGTGGTGGACCGCGGCCGCGTCACCTTGACCGGCTACGTCGGGAGCAACGTCGAGCGCGCCCTGCTCGACTCCATCGCGCGCCAGAGCCTGGCCTTCGACGTCAAGAACGAGATCAAGGTCGACGGCGAGGAGAGCCGCGAGAAGAAGCGGACCCCGGCCCCCACTCCCACGATCAAGGGCTGACCGCCTTCATACGTCGCGACCCTTCATCCGGGCTCCGGCCGAGACTCTCGGCCGGGGCCCACTTCGTGTTCAGGCGTTGTGGAAGTGCTTGACCGGCTCCGCCGGCTGCTTGGGGGCGTTGAGCACCTTCATGTAGCACCAGAGGGTCAGGCCCCAGACGAAGCAGGCCGACCCGATCATGAAAATCCAGCCCGCCAGCGTCATCGAAAGCCTCCTCTACTCCGCGGGCCTGCGGCCGTCGAGGTCCAGGCCCGCAGCACGCCAGCGGCGCTCGCCGATCCAGGTGCAGACCACCAGCATCAGGATCGTGGCCAGGACCAGGGCCAGCGCGCCCTGGCGCAACGGCTCCTCACGCACTCCCTGGATCCAGGCCGGGAGGTTGGCCTGGCTGAACGCCACGGCGACGCTGATCAGGTAAGCCGGCGCCACGTACTTCATGATGATCTTGTAGAAGGCCGGGATCCGGATCTGGGCCCCGTCGTGGATCTCCTGCCAGCCGCGCTCGATCCCGAACACCCAACCGAAGAGGATGATCTGGACCATGGCCAGGATGAAGATCAGGAAGGTGCCGACCCAGTCGTCCACCGTGCTCCAGAAGATCCCGCCCTTGCTGTAGTACATGACCAGGAACGAGCCGACCAGGCAGGTGCCGACCATCAGGGTCGTGGCCGCCTTGCGCGACCAGCCCAGGGACTCCTGGAAGAAGGCCAGGGACGGCTGGTACATGGAGATCGAGCTCGTGATCGCGGCCAGGAACAACATGAAGAACCAGAGCGCGCCGATCGCGTTGCCGAAGGGACCCATGTGGGCGAACACCACCGGCAACGTCGAGAAGCCGAGCCCGAAGCTCCCACCCTGGACCGCCGCGATCGTGCCCGACAGGCCCAGGAAGATGAACGCGGCCGGCAGGGTGATGAGGCCGCCGAAGCCGACCTCGAACAGCTCGTTCGTCGCCGAGGCCGTCAGGCCCGAGAGGGCCACGTCGTCCTTCTTCTTCATGTAGGACGCGTAGTTGATGATCACGCCGAAACCGACCGACAGCGAGAAGAAGATCTGGCCGGCGGCGTTCAGCCAGGTCTGGGGGTTGCCGAGCGCCGAGAAGTTCGGGTTCCACATGTAGCCCAGGCCGTTCACCACGTTCTGGTCCGGCGTGTTCGGGTCCGGGGTCCCCAAGGTGAGCACGCGGATCAGGACGATGGTCGCGCACACCGCCATCGCCGGCATCGCGTAGGAGCAGAACTTCTCGATGCCCTTGGAGATGCCGCGGTACACGAGCCAGACGTTGACCGAAAAGGTCGCGACCCAGCACCAGAACGTGAACATCGAGCCCGCCGCCAACACCCCGTTCGCGCCTCGGCCCGTGAAGTCGGAGTAGAACTGGGCCGACGCGGCGCTCTGCTCGGCGATCGGCGCCCCGGGGTTCACACCCACGCCGCCGGTCAGGTAGCTGATCGTGTAGCCCAGGCACCAGGCCTCGATGTACGTGTAGTAGAAGGAAACCGCGAGCGGTATCAACACGCCGACCACACCGAGGTACCGGCCGACGCGTCCCCCTCCCAGGGCGCCCAGGATCCCGGGGGCCGAGTGGAAGCCCTTGCGGCCCCCGTAGCGGCCCATGGCCCACTCGGCCCAGCCGATCGGGATTCCCAGGAACAGCAGGGCGCAGAAGTACGGGATCATGAAAGCGCCGCCGCCGTTGGCGGCGGCCTGGCCCGGGAAACGCAGGAAGTTGCCGAGGCCGACCGCAGAGCCCGCGACGGCCAGGATCACGCCGAAGCGCGTGGCCCACTCCTGCTTTTGTTCGCTCATGCGGGAGCTTTCTCCTTCTTGAGAGACGCGAGCGGGCGGAGGATACCACGGTGTGTGTCCCCCTTCGGCGTCCGCTTTCTTGGCGCTCTTGCTCGCTGCGACGCGTCGGCGGGCCCCGTCCTCGACCGCCGGTCACCTTGACGCCGCGCTGGGCCGGGGCTTAGTCTCGCCGCCGCCTGCTCCAGACGAGAACGGAGGCGAAGCTGGCGAACCCGCTTTTCGCGGGTAAACCGCTCGAGATGCCGCTGGGGGAGCGCGGCTTGACGGCGGACTGGCCTCACGCGTACGCTCGCCGGGTTTTTTGTTCCCTCAGCGGAGCGCCAAGGAGCCTTCCCGAATGTCTGTAGAGATGGTCCTGCCCCTGGTCCTGGGGATCAGCGTCTTGTCCCTCGTCGTTGCCGGACTGCTGGCGAAACACGTGCTCGCGCAGGACGTCGGCAAGCCGGAGATGCGCGAGATCTCCGAGGCGATCCGCGAGGGCGCCGAGGCCTTCCTGTCCCGGCAGTACCGCACGATCGGGTTGCTCTCCCTGGTGGCGGCAGCCGCGATTTTCGGCTTCTACTTCATCAACCGCGAGGTGAAGAACATCGCCGAGATGGGCCAAGGCACGGCCTGGAAGGTGACGATCTCCTTCCTCACGGGGGCCCTGTGTTCGGCGATCGCGGGCTACATCGGGATGTTCGTTTCGATCCGCGCCAACATCCGGACCGCGGCTGCGGCCATGACCAGCCTCAACAGGGCGCTGCAGACGGCGCTGCGCGCCGGGGCGGTCTCCGGCCTGTCCGTGGTGTCGATGAGCCTGCTGGGTGTCGGCGGGCTCTTCTACCTGTTCGGGGGCATGCGGGACTACGAGCACGTTCCGCTCCAGATCGTCGGATTCGGGTTCGGGGCCTCCTTCGTGGCCCTCTTCGCCCAGCTTGGGGGAGGGATCTACACGAAGGCCGCCGACGTGGGCGCCGACCTGGTGGGCAAGGTCGAGGCGGGCATCCCCGAGGACGATCCACGGAACCCCGCGGTGATCGCCGACCTGGTGGGCGACAACGTCGGCGACTGCGCCGGCCGCGGCGCGGACCTGTTCGAGTCCACCGCAGCCGAGAACGTCGGCGCCATGATCCTCGGGATCGCTTTGTTCCCGGTCTTCGGCATGGGCGGGATCCTGTTCCCCCTCTTCGCCCGCGCCCTGGGCCTGGTGGCCACGATCGTGGGCGTGTTCAGCGTGAGCTGCCGCGAGGACGAGGACCCGATGAACGGCCTGAACCGGGGTTATCTCGTGACCACGATCCTGGCCATGGCCGGCTTCGCGTTGAGCGTGTACCTGCTGCTCGCGCCCAGCGCCGGGTCGAGCCTGGTGGTGCGCCAGGGTTATCTGATGCTCGCCGGCGTGATCGGCATCCTGACCGCCTACGCCTTCGTGTGGATCACCCAGTACTACACCGAGTACAAGTACCGGCCGGTCCGCGAGATCGCCGAGGCCTCCAAGACCGGCCCGGCCACCAACATCATCAGCGGCCTGGCGGTGGGCCTCGAGTGCACCGGCATCCCGGTCCTGGTGATCTCGGTGGCGCTGATGGCCGCCTACTGGTGCGGCAAGGCGGGCCTGGGCGAGATCGCCGGCGCAGGGCTGTACGGCACCGCCATCGCAACCATGGGCATGCTGGCTCCCTGCGCCTACATCCTGGCGATGGACACCTTCGGGCCCATCACCGACAACGCCGGCGGCATCATCGAGATGTCGAAGCAGCCCGAGCAGATCCGCCACAAGACCGATCGGCTGGACGCCGTCGGCAACACCACCAAGGCGCTCACCAAGGGATACGCGATCGGCTCGGCGGCGCTGGCGGCCTTCCTGCTCTTCAGCGCCTACCTGGACGAGGTCAAGAAGATCACCGGCCAGCACATCAGCGTGGATTTGACCCGGGTGCCCGTGTTCGTGGGGGGCCTGCTCGGCGCGACGCTGGTCTTCGTCTTCAGCTCGCTCGCCATCAAGGCCGTGGGCAAGGCGGCCCAGGTCGTGATCTCCGAGGTGCGCCGGCAGTTCCGGGAGAACCCCGGCATCATGGCCGGGACCTCCAAGCCCGACTATGCCCGCTGCGTCGACATCGTGACGGTGGGCGCGTTGCGCGAGATGGTGCTGCCGGGCCTGCTCGCCGTGCTCGCCCCGGTCTTCGTGGGGTTCGCCTTCCGTTACCTGTCGCCCCACGGCCAGATCGGAGCCGAGTCGGTGGCCGCGATGCTGATGGTCGGGACGATCGCCGGCATCCTGATGGCCACCTTCATGAACAACGGCGGGGGCGCCTGGGACAACGCCAAGAAGTACATCGAGTCCGGCGCCTTCAAGATGGACGGTGTCGTGATGGGGAAGAGGTCCGAGCCCCACAAAGCGGCGGTGGTCGGCGACACGGTGGGTGATCCCTTCAAGGACACGGCCGGTCCGTCGCTCCACGTGCTGATCAAGTTGCTCTCGACCATCACGCTGGTGCTCGCCCCGCTCTTCATCCGCTGAGGCGGCGGGCGGCTGCGCTGCGCCCCCCAGCGCCCGGGGCCAGCGGGGAGGGCGCGTGAGTGGTGCCTTCCGGTAGAATGTCGCGCTCGTTCGCTTGACGAGGAGACTGTTTGGAGTACCTCGAGAGGCTGCTCTGGCTGTTGAAGCCCGAGGGCATCCAGTGGCTGATTCAGACGGGCGGCCTGCCCGCCATCTGCATCATCATCTTCGCCGAGACCGGGTTCTTCGCCCTGCTGCCCGGGGATTCGCTCTTGGTGTTGTGCGGGATCTTTGCCGCGACTCCGGGGGCCGAGGGGCGGCCCCTGCTGTCCTTGCCCGCCCTGCTCAGCATCGTGCCGGTGTGCGGGATCCTGGGTGACCAGGTCGGGTACTGGATCGGAAGCTGGTTCGGGCGGGCCCTCTACTCCTGGAAGGACGTGCATCTGCTGGGGCTGCCGATCTTCAAGCAGGCCTACCTGCGAAAGACCGAGGAGTTCTACGGACGCTGGGGCACGTTCTTCATCGTGGCCGGGCGCTGGGTGCCGATCGTGCGCACCTTCGCGCCGATCGTGGCCGGCGTGATCCGGATGCCGCTGCGGACCTTCCTGCCCTTCAACGTGCTCGGCGCCTTCAGCTGGGTCTGGAGCATGGTGCTGGCCGGTTATTTCCTGCCTCCGCTGATCCAGCGGGTCTGGCCCGGGTTCGAGCTGGCGCGCCACATCGACAAGATCGCGCTCGTGATCGTGATCCTGTCGGTGTTGCCGATCGTCTGGACCGTCCACAAGGAGCGCCGCGAGGCCGCCACCCGCGCCACGCCGGCGCAGGTTTAGGCGACGCGGAAGGAGAGGCCGTGATGACTGTCTTGTCCCTGTCCGAGAGCTCGTGGCTGCTGGGGATCCTGGGTCTGGCGGCGGCCTTCCTGGTCTACAGGGCCGTCCTCGCCCACCCCAGCGGCAGCCCCGCCATGACCGAGCTGGCCGAGCAGATTCACGATGGGGCGATGGCCTTCCTGAAGGCAGAGTACACGATCCTGGTCCCCTTCGTGGTGGTCGTGGCCGGCTTGCTGGGCTGGGCCGTCAGCCCGAGGACGTCCGTGGCGTTCGTGGGAGGGGCTTTGTGCTCGGTCGCGGCGGGTTTCTTCGGCATGAAGGCGGCGACCCGGGCCAACGTCCGCACCAGCGAGGCCGCGCGCAGCTCGGGACAGGCCGCGGCGTTGCGGGTGGCCTTCCTGGGCGGCTCGGTGATGGGGCTCTCGGTGGCGGCGCTCGGCCTGCTCGGGATTGGCCTCGTCTCGCTGGCCTTCGGCCGCGGGCTCTCCGACGACTCCTCCTGCAAGCTCTTCTCCGAGATCATCTCGGGGTTCGCCATGGGCGCGAGCTCCATCGCGTTGTTCGCCCGCGTGGGGGGCGGGATCTACACCAAGGCGGCCGACGTGGGCGCCGACCTCGTCGGCAAGGTGGAGGCGGGCATCCCCGAGGACGACCCGCGCAACCCGGCCACCATCGCGGACAACGTCGGAGACAACGTGGGCGACGTGGCGGGCATGGGGGCCGACATCTTCGAGAGCTACGTGGGCTCGGTCGTGGCCACCATCGCCATCGCCGCCACCGAGCCGCTGTTCGCGGGACGGCGCCTCGAGGCCATGGCGTTGCCGGTGCTGTTCATCATGGTCGGCCTGGTCAGCTCCTTGATCGGCATCGGATCCATGCGCGTTTTTGAGCGCGGCAAGATCGACGCCGCCCTGCGTTACACGACCTTCGTGGCGGCCGGCTTGTTCTACCTGGGCGCCTGGTGGGCCACGGCGCGGCTGCCGGTTTTCGGCGCGGGTGATCCCTACTCGCCCATGGGGCCGTTCCTGGCCGTGGTGATCGGCTCCCTGGTGGGCATCTGCGTCGGCCTCGTGACCGAGTACTACACGGCCGGGGCTCCCGTGAAGCGGGTGGCGCAGTCCTGCGAGACCGGCGCCGCCACCAACATCATCGCCGGGCTGGCGGTCGGCATGCACTCCACCGCCATCCCGATGCTGCTGCTGTGCATCGGGATCTACGCCTCCCACCAGGTCGCCGGCCTCTACGGCATCAGCATCGCCGCCGTCGGCATGCTGGCGACCGTGGGGGTGACGATGTCGGTGGACGCCTACGGTCCCATCGCCGACAACGCCGGTGGCATCTCCGAGATGAGCCACCTGGGCCCTGAGGTGCGCAGGATCACCGACGGCCTGGACGCGGTGGGCAACACCACCGCTGCCATCGGCAAGGGCTTCGCGATCGGCTCCGCCGCCCTGACGGCCCTGGCCCTCTTCAGCGCCTACTGCGCCGCCGTCGGCCTGGAGGCCATCAACCTGACGCGGCCCGCCGTGGTGGTCGGGCTCTTCTTCGGCGGAATCCTGCCGCTCCTGATCTCCGCCATGACCATGACCGCCGTGGGCGCCGCGGCCCAGCGCATGGTGGACGAGGTGCGCCGGCAGTTCCGGGAGATCCAGGGCCTCATGGAGGGTACCGCCAAGCCCGACAGCGCCCGCTGCGTGGAGATCTCCACCAAGGGCGCGCTGCGGGAGATGGTGGTGCCGGGCCTGACCGCGGTGGCGGCGCCGGTGGTGATCGGCGCCTGGAACGTCGAGGCGCTGGGCGGGCTGCTGGCAGGCGCGACCCTCACCGGCGTGTTGATGGCGCTGTTCATGGCCAACGCTGGCGGCGTCTGGGACAACGCGAAGAAGTACATCGAGGCGGGCGCACTGGGTGGAAAAGGCAGCCCGGCCCACAAGGCCGCGGTGGTCGGCGACACCGTGGGCGACCCGTTCAAGGACACCTCGGGGCCGTCCCTCAACATCCTGATCAAGCTGATGAGCGTCGTGTCCCTGGTGCTGGCGCCCTGGTTCGCAAGCCTGGCGCGTTGACGGGAGCGGCGGTCGGAGCCCTGGCGGCCCTGCTGGCCGACAGCCTCGGCCTCTACGCTGGGGTGTCCTACTGGGGCGACGCCGCGCCCCTGGTCGTCGCCGGCGCCGCGGTCGGCGCGCTGGCATGGTCCACGCGCCTGCGGGTTCTGATCTCCCTGGGCGCGGCGATGCTCGGCGCGTTGTGGCTAGTCGTGGCCTTCACCCCGCTGTCCCTGGTCCTGACACGCGACCTGGTGCGTCGCGATCCCGCGGCGGCCGCCGACGCGATCGTGGTGTTGTCCTCCAATCTCCAGCTCGACGGGGATCCCACCCCCGTCGAGATGCAACGGCTGCTGCGTGGCATCGAGCTCGTGGCCCAGGGCCACTCGAGGCGGCTGCTGGTGGCGGATCTCCCGCCTCCGGCGCCGCCCCACGCCCCGCAGGCGCGCGGCGCCTGCGAGCGCCTGCGGATCGGCTGCGAGGTGTTCTCGACCGGCCTCGCCCGCAACACCCACGACGAGGCGCTGAACGCGGCGCAGCTGTTCGCGCGCCAGGGCTGGCGCCGCGCGTTGCTCGTGACGTCGCCGACCCACAGTCGCCGCGCCGCGGCCGCCTTCGAGGCCCAGGGCCTCGAGGTGGTCTCGGTGCCGTGTCTCGAAGCCCGTTATGACCTCGAGGCCCTGCCCGAGCCGCGCGAGCGCCTCGACGCCTTCGGCGCGGCGCTCCACGAGCGGCTGGGGCTGTGGGTCTACGCCCGGCGCGGCTGGATCCGGGCTACTTCCCGCTGAAGGAGGCCTTCAGAGACGTGGTGCCCCATTGCAGCTCGAGCTCCCCCTTCTCCTTCTCGCCGCGCAGCTCGATCGTGAAGGTCTCCACGCTTTCGGGGAGCGAGCCCGTGGACAGCGGGACGTCGACCAGCTTCGAGCGGTCTTCCTTCAGGACGTTGAGGGTCCAGGCGCCCTTGTCGTCCTTGGTGGCGGTCAAGACGTACGTCCCCTGGGGCACCTTGGCCGAGCCGAAGTGGAGCTCGGCTTCGGTCGTGAGCTTGGTTGCTGCGTCGGCCCCCATGCGCCAGGCTTCGCCGGGCGTGGCGCGACCGAGCATGTCGCGGCCCGCCAGGGAGGGCCGGCCATATTCGATCGAGACGGCCTTTCCGGCCACGCTGGCCTTGGCGTTGCCGCGCGACGCGGCATGCGCCCAGGCGGGAACGACCACGGCCACGGTGGCGACGAGTGTCGCGAAACGGCGCAAGGACATCAGTACCTCCAATTGAACCCCCGAACGTCCCATCTTAGGGAGAGCGCCGACGCCGAGGCAAGCTCGGCGCCAGCAGGCCGATCGCCAGGCCGAGGACGCCCACGGCGCGGTGAGTGAGCTGAAGCACGGCCGCCGGGATGGCGAAGGCGGGCGAGACCGTGCGCGCAGCGAAGCCGAGGAAGGGCGCGTCGAGGGCCAGGGCGACGACGAGCGCCGCGGCGCCCGCTCCCAGCGCGCTCCGTCCGAGGAACGGCGCCAGGCTCGCGGCCGCGAGGCCGCACCCCACCAGCCCTGAGGCGAGGCGGTCCGCCCCGGTGAAGTTCAAGCCGCGCGGCAGGCCTCGGCCCTGGCGGAGGAGGCGTGCCCACGGGATCGCACGGTCGCGCAGGTCCGTGATCAGGAAGCTGGCGAGGCTCCAGCGTTTCAGGTGGGTGACCTGGGCCTGGGGCACGAGCCTGATCCGGTGGCCCGCGCTGCGCAGCCGATACCCCAGCTCCACGTCCTCGATCGAGGCACGCGTGTAGCGCTCATCGAAGCCGCCGAGTGCTCGGAACACGCCCGAGCGCACCGCGCCGCAGCCGGCCCAGAAGGTCTCCGCCTCCGGGCCCGACCGTTGATGCACGAAGTGATGAGCCAGGTTCTTGTAGAGGCTCACCCAGGTCCGCGCCTCGGGGTTCGCGTCGTAGGAGCCGAAGGCCGCGGCGACGTCGGGATCGACGAAGGGATCGAGCAGGGCGCGGAGCGTCTCCGTGCCCACGTGTACGTCGGCGTCCACGAACACGAGCAGGTTCCCCGCCGCGCCGGCCGCGCCGCGGTTGCGGGCGGCTGCGGGGCCTCGGCTGACGTCGCTGCGTATCACGCTGGCGCCGAATCGCCGGGCGACTTCGCTCGAGGCGTCGCGAGAGCCGTCGTCGCTGGCGATCAACTCGGATCCCTGGGGGAGCGCGGCGACCAGCCGCGGCAACGTGCGTTCGAGCAGGGCGGCTCCGTCCTTGACGGGGACGACGACCGAAACAGGCACGGCGCTCAGAACGGGCGCCGCGCGAGGAGCCAGGAGGCGACGACGAGCAGCGCCGCCTTCGCGAAATCCAGGACGAGGAAGGCGCCGTGGAGCGCCCCGAAACGGCGCCCCATGTCGGCGGGGAGCGGGCGCGGCAGGAAGTCGAGGCTGCGACCGACACTCTCGATGGAGCCAGCCGAGACGACCTGCACGGCCGTGGCCAGCAGCGCGCCCGCCAGCACCCCGCGCGACGCCCCGGCCGCGGGCCAGGCGGCCGCCAGTGCCGCAGCGGCCAGGGCCAGTTGGGCGAGCCCGAAACGCCGGAACATCCAGCGGTTGATCTCCGCGGCCAGGTGGCGGAGGACGAGGCGCCGGTCGCCCGTGGCCACGCCCGCGAGTCGCTCGGCGAGCTCTGGACGCGTCTGCGGTCCGAGGACGCGGTCCACCGACCGGAAGCTGCCCGTGGCCTGGAACCAGGAGCCGATCAGCAGGCCCAGCCACAACCCCAGGAGCAGCAAGGCTGCCGCCTGGCGAACGGCCATCTATTCGTTGTCGAAGGGGTGGGGCGGCCGCGAGGGGTCGCTCGCCGCGCGTTTCTTCGCCTCCTCGAACTTGCGCTCGAGGATCTCGCGAGCGTTTTTCGTCTGCTGCACCGAGCGGGCGAACTTCTCGTCGAGAACGCTCTTCTGGGAGTGTACGCGGCTGACCAGGTCGTCGAGGTTCTTCGCGGGAGCTTTCTTCTGGTCGACCCAGACGATCGCGCCCGTGTCCGGGTCCACCTTGAGCAGCGCCGAGCAGCACGGGCAGGTGACGTCGAGCGCCTCGGGCATGGCGTCGATTGTATCCCGACTCCGAACTCGACCGACTTGAAACTGAATTTCAACTTCAGCTATGATCGGTGCGTTTGATGGCGACGCTGACCAAAGCCGTCTTCGAGCCCCCGGCGATGACCCGCTGCGAATGCGCCGAGTTGCCCTTCCACGAGATCCGGCTGCGTCTCGAGCGGGGCCAGAGCTTCGAGGAGATCACGCATCAAACCGGCTGTGGCACCACCTGCACCGCGTGCCTGCCCGACCTCCAAGCCTTCCTCGACCGACAGCGCTCCCCGCGCTGACAGACGGCCTTTCGGCCACGCGCGCTTCGTTCTAGAATCCGCCCCGCACGGAGGTCCGGAGATGAAGGGGAACGAAGACGTCGTCAAGCTCCTGAACGACGTCCTGTGTGCGGAGCTGACCGCCATCAACCAGTACTTCATCCACGCCATGATGTGCGCCAACTGGCGTTACAAGCGCCTGGCCGAGCACAGCCGCAAGGAGTCCATGGAGGAGATGAAACACGCCCAGGAGCTCATGGAGCGCATCCTCTACCTCGACGGCCAGCCCAACATGCAGAAGTACATGAAGATCAACGTGGGCAAGACCGTCCCCGAACAACACCGCTTCGACCTGGCCTTGGAGCAGGACGCCGTCGAGCGTTTGAACGCCGGCATCGAGCTGGCGGTCGAGCGGGGCGACAACGGCAGCCGGGCGCTGCTCGAGAAGATCCTGCTGGACGAAGAGGAGCACATCGACTGGATCGAGGCTCAGCTCCAGCAGATCCAGGACATGGGCCTCGAGAACTACCTCTCCCAGCAGATTGAGGAGTAACCTCGCCGCGGTCCTGGCAAGCCTCTGGCTTCTCCCCCAGCAGGTGGTGCCGGCCCTGCACCGCGACGAAACCCACCTCCGGCAGCTGAGGCAACTCACCTTCGGCGGCGAGAACGCCGAGGCGTACTTCTCGCCGGACGGCCGCGCCCTCGTCTTCCAGAGCGCCCGCCCGGGCACGCCCTGCGACCAGCAGTTCGTGCTCGACCTGGATTCCGGCCAGAGCCGGCGCGTGTCCACGGGCCTCGGCCGCACCACCTGCGGCTACTTCGTCGACTCCGGGCGCCGCGTGCTCTACGCCTCCACACACGCCGCGGCACCCGAGTGCCCGCCCCGGCCCGACCTGTCGGGTGGCTACGTGTGGGCGATGTACGCGGGCTACGACATCTACCTGGCGGACGCGGACGGCGGCCAGCTGCGCGCCCTCACCACCACGCCGGGATACGACGCCGAAGCGACCGTGTCGCCCGACGGCAGCAGGATCGTGTTCACCTCGGCCCGCGACGGCGACCTCGAGATCTACAGCATGGACCCGAGCGGCGGCGACGTGCGCAGGCTGACCCACGAGCCCGGCTACGACGGAGGCGCGTTTTTCTCCCCCGATGGCAGGCGCATCGTGTACCGGCGCGACACGCCCGCGGACGCGGCGGCCCTCGCGCGTTACCGCGAGCTGCTGGCGCAGGGGCTGTATTCGCCCGGGGTCCTCGAGATCTGGCTGATGGACGCGGACGGCGGCAACAAGCGTCCGGTCACCCGCCTCGGCGCCGCCTCCTTTGCCCCGTTTTACCATCCCGACGGACGGCGCATCGTGTTTTCCTCGAACCACCCGGAGCCGAAGGGGCGCAACTTCGATCTCTACATCGTCGCGGACGACGGGACCGGGCTCGAGCGCGTCACCACCGATCCCAGCTTCGACGGTTTCCCGATGTTCTCACCCGACGCCAGGCGCCTGGTGTTCGCCTCCAACCGCGGCGCGCGCGTGCGTGGCGAAACCAACCTCTTCTTAGCGGACTGGGTGGACTGACGCGCCTTGCGCGCCAACGCCTGGTTGGGGGCCGCAGGAGCGCTGCTCGCGGGCGGGTGCCTCGTGTTGGGCCCGGACGGCCTGGTCGCGTGCCTGGCCGCCGTTTCCGCGCGCGCGCCCGCCGGGTGGTTCGGGTTCGAGGAGATCAAGGCCCGGCAGGTGAGGTTCCTACAACCGCTGATTTGTGGCCTGGGCCTGCTCGCGGTCGCCGCCTGTGGGGTGGCTTCCCGGCGCGGCGTGGACGTGTGGCGGTGGCTGCTGGGCACCGCCCTCGCCGCTCCGGCATCGGGCCGCGAGTGGTGGCGGACGAGCGCGATCGCCGTCGCGGTCGGCTACTCCCTCCTGCTGGTTCCCGTCCGGATCGTGCGAGACGTGGTCCGCGAGGACAACTTCCGGGGCATGTCCTTCGAGGAACGCCGGATCCAGCCGTACGGCTTCCAGAGCCGGGATTTCGACCGCGCGGCGGCTCTGGTGCGGGCCACGGGCGGGCGCGGGGACATCGTGGTGGTGCGGCCAGGAGGCCAGATCCTCGTCGGCGACGCACTGGTGGCGGCGCTTCTGTTCCCGCAGCGCGTGTTCGTGAGCCCCGGTCCCCGCTGCGATCCCGACCAGGTGGCGGCCGTGCGCTCGGAACGGCCCCAGGCGCGCTGGGTGGTGTGGGCGTGTGAGGACGAAGACGTCCTGCCCGTGCCCTTGAGCGGCGAGCCGCGATGACGCAGCCCGGTTCGCCGCTCGAGCGCTTCGCGCTCGCCAGCTGGCTCGTGTTGGTCATGACGATGCTGCTGACGATGGCCCGCATCCCCATGGTCTCTTGGGACGCTCGCGCGATCTGGGGCCATCATGCCCGCCTGATTCACGACGCGGGGCGCTGGCCTGCGCCGGAGGTCTGGGACCTGGGTTACCCGTTGCCACACAACCAGTACCCGCCGCTGCTGCCGCTGCTTCAGGCCGCCGCCTACGGTCTGGTCCCGGACGAGCGCGTCTTGCGCGTGGTGCCGTTTCTGGCGTATCCGGTGATCGTGGGGCTTTTGCTCCTCGAGCTGCCGAGGCGTGACCCGCGCCGAGGCAGGCTCCTGGCCTCGAGTTACGCCCTGCTCCCCACCCTCGTCTTGTCGGAGCAGGGGGGCGCCGACGCCGGGGTCGCGGACACCGTGCTGGCGGGGTGGGTCCTCGGGGCCGCCTTGGCCCTCGACGCCGGCCGGCCCGCTCTGGGGGGTGCGTTGGCCGCGGCGGCTGGTCTGACGAAAAACGAAGGTCTGGTCCTGGGAGCGTTGCTCGTGTTCTCGGCCGGCCTCCGCTGCGGCCAGCGCAGGCGGAGCCTGCGTCCGTTGCTGTCCGCGGGAGGGGCGTTCCTCGCCGGGGTGCTGCCGTGGCTGGCCCTGCGCGCCCGGATACGCCCGGGGCTGGACGAGAACTATCTGTCGCGGCTCAACGCAGAACAACTCGCCTCCGGCCTCGAGCGCGCTCCTGCCGTCGCCGTCGAGATGGCGCGTATTGCCTTCCTGAACCCATCGCGGACGGGCCTCTTCTTCTGGCTGGTGCTGCTGCTCTTCGCCAGCTCGCGGCGCCGGCGCGAGTCATGGATCGAGCGGCGACTTTTGGTGTTGCCGGCCTATCTGGCGGTCGTTTTCGTCGTTTACGTGATCTCGCCCTGGCCGGGCCTGACACAGGTCCAGCTCTCCTTCGAGCGCCTGCTGCTTCCGGTGGCGCCCCTGGCGTTACTCGCCCTGGCCGAGCCGTCAGCGCTCACCCCGCCGGTTGACCCCCGGGTGCCGGCGCGCCCATAATCATGGTTTGACCGGGCGTTCAAAGCCCGCTCCAGGAGCGGTCGAAGTGGAGAAACAGCGGATCCGGCTCAGGGTCAACGGCGAGCAGCGCGAGTGCCTGGCTGCCGTCCACCACACCCTGCTCGAGGTGTTGCGCGAGGACCTGGGGCTGATGGGCACCAAACACGGGTGCGAGCTGGGGGAGTGCGGCACCTGCACCGTGCTCGTGGACGGCAAGCCGATCCTCTCCTGTCTGGCGCTGCCGGTCGAGTGCGAGGGACGCGAGATCCGGACGGTCGAGGCGCTGGCCGGCGTCGAGCTGCACCCGCTGCAGCAGGCCTTCGCCGAGCTGGGCGCTGCCCAGTGTGGCTACTGCACGCCAGGCTTCTTGTTGACCGCCGAGGCGCTGCTCCGGGACCACCCCCGCCCGGGCCGAGCCCAGATCGCCGAAGCCCTGGCCGGCAACCTCTGCCGCTGCACCGGCTACCTGAAGATCTTCGAGGCCGTGGAGCTGGCCGCGGCGCGCCTGCGTGGCGAGAGCCCGCCCTCGCCGGTGGACACGCCCGTCGAGGTGGTGCGTGGCTGAAGCGCCGAAGACCGACCTCAGCGTCATCGGCAGGTCGCTGCTCAAGGTCGACGCGGCCGCGAAGGTGGCGGGCCAGACCGTGTTCGCCGACGACCTGGTGTTGCCACGGATGTTGTACGCGAAGCTGCTCCGCTCGCCGCATCCCCACGCTCGCCTGCGCCGCGTCGACGTCGCCAAGGCTGCGGCGCTGCCCGGCGTCCAGGCGACCCTGGTGGGCTCCGAGTTGCCGATCCCGTTCGGGATCCTGCCCGTGAGCCAGGACGAGCACGCGCTCTGCATCGACAAGGTCCGTTTCGTCGGAGACGCCGTTGCGGCCGTGGCCGCGCTGGACGAGGAGACGGCCGAGGCGGCCTGCCGCTTGATCGAGGTCGAGTACGAGCTGCTGAAGCCCTCGATGTCGATGGAGGAGGCGCTGGCCAACGTCGATGCCCGGATCCAGGAGTACGGCTCCCGCGGCAACGTCCACAAGGAGGTCGCCTACGACTTCGGCGACGTGGAGGCGGGCTTCGCGGAGGCCGAACACGTGCGCGAGGACACCTTCTTCTTCGAAGGCAACACGCACCTTCCGATGGAGCAACACGCGGCGGTGGCGGCCTGCGGCGCCGACGGCAAGCTCAGCTTGTGGTCCTCGACCCAGACCCCGCACTACGTCCACCGGGCCGTGGCCAAGGTGCTCGAGCTTCCGCCGTCCCAGATCCGCGTGATCGGCTGCCCCAACGGCGGCGGCTTCGGCGGCAAGAGTGATCCCTTCGGCCACGAGATCGTGGTCTGCCGCCTGTCCCAGAAGACCGGCCGGCCGGTGAAGATCACGTTGACACGCGAGGAGGTCTTCTACTGCCACCGCGGCCGCCACCCGGTCAAGATGTGGATCCGGACCGGCCTCAAGAAAGACGGCACCATCACCGCGATGCACTTCCGCAGCGCCCTGGACGGCGGCGCCTACGGCAGCTACGGCGTGGCGAGTCTCTACTACACGGGCGCGCTGCAGACCGTGACCTACAAGATCGCGCGCTATAAATTCGAGGGCGTCCGCCTGTTCACCAACAAGCCGCCCTGCGGGCCCAAACGCGGCCACGGAACGCCCCAGCCGCGTTACGCCCTGGAGTGCCACATCGACAGGTTCTGCGCGGACCTCGGCGTGGACCCGGCCGACTGGCGCCTGCGCAACGCGCTGAAGCCCTACAGCGTGACCGCCAACCACATGTACGTACGGACGATCGGCCTGGAGAAGTGCCTCGAGAGCGTGATCGAGAGAAGCGGCTACCGGGACAAAAAAGGCAAACTCGGTCCGGGCCGGGGCATCGCCATCGCCGCCTCCTCCTACCTCACGGGCGCGGGCCTGCCGATCTACTGGAACGCGATGCCACACTCCGGCGTGCAGCTCAAGGTGGACCGCGGCGGCGGCGTCACGGCCTTCTGCGGCTCGACCGACATCGGCCAGGGCTCGGATTCGATCCTCGCCTACATCGTGGCCGAGGAGCTGGGCGTGCGCGCCGAAGACGTGCGGGTGGTGACGGCCGACACCGACCTGACGCCGGTCGATCTCGGCTCGTATTCGTCCCGGGTCACCCTGATGACCGGCAACGCGGCGATCCAGGCCTCGCGTAAGCTGCGCGCGTTGATCCTGGGCGCGGCCGCGAAGAAGCTGGGGCTCCCCGAGACCCGCCTGCGGGCGGCCGCGGGGCGGATCTGGGCCGCCGCCGACGCGACGAAGGCGATCAGCTTCGCGGAGGCCGCGGTGTTGGCCGAGTCCGAGCACGGCACGCTGGGCTCCGTGGGCTCTTACACGCCGCCGAAGTCGGTGGCGAAGTGGAAGGGCTCGGGCGTGGGGCCGACGCCGACGTACTCCTACTCCGCCGCGGTCGTCGAGTTGTCGGCCGACCGCGAGACTGGAATCGTGCGGATCGACAAGGTCTGGATCGCCCACGACGTGGGCAAGGCGCTGAACCCGATGCTGGTGCTGGGCCAGGTCGAAGGCTCGGTCTACATGGGCCTGGGCGAGGTGCTGATGGAGGAGCAGGTGTTCCGCAAGGGCCTGCACAAGATCCCGTCGATGCTCGACTACAAGAGCCCCACCAGCCTCGAGATGCCGCCGGTCGAGTCGATTTTTGTCGAGACGCTGGACCCGGAGGGCCCATACGGCGCCAAGGAGTGCGGCCAGGGCCCATTGTTGCCCGTGATCCCCGCGGTGACCGGCGCGGTCGCCGACGCCCTGGGTGTCTGGATCCACGAGACGCCGATCACGCCCGAGAAGGTTGTGGCCGCCCTCGAGGGCCGTTACCGGCCGCCACAGATGCCGAGTTTCGTGTATCCGGATGCGGTGCAGGTCGAGTTGCTCGACCCGTCGTCGTTGCCGCGTCCCGTCCTCGGGGGAACGGCACGATGATGCGCCTCCCGCCCTTCCGCTACCTGGCGCCGAAAACCGCGCGCGAGGCGGCCCGCATCCTGCACGATCACGGTCCGCAGGCGATGCCCGTCGCGGGCGGCACCGACCTGCTCCCGAACATGAAGCGCCGCCAGCTGGAGCCCAAGCTCCTGGTGGGACTCCGGCAGCTGCAGGGCGCCGGCGCCGTGGTCGCGAACGGCGGCTTGCGCCTGGGCGCCCTCGCGACGCTCACCGAGATCGCCGAACACGCCGGCATCCGCGCGCGCTGGCCCGTGGTCGCGCGGGCGGCCGGGCAGGTCGCCTCGCCGCTGCTGCGCAACGCCGGCACCATCGGCGGCAACCTGTGCGTGGACACGCGCTGCAACTACTACAACCAGTCGGAGTTCTGGCGCGCCTCCATCGGCTATTGCATGAAGAAGGACGGGGACGTCTGCCTGGTGGCGCCGGGATCGAAGATCTGCTGGGCGCTCTCGTCCTCGGACAGCGCGCCGGTCATGATCGCACTCGGGGCGTCGGTCGTCCTGGTGGGCCCGGAGGGTGAGCGCGAGATCCCGGTGGCGCAGCTCTACGGCCGCGACGGGATCGGGTATCTCGAGAAGAGACCCGAGGAGATCCTGACCGAGGTCCAGGTGCCGGACCGGCGGGGCTGGCGCGCCGCGTATCGCAAGCTGCGCCGCCGCGGCTCCATCGACTTCCCGCTCGTCGGCGTTGCCGTCGCGGTGCGCCTCGGGACCCAGGACGTGGTCGAGGAGGCGCGCATCGTGCTGGGCGCGGTCCACACGCATCCGGTCGAGGCCTCGGACGCGGCGGAGTTCCTGAAGGGGCGCACGCTGGACCCCGAGACGATCGAGATGGCCGCCGGGATCGCCTACAAGCCCGCCAAGCCCCTGGACAACGCCGACCTCGTGTACGCCTGGCGCAAGCGGATGGTGCGGATCGAGGTGGTCCGGGCGCTGCGCGAGGTGGCCGGGCTGCCCACCGGCGACCTGCCGCCGGTCCTCGTGTGAGGGTCGAGCCGCCGGGGGCGCTCACAACCCGGCGATGAGCCGCCCGCAGACGCTGCTCCTCCTCAACCTCTACGGCGCCATCGGCGGCGCGGAGCGGGCGCTCCTCGAGCTGGTGGCGGGCCTCGACCGCTCGCGGCTCACGCCCCTGGTGGTGCTGGGTTCCGATGGGCCGCTCGGCGCCGCGCTGCGCGGAGGCGGCGTCGAGGTGCGGATCGAGCCTTTCCCCGTCCGGCCCCTGTGGTGGCTGGCCTGGCCGCCGACGTTGCTGCGCCTGTGGAGGGCGGCGCGACGGCTCTCCCGGCTGGTGTCCGAGCGGGGCATCCGGATCGTGCAGTGCGGCGACGTCCTGGGCCTCCTGCTTCTGGGCCGGGCCCGGCGCGCGGGCGTGCGCCTGGTCTACTACGTCAACTACCTCGGCCTCGGGCCCCGGCGGCGGGCGCTGCGGGCGCTGGCCCCGCGCATCGACGTCCTGGTGGCCTACTCGCGTTTCCAGGCGGCGGCCATCGGTCGCGCCGTGCCCGCCCTTGTGGCCCGCAGCGTGGTGGTCGCGCCGGGCATCGACGCCACGGCTTTCGCCGACGGCGACGGTGCGCGTTTCCGGCGCGAGATCGGCGTGCCCGAGGGCGTGCCCCTGGTGGGGATGTTGGGACGTTACGACGTCTGGAAGGGTCACGACGTCTTCCTCGACGCGGCGGCGCGGGTGCTGGCTGCGGGGCGGGAGCTGTTCTTCGCCATGGTCGGCGGCGTCTTGAACGCTGCGGCCTCGCCGCACCTGTCGCGTTATCGGGCCGCCATTCTCGACCGGCGGGAAGGCCTCGGTCTTGGAGATCGGGTGAAGCTCGTGGAGTATCGCGCCGACGTGAACAACGTCCTCCACGCCCTCGACATCGTCGTGTTGCCCTCGCGGGACGAGCCCTTCGGCATGACCCTGCTGGAAGCCATGGCCGCGGGCCGGCCGGTGGTCGCCTCGGACAGCGGGGGACCGGCCGAGATCGTCGAGCACGGACGCTCGGGACGCCTGTTTCGCACCGGCGACTCCGCACACCTGGCCGAGACCCTGTGCGCCCTGCTCGACGATCCCGCGGCGGCGCGGCAGCTCGGGCAAGCGGGGCGTGCCCACGTCTTAGAGTGCTTCGGGCGCGCGCGCTTCGTTTCGGCCATGCAGGAGGTGTATGGCCGCCTCGCCTGACGCGGCGGCGCTGCAGGCGCCCGGCCGGCCGCTGCCGGACCGGCGTCGCGTGTTCGAGGTGGTGCGCGAGCTGGCGCTGACCGACTTCCGACTGAAGTACAACGACTCCGTCCTCGGCTACGCGTGGTCGATGCTGAGCCCGTTGTTCATGCTGGCCATCTACTACTTCGTGTTCCGCCACATTCTGGGCGAGCGCAGCCCAGGCTACGAGATCTATCTCCTGGTGGGCGTCGTGTACTGGACGTTTTTCCAGGACTGCACGTTCTCGGGCCTGGTGGCGTTGTCGGTGCGCTCCGGGGTGCTGCGTGCGATCCAGGTGCCGGTGCTGCTGGTGACCGTCTCGGGTGGTCTCAGCACCGTGATCACCGTGGCCATCAACAGCGCCCTGCTGGTGCTGGCCCTGCTGGTGCTGGGCCAGCTGTCGCCGCTGTTCCCG